>Ga0179593_1374778_pt1 | contig 11282 bp, 13 predicted proteins | sample CZODoug2_1_08_16_FD_185931 | JGI IMG/M metagenome (GOLD analysis project Ga0179593, IMG submission 185931) | Vadose zone soil fungal communities from Angelo Coast Range Reserve, California, USA - CZODoug2_1_08_16fungal (PacBio error correction) | ecosystem: Environmental > Terrestrial > Soil >... | reverse complement strand
AAATTACGCCCCTTTTTGAATACTCCTTCCCCTTCCCGATTACCCAAACGGTTCTCGCTATCTGTGCCCCTTTTACGCCCTTTTGATTTTTTAGTGGACCCTTGAGTCGACCGTTCGGCCCATTCCCACCCCGTTTTCTATTTGATACTGAGGAACCAACTTATAATTTCCCTTTCTCCCCGAAGGGATTTTTGATCGCTCTCTCTTCGCAGAAATCCGCCCTTCCTGGCCTCCAAATGCTTGCGCCTATCCCCCCTAAGTCTGCTCACGGTTTGATTACCAGTTCCCAAGTTTTCTCCCCTGACATTGAGCCAAACAGTCATCCCCCGTAGAACAACCCCCCTCTCCCCCCATAATCTGTTTCTTTCCCTCACTATGATCCATGAGTACCACCCCCTCTCCCTCCTCGCTTCGATCTACTTTCTCAGTTGAAAGAGTTTTTTAGCATCTTGGGGTCCTTTCGCTCGTGCTTAACACTTTTCCCTTCTGAAATCCAATTCGCGTTCCCTGTGCCTCTTTTTAGCTTCTTGCTCGGGCCCTTAGTATTGCCTGCGTTTCTCTTATGTCTGCAGCGTGTTCGCCTCTGAGCCCATATAAAGATTGGTGCCCCTTTCCGTGAAGTTGTGTCTCCCTCCCAAACGGTCCACTCGTGATGCGTTTTTCCCTCGGTCCTTTTTTCTTTCCCGATTGTTGTTTGCCATGGGATTTTGTTTTAGACTTAGCTTTTTTTGTGTTCACCGTATTTCAACGGAGCCATCATATTTGCCCACTCCCTTTTAGTTTCGAGGTGTCTGTCTTATCCCTCTTCCCCTTTTCCCCTCATTGTTGTTTTTTGAGATTCTTCCATTTCCACCGCTCTTTTTTTAAACCTTTCTTTTGTAGAGTGTTTCCCATCCCTTTTGTCCATATTTAATTTTGCGGCGCCCTTTTTAAAAAGCCACCTCTCTTTACAGTAGTTTCTTAAGACGCCCCAGTGCCGTGTTCTTTCTTACCCCCTCGCGATTTCTTATAAAGTTTTTGCTTTTTTTTTTCTTCCATGCTTGATCCCTGTCTCTTAGAGAGATCCGCCGTCCCACCCTATCGTCTCCCCGAGACCCTCCCCCCCCCTTTTGGAGAAGGCTGAGCTCCCCTGTATGGTATTTTCCTTTGGAAAGGGGTGATTTTTAATTTTGTTCGGAAATTTTTCCGCCGAGATGCTATCCCTACTGGACACTTGCTGCCACTTCCTCTGGGGATCGCAGGACTGGTTAGGGGGGACATGTCTCAAGTATTTCGAGAAGAGGTTGACTTTTTCTTTTCTACGTGGGATGCTGGTTTTTCCGTGGCCCCCCTTTTTTACACGTTTGTTGCGATCACGCTCTTCCAGGTTTTTGGGATTTTTCTTTTCATAGCATTGTTCGTCCTTCTGGACGCTCCTTTATTCCTCCCTCTAAAAATCCCCTTATTGTGAGTCATGATTGGTCCGTGGTTCGTCCCTTTTTGTTTCGCTACGGCTTTTATTGGAGCAGACCGTCTTTAATTGCCTCATCCATAGTCTTGCTTTTCTGTTCTTTCGAACTTTTTTGGGAGCTTCCGGGCAGATCGTTATGTCAAATGCGTTTTGTCCTGGTTTTGTTTTTCTTTCTAGGCAGCTTTGGGCCTACCCTGATTTATCGGATTTGTTCTTGGGCCCCCCGGCGTGTTGCCCCATACCGTCATCCCTGCTTGTCGGCCCTCATTTGAGAACGTTTTTCCTCCTCTTTTGTTTCTGTTCATGCGAGACTATAAGACTTCCCATTTTCTTCTTTCAATGCACTTTCTTCCTGCTACCCTCTATTTAGGCGGGAGGCGCTATTCGGTCAGCCGGGTTTTTTCCGGTTTCTCGCTGTTGTTGTTCTCTTTTCCCTTCCATTTTCTTTGCGTTACCATGTGCGCTCCTGCCAAAGTTGTCGTTGCTTCGTAACTTATGCTCGCCGTTTTTCTCCCGCTTGTTTACGTTGCTGTATTTCTGGTTTTGATCTTTTCCCTTTTTTTTTTTTCCTTATTTTTCATGCTCCTTTCTTTATGCTTTCGAACTTGTAGAGGATCATCCCAGGTTTCTTTGTCTTTCCCTGTGTGGCACCCTACCTTTCACATTTTATCGGACTTCTTCCCTATTTTTTCGACTTCACGTTCGGCAGGTGTTGTCTCTTTTTACCGTCGTCGTTTCTGCATCGGACCCTTATTGATGGGGCTGGCTTCCTGCGATCTTTTTGCATTTTAACGCCCTTTGTCCTTTTTTCCCCTAGAGAGAGTTCCTCCCCCATATTTTTTTCGTCCAGAGATTCCCCAAACTTCCCCCCCTTGTGGGTGTCCTGCAGTCCTCTCACTGCCATCCCCTTGGGTGATTTTTTAACGACTTTTCCTTTGCTGCGACCCGACAGTTCCCCACCTTTTTTCAACGTCGCCACCTTTTGATTCAGTTTCAAATTTGCCCTTTCATGTGAACTTCCTTACTTTTCGCCCTTAATTCCTCTTTTTTTCGAGCGTGAGATTTGCTTTTTTAATACATTACTCACACCTATTAGGACGACGGAAAGGAGTGACGAAAGTTTTGCGCCAGATCACTTTACTGATAAAACGTCATTCCCCATTCTTTTTCTCTTGCTTTCGTCCCAGTTGTATATATAGGCGTAATAACCGTGTCAGTATCTCGGTGTGTTCCCAAGCCTTTTTTTCACCGGTCGAAATTTCCTCCACTACAATTTTCCCCCCCCGCGATCAGCATATCGGTCTGAGATTCGACCCCCACACCCCCACACACACAACCCCCACCCCAAGTGAGGAGTTTCTTCTTTTCTCCTTTCTTCGTGTGCACTCCCCGGCCGTTGTTCCTTATGTTGTTTCCACTTCAACATGCTGGAAGCCTGCCCCCCCAGCTTTTTTTTGCAGGCCTCGTCGAGATAGGTTCCCTTTCCAACCCCCCATCTTCCCCCCTATGATGCATCCCCTTGTTTTTATTGGAACCATTTTCCCTGCTGACCGATTCCCGTTCTCCTGTCCTGCCCCCCTCTCCTGTGTTTCCCACAGTTCAATCATTGCATAACCCAGCGGCACTTGTCCCCTACCCCCACACCTCCCCCTTTTTTTCTTAAACGACCCCTACCCGTTTTGTGTTAATTTCGCAGCTGAGGCTTACGGTACCTTCTTGAATTTAACGGCCACGTTGCCTCCCCCCCTTCTCCCCCTAATTGTCCCCCCCCGGGAAGGGGATTTTCGTGACTTCGTCTTTCTCCACTGCCGCCTGCGGCCGACATGCTAGCGCCAAGACCCACATTCCCTAGATTTTTTATGCACTTTGCCCAACGTTTAGAGCTCCCGCCTTGAGCCACCCTCCTTTTACTTCTCGCCGACCCCCCCTCCCCCTTCTTCTTACCCGTCCTTGATCCTTTAGTACTCCCTCCCAGTCCTTCTTTATTTCCCCTTTTTGATTTTGGCTGTATGAGTCCTTTCCGTGCATCTTTACACCCCACCCTTTGAGCATATTCGCTTCTTTTTCAAGACTTTAGCGAAGTTTCTGGTCTCTGAGCCCATTCTTGTTTGCGGCGATCTCCCCCTTCTCTGGGATCTTATGAGTAGAATTTATACTTTTCCCCTTCTGCGTTTGCAGTTTGATGTGCATCGCGTCACCACACCAGCCTCCACGGCACCGAGTTCTTGCGTTTCCCCTAGACGCTTTTTTTTAAGTGCCCCTGGGTCTTCTCCCCCTTAGCGTTGCCTTTTGCCCCCCTGGTAACGATCCTGTATCTATCTTTCCAGCAGACAGGTTTTCGAGCGCGTCCACCTCCCTCTCCTTCCTTTTTTTGTTGATTGAGAAGCCCCAACTCGCTCGCCCTCACCTTTCGCTGTTGTTTTGCATACTTCGTAAGTGCACGTTTCCCCCGACTTGGCATCTTAATGGTCCCTCTCCCGTGCCCCCCTGGTACCAGTCGGACCCTTTGGTACAGTCTTATGAACATCTTTGCCCTGTGCTTTGAGGTTCTGCTCCGTCGAAGTGCTTGCTCCCCTTCCAGAGTGATGTTTTCCGTTCTCCTTCCGGGTCCCTGCGTGTATTTGATTCCAGTTTTCTTCATCGCCGTCCGAAAACTCGCTCCGCTCACCGCAAGTCTCCTTTGTCTCGCCCTTTCGACCATGGATGGCGAGGGTTTTTCAAGTGGTGTTCTGCCCCGTGAGTACCGGCCCTCCCTATTCCCCCCACCTCTTTCCCCACTTTTCTCTCCCCTTTCCTTCTCTAAAGCGTCTGTGTTCGAAATGGACTTCCTAGCTGTTGAAGCAGTATGTTTGTTCTCCGCCCCGGTGGGGTGCACCCCTTTGTGAGAGATTTCTTTTTAATTTTTTAATTCACCCCCTTTGGCCTGTTCATCCCCAATTGACTTCGGAATTGCTATCCGTCCTTTTTCCTCCGGTCCTGGTGCTCCGTTCCCCCCTAGTTGTCCAATTATCCGCTGTTGCTTTTTCCGTTATTGATTAATCCGTTGTCTTTTGGCGAAACGTGTCGATCATTTCCAAACTCCCCCCTCCGGAGGAGTTTTCTTTGTTCTTTTTCCCCCTCTCTTTTTTTTGGGATTTGGCCAAGGTTTTTCTCGGTCTCCCCCCCCAAACTTTTCTGTTGGGTTGACGACTTGATTGCCTTGACTTTTTCCTTCAAGGCGCGGGCTTCTTTTGTTTTTTTGTGTTTAACCCCGTTTCGGTTATATTGGTTTTTGCTCCGGCTCTTCTGCCCGTTTTGTAAGCTTTTTTTTTCTAGCCTCCACCAGTCAAAGAACCCTGCCTTTTTTTGATGCTCAATTCCTGATTCCGAAGTCCCGTTCCGCTTCCCTTGTCTTTTGTGCGGGCCTTTTCACGCTCTTTGTCCGTCATGCCCTGTTTCCCTTTCGACCGTGACCCTGTCTTTGGTTCCGTCTGATGATCTTAATTTTCTGCTTGGTTTTTTTTTCAACTGAGGTCGCGTTTCCCTCTAAGTGCTGAAGCTGTTTATCTGTCTAAATGTTCCGTTTTTTCTCCTTGGTACTTACCTTTTGAAAGGGTCTCGGTTTTCTTTTTGTCTTCCAGACCTTTCTCTCCCTTTCTATGTAATCAGTTCTTGGCCTTTCTCACTGCAGAAATTGACTGATCGTTTTAAGGAAAAGATTTGTCCTTCAACTTTCGTGCAGTTGTGTCCCCTGTTCCTCAAAGTTAGTTTAGGACTTCGGCCATCTTACCCTATAGGGTTTGCCCTTTCGTCTCGACTGCATTCCTACGCACTTGCCCTTTGTATTTTCTATTTATTTTCAGAATAGAGTTTGTTTTTTTTTTACTGCCAACCCTATCCTTTGTTTATAGGCCTGATCCGTGCTTTCTACCTCCCACCTTCATAGGTTGCCTTCCGACGAGTCACCCTTCCTGTTTTTTTATCCGTACCCCATGCCCTAACTTTGCATTTCCCCGCAATCCTAGGGAAGTTACGTGCATTCTTCAATTCGGTGCGGATGCCCATTCTTTGTGCGTCCATTTGATGTTCTTCAGCACCATACCCTTCTTTTTTACCGGGCTTGCATTGAATGGAGACTCCTGCCAGTGTCAGACTTTATTCACCCAGGGTATGATAACATTTTTTTCATCTTTTGAGTGGAAAACGGCCCCCCCTCTTCCGGTCTGCAGCCCGTCCTCATACCCGTTTTCAGTAGGGTGTTTTCCTTCCCAAGCCTTTTGTCACTTGAAAAGTTAATTGTTAGAGAATACTCCTTTGATGCCGCGTCTGCTGCTTTACCCTCACCTTTTTTGGTGCTCCCTTGTCTTAAGCCGTCTATTGCTTTGCACGGTGCTGGCGTCTTTATGGCCGACTCTGAACTCACCATGCATGTGATTTTTGCCACAACCCTGTCTTGAGAAGCTTTGTTTCCCTAAGATGCCCCACGCACCCCCTGATTTCCCCTTTCTCTAAAAGGTGTGTCCTTTTTCCCAGTCCCGCCCGCTCACCGACCGATCCTTAAATTCCAAGGCCTTGCCTATGTACCTTTCCAACCCCCCTTTGCAGTCTCCTTTCCCCGATCCTGCCTGTGCCCGACCCTTCCTGGATCGCAAAACTCCCCGCATTCCCCCGACTCATTTTTTTTGGTCGTTGATCAATGAGGGTCCTAGTGCCCTTGAAAAGTTTGCCCTTCCTTTTCCCGGATCCCAGCCTATCCATTGCTCCACGACAGGGGATTTTTTTTTCTGCGTGAAAGATTCCCTTCAGCATTTGTTTGCGGTCATAACATTAGAGCTTACTCCGCCAAATTCCTGACAGCTTTTTTTCCCTTTCTTATTCTCAATTCCTTTTATCTTGCCCCCAGCATCGACCCGTCGCCCCTAAGAACAAAAGATACCTTTCTTCCGGACACGATTTTTTGTCCTTTGAGAAGTTTCCCTAACTCCCTCTAACAATCTCACCTGTCTCCTTTTCCGTTTAGATGTCGAATCTCGGGCTGTCCTTTAAGATCTTGCCGATCCACCCATTTCGCGTATTTGGATTCTCCAGCTTTCCTGCTGGGTTAGTTCTTTATCGATCTGAATGCGTATGCATCTGCTCGCTGGACTCGGCGGTTTTCCGCGCAACTGACCTCTTTCGTTATCGGTCCAGAGAATCCTCTTTAAATCCCCAGAGCATTACGCGTTCCTTGAGTCCCTTAAACCTTCCCGCTCTCATCCGTTGGGACCATGGGTGCTCCTGCCATCCGCCCTTGCTTGATGCATTTGAGTTGGACCAGTTTTCAACTCATCGCTGCCCCCTTCAGTTTTTCGTCGATGTCTTTTTTAACTCCTCTTCTCGGTGTTTATCGTGCGCTATCCCATTCCACCTCGCTCCGAACCCCCCCTTTTCCGCTTTTCCATCTATCCTCGGCCCCGTTTACATATGTCCCCCTACATTTCCCGACTGGGCCAGATCGGCTGCACCCCATTTTCCCCCGTCTTACAAGTTTCAGTTCGATTTGAGTGACTGCCCCGCTTTTTCGTGTCTTCTGCGGTTTTTTACCGAATTAAGTCCTTTCCTTTCCCTCTTTATGATCTCGTCCCTTTTTCTTCCCAGCGTCTTCCGTCTCTCCGCGCGCTTCTTGCAGTGCCCCCTTCCCGCGACAATTTTTTGCTTTTCTCAGGTGAGGCTGCGCGATTCTGTTGGCTTTTCAAGTGTTTTTCGTGTACATGCAAACTGCCCCCTCCCGAGATGCTCTCCCGAACTTTCAGAGCCACTTTCACCAATAGAATCTTTTTCTCTTTTTTGGGCCATGTCTCCATTTTTCTTGCTGTCTTGAAGGCTTTTTCTTTCGTTTTGGCGCTAGTGTCCGTGATGATTTTTGCTAAGGGCCTGTTACTTCTCTACTTTTTTTTTTTTTCCCCCAAAAAGCGGATTTTTTTTTATCTCTTTTGTTTTACTTTTCGGCCTGATGAGCTTCTTTAGCGTCCCACCAATCCCTTCTGTTATGATGTCTCTGGGGCTCCCAAGGTTTTCTCCGCGTTCAGTTTGTTTAAGAATCTTCCTCTTGACCTCACTCCAAACTCGTTTTGTTATGCTTTTCTCTTCCCCTTCTTTTTGTTTATTGGCCGCTCGTTTTATTCCACCACGTTTCTTTTTTCCTCCCAGCGTTTTTGCTTGGGCACGATGAAGAGGATTGGTTTTCTGGGTAGTTTTTTCCCAGTACCCCCCAGTTTCATTTCACCCCATCCTTTTTTTTGGCGTGGTTTGCCTATCTCTGTTCTCCGTACTCTCTTTTTGGTGTATAATTTTCCGTTTTTTCGCGATCCAAGGCAAAGTCCCACTGAATTCGGATTCACGGCCATTTTCGCTGAAGATTGGGGTGCCGCCAATTACTGTTTGCGTTGTTTTTTTACCAGACTTTGATTCGTCCTCCCATGTCTCTTTTTCTACCCGGTACCCAGGCTTGGTCGTACAATGTGCCTCTCTGTATCGTTTACCCCTGCCCCGATTTGCGATGATGATCGTCCTTTGGCCCCTATCTAGATGGTGGACGCTGTTTTCTTTGCTACCTTTTTTACCACATCTTTTTTGCGCCTTTTTCGTTCGGCTTCTTCTTTTGCTCCCTTTTCAGTGTCTTAATTGCTTTCCGATTCCCCTTTTTTAATCTCAGTGGGTTTTTCATACGGCAGCCAATTCTGCCTTCCCTTTAGTCTATTTTTCCGGTGCCTGTAACTTTTTTCTTCTTACTGCTTTTTCTCTCTTTATTCGTCGGTTGGCATATTGGACTGATGGGGTTTTTCTTTTTCTCCCGACTGCATCCTCCGAAACAGGCCTTGTCTATTTTGGCCCCCCCCCCCCCCCCCCCCCTCTAATCTTTCCTCCTCCTCCTGTTTTGTTGATTTCCTCCCCCCCCCCAATATCCAAGGCTTTTTTAGGATCGTCCTTGCGTCCCTCTTTCCTCTGTCGTTTCTTGGGCAAGCCGACTCCCCAAGTGCGAAACCGGTATCCGTACCCAAATCCCTTTTTCCTTTAACGTTTCATTCCGAAAATTTTCTTAAGGAATCTTTTCCCACGTTCGTGCCGGACCTTCCCCCCGAATTATTCTCCCGATAATTTGGCTCTTTTCTTTCGAAATTAAATTCCGATGACCTTGCTTGCAGGATTGAATTGATGACCGCTAGACAAAGGCGCCCTCTTTTTCAAAATTCTCCTGTTTGTTCAGGAAATCTGAGATTTACGGCGTCAGGTCTCCGCCGCTTCTTGGCGCTACAAAGCGTTTTTTTCAAGCTTCTCATTTTACTTCAGCCTTCCCTAGATTGAGCCCCCTTGGCCAATAATACCCTCCTCGTGTCCCTCCCTCTGAGTATACAGAATCCCGGTCTTTCCTTTTCCTGTTTAGGAGACTGCGTTTTCGCCACGGCAGTGTTTTTCTTTCTTGGATAGAGACACCATTTTTTCCCCCTGCTGTTTCCCTTTCCCCTTTCGCATTCCCCCGGGAAGCTAGGCCCCCTCCACACCAAGCTGACTATTTTCCACCACTTTGGTCTGTGGCAATTTTTTTTCTCGTCCTTTCCGTTTCCCCTTCCGGCTCGCTTCCCACACCCTCTCTCCCAGAATTGCATAAACGAGCGGCCTTCCCCCCCCCCCTGATCCCCATCAATCCGGTGTTCTCAACAACCTTGAACCTGATTTTGTTTGAGGCATTTCTTTCCTACCGCTTTTCGGCCCCCGCAGCCATTTCGGTCCTCTAAACGTTCCCCTCCCCTCTTCGATCTCCATTGATCCACGAAGGGCTGTGATCTTTTTTTTTTATTCGCCTGTCTTGTTCTGCAGATTTCTTCTCTCTGCCCCCATTTACTCTTTTCCTTTTTATGCGGCCCACGTTCAGAGACCTCTTCCCCCCCTTTAGCACACCTCGACACTTCTCCGAAACACTCACCAACCCTTTTCCGTCCTTGATGTTTCCCGTTTCCAACCCTTCCTTTCCTATCTTGCTCAGTGGCCTTTTGTTCGCTCGTTTTATCTCTCTGGGATTCTCCTTTTTCCCACTTCTCGCAACACCCACTTTCCCATGCTCATCCCTTCGCCCTCGTTCGCTTAAGGTTTGTTTTCCCCGCTTTGAGAGATGAGTCTGTGCCTTCGGCTGCTAGAGGAGCGGCCTGTTTCCTCGTTTTTTTCCTGCGTTAACTGAATGCCCCTTCCTACCAGCTTTAGGGGCCCGACTTCCCCTCCTGCCCTCCCTTTCCCTAAGCGGCCAGCTTTTATTTAATCTTGAACCAGGCCCCTGTCCGACTTTTGAAATGGGTCTTCCTGCCCCTGACTTTTGTGCTTCAGTCGGTTGACCCAGTCTGGCATTGATCAAGATTCACCCCGCGTCCTTTTTAGTCGAGCGGTCTCTTTCCCCCTCTTTTTTGTTGTTTGAGAGTTGACCCCCCACACTCCTTCCCTACTCCTCTCTTTTGGCATCTATTCTCGTGTTGTTTCCATAATGGCTACCCCGACTATATTTGGTCATGTTTTCCCAAGGGTCGTGTGCCACTTTTTGTTATATAATTCTCCGCATCACCCTTTTTTTTGAGGGATGCCGCCCTTCCCCTCTTGCTCGCTATCCTTTATGAGTTTAAGGTTTGTGCTGGACCTCCTCGTCCAGGCGCCCCCTGCAGTCTCAAGAAGGGCCCCCACCCCCCCTTTCCTCCCATACATTTTAGAGGTGGTTCTTTTTCGCACTTTTCTTTTGCAGTTTTTGTTTTCTCTCACCCTGATGTGCACTTCTCTATCTCTCCCCTCCTCTCACTTAACTGGCCTCCCCGTCGATCGATGAATTCCTGGGAGAGGGTGGAACCCTGTTCCCCCTTCTCGGATGCCCTCTGTTGTTAGTGTTAGCTCCTTCTTTTCCTTATTTGGAATTTCCTTTTCCCTTATACACGTTGGTGCTGTTCATCACCCCCGTAATCATGAATTTGGATGTGGATCCGCCTTCTCATTGAGGACCCCCCCCGCGGCCTTTTTGTCTTATTGATCCCTTCAATTTGGATTCCCAACTGGATCGAGTTTTTAGTACCGTTCTGTGCTCCGCCGTTGTTTCCTCTCCAGCGTCGCTCTTTTTCACTACCACACTCAGTGTAGTTTTCTTGCGCCGTCTTTTTTCATCGGGCCGGGGCGTTCTGTTCCTTGCTTTTTTTTTGCCTGGGACAGTTTTTCGAGTTTTGTTTTTTAAGATGATTTCTCGTTGTTCTTGGGAGTGTCCCCCATACCCCCCAGTCAGGCAATCTGTTTTTTCTTCTAGCTCCCTTTTCTGCCTCCCTCCCTTTTCTGTTTCTTCTCCTATAAAGGCACCTCAAAGCGTGCGGTGTGTCGCGTTCCCTTCTCTCCCCCCGTGAATGGCTTTCTTTCCCGACCTGGTTTGATTTTTCCCGAGCTTGCTGCGCGTCTTATTGGTCTTTTCGCGCCCTGTGATAGTTCGACCTATCCTTTTCTTTTTCGTTACACCCTTTCCTCTATTTACGTTTGGCAACCGGGTTCTTCCCTGATAGTCTCCCCCTGATGATCTCTTTTCCTTCTCGGTTCTCTATTTACTTACTGTTACACGATCTGGAGAATTTGCCCCTTTCATTCTTCTTTGTGCCCTTGAATTTATTTGCTCTGACATCATCCCCCCGTTTTCAGGGAATTATCAGTTTTTCCTTCCCCCTGCCGAATTGCTTATTTTTCTCTTCGCTATGGAATTTTGAAGTTTGTCAGTTGTATTCTATTTTCTTCTTTTACCCGGTCCCTAAATGATTTTTTGCTTTTGAAGAATCTACGAACCGTGTTTTTCATATTTCTTTTA
>Ga0179593_1594834_pt1 | contig 11283 bp, 15 predicted proteins | sample CZODoug2_1_08_16_FD_185931 | JGI IMG/M metagenome (GOLD analysis project Ga0179593, IMG submission 185931) | Vadose zone soil fungal communities from Angelo Coast Range Reserve, California, USA - CZODoug2_1_08_16fungal (PacBio error correction) | ecosystem: Environmental > Terrestrial > Soil >... | reverse complement strand
TTTCCCTCGTAGACCCTCACCCCAGAAGTTTTTGGGCGGGTTCCCCCAGGATGCTTCCGCCAGGGGGTTGTTCACTCGGTACTAGCAGTTTTTTTTCTTCACACATTTGCCCGTCGGGCTGTCCAACTTCACAGCACCTTCTTGCCGCCCCGCGGTGTTTTTTCTTTTTTTGGCGTTTTGTTTTCCCACAGTCCACATTGTATTGTTTTAACAACCTTCACAGCGGAACGAGGCCTCCCCCAAGGACGGAGGAAAGGTGTTTTTTACTTCAGACACCTGAAAACCGGACCTTACCAAATTGGTGTCCGTCAAAGGTCCTTGGGGCGGGTTTCTCTAGAGCTCCTTGCGGGACGGCCAATGACGCACCACACAAAGGGGGTCATGCAGCTTTGGATTAAACCAACTGAGACATCTGCGTGTGGAGGGGTGTAGGGTTCCAGGATGGTAACCTGTTTAGTCCTTATCTGGTCCATTTTTTGGGTCAAGTCGCCTTTCCCGCCTGAGTGCCTTTAGATTGACCGGGGTTCGTTCTTCGTCGTTCTTTTGACTGAGTATTCAGCTCCAGACGATTTACGCCGCCCCAACTTTCGGTGTTGGTTTGTCGTATTATCATGTTTCCCCCCCGCAGTCAATCCCTTACAACTTTTTGGCAACACTCCCCCCTCCACCGCCCCAACTGGCCGTCTCCACAGTTTAGTTTTCATAACCCCCCGCAGCGGGCTATCGTTTGTCATCACGACAGGGTCAATCTCCCTCCTCTCCGTCACAAACCCTCCTTCCATACGGGTTCCGGGCCTTCTCCCCCACTTTTTTCCGGTCAGTCCTTAACTTTAAGTTGTTCGGACCTTTGCTCGGGACGTACACTTACCCTGGCGTCACCAGTTTGTTTGGGGGGTTTCAGTCCTTTGTTATAAGTTGTGGTTTGCGCAGGAATTCCTTGGTGTTGCCCATGTCAGTTTTCAGACTTGGACACAACTTTGTTTCCCAGTAAGTAAAGTAGGGTACCCCAGTGTCAACGCTTGGAGTGTTTGTGGCCCGGAGATTTGTTGAGGCAAATGTATGTTTTTGCCCCCCCACCCTTAATGTTGGAATTCTAACCACCGCTGCCTGGCCTTTTCCCATTCACTTTTAGTGTCGCGCTGTTGTGTCACCTTTGTTCGTTGACCAGTGTTTTTTTTGCAGTTGTTGGTGAAATCTTTCCAACACCCTAAACTCTTTAATTGTGGGACGTGACCCTAATCCGCCCACCCCACTGTTTCTCTCCTGTCGGCTTTGGTTATTGTTTTTCGGAGTTTTTTTGTCTGTCCCCCCGGGCATTTTCAACGTTAGTGGACGCTCCCTTACTTTCCCCATGCCAGGCCCCTTCCCTCCCCGATTTTTCCTAAGTTGTCGTTTACCCAAACCACTGCCCCTTTTTGTTGTTTTCCGAAAATGGTTCGTTCACCGAAACTCTTTTTAACTCGTTGGACTTCCCCCTATAGAAAACACGGTTTGTACTCCACTCCCAATGCTCCGTTCCGTCAATTGGGTTCCATGTACTGAGGTTCGTCTCACAGAATGGTGTGTCTTTTCCTGCGAACCATTTTTTAAGCGAATTATTTTTCCAGTAATCCCCCACTTTGAGTTTGGTTCACAAACCTGTGTCCCCAACCAAAGCCGATTTCTGTCTTGTTGCTGTTGGTGATACTTTGAAGGCGCTTTGGAACTACACCGTCTTACACGTTCTTCGGCTTCGAAGATTTCCTCCTGTCCCTTCTGCCGCGTCGGTTGCAGTCAGAGTCAAGACAATGGTTCGCCGTTTTCTTTTGTTCCAGTCCACCGCTGTTTCGTTTTTGTCCCGCGCCTAAGGCGGGGTCTTTCTGTTCATTTGGTGGTGCCCCCTCCCGTGTTGAAACTAAGTCCCCAGTAGGCCTCGGTAGGCCCCCGTTGACCTGAGTGTATATGGCTTCCCCACCCAACATACTTACAAAGCAGGTCCAACCCTTGAGGTTTGTTAATGTAACGTTCCTCCTGTTTTTTTTCCATCCCGGCCTCCAATGCTTGAATTTGTTTTTCTGTCGGTGTAACCGATCCATCTCAGACGGGGCCCCCCCTTTGAACAATTGGACCTGGTGGTATTGAATTTGACTTGGGATTTACCAGTGCAGGCCCCGGCGGAGACTTGTTGTTCACTTTGTTTTGGTTGGGGTTGGGCTTGATTTCGTCTTGATCCCAACTTCGCAGACCTATCGAGAACCACGCGGCCCACTGTTCCGCCTCTTTTTCTCGTGGCGTATCGCGAAATTGGAAGAACCTTTTTTCGATTTTTTCTGTGTAATTGTTGTGTTTCTTTTTTTTTTTTCTGAGGCACCGGCGATCTCCCTGATGTCTTACCTCGGTAAGTTCCTACCGGCAAGGGTTATCATCCCCGCGCCTGGATCCTTAACCGGTAGGGTCCCAAGTGAGGCGGTTTTTCCCCTTTCGGGTTTGCGTTTCGTCGGTGCCACTCGGTTTCCGCAGTCGAATAGACACTCACCCTTGTCCCACATATCGTGGTTGACCTCTCCTGCAAGATTTTACCCGCGGTAAGGGCGGGGGCTTCTTTTTACAACCTCCAATCTCAGTCTCCTGGCACAGTCTTTCCATTCCCTTCCATGGCAATACATTCCGACGATCGGGAACCGAGTTTAATTTGAGGTTAGGGACTCCTTCTTAAAGTCCCACCCCCCCGCGTTCCGGGATTTGTAACGGGAAATTAATTTTACTTTGCCCCACCCCCCGTTTGGTTCAGTGTTTCACAACCCAGGGCCTATTTGGTTTCCTCCACCTTTATATAGTTTAATCCCTTTTTTTTTTTTTTTTTTTTCTTTGTGTTTCCCCTCGATGACGGCACCCCCCCGGAACTTTCCTTTTTGTTGGACCCTACCCTGTGGTGGCAAGGCACAACTTTCCTCCTTCTGGCGTTACCCCTGCCGTCTTTGGACTGATCGGCGTACGCACCTCCGGGAAGTGCCACTTTTTCGGGTACTCTTCGCGTAGTGGTGTTGCGGGGGCTTCATTTTTCCCTGGGGAAGCGGTGGACTTCTGCAGTTGGCTACTCGCCCCCCCCTCTTCCACAACTATGGTTCGCTGCTGCTCCAGGTGCCCCGCTATTTTTGCATCGGGGCTTTCTTTTCCTTAGCTTTACATTTTCCCCAGGGGCGCTACGACACGAGGAAACCCGGCCCGCAAACTTTAATGACCTCACGGTCCTGCGATTCGTGCTCTCATTTTTCTTTTACTGGCCGGGGACTTTTTTCCATACGCCTGGGCTTCGTTTTTCTGTCCCGTCAAAAGTTCTATAAAATACACCTGTCCACAAGGGACAACCTTTCTTCCTTTTCTCACGCTACCCGCGGCGACCGACGGGTTTTTTTTCTCCCCTCTCGGGCTGGGTTGACCTTCGCCTTGCCGACCCCCCCCCACAAAAATCCCCCTTTTCGGCGCACCCCCCGTCGCTCCACCCGTTGTCCACGTTTGCCCCTAGTTGGTTACCATAGTTTTCGATGGGATTCCCGCGGCAGGCATTTTTGCCATCTTCTTTTTTGAGATTCTTACTTGTGCGTTCCGGTGTGAGTCCGTTTTCCACTCAGGTGTTCTGATGTTTTGGGCCTGGGAAATCCAGCTTCCCCCCATGGGCCCACTGTTTCCTGACGCCTTCTCCTTTTTTTTTCCCTCTTTCACACACGGGTGGCGTCCCACTTCCCCCTCTCCCAAGTTGGCGTCCCCCCAAACCTCCCCTGCATGTTTTGAATACCCGCTTACGGTCGCCCCTCCCTTTTCCTCAAAACCGCCTTACTTCACCTCAATGGCCCCCAATCAGCGGACGTCTTTTTCTCGTTGCAGATTTGTCCGAAAGACGGGTACTTTCCTTTCCCCCTCTGCCGGAGGAAGGCCAGATTCCACCCACAAACTTTTTTCCCGCCAGCGAGTTTGTGGTGGTTCCCCTTCTTTGGGACAACGGGGGGGGGATTCGCGGGCCGTTTTATTGCGCGTACCACAAACGAGCCTTTTTTACAGCGACCCCCCTTTTGTAGTCACTGTTTGAGTCACAGCCAACAACCTTGCGTTCCGTCTGCAATCACGCCGCACGGAAGTGGTGGTCGAGTTTGGTTCCCACGATTCCCCGTCCCGACCCTTTCGCAAAATTTCTGTTTTATTGTCACACCCTTTTTTTTTCGATATTGGTGGCAGCCCCCCCTGGCCAAGTTTCTGCTCGCATGACCCCCCCGTGCTCTTTTCCCCTCCGATTTTTTTGCACTGGTCGTGGTGGAACCCCCCCCCCTCAGTGCCCCCCTCCGCAGTTGATTCCCACTACCAGGGGGTGTTTGACCTTTCCCACTTTTCACAGTGTTGTGACGATTACCCCCTTTTCCCCCACCTGGGTCAAACGACCCCCCCGGTGCCCCCTGCCGTTGCCCGGTTCCATTTTTTTTCCAGGCCCGCTATTCTTCTTGAAAACCCACTGTCGCTGGTTTGTTCCTTCCCCCAGGACCTTTTTACTGCTCAACATTTTTTTTTTTTTTTTTTTTTTTTTTTTTTTTTTTTTTTTTTTTTTTTTTTTTCACCCCCTCCATCCCCAACGGTGCCATTCCTGAATATTTTGAGTTTGACGGCTTGAACAGGTGGGTGTACCCACTCCCGCACTGACTTTTCCCCACCCGGTTGAATGGGCCCCGCGACCGACACCCCCCACTTCGACGGTCTTACCCCCAGCTACCACTGGGGTCAGCCGGGGTTAATCTTCTCCCCCCTTTTCCTCCACCCTGAGTTCGTTTCCCCTTTTTTCCAGGACCCCTTTTTTCAAAACAAGGTTATCCTTATGGGGCTTGGCGTCCTTTCCCTTTTTCCTGTTCAGAGGTCTTTTTTCAACCCGTTCTTTTCCCAACCCGGAACAAAATCCCGGTTTGGATGAGCACCTCCAGACGGGAGTCTTGGAGCCTTTTTTGTAATTTTGCGCTTTTTCCCTGTGCGTGCCTTCACCAAGACCCCACCCTGCCTTTTTTTTCGTACCTTTCTTTTTGGCATCTGCCCACGTTCAGCCCTCCCCCTCCCTTCAAAGCTTTTCCCCGAGCCTGCACCTTTAGTCCCGGCTGCGGGTCTGTGCCGGGAGGCCACTCGTTTTCTCCTTCAGCGTTCCCTTTTTCTCTACCCCCCATACCATGTCTTTGGACGGCCTACCCTCCCACATTCTCGGAGCACCCCCCACCCTGGTCCCCTTCAGTTCCCCTTTTCCCGTTCGACAGGAAAATTTGGTCCCCCCTACGTTCCCACGGTTTTTCCCCATTGTGAAGGCACCCGGTAGGGGTCGTTTAACACACTGGGGAGAATCCCGCCCTTTTTCTGTGAGTTCTTTTTTGTTATTCACCCCGCTACAATGTAGCCCCCCCCCAAGCAAACACAGTCCCCCGGACGCCCCCCCACAGGTTTTTTCGGGAGTTCGGTGGTCATCCTTCGCCTGTGAAGCCTTTAGCAATGCCTTTTAAAACCGCCTTAAACCTGTCCGCCGGTTTTTCTTGGGCCAGCAATGGGCATTTCCCTGCCCCTTTGGTGTCATGCCCACCAGTTTTTTTTTTCCTCTCTTTTCCTCCTCCTTGCTTGTTTTTTTGTTCGCTCTTTTTCGCGCCCCTGTTCAACCCCCACCTGCAGGGGATGTGGAAAAGGTCCTCTCTTGTTGTGCCGTCGTTTTCCTCTTTTTTTTTTTCCCTCGCTGGCTTGTCGGACCAGTGAGCCGGAGTTTAGTCCCCTACAGCAGCCGGCCCCCCCCCCTGGGGGCGGTGCAGTTGCTATTTTTTGTTTTGTGTCCACCCAACAGGACATGTCGGTACTAAGGACGAACCCCCCCCTAAAAGCTCTTTCCCGAGACCGTGGTGATGTCCAGCCCCATTGCTTTACCCCCCTTCCAAGTTTATGCGTTCCCTTTTGGTAAACCCCCTTCATCAGCTTCCCTTTTTTGCCCATTTTTGCTTAATGCAAAGGTCTGTGGACGGTCGGATTTTTTAGTGCGAGCCCTGCGTGCGGTTATGGCGTATCCCTTCTTTTTACCCCAAGAGGGTTCTCAGGTGGATCTTCTGCTACCCAAGTCTTTTTTTACAGACCAGGTCCCCGTTAATCTGTGGGCTTTGATAGGAGCTTTTTTGGAGATGGTAATTTCTGGAGTTCCGCGGAGCTCTCGTTCCTGACTCTGTTAGTTCTTCAGTTTGTTCTTGGTTGTTCGATTTATTTTCCCCGGAGACCCTTTCCCTTGACCAGAGGGAGCCAAATGTTCCTCACACCCGTCCACTGTCCTTGGTTTCCATGGGCTTTTTTCTTCCCCCTGGGCTCCCCTTCCTTCTTTTTGTGTTAACACGAACCCGTGTTACCCCCCTTCAGTTTGCCTAACTTGAAGGCAACGCTTTCTGTCGGGCCTTTCACCCCCCCTCCCTTTCGTGACGGTCCCTCACTTTTCCAGTTGTACCCCCCAATTGCTATTTGTTCGGCCTACCCCTCTTGAAGGGCCCAGTTTTTAGCTGGTGTTCTGGACGCGTTTAGTTATTAGGTTTTGCGTGTCCAAGAATGTTGGTGGGTTCAGCGTTTTTTTTGATTCCCCCTTTTTTGTTTCCAGTCGCCCAGTTCCTGTCGCGGCAGGGCCTATTAACCTTTTGAAGTTTTGGTCATCTTTTCTTTGAGTTCGGCCTGTTTATTGCACGGTTTTCCTTTGTTAAAGGGCCCGTCTTCGGCAGAACCCTGTGACCCCTGGAAGTTGACGCCCTCCTACTGGTGCTTTTTTCCGGTTGACATTTGACCGTTTTTTGTTAAAATCGTCCTAACAGCCCGTTTTTCCTTGGACCGAAGATCCCCCCCTTTTTTCTTTCTGCTTTGGTTTGGAGCACGCTGGGAGGTGTGGTTTTACACTCAGTTTTCCGACTCGCACTTTTCCCCCGTCCTTTTCAGGCGTAGGCCCCCCGCCCATTTGCTAGTTCCGATTGAGACCCCCTTTTTTTGTCTCCCCCCACCCCCTGACGCCCTTGTTGGTTGGTTGAAAAACTTTGTACGGTCACCCCCCCAACTCAGTGCCACTCGACCCCCACTTTCGTCAGTTAGCACCTTTTTAGCTCCGCCCTCCCTGGTCAGGAATGCCCGGTTTTACCTTCCACACGGGACCTAATTGTTGTTTCTTGTTCCTGCTCCAAAGTTTGTTAAACCATAATTCCGCATACCTGCGAAAACTAATCCCAGTGTGTGGGCCGTCCGGGGAAAACCCATTCCTTGGGAGTTTTTTTGGTGATAGATTTCTCTTCCGTCGGGTTTCACGCCCTTCGTGTCCCCGTCCCTCGGCCTTAGCCTCCGTCGCTTGACTTTGTGGGGGGGTTTTGGGGGGTTTGCCGTTTTCCCAATTCCCGCGTTTTTTCCCCAGTTTGGTTATGAAACCTGTTTCTGAGACGTGTGGGGGGGCGTCGTCCCTGTCTTTTTTGTACTGGTTTCCTACAGTCTCGGGTTCCTATGGTAAGTGGCCCATCCCCATTGGTGTGTGCAAGTAACAAGAGCATTGCGTCACCAAGTCCCCTGCGTTTTTTTTGGTCAGATTGGCGTTCACTGGGCCACCCCACTAACCTCCCCCTGTTGAAAAGCTTTAGTTTTTCTGGAAGTGAACAGGGGGCGTCCCTTTTTTGTCTTTTTGGTCCCTCAACCGCCAGGGAGTGGACTTGCCTCCCGGTTGTTTTGAGAGTATGAATGAACGTGTTGTCACACGGGTCGGCTTTCACCTTCCCCCCAATGTGCATCCAGTAACCACAGGTGTGTGCCGGAGTCATTTGCCCGTTTGGGTTTGTTTTGTTTTTTTTTTGGTTGTAGCAGGCATTACGGGATTTCCCGTTCCCCCCTCTCCTAGAACCCCCCAATGTTTCGGTTCGGTGTCGTTTGTAGTTCTTTTTTTAATAAAGTTTCGAATTTAGGTTTCTTGTTGTACTTGGTGTGATGTTTCCCCTTTTTTTTGGTGGCCCCCCCCGACTGTGTTCCTTATCCACCCTGCTTCTAAGCATGAAATACCACCCTCTTGAGGGTTTTTTCTTCCAAATGTGATACTTCTTCCTTCCCCTTTCCAGTGAGGTACCCCTTTTTGGTGTCCTCCGGGTTATTTCCCGTAGAAAGACGTACTCCCCTCTGTCCCCTCGGGTTGGTGGGTTCTGCCCCTCTCCCCAAGGATCCGTTTTCCTGCCTGTGGCTTGCTTTGGACGCCTTGATTCCCGTGCTTGGCTCCCCTCACCTCTCCCCACCTTTGACTGCTTTCCCCCCCTGCCATCACGCGCCGCATTCCTCCCGTTGACCACGTGCAGTATGGGTAGCCTGTCGTTCTTTCTTCTACGTTTCCCCCCCACACACCCTGTTTGCCGGGGTTTTAACGGGGGCTTCCCTTTTGAACTTGACCTTTTTTCGGTTTTTCCACAACTTTCACTTCTTTTACTTTTTATCCCACCTTATTCTCCTTTTTCTCCTTTTTCTTTTGTTGTTTTTCACTTGATCGTACCAAAAACGAACCTTTTTGTACCAAACTCCCCCGTTTGCATGGTCCTGCTGCCTTCCCCCGTTACCCGGTTTTGGGTTTCATGGATCCCGTAGTACGTCCCCCCCACCCTAAGGAAATCCGTTTTCCCCTTTTGTAGATCTTTTCAGTATTCGGGATCCCTGGGACTCTTGATCCTACGTCCGTAACAAGCAGGTCCGCCTGGCAAATTCCGTTTGTGATTTTTTTTTTTTGGTCCTCCCCCCCCCTTGATTAGGTTCAAGCAGGTTATACCCCCTGTCACTTGCGCACCCTTTTTTTTCCATTCCCCCCGTGTGACGAAACTTTCCGCCCCCCACCCCTGGACCTGCGCTCTACCCCAGCGGTCTGTTTTTTTAAGTTCTTACCGGAACGTCATCTCCCCCCCCCTTTGTCCCCCCCGCCCCCCCACACTGTGGATTCGAACCCCCCCAAACCCATGAACACAGGACACCGGTTCTGGGGTCCCCTCTTACAGAGTCAGCCAGCCGTGTTTTCCCCCCCCCTCAATTATTTCGGTCTGTCCCCCCGGGAGGTCCGGCTCCCCCCCCCCCCTTTTTCCCCGCTGCGCCCCCCCTTTTTGACTCTTCAACGTGAAGGTTTTAAACCCCCCCCCGGCGTGGACCCCGTGTCTCGTATGTGCATCTTTTTTCCCCCTTACACTCCACCCGCTTGCAGCAATTTTCCCTCCTTTTGCGGTACGCTTCATCCGGTTTTTTCCCCCTTTGGGTCGGTACCGCAGGTGCTTCTGTTCTTTTTTCCGGGGGCCACAACCCAAACTCAGGGCAAAAGGTTTTGCGGTTTCCCCAGGGATTCCTTGTCACTCCCCCCTTTTTTGTTTGACTTTTTTGGCACCTGACATCTTTCCCCCGTTTTCCCTTTTTTTACTTTCCCCAACGCAGGGTTTTACATAAAATTACAAGGTCGCGAACTGTTCCGTCACTTGTCGCCCCCACTTTTTTTTTTTGCCGGCCCCCTCCCCTCTCCGGTATGGGCGATCCGGCCGTGATTGATTCCCCTTTACGAGTCCGTCGGCGTTCCCAGGCTCTCGCTCCACAACTTTTTTTTCCCTCCCTTAGTAGGTTGTGTGCTGGGTTTAACACCCCTTTTTGGGGATTCTCTCCTTTCTTGCTTCCCCCCAATTTGCGGACTTCCCCCCCAACCCCCGCCTCTTCGTGGACGACACTTTCCCTTAAAGGCCGCCCGCTTTTTTTCCACCTTTTTTCAGTTTACCTTTTCTTCGTTGTTTTGACGTCCCCCAACTTTTGGGTCGATTGTGAATCTCAACCCCCAGTCGGTGACAGCCCGCCCCCCAACCCCCCCTTCCTTTTTGTTTTTCCACGCTTGTTTTCGCTCGGCGGACCTTGAGAATTGCAAGGGCTTTCCCCCCTAGCCTAGCGTCCCCCCTTTTCCCTGCTTTCGTGAGGCCCCCGTCTTTTTTGGGTCACAACCACCCTCGCCTGCCAGCCGTTTCCCCCGTGAGATTTGGTCCTGTCTCTCTTAACCAGACCCCCCCCTTTCTCGTGACTCTCCCCAACGGCACCCTGGTCACTTCCCCCCAAAAGGCGAGCTTGCCGTGCAACGGGCTTTCAGATTTCATGCTTGGATGGTTACCTTTTTCCCCCCCCCCCCACGTCGCTGGGCTTCCCATAAACTGGTCTCCACCATCGTCCACGTGCCCCCCCCCTTTGTCACCCTGCGTTTTTTTGGTCCCCTGTGCTATGTCCGACTGGCCCAATTGTGTGTTAACGCCAACCTGTTTCTGCCACTTTTGGGTCACCCCCCGTTTTGTGTCCCCTTTCTGCAACCTACCAACTCTTCGGTCCCCACAAGATACCCCTGTGTTTTTTTTTCTGCCGGGTTTCCTTCCGGAGCTTGGTTTTTTCCAACTTTTTCCGGTTTCACCGGAGCTGTTGAAACCCTGGATTCCCCAGTTAAAGTACTCTGGTTTTTTTGCATTTCCCCTTGCCGGTATGTTTTTGTGTTGTTTTTTTTAGGTTTTGGATTTTGTCTAACCTTGGTTCTTCTTTCCCACCCGGCAGACACGCCCCTTTTTTTCTTTTCGGTCTTCTTTGGCCTACCTTTTTTCCCCACGTTTTTCCTTTTTTACGTTTTGTTGGAGGGGACCCTTACTCTATGAAGGGACTTGTTCTTCTGATTTCATAGCATTCCCCCCAACACAGAAGCGTACATCGCTGATCTTTGCATCCCCCCTCTTTTGAGAAGCCCAATTACCTCGCCGCCCCCTAGAGCCTTCAGCGGTTTCCTTGCTGTTTTTCCTGTCCAACATCGGGCTCCCCTCCGCTGGATGTTTACCTGGGTCACCAGCGGGACGCCTATACCCCCCCCTCCCACATTCTCCCGGCTCCCCCCCACAATACCCCCCACCACAAGCTTCGGCAGACCACAAACGGGGCACCACCCCTACCACTTTCCATTTTCCTTGGGCTCGTAGTGGTCGGGAAGCACCCAAGTTTTGGGCACCCCCGGACCCATTTCCCCTCATTTTACCCCGGACCTTGGGCCCTTTTCCGACTTTTTTTCGTTTCCGCTACCTGCTCTACCAGCAGTTTTAAAAAATGAAGACCCTTGTTAGGGGCAGTTGATTTGGGACGGCATCCCCCCCTTCGCAAGTGACAACGACCACCTTCCCTAGTACCTTTTAGTTAACCACGGAAAGGCCGTTGGCTGGAGAGCATTTTCCCCCTCCCCATTCGGGGTTTGAGTTTTTTTTTTTTTGCCGC
>Ga0179593_1271966_pt1 | contig 11283 bp, 11 predicted proteins | sample CZODoug2_1_08_16_FD_185931 | JGI IMG/M metagenome (GOLD analysis project Ga0179593, IMG submission 185931) | Vadose zone soil fungal communities from Angelo Coast Range Reserve, California, USA - CZODoug2_1_08_16fungal (PacBio error correction) | ecosystem: Environmental > Terrestrial > Soil >... | reverse complement strand
CCTTCTCTAAGCTGAGTAGATGCAGTATTAAGCATCCCACTTGCCAGATTGGCACTCTCTTCTCTCAATTTCGACTGCCGACTCTTGTTAATGCAATACGCCCTTTATATACGTAGTTATATGAAGTCAAGGCCTGAAGAATCATCTTTCTTTTCTTTCTGTCCACGACTTTTCCCCGCAGTTCACCGACAGTATCTACTCCCACATATTTTTCCAGTCACTCCTTTTATCGGGGATCCTTTTTTTGAGAGCCTTCTCTAAAGATGCCCCATCCTCAGTTTCACATGATTTATTCCCCTGCCGATGTAAGGATGTACGGACACTTCTCCTTCTCCCCCGCACCCCGCCCGACACACCCACGCCACTCGAAGAATCCTAACCTCCCCCCTCCTTCCCGGTTCCTCTTGCTTTCAATTTACCCTCCCTCCCTCCTTCGAGGACAACCTTCCTTACGAAAACGGTACGATAAGGCACCGCTTAAGAGCTTGACCTTTCCGCGCTTTCCCCCAGTCTATGTGGTTGACCGGTCGTGATCGACCTTCCCGAACCCCTTTACTTTCCCTCTGCACCCTAACTTCTTGCCGATGTTGACCAGACGACCACCTTCTTCTCCTTAATAATATCTTTCTACTCTAAACTACTCTTTCTCTCCGAGTAACCTGACTCTTCCAAGTTTTTTTCTTGCCGGCTCCTCTCTTCTTCCCTTCGCTGGCTGTGGGCTGCGGATAAGGGATAGCAAGCCTCCTTGATGGTCTTTCCATGCTGAGATTCATTTTTCTGATCCCTCGTTAACTTCTTGACACGGTCGCACGTTGACCGCCTTTGAGTTTGTATCCTCATCAGACCTACCCCTTCCTTTCTAGGCTTGACGAATCTACTAAGTAATCCCGTATTTTTTGTTTTTTTCCCCCACCCCCCCCCCACCACAGGTTTCCCCTAGAGTCCATCAGGAGATTTTAGATCCGACCCCGTTTTCCCATGTTGTTCTCCCAACCTTTTTCCAGCCTTCGTCGGTCCTCCAAAGTTCCCGAGAGAAGGTCACTAAACTCCCACCCCCACCCGTATAATCATCTTGATTCACCGTCTAACGACTGACTCAGTTACGCAGGGAAGCTAGTTTTCATCATCGAATTCTATTTAGTGTTGTCTTGAATATCATACCCCCCCCCTAGGTTCCGCGTTCCCCTTCCTGTGTCTATATAGATTGTAGGTGCCTGGGACCTCCCTTTCTCTGACCTTCTTTTTGCCAGGGTCGAGAGTGAGTCGTATTTCTTATCAATCGTGGTCGAAAATAACAGCGCAGATCGACCCCGCCTGGAGACCTTCACCAGTTTCTCGTGACTAGGAGATAATCATTTTTTTCGTCGACAGTGGTCCCCATTGTTCCTTCAGACTGCCCTATCTCTCTCTAGGTTGTTCTCATAGTTACCTCATTCGTCATAGAGAGAAGTGTAATAGTACTCTTTCTATTACCACCTTTGACTTATTCTTCCCAGATAGGGGCTTTCAAAGCGCTTCTCCTCTTGAACGAGACCTTTGAACCTTTGGCTCTTCCGACCCCGCTTTGTGAGTCCTTCCACCAACCTTTAGATATTTTTCAATCTGATGCCGAAGCTAGAACGCGCTTACACGGCTTTCTATCTGTATCCCACCCCTTTCCTTCCCATTTTATTGAATTCATTTGTCTCTATGAGGACAGTGTTCGAGATCGAGTGTTTACAAGCTTTCTTTGTATCATATAGTGCGTACATCTCCTCTTTTGTGACACCCCATAGCCCATCTTGAAGAGCCCTCTTTGCCTTTCTAATTCGGTTCTTGTCTTGACGTGCCTGAGTGACTTCTTTAGAATGTTCCCTTGATAGCGATTTTTCTTCGGCTCTGTAACCATTCCAGTTGATTCCATCTTTATTGACATTATTCGTTCGGCTCTGAAGTTCTCTTTAGCAACTGTAGAATTCCAGCTCCCTTCTTCTAGTCATCCCTTTCGTCACACCTTCTACAATGTGTTCCTCTTCTGGACGCTCACTTTCGACATTCTGAGTTACTCCTACGCTCATCTGATAATACGGTTTCGTTTTTCCCTCCGGAACCATTTTCCTCTCGGGCAAAAGTTTTAACTGATGGTCGCAGAGCTATTAAAGGGATGGAGTCTATTTGATAACGACTCTTCTACCCTCTCTTTTCTCTTGGTGTTTTACTCTCTTTGGTGACCCCTCATTCCGGAGGCTTAAAGGGTCCAGAGGTTTTCTTAGTCTTATCCCTCTCCCTGCTCACCCTCCCCCAATTTTTTCTCTCGGGGAATACTTACTGCGTCTCAGAAGTGTGGAGATGATGTCTTCCCTAGAGGTTCCCTCTTCCAACTTCTTTAGCTTCCCCCTCTTCTTTCTCAACCATATCTTCCTCCCCCTCGAGCACCTCTCTTGAGTTTTCTGACCTCGTAGGCGCGGGGAGTGAGTTAGTCCTTCGCACGTAGAGATCAGAGATTCCCTCTTCACCTTCAGGGAACTTTTTTCATCCTTTTCTCGCTGAGCCAAGCAGCCCATCGGCGCTATCGTCGCTAGATCAACACGCTGGTACCAGCATATCTCCTTACGCCTCCTTCCGGGGAAATTTGATCATGGACTTCTCTTCATATCAACGTCTTCTTCCCTCGGGCCGAGATTCTCTTTTCAATCATCTTGTGTTTTTTCTTTTCACGTACCTTCCCCCCGGAATCTTCCTCTGTATCCAAATCCCCCGCATTTTTCCACCATTCCTACGAGGCATTGCTAGCTACTTTTGAGCACTCTTTTTTTTCTAGCTCTACTAGAGCTCCTCTTTGATGGTGCCGCGGCACCCCAGACCTTCAGAAGAAGTTAATCTTGCGTTCTAGGAATTTCATGCGCCTACTCCTAATAAGTCTGAAATCCACTCTACTCTTTAGGTAAACCCAGACCATGATGCTGTGACCTCTTCATGTCTATGAGTCTCTACAGTCCCCAGTCCTATTTTTCTCTCATCTCGTGAGACGATTTTTTTCACCTTCGTCCCCTTCCTTTAAAGATCGCCCAAACCAGACGTCCCGTCTACGGTAGTCCAGATCTTCTGAAACCATTTCTTCGAATTCCATTCTCCTTTACCGCACCCGAAAGAATCTGGCCCAGAGCCGTGTAAATTGCCTACTTAAGTACTTTACATTTAACTCCGTTTCACCACCATAGCACTATCCGCATCATAAGGCCTTCTAGCGACGGATAAACGTGCAGGAGCCAGGGACAGCACGTGACCCACAGTAGTCCCGCCAGACAAATAAGGGTCCCGATGCCTTTCTCCGCATGCGCCCTCCTTACATTTGCAGGTGACCCGAAAAAGTAGTAGGTTTGAAAACTCCCATAGCCTCCTATTAAGACCACAGTTTAAAAAAATTCATCTTTCCGAATTACAGTGATAGAGCAACTAGAACCCACATTACCTTATACGAATCTTTTTTTCTGACCTTTCTCCGAGTCAGCATCCTGTCTCAGTTTCTTTGCTGACAAGGTAGTTTTTCAGCGCCACTCGCCGTCCATTCTCCCTCTAGTAGCTTCCACTCAGCAGGGTCATCCCCGTAAGTTTTTACCGCGCGCGAATTGCACCCCGCCACCGATAGTCTGGCGTCCACCTTTTTTATAAAATGCTGCCCTCTAAAGTTCCCCCTCCGTTTTGGACGAAGCCTCTCTCTTGCCTGATTTGATTGTAATCCCCCCACTTCTCGGATTACGACTGTTTCACCCAGACACCTTGACCCATCGAGCCATCTGCATGCTCCCCGGACCTTACCCACTCTCCTCCCTGGACAACTCTCAACAGCATAATTCCTCTCAAGCGTGCCAGGACAGTCAGGATGCCCGCTCCCTACACGGCTTCGAATCAGAGCGTCGCTCCCTGAGTGGATAGACCAGGTGCCTAGCCACCGCGCCGCCTGTTTGCCGAGCCCTGTCCAACGTTAATGATTTGTGATTGCAGCTCCTCGTTCCGCCTAGCTTCTTTGCCAAGACTCCCTCGCGACAGCACCCCTTTTTCGGCTGCGATGCTTCTCCTGTTAGCTTCTTTCATAATCGACCAAGTAGATCTTCTATTTTTCCGTTCGGAGCCAATTCCACGATGGAATTCTCCTTACCCTAATTTACATTCGCGTCAGCTTCCTCTTGCCCGCGGCCCCATTCGCATGATCGCAGGCTCCGAGTTGCGTTATCGGCTTCAACTGTTACCTCCCCTCTCCTCAAAAATCCTCCGCCGGGGCAGAGAGGCCATCACAGCACGGCAATCAAGGGCATAATAGCCCACCCGAACTTTCATCCTCCCCCCCCCCCCTTTACTCCACGTCTCTTCTCGAAGTTCGGATATCACCCAAGTTTCCCCAACCTATCAGCGTCAGGAGACAAGTGATGAACCCCCTGCCCTCGCCGCGGAGTGGAACCGTACCAGGTCTCCCATTACGTCTATGGTTTGGTTGGTCCGTGCTAGTCCTTCCAGTTCCTCGAGAATGCTCTACCTCCACCAAAAGAAATTCGGACCTATCAGTCGACGCGAACCTTTCCCTTCGCGAAGCGAACTTTTCTTTAGCAACTTAGCGACACAATAAGGCCCCCCCTCCTCTCATTTTTCTTTCAGAAGGAGTATATTCGCGTATTTGTTTTATGCCCCAAAATCACTCATTAGGATCTTGCACGTGAGATTGGGTTCTCTCCTCCGAGGAAGCGTATTTGATCACCCTTCGCTGATCCCAGCTGACTGTTAACCTCTACATTCGTCAGCGGTAGTGGCGTTGTCCCCTTTATCCCCGCGGCACGTGGTCTAATCTGACGGAGTAATTCAGTGTGAGCGCACTAGCACCTTGGCCCTAGTTTCTTTGCCGCCTTATTATCTCCCTGATTCCCTTGAGCTTACTAATTTTTTCTTAACAAGACCTTCTCGTCCCGTCGTCAAACAACCCCCAACCCCTATTGGTCCCGCGGCCATTGACAGCCCTTTTAGATTTCGTATCTATTCTCCCTGGAAGCGTAGATATCGGAAATTATCTTCGCCCCTCTTTTTTGCCTTCATCGAATCCCTCGTTAAGAGGCAGTTTTGCTTCAGCCCCCTCTCTGGAGCTGATTTTCAAATGTGAAATTCACAACACGCCTTGTGTTTGAGGTATTTTCTTCTTCGTCGCTGTAATTTCAGCATTGTCGCTGATCGATGTCCAGTCCTGATCTCACAGCTCATCTCTTTTCCTTCGTCTGACCTTGCTAGGGTCTTTCAGAATAGGTTGGTAACGAGCAGAGAGCACCCCCCAGTAGCCATCCTTCCCATTAGGCTTTATGGCCCCCCACTATTATAATTTTTCAGTTAAATTACTCTCCTTCCCTTCCCCACTTCTGTTTCGGGCACCAGGATGGCAATATAATTTGACAGTAGCTATGACCGATTCTCTCTTCCGTGAGTTTCTCCGTTCCCCCCAGATCCTTCCTGCCGGCAGTCGATCTTTGTTTCACCAGATCAGACGTACCCATTTTCTGGACCATTGCCCTCGAACGCCCAGAGAACGTCTTTTCCCCCCAGCCATTTTTTTTTTTTGGATGATGAGGCGCGCAGAAGGTCGTTTCCTTATGCCTCTGATTTTCCGATGAGTCCCTTGTGACTAGGGTGAAAACCGGCCCTGAAATGCCGTGCATGTGATCTTGGCCCGCGGCTCCCCTTCTATACGTCGTTATATTCAAGGCAAGTTCCTTCACTATGCTCCCCTATTGTCAAGAGGTGCCCGCTTCCAGTGCAGGGGCCGCCGATGTACGACTAACTAAACCCTGAGAAGAAGGAACAAGTAGTCCCTCCTCCTGATCCTGGTCTTCTCCTCCTTTGTCGAAGGTCCCATCTTCTCTTTCCCCCACAAGGAAGCTACCTCCCAGACTTCGCAAGGGCTAGGAGGCCTTCTCTTCGACTTCCGGTTCGTACGGAACTAATTCCCTCCTGAAATCTACTAGAAGTCCTGCCATCTCACCCTACAGGCGTTGCCCTCCGGCCAACCACATGACCCAAGATCTCAATAGGCGGTTTTTCAATCTCATCCCATCGAGTCCTCCTTTTAAATTCCCCGCCCGGACTCTTATGGCGGTGATAGCCGGTACTATCTCCCTCGTCCCTGTTCCCCCCCCCTTTAATCTATACTCCGCAAAGCCTTTTACTGCCTCTCGACCATTCCCGTTTTCCTCTTGGAGACTCCCCCGAACGATTGACTGGGTGAATAACGACCGCTTCTACGCCAAAAGATGTTCCTACCGGAGTCAAAAGGCCCCCTATTACCGGTGCTGACGAGCTCGGGTAATTCCCTCAGTCTGCACCACTTTTTGCGCGCCAAGATTCTACTCACTCGCCATCGCCTTGACGCTGTATCGAGACTGTGAAGGCGATGGCTATATCCCCCTTCCCCCTTCCGTCGAACACATCCTCCACCTGTTCCAGCCGAAAGCGTGATTTTTCCCAGTTTCCCAGCCTAAGCCGTCATGAGCTGAGCGAAGTTACGTAAGAGTTCCGGATTTCGCGAAGTCTCTCCTCCTTCTTCTCTTTTCGCGCCGGACCCGGTTGGCTCGCAATGTCACAGTCCCGGTTTTTTTCACCATTGTCAGGCGTTGCTTAGTCACCTGCAATGTCTCGAGGCCCTCCCTTGTCAGCTTAACTACCGACCCACCCCCCCCCCAGGAGACGTCAGGAAAATTCTCCTGATGCCGTTCCCCCCGACGGCGCTGATGGGCAATTTCCTCTATTTCTTCTGATCGTGTGTATTCTTTTATTAAGATCCATTCCCAACATTCGAAAGCCTCTTTTTCTTTAGTAAAGTCCGGGTCTCAGCTTCTTGCTGTCTATGGTTAGGCAATGGATGCATTTCGATGCAGTATTCTTTTTTGACGGCAGTGAGCTTTGTTTTTCGCGGCGATTTGCCAACCTCGTGGTCGAAGGCTCAACAGTCCCTGTTCTCGCTGTCGATCCGATCGACCCGCATAGAACTCGTGCTCGTCCCCAGCTCCATTTCTTGTTCCCCTTTTCCCCCGGTTTTGCAATTCGGGGTGCGAGACCCTGAACGCTCCGGGGGTCTATTCTTTAAGACTCCCGCATCTCCCTATCAACCTCTTCCTCGTTCCCTTTGTCGTTAACGCCTTCTCTGGCTGCTTTCCGCCCCCTTACACCGGCTCGTCCCTTATGAACTCACCTTGGCCTTGTCGCCCATACCCCACCTCGCGCGGCTTCTTTCGTCCTTTCCCTGTCGTCAGCGTTGCTCTCCGAGCAGCAGATTTTTTCTACCCCATCTTCTGAGGCCTCCTATAAATTGGGCTTCTGTCCCCTCGCCTTTCCTGCTGGTGAGAGTGAAGAGTTTGACTTTTTTTCCTGTAGATCGATTCCGACCTCGTGCTCGGCTTATTTAGTTTGATTTTCTACTCTTTACAATCTCTGCTGGGGGGCTAACGACCATCTCCTCGATCGTGATTATACCTACGGCCGTTTATGTTTTGCATAAGGGGGTATTGATTTTTCCCCGGTGGCCGAACCTATGCCTTTTGTGAGTAGTAGAGCTTCCTTCCTTTTTACCCTGCTTGCTGCGGAGCTTTCGTGTTATCCCGCTCTGATGAACCCTTCTCCATGACATCCTTACCCCATTCCCTCTGTACCCTTACCTTCGCCATTCACCCCTTCAGCAACATATGTGGGCTATTGTGAAAACGCTCACTTCGCGTCGTGGTCTAGGAGCACTTTGTTTGCTCTTTTCACCGAATACAGGTGTCCTTGCCCCCTTGCTTCCCCTTGTCTTCAGTCTCCCACGCGCTATCCCGATGACGCTCTCTGCCCGTTTGTCCTCTCTTTTTATATAGTTATGCTCGCCTGCCTGCTTTAACTTCTTCGTTTCTATGTTTTCTACTTTTTTGAACGACTTTGTTTCAGACCCCTTATGCGGCACATTACCTGCCACCGAGGATTTCCGTATGCCTCCATTCGACCTGGTTTTCTCGTTACCTTTTTTCCCTCGAGGGTACTCCCTTTTTCCTTTTAGACGTGGTGGCTGATGTGTGCGCATGCACGGGCCTCCGATACCTACGCTGTCGCGAAATTATTTCTGCCTCTCCTCATATGACTTAACACTTCGCGCACCATCCAATAGTGATGGGATCCTCCCTTTTCTCAGAAGGTTCCCCGTCCGGCTATGCGCTCAAGGAGAACTCTTTCCCCAGCCTTCCCCCTCCTTTCTTCTACCTTCAGGTCCACTCTTCTCACACATAACTCTTCCCGCCTCTCTGACTAAGCCGTCACCCTTTCCATACGGGAGCATATCTCTTCCCTCTATCCCATCGACGGCTCCATTTAGCCCTCGCCCCCTCTCTTACAGACCCTTTCCTCTGTTAATTGATTCCGGAGAGCTCATCGCTTCCTTATGGCTGTTTGACTCTTTCCCCCCCCTGTGTTTTGTGGAGCTCGCTTCCATTTTCCCCCCCTTGTAGCCCGAAGACGTCTAGAGATCCCAGTGCCCGATGATCAATTTCCCTGTCGGATTCTCCCCTTCTAGATAGTGGATCTTTCTGACTAGTGTTTCTTGTTCTCTGCCGACCCTAGACCCGATTCTTTTTTGCACGGGAATCCCGATCGACATATCTTGCAGCGCAGACCTCTTTCTTTAAAAGTGTCGTTCTCGTTCCGCGGCCTAACCCCTTCTCCCCTCGAATGAAAGCCGGCAGCCCCCGCTGAAGAATTCTGGTCAGAACCCCCCCCCCGCCCGTTGCGGTTGTAGTGTTCTTGCCCTCTATAATTGCCCTGCTTAACCATTTTTTTCGCAGATTTTAGTCAATCTTAGTAGTAGTTTGAAACCCCCCCTCTCCTCTCACCCATCAGTTGAGGCCGCGAGCGAAACCTTCGCTTCCATGTCTGAATTCCTTAACACCTCCCCCCCCCCGCCCTTTTTACGAGACAGTGGTGGCCTGCCGGAATATAGTTATCTTGCCCCCCCCCCAAGAAGTCTCGGCCACCACCCGCGAAACCTCTCCGCCGTCCACCCCCCCGCGTCCTCAACGGAAGTAGTCTCCGAGATGCACCGTCTTCACGCATGCGCCATCCATTTAGAAATCTTTGTATCGCGCAAGCCTTATCTTGTTGACAGGGTTTGGTGAACAGTCTCCATCCTCGTACTCTTTCCGACCAACCCCTTCGACTTATAAAAGTGTGAGCGTGACGCACTGAACCCATGATGAAGTTGGCGAACGATGTCCGAGCAATAAGGAGCGATCCTGATTTACCAGCGTAGTTGTCTCAAGGACCGGGATATCCCCGCACGGGAACCTCAGACGTCTTTCCCCTCAAGAGTTACGTCATGAATACACATGCACCACCTTTCGGCCCGCGTAACAAGGCTAACCTTTTCAACTTCCTGGCCCGTGACCCCCGGACCGTCCCTTCTTTCTGCTCTGCTTTAGCATTGTCATCCCCCCCCAATTCTTCTGACTGAAGTCTACCCCCCCCTCCCCTAAAGACCTGCCTAGCACGCTTCTTTGAGAAGTGTCACTACCCTATTCTCCCTGAACAACCATGCTGAAGGCGTCTTGATCAGCAAGTTTGACCTGTCCCATGTTAGCGGCCGTCCTACAGCTTCCACCCCGCTTCAGCGGAGATCCCTCTTGCCCCGTCGCTTCCCGTTTTAAGATCCCGCCACCCACGAGCGCTTTGTTTCTCTCGCCCCTTCACTGTCTTCCCTTTTTTCCCGCGCCCTTCGCGCCGAGTGCCGCTGAGCCCATTCCGTGACTACTCAAACACGTTCCCCTGACAGTTCGGAATGACGAGCGGTAGGCTTGTAATAATCGACACCTCGATACTCTCTTTACGGGGCTTTCTCTTGCAGCTGTTTCCCTATATTACGGCGTGCCTCCACCTGTAATGAGGTTACTATAACCAACGATTGCCGCTCCCCCCATGTCTCCCCGGATCGCTCCAGTTCTCTGTTTCTGAAGGCGCACACCACGATTGTGTCAGTGAGCCCCCTTCTCCTCCTGAAAAATCCTCTTTCAAGCCCCACATTTCCAGTCCAGAACGAAACTTCCCCCCGACCCCGCGAGTTTTACTTGAACGCCCCTTTGATTGCTAGAATTATGCTTCTCTCACCCCCTCCCAATTTCCCTTTTTTTTCCAGTTCCGAAGACCTCTGGACACATCAGCGAAGACGTAGTGATGCACGCAGGCCTCCCTTTCCCTGTGTGTTGATGAAGCCTTGTTTCTCGGTCTGCCCCCTCTCGGCTCTCGCATTGCTTTTCTCTACGAAAAACCTACTCCGTTCCCTTATGTATAAGCCCCCCCCTGTCGGCGCGTAAGCGCCCGCACTTATATATCTTGACTCCACCAATACAGTGCCACCTCACCCTCATAATGGATTGAGTTTCGGAGGCTCTCTCCTAGCACATGACGGGGTTGATTCCTTCCCAATCAATATTGTCGGTAATTTTTGCTCCGGTTCCTCCCTCTTTAATTTCTCTGGAAAGAGTACCGGACTCCCTAGGCTCCTGCCAACACATTTAGGTGGATCTCCCTTTCCCATTATTGATAGCTGACCCTGTGGTCCCATCAGAGGATAAAGCCCTCTTCCGACGCGCCTTTTCCTCGGTCGGTCTCGACAGCGTTCCTTTTCTTCTTTATCCAGTCTTAGTTCTCCTGCCACTTAACAGTGAGTTCGGTTTACCTGCACCGAATTACTTGTCATCGGCCCGGCAAGCTTGGTTTTTCTTTTATCTATTGCTTTCCCAGTCAGCAGAGATATCCCTTTTATCAGTCGCGTCGCGCCCACTTCGCTTTTTCCCGAGGCATGCGTTTCCATCAAGGAAGTTTTTCCCGCCCGCTTTTTGATTGGTCAATGCCATTCGGATTCACTTTTTTAGGTTTCAGCGTTCGCGGTGCACTTCTTGGAGCTATATATGTCCCCGTCCTTCCTCGGAAGACTCCTGCCTCTCACATGAAGCCGGTTTTTGTAGATATTCCCCTTTTTGTACCCGAGCCCCCCCCAAGGAGTCGTCAGCGTCAGTAGCTCTTTGGGCCTTCTTTCTCTTTTTTGCCTTAGTCCAGACAATCGTTTGATTCCCCATTCTCTGTCACCCCCCTGTTTGACATGATTTCTAATGGCTTCCTTGACTTGCCTTCCTCCGACGTTACGTCTCTGGGTTGCCGAGGGCCTCCGGAAGGCCCCGGCATTGCGCGCAGCTCTTTTCCAGATCAGCCTTGATTCTTCTTGAACCCTCCGCGCAACGAAAGCATCCTTGAGCT
>Ga0179593_1756357_pt1 | contig 11284 bp, 16 predicted proteins | sample CZODoug2_1_08_16_FD_185931 | JGI IMG/M metagenome (GOLD analysis project Ga0179593, IMG submission 185931) | Vadose zone soil fungal communities from Angelo Coast Range Reserve, California, USA - CZODoug2_1_08_16fungal (PacBio error correction) | ecosystem: Environmental > Terrestrial > Soil >... | reverse complement strand
CCCCTTCCCCTTTCCATCGATCTTGACCTTATCCACTCGGCCCCATTCTCCCAAGCCTTTTCTTCGATGCTCCATGAAAAAGTTGCCTTCCCCCAGCACCTTGTGAAACCGCGGCCTTCCTTTTCTCTTTCTTTTTCCCCATATTATTCCAGGTGTGATCCAAGTTCATAAATATTCCCCGTATATCATTGTTGCCCACTGTCATACCCCCCGTTTCCCCCTCTTCTTAGATTATTTTGATGACACCCTTCTTTTCTACGCGCAAAGAGGAGAGTATCGAGGTCGTGACTTTTTTCCCGGCGGGGAGCGCGGATCGCGATCTCCTTTCCCTTGTCTTGTGCGAGGTGCTTCGTGCGCCAAATGCGTGCGCCTTTGTGTCCTTTTTTCCCCCCTGTCACGAAGGCAAAAAGAAGAACGTCTTTCCCCTTCTGTGTGAAATATGTGGCGATTTAAAGCTCCCTCTTCTTTCCGTCGTCGTAGCCCTGGTTGAGCACGATTCATCTTTTTTTTTCCCCCCCCCTACCTGGATGCAGAAGTAATTACGAAAGAGCCAACTTCAGTGTGGTTGGACTAAGGAGGGTGACGGTTGTTTCTTTTTTTTCAATGGCTCGACCCCCCTTCCTCCTTTTCATTTTGCGCTGGACGATCCCTGATGCGCAAACGCGTCCTTCCTTACCCCCTCTCATACGCTAGCGGTAAGCACCCGGTTCACGAATGTGCGTTGTGCTTGTACTTTTTTTCCTTCCTCCTCTGGCGGCATGATGGGACGGAAGGGAGTCGTGCCTTTTTTTCTCCGGGCAGTCGAATACGGCAACAAACTTGGCTCCCCTCTCACTGCGCTGGTGCGCAGTTTCCAGGTGTCAGCCCTTCTTTTTTTTTTTTCTTTTCTCTTCGGACCTGAGTTCGCGCAGGCAGGTCAGAGCTCTGTACGCTTTTTCTTTTCTTTCGGATTCTGCGCACGAATTCCATCCCTTTTCCGCGTCAAGGAGGAGGACGCTTTTTTTTCTTTTTCTCCCAGTGATTCCCTGTTTCCTGACGATCGGCAATGCCTACGCCCTTCTCTTTTTCCCCATATGGACAGTAGTTATTGGTTAGGTGCGGTTTCCTTTTTTTCTTCAGGGCAGTGGAAAGACCCTTTCCCGGTCCTTCTTTTTTTTCTGCAACGGTGCATCGCGGTCAGACGGATGTCTGCGGCTCTTCCCCCTATTGCAGGGGATGAGAAGACGCCTTCGGAACAGGACCACGTCTCGTCACCCTTTCCGAATGACACCCACAAGATCGACTCCCTCCCTTTCTTCCCTTTTCCCCATGAAGACCACGTCCAGCGAGACCTTCTTTTTAAAACGATCCCTCCCTTTTTTTTTTTCTCGTGCTAGGTGGTCGGCACCTTGAGACGCCGGATTTTTTTTTTTTTTTTTTTGACCTGAGATGATGCTTTCGTCATGAACGATTTGTGTGCTTCTGCGACGGTCGTCCCTGGGCGGTCAGTGGAGTCTTCCTTTCGGTCGAACAAACAAGAACGCACGTTTTTTTTTTCCGATCCGATCGTCAACACCGACGGTCCTCGCCTTCTTTCGTGACGCCTCCCCCCTTTTTTCCCCCCACAGATGCCTCCTCAAACGTCCGAAATTTTTCCCTATTTTCTTCAAACCGTTTGCCTGAGGCTTTCTATATCTCTTTCCCCTTTCCAACAGAAAACTGCTGCATGAAAATATTTTTCTCTCAATTATAGTAGGTCCATGGCTTGTTCCCTTTCCCTTCTTCTATTCTTGTTGAGAGGATAGCCTCCAAAGCCCTGTTCCCTTCTGCGGAGATGGGAAGAACATATTTTCCTTTCCCCCTGGCGATATAGAGAAAGGACTTCATCCTTCCTGAGGTTGCAAATGGAAATAGTGTCCCCCCCTTCTTTTCTCGAAGTAGTGAAGAGTTTTGATGGTGCACTCCCTTTCCCGAGAATGTATCGCTCGGTGACGAGCCGATCGACCCCCCTCCTCAGTTGTTTTTCTTTTGTTCAACGCAAGTACGCTCCTTCTTTTTTTTCCCCGACACAGGGAAGAAGGTCTTTTTTTTTTCGCTAAACTCCTTCTGTTTTCCGACGCTCAGCAGCATCTAAGGTCAACCGACCCCCCCCCTTCTCTTCAAGTTGCAAGACCACTTCTCTCAGAGATGATGGCGCTTTTTTCCTCCCCTTTAATGTCGCTGTGACGTGTGGTCGTTCATTGACCGACTTTCCCTCCTTTTTTTTTTTTTTTTTCCTTGTGGTGGGCATGATGCGGCTCTTTTTTCTACGTGGGGCCTGTGTCCTCGACATTCGTTTATGTGGCCCGTTTCAACGGCGAGCCGCAGCATCACTTCCCTTCGATTTTTTTCCCTGGACAATCCCTTTCCCCTTTCCCTTTCCCTGAACCATTATCTCCGTGACCGTCGAAACCGAACCTCCCCCCACCCTTCCTGCACATTATGTTGCTCAGAATTTTTTCGTAGTCATTGGCGATCGTCTAGTCCCCCCCTTGCTCTTCCCCTTTTCTGACCGCCCCACTCGTCCCGCCTCCTTGACGCGTTTCCCCGTCCCTTCCCGTTTTTTTTCTTCTTCCTCCGCCCCCAGCCGATAGAAATCACACGAGTCCAGTCCTTTCTTCACACGTTTCGATCCAGAGTGTGACCTTTCCACTCCCTTCCTTTCCAACGGTCCAGCCGGCCGCCAGTCGACGGCGCCCCTTTTTTTCTCCTTCCTGCTGCTTGACTAGTCGTGACAAGAACTTACCTCCTCATGCGGCCTTTCTTTCCGCTTTTTCCCCCCCCCCAGCACTTGCGTGGAACCGGGTGCGTACCGCTTTTTTTTTTTTTTCCTTTCCTTTTTTTCGACGAGATAGTTCTGTTGGTGGCGGCATAGTGAGGTCCTTTCTTTCCCTTATTTTCCCAGCCGAGCACCGTTCATGATTACCTTTCTTTCCTTTCCCCAAATGAAGATCCGCACCCATGTCCACATCCGTAGTCCCACCCCCCCCTTTTTCCCCCCCCCCCCCCCCCCCCTTTTTTTTGCTATGGAGAAGAATATGAATCCCCCCTTTTTCCCAAGCCCTTGAAGCGATGAATCGGCCCCTTTCCCCGACGCCCCAGTGACATCTTTTTTTTCTTTTGTAGATTGAAATCGCCCAGCATATTTCCTTCCTGTCTCGTTATCGCTTTTTGCCCTGCGTTTTCTCCCCTCCTTCTGCAATTTTAGGACGCAGCTCGACAAATCAAAGGCTCCCCTCTCCTCTCATCCGCTCTCCCGGCATGGATAATAGGCTCTCTCTCCCTTTTCCTTTTGTAATTACATGAAATTGCGGCGGAGGGTGATCCTTCCCCCCTCCTCGGGCAGCGATTAACCTTATCCCTTTCCCCCCCCCCTTCTCTCCAGTGCATGTATTGCACTAATGAAAGTTAATTTTTCCCGTGGATCACACCGGACTACTATGTTCGCCTCCCCCTTTCTTCTGTGACCCACCATGAGTTACGGCCGCTTTTCCCCATTTTTTTTTTTCCCCCCTCCTCTTCTTCAGCGGAAGGAAGCTGTGGAGGGCGTACACTTTTCCCTTTTTTTCCCAGGATCGCGGAAACATTGGGACGAGATCTTCTCCTGCTCTTTCCTAACAACGATTGCTTTTGACAAGGAAGGCCGCCATGAGGACAGCGAGTCGTCACCCTCCTCCCTTTTTTCGAGGAGATTGCGCCCAGAACGGCGCCGCCTTCTTTTCTTCCTAGGCAGTAATCGCGATGTTAGCTGCTGCTCCTCCTTCCTCCTTCCTCCTTCTTTCCCGAGTGCCCATCGGACATCGCGATGAACTTGCCTCTGCCTGGCAGCGTGGTAATTTCTTCCGTTTTTTCCTCCTTTTCTCCTGCATAATAGCACCACAAAGACGCTTTTCCCTGGCGTGCTTCCTGATAAGAAACTGCCGTCTTTTTTCTTCCCTTTTTTAGAGTCCAATTGTCAGGATCTTCCATTCTCCCTTTCCCAAATCCCCCCTTTTTTTTTCCTTTCCCTTTTCCCCTTTCTTGGGACGGGACCATTAAAAAGTTGCCTTCCCTCCTTTTCCGGCCGTTACTTCATGTTCACGCTGGTGATCCCGTCCTTTTGCTCCTTTTTTTTTTTTGATTCCCACCGTTAATCATATTAACTTTCATTAGTGCAATACAGCCCCTCTTTCTTTCCCTCCCTTTTTCAATCTATGCAGAGTGAGATGTATTTGATGATCACCTTTCGTAATTACGGCGCAAAGAGGAGCGTATCGCTTCTTCTCTCTCTCCTCCTTCCGCTTCCGGGAAGAGCCTTTGCGTGGGCGAGCGTGCGTCGCGCCACATTGCGGGCGCTTTCCCTTTTTTTTTTCCCCTTTCCCGGAAGCAAAAAGCGATGTCCCTCCCCTCCGCATGCGAGTTCCTTCTTTTTCCTTTTCCTGCCTGCGTGGGCCAACAGCATCGTCACGCTCGTAGTCCTTCTTTTTTTTCCCTTCTTGCTCAAGGGATTGCACAAACATCCTCTTTTCGCCCCAGAGCAAAAAAAGGGGCCTTTCTCCCCCTTTAGGGGATGGGTCGGATCGGCGTTGGGAACTTGGCCGCTCCCCCTTTTCCCTCCCTTTTTTACACGTGGAATTTCTGAGCTGCTCTTTTTCTCTTCCCTCCCAAACGCGCTGGACTATCGCGTCGCCCCCCTTAGCCTCCTCCTTTTTTTTCCCTTTTTTTTCAAGCACCGTGTGGTTGGCTTGTAAGGGGTTGGGAAGCGTACCCCTTCTCCCTCCTCCTTTTAAGGAAGGGTAGTCGTGCATCTTTTTTCCTGGCATACGGCAACACTGGCTCCTTTTCCCTTTCCTTTTTTTTTTTGATTCTGTTCCATGTTCTTTTCCCAGGCACCCTTTTTTCCTTTTCTCGCAGGCAGGTAAGAAGCGACTGTCTTTTCTTCGAGGATGGAGGAATAGGCTCCGTCCTCCTCCCCCCTTACGCTTTTCAAGGAGTAGGACGAGTTGTTCGCTCTCAAGCGCCTTCCTTCTTTTCCCTAGTCCGATAGCAATTGCCTACGCCGGTCCCTTTTCCCATATGGCCGTCGTTAGTGGTTATTTTTTTTGGTTACTGCGATCTGGCTTCAGGGCCCGTGGAAAGACCCCCCTTTTTCTTTTCTCAGTTGAAGAACAGGTGAATAGACATTTTTTCGCAGTTGAAACAATCTTTCCCTGTTTTTTTTTTTCAAATTTGAAGGACACCCGGACCCACGTCGAGCACATCCGGTTTAGCTTCCTCTTTCCCCTTCTCCGCCCATCACTCAACAGGATGACGGTCGGTTTCCCTTTTTTTTTTCCTTACGGTGCGCGTGCTTGAAAAAGGCTCCCCACCTTACTTTCTTCCTTTTGTTCGGGCCCTGCTACGCAGAGGTCTTCGAGGTTGTCGTTTGACCTGAGATGCTGCTGATTTTTTTTTTTTTCCCTCTTCCTGAGAGAAAGGCAGCAGACGTCGTCCCGGGTCCTGTTTTTTCCTTTTCTTTCGAAAAAACGACGACGCACGTTTTCCCCCCCTTCTCTTCCCCCACTCCCGTGAGCGGCCATGCATTCTTCGTGACGCAGCCTAAAAGCCCCCGCTTCCCCCTTTCCCGTCCTGAAAATTGGTACGATGTCATTTTTTCTTTCCCATGAGGCTTTCTCATATGCGCCATTTTTTTCCCCTTTAAAAATTTGCTTCCCACTCTCAGACCGCAAGTATAGTCGGTCCAGGGCTTTTTTCCTTTGTGTTTTGTGGATCTCTTCCTACTATAATTGAGGTTCTCTATTTTGCCCCTTTACAGCAGTTTCTGGTTTACCGAAAAGAGGCGCATATGAGACTCCTTCCTTTTTCCCCTCGGGTGAACAATGGACTCCTTCTTTCCTTTTCCGAAGTAGTGAAGGCGTGGGTCCTTTTTTTTTCCCCCTCCCTATTATGTCTAGAAGTAGGTGGGCCTTCTTTGAACGTGAGGTCGTAGTTGTTCCACTTTTTGGTATCCCCATGACCGACCAGGGACACTTCTGCTTCCTTTCCTTTTTTCCTTCTCTCCGGTAGAAGAAGAATCATCCCCCCACGAAAACATCGAAGGACATCGTGAGTATCCTTTTTTCCTACCCCCCCCCTTTTTCCAGAAGTTCTTTCCTTCCTCTTTTTTTTTTTGAATGTATAAGATGGACTTGGTTTTTTTCTCCGGGTTGAAGGAGGGCTTGCCTTTTTTTTCTTTTTCAGATGTGTTCAGCGTGTGCATGTGTCAGCTCGACAGGTTCGTCGTCGCACCCCTTTCCTTTTTCACGGCGAGCAGAAGACATCTCCTTCCGGGCACCGGTTGCTCCCCTTCTGTACCCCTTTCTATTTCTTTTCAAGGGCCCTTGAAGGCCAGATCGCCGTTTTTTCTCTTCTTCCACCTAAAAACGAACGGACGGCCATATGTTTCTCTTTTTTTTACGAGGCATTGCGCTCTTCTTTTTTCTTCCCCCTTTCTCTTGAGCGCGAACAAATAGGGATCAGAATCATTGACGCAGTTCCCCTCTATGCGTGAAGCAATTACGTCCCCCTTTCTTTCCCCCCCTGGACTCTGACTGCACTGCTCCTCACTGTTCTCTTCTTTTTTTTGCCTACACATGGAATAGGACACATGTGATGTCCTCCCAGTGCCGAAGGAGCAAGTGTTGCTTTCTTCAGACCTCTCAGTGCCGGCCTAGTCGTGCACTACTTCTTTTCCCCCTGCTGTCCTTAGTTACGATTACCACCCTTCCCAGTGCGTGAGAACGGGTGTTCCTCTCCCTCTCTTTTTTGATATTCGAGCGACGTTTGCGGCATCCTTTCTGCCCCCCTTTAGCGCACATAGCCCCTCAAGAAAGTACCCTCCCCCTTCTTTGTCGTTCTCCATTTCCCAAAGCCGATCCGCAACCCATGTCAGACTCCTTCCCCCCCCCCACACTGTGGAAAAATTCAAATTTTTTGCTCCTTTCTTTCTTTTTGCAAGCCCTTGAGCCGATGATTCCCTCTTCCCCCTTTCTTCTGTTGACCCGCGCATGCGTCTGCTTGAAAAATCGCCATCCCTATTTTCTCCCTTATGGACTTTGTTATAGTCATAGCTTTTTTCCTTAATACCTTTCCAAAGCGACAGCCCTGTTCTCTCCTCTCCTTCCTCGATTTTTCGAATCAGCGCTCCCCGCCTGGATAATCAGGCTTCTATCCCGACCGCTCTACTTCCTTCCTTTTCCATGAAAATGCGGAGGAGGGTGATCATCCCCCCCCCCTCTAGGGAACAACGGTTGACAGTGGGCCCAAATGATATACTCTTCCTTCCTCCCTCTTTCCCTTGATGAACGTGGATCACACCGATACTATGTTTTTCCCCCTCGTGAACATGGAAGTACGGCAGCGTCTTTTTTTTTTTGTCCATCTAGCAGGCTTTGCGGAGGTCAACACCTTCTTTTATTTTTGTTCCGGATGTGTCTCCCTTCCTCTTCCCCTGGTACCGCGATAGAGACTATTCCGCCTCTTTTTCGTTTTCTGATCAGGGAAGGCAGCCATGAGGACCGTTCTTCCTTCCCCCCCCTCCTTTTGTTTTGGGCGAGGATGCCAGATGCGCCCAGAACCGGCGTCCCCTTTTTTTTTTTCCTTCCTTCCACTTCCCCGCTGCAGTCAAGAGGAAGGTATCTTTTTTTTCCTTTCATCTTTCCTTCCGCTCCGTGTGTGTTGATCTCTCCCCCCCCTCTTTCCACTGCCTCTTTTCACTCAGCGGGACAGTGATGAAGCGACGATCTTCTGTTCTCTTTTCTCCTTCTTTCCTTCCCTTCGCACCAAGCCGAGTACTTTGACCTTCCCTTTGCTAGAACATGCGTTGTATTATTCCAAGCGAGATCTCTTTTTTTCTTCTCCGATCCCTCACTCCACTCGGAAACAATCATAAAAAGAATGGTGACGCCCGCCACCCTTTCCCTTTTTTCCCCCCCCTTTTTTTGCCTTCCCCCAGCACCTTGTGGAACGCGGCCTTTTTTTCTCACTTCATTGAATGAAGGCGCAATAGTATCTTTTTTTCCCCCCCCTCTTCCCATTAGTTCCCACCTTGCACTAGTATATCATTGTGCCCAATGTATCCGGTTCACTCTCTTCTTTTATTTGATGATCCACTCAGCCGCTCCTTAAGCGCAAGAGGAGGCGTATCGCGGTTTTCTCTCTCTCCCCTTTTGATGCGGATTCGCGCGATCCGAAGAGCCTTTGGTGGGTTCGTTTTTTTCCCTTTGCGGGCGTTTGGAAAGAGTTTTTCCCCCCCCCCCCGAAGGCAAAAATCCTCTCCCTTTTTTCGAGTTGGAAATATGCTGGCGATTTCAAGTACGCCTTTTCCTCGTTGCCCCCCCTCTTTTTTCTTCTGCCGATCATCGGCTCAAGGGCTTGCCCCTTTCCCTCTTCGCCAGGAGCAAAAAAAGGGTCCTTTTCCCCCTTTTTTTTTTCCCATGGGTTTATCGGCTTGGGAAAATTGGCGATAGCCCCATCCCCGGCCATCCTTCCCTTTTTCTTGTTCGATGGCGCTAAGGAATAGCCCTTTTTTCACTATCGCGTAGCCAAGTAGCCTACTACGCGCGTTCTCCTCCCGCACTGTTATTGGCTGTAAGGGTGGGAAGGGAACGCAAGGCCGCCTTCTTTTTTACCTTTCCTTTTATGCTTTGCACGACTAGGAAGCTCAACAACTTGAATCCTTATGCAATGGTCCCCCCCTTCCTCCTTTTTTTTTTCAGCGTACATGTTTTTTCACAGGCACACGTGATCTCCTTTCTTTTTCTCCGCTTCCAGAAGAGAATGGAAGAGGGTGATTCATGCAAACGAATCAAGCCCCTCTTTTTTTCCTTTTTTTCGCGCGCAAGAGCGTGCTCGCCATGTATTACTCCCTCCTCCCCCAATTGCCTACGAAGGAGAGAGCTGCTCTTTTTTTCCGTCGTTCGTGGTTAGGGCGGTTCGACGGCCTTCTTCTTTTTTGAAATTAACACATCGGTCACTTATTGGTTCCTCCCCCCCTCTCCCCCCCGGTGAATAGAAAGGTCCCCCTTGACCGCCAATATCTTTTTTTCCACACTGAGCGGACACAGGCCCACGTCGGCACCTCTTCTTCCCTCTTCAGCATGACCACCACCCCTTTCCTCAAAAGGATTGTCCCCTTTTTTTTCCAGTCAGTCGAGCCATTCGGGTGAGCGTGTTGTCCCCCTCCCCTCCCCCTTTGGCGAGAAACACCGTAGTCGTGGGGGTCGGCCCTCTTTAGGCCTTCTGAGGTCTGTTTAGTTTGAACCTGATATTCTCTTCTTTTTTTTCTTCCCGAAAGATGAGTTGAGTCTTTCCTTCGTACATGGTACATTTTTCTTTCTCCCCTTTTTTCTAGAACAACGAAGACCCTCTTTTCTTTTTCCGATACGGACTAGTCAACCCCCCTCTCATGCATATTTAGTGAAGACTCCCTTCCCCAAGCGCACGACTTCGAGAACTCTTCCATTGGTCACGATTGTACCATTTGCACCTCGCCCCTTTCCTAATATGACGCCAATCTTCGGTACCCCTCCCCCCCTTTTTCTTTTTATTCCCACTTCAGACCGCAATTATAGTATGCCTTTCTTTTTCCTTTTTTCTCCCCTCCCTTCCTTCTCCTCCGGTGTTGTGGTTATCCTTTTTTCCCAAAAAAGCCATGGACCCTGATCGAGGGGAATAACATATTTTCATTCCCCCTTTTTTTTCTTTGGTACCGAAAGCTTTTTCTCTGAGAAAGCCTCTTTCCCCCCTTCTTCTTCTTTTTTTTCAAATGGACATCGTGACCAATTTCAGGCCGTCCCTTTCTCTCCTCGTGGGAGATTTTGAGGCGGAGTCCACCCCCTTCGCCGTAGGTTTTTTTTTTCTGCCGACGAAACGCTCGAATTCCCCTTGCGGTCGTACTTTCCGAGTAGTACTCTCCCTTTGACGACCAGGGACGATTTCCCTCCCTTTTCTTCTCAACGAATCGTTCATGACAGTAGCCTTTCCTCAGGGTAAAAGAACACAACCTTCCTTCCCCATTTCGTGCCGCACCACTCCACGACGGTGTTTCTTCTTTTAGGGTGATGGAGCGTTTTTTTCTCCCCTTCCCCTAAGTAGAGCTGGATGTTTTCTTCTCCTCCGTGGGAGGGCTTCGGACATTGTTTTTTTTTTTCTTCTATCCCGGAAGCGATTTCCCTGTTGCCTGTGTCCGCTCGACAGGTTCGTTCTTTTCCCCCTCAATATGTGGCGTCTTCTATCCGCAGAATAAGGAGGACCCCCTTCCTTTTTTTTGCCCTTTTTCAACTTCGGACCATCAGGACCGATTTCCCTATTTCCCGGGCCCTGAGGCCAGATCGCCTCCCTCCCTAAACAACGAAACGGCCCTTCCCTCTTATCAGCCTAGCGGCGTCGGAATTGCGATCGTCTCGTCCTGACCTTGTTTCCCCCTTCTTTTGCTCTGAACAACTCGTCCGCCTCCCTTCTCTCTTTGATTCCTGACGTGCAAGACTCCGACAGCCGCTCTCACTCCCCCTCCTTTTCCTTTCCTCCTTCGCGAAAAGTTAGAGAAGCGTTTTTTTTTTCCCTCTTTACAAATGTAGAAACTGCGCCAGCGCCGTCCCCTTTCTCTTCTTCTATGCCGATGACGGAGCTTCCTCTTCGTGCCCCTCCCCCCCCTTCCTCCCCTCATCGGACTTTAGTTTCGCCAGAAAACAGCAAGTGCTTTTCCCCCATTTTCTTCTTTTTAGTAGCCATTTTGGCGACGCGTATAGCCGTCTTGTTCATTTTTTCCCCATGAGGGCTTAGTTCACGTAGAGCCCCCCTCCCCCCCCAACTACAACCGTGTCATGATGCCTTTTTTCCAGCGATACGCAACCCATGTCACCTCGTCCCCCCCCCTTTCCCTTCCCCTTTTTTGCTCTGGCGAAGACTTCTGAATCCCTTCCCTTCGGCCGATGAATAGGCTAATAAGGTTCTTTTTCCCCCCCATTCAGGCGTAGCTTGAAATTCCCTCATATTCCCCTCCTGTTCTTGCTTTTTTCTCGTTAATCGCTTTTTTGAACTCGGTGACTCCCAGCGCCGCAAATTTGGAGCGACGCATTTCCTCCCCCCCCGTTTACGGCGCGAAATCCGCGCCCACTCCCTGGATACTCCATTTTTTTTCCCCCTCCCGCGATAAGATCTCTTTCCTTTCCCCCCTGCGGCGGAGGGTGATCATCCCCCCCTCCCCTTCCCCTTTCAGCGATTTCCGGATGACGTGGCAACAAATGAC
>Ga0179593_1669322_pt1 | contig 11284 bp, 14 predicted proteins | sample CZODoug2_1_08_16_FD_185931 | JGI IMG/M metagenome (GOLD analysis project Ga0179593, IMG submission 185931) | Vadose zone soil fungal communities from Angelo Coast Range Reserve, California, USA - CZODoug2_1_08_16fungal (PacBio error correction) | ecosystem: Environmental > Terrestrial > Soil >... | reverse complement strand
TTTCTCTCTCCTTTCCCCCCCGCCGAATGATGCGGCAAATTTCGGGGGGAAGACTTGAACGTCGGCTGCGTGTGTCGGTTTGGCCTTTTTCCGGGACCCGTCGGCATGTAGCGCCCAATCTTTCTCTTTCCCCCTTTTCCTCCTTCTTCCACATGCGGGCACTTGTGTATGATCAGGCTGACTGAAGACGATTACCCTTTCTCCGATCGAATGGGGCCAGAAGCAGTCCTTTTTTTTTTTGCTGGGGGCTTACAAATGCAGGAAAGGAATGGACCACGGTTGCGGCAAATTTTCCCCTTCCCCCGGCCCGGCGGCCGAAAGCTTCCCCTCTCCCCCCGGCGCGAATGATATATAGTGAAGAAGGCCAACGGGTGTCTCCCTTGGAATTGCACATCTGGTATCACAAGCTCAACTGCTTTCTTTCCCTTCTTTCCTTTTTTGAGACGATTACCTGCATCTACGGAGAAAAGTAGGATGGGGGAGGATCTATGTGAACCGAGTCCGTTAAGACAACTGGGTTCCCTTCTTCCTTTTCCTTCCTCTGGGCTTTTCTCTTCGACCAAAGTGCAGTGGTGAGAAGGGGAAAGGGAGGGAAGATCACCGCTGGCTTTTCTCTTTTTCCTTTCGCGCGTTTATGGCCAGCGAATTCCCCCCCCCCCCTCTCCCTCGTCCGATCAGAAGCAATAGTGGAATTACTGGGCGGGCCGTTTCCTTCTTGGAACTGGTCGTCAACGGTTTGCCTTTTTTTCCCCCTTCCCGCGACGGAAAAGGTGAGGCGGCTCCCCTTTTTTTTCGATTGGATCGCCGTGCGAGTTTTTCCCTCTTCCCTTTTGAAGGTCGCCGGTGGAAGCCGGTGAGGGCGAGCAAGAACTCGCTTTTTCTTGCCGGCCAAATCTTTTTTTCCTTATGCCGGCCAAGGAGGAGTATGAAAAGGCGCTCCCCCCTCTTTCAGGGAGGTGGAGGACGTTTCCTCCTTTCCCTTCCGCTGAGGATGAGGATTGAGGATTGAGGATTGAGATTGAGGCGGAGGCTTTGTCTCTTCTCCTTCGGATTTTAGGAGATCGATGTGTATCGTTTTTCTCCTCTCCCCTTTTTCGTTCCCGGAGGGAAGAGAAAGATTAGCTAACGGATCAAATCCTCCCTTTTCTTTAGGGCATGGGCGCGGCGGCGGTACTCCTCTTCCCCTCTTTCCCTCTGAGGGAAGCGATGGAAAAAAAAGAATGGCTCGACCACTTCTCCCCCTCCACCTTCTATATCAATCCCGCGCAGCATGCCTCTCTCCGACCTCTGAATAAATGATCTCCCCCCCCCCTCCCCCCTTTCCCACAAACGTTTAACACCCGACTCGCAGTATTTTTATATAATAGGAGACATATCCTCAAAGCTCCAACCTCCCTCTCGTTGTAGCTTGAGTATAGAGGATGGAGGATAGCCCCCCTGCCTTCTCTTTTGTTAAGTTTTTTTTGGGTGGAAGAGGAGATGGTTCGCTCCCTTTTTTTAGAAGATGTGAAAATATGAAGTTCTCTCCCCTTTATGGGATGGAAGATTAGACGAACAGAATGTGTTTTCCCTCCCTCTCCCCTCTCTCCTTCAGCGGGAGATAAAAGAAGAAGAGACAAGGCCTCCGCCCTTCTTTGATTCCAGGTACGATTGGATCTTCCTTCGTTCCCTTCCCTTTTCCCCCTTTTCTCCCGCGCCAGGCGATACACATCGAGCCGACAGAAAAAGCGAAGGATAGCCACAACATCCCCTTTCTCCCTCCTAAATCTCAAGCCGCAATCATCAATCCTCACTTCCCCCTTCTCCTTTTTTTCTTTCTTTTCCTTCCTCCTTCAATATCGCGCCAGAAAACATCGCTGCCTTTCATCCTAGGCCGGCTTCCCCTCCCCCTCTTTTTTCCCTCGGTCCCACCGCTTTAAAGCAAAACTCGGCCGCTTTTTCTTCCTTTTTAAACTGGTTTTTGTGTGAACCGATGGCCTCCCCTTCCTTTTTTCCCCCTTAACGTCGAAAGTAAGGGCCGCTCACCTTTGCCGTTTCCCTTCTCTCTCCAGGGAACCTGTGACGACCCCTTTCCCCTTTCCCCCCTCTTGCCGACACGGGCCGAGAAAGAGGCCAAAGATGGATTCTGATCGAGCCGCCCCTTTTTTTTGCTGGGCGTGGAAAGAAAAAAAGCGCGCCCCTCCCCCCCCTTTTTTTTTTTCCTTCTCCCTCTTTGCTTATTCTCCCCCATAAATAAAGGATAAACAACTGCGACTTTTTCTCCTCCCACAGTAGATGAGACAGTATTTCAATCTTTTCCCCCCTTTCTTCTACCTTCCCATAGGATACGAAAAAAATACGACCTGTCGCCCCCCTTCCCCCCTAACCCCAGTGATGAGTGTGATACAGAGTTCCCTTCCCTTCTTTTCTACTTTTTCGATTGGGAACTCGCACACCAGTGGGAAGTCGTACGATATATTCATTCTCTCCCTCCCTTAATATGAAGATGTCGGGCCGCCTTCTTTTTCCCCCCCCCCCCTCTTCTTCCCCTTTGCCGCGAACAGTCGGAGGCATGATGTCCTTTTTTCCCAACGTTTTTAAAACCCCCTTCTGCTTCTTTTCCCCCATTCTTTTTTCCCTTCATTGTTCGATCAATTCAGTAAAAGGGTAATAGTGATTAAGTCAGCATTTGCTTTTCATTTTTTTTTCCTTCCCCTCTTGTCCCGCATCAGATAATTGGGGAAGGAAGGGCAGAGTCTTCCCTTCGAAGTACTTCTTTTTTTTTTTTCCCCGTCTTCCCCCCTCCTTTTTTTTTCCCCCCCCTCCCTTTCGGATTTTCGTAATATATAGAGAGGGGAATAAGAATAAGTTGGTGTTGTTGAGATAGATATTTTCCTCCCCTCTGGGTTCCATTGAAAGTAGGCGGAGTGCGGTAGTGGGGGCTTTTTCCTTCCTCCCCCCCCCCCCCGACGTTCGGCCCTGTCGCGCAAAATTTATGATTGAGTACGACGTCGAAGTGGTTGGGGGGGGGGGTGGTTTGGTGGGCCAGCGGGTTTACTTAAAAAACATGCGGGCACTTGTGTCTGCTTTTCCTCGGTCAGGAATTGATCGAAAATGCCTCTTTTTCTCCCTCTTTTCTCCGGGGGGTTGCGGTTAAAGAAAATAGGGCTGGGGCCTTACACAAACTTCCCTTCTTCAAAGGTCGATAAAATCGCTGCCGTCCTTTTTCCCACAGCTTCCGATACGCCATGCCAAGATCGAAGGATCGCGCAGAATGAATATCCCTTCATCGGCGGTAGACACCTTTTTATTCCCCACGCTCAAATGAGGGATGAAGTAGCGGATCAGTGGCCTTCCCGGATTTTTGAGGATATATGTGAAGTTCTCTTTCTCCTTCCCCCCCTTCTCCCCTTGCCCTCCGTTCCTGGCAGCTACTGTGCGATGGAACGAGACAAATTCTGGATTTTTTCGTCTTTCTCCTATCACGCGGGCTCCCTCCCCCCCCTTTCCTTTCTTTTTTTTGACGTCGAGGCGTTTAGGAAAGCGACAGCCCCACTCCGATCCTTCCTTGGCCCGTGTCGGCAGCACGCGCGACTTCCCTTTCCTTTTTTCCTCTTCCGGCAAGGGGAGCGGCATGACTTCGACGTTTCCGGTTCCTCTTCCCCGGGCCACACAAACCCCGTGTGGGTGGCCTCCCTCTTCCCTTTCCCGCAAAGCGCCGAGTGGGCTTTTTAAGGCCAAATCGGGGCGGCATCTTCCTCTTCCAGGCGGCGGTATGAAAAGGCGAGCGATGTTTATGGCGCTCCTAGAGATAGAGATAGAGGATTAAGATGAGATTTTCTTCTTTTCTTCTTTTTTCCTTTTCTTCTGAGGCTTGACAAACCGGTGAGCAGGGATGGTGTGGACTATAATCGGAGTTTCGGGAGCTCGCTTTTTTCAGTACCCGGTCGTTAACGAAGGAGAGCCCTCTTTTTCTCCCCCTCCTCTTTGGAATCCATGGTTGAGGAGGAATAGGAGAGGCGGCGGTACTCCTTTTTTTTCTAGACGTATGGAAAACACAGGCATGGCTCTCCCCCCCTCTTCCCCTTTAGCATGAGAGCTCGACGGCAGATGGTCCTCCTTACAACCCCGACACGTTATGCGAACCCTTTCCCTCCTCTTCTCCCGTTCTTTTCTATCTCTATCTCTATCCTCCCCCCCCCCCCCCCAAAGCTCAATCGACCAATCCCTTTTTCCTTCCTTTGATATAGAGGATAGAGGATAGAAAAATCCTTCTCTTCTTTTTTTTCCCTGTTTGTTGGAGCGGCGACTGGTTCGCAGAACGTGTCTGTTTTTTCCTCCCCCCATTGTTTTCCTCTCCTTTCCCCTCCCTTTTCTCCGGTCGAACGAGCGTGGTCGATCCATTCCCTGATCGTTTCATTGGGGCGAATGAAGCGGAGCTTCCCCTCCCTCCCTTCAGCACAGGTCGAGAGGATCGGCGGATTTTGATCCTTTCTTCTCGGTAACTGAAAAATCCTCGTTTCTGTTCTTTCTTCCCCCCCGAAACACTCCGAAGGAGAGAAAAAAAAGCCCTGGCGCCACCGGTTTTCACCTCCCCCCTCAAGCCAAGACGAAAGCGCAAAGAGGAAGGCCTCTCTCGTCTCTCTTCTCTCCTTCTCCTTGCGCCATAAAACATAGAGCGCCTTTTTCATACTCCTCCCTTGTGGGCCGGATTTTCTTTCCTCCCCCTCTTTCACGCACCAATAGGCGCTTTTCTTCTCGCCCGCCCCTTTCTTGGCCCGATGGCAGACCCTCCCCCTTCTCCCCCGTTAACGCTCTCAGTTCAGGCCCCCCGCTAACCTTGCCGTCGCGTATGTTTCTTTTTCTCTCCCGTTCCCCAGCGTGGCTGCCGACACGGTCCCCTCTCCCCCCCCCTCTCCCCTTTCCTTTTCTTGGTCTGTCGCTGGCAAGAAACGCCGGCGACGTTCAAACCCCTTTAGCCCCAGAGTGCTGATCTCCCTCCCTTTTTTTTTTCCCCTTCCTCCCCCCCCCCCCTCCCTCCCCTCCTGGTTGCTCAGGCCATAGAAAAGTAGAATTGCCGACCGTCTTTCCCCTCTTTCGACATTCCACATTAGATCCGCCCCCCTCCTTCCCCTTTTCTCTTCGGGCACTGATCCGCGAAGTAATCCCGCAGTTGCGCTTTTCCTTTACCCGAGATGAAATCGCACACCCCTTTGCCTTTTCCTCTCCCTCTCTCATGGGGCATGAGTAATCGGGAAGATTGTCGGGGCCTTGCCCTGTTTTCCCCCCCCATCCGAGAAAACCGTCGGGTCCTTCTTTCCCCTTCGCCCTATTTCTGTAACAGACAACACAATTCTGGCTTCTGGCCCCATTCGAAAGCGGCTTCTCCTGGGGTAATAGTCTTCCTTTTTCCTCTCTCCCCCCTCCCCTGCACCCCTGACTTCGACGGCGTACCGCAGAAAGAAATGGGGCGCGCCCTTTCGTAGCTCACGGCAAACACGACAGCCACGCAGCCTGCCTGTTCCTTCCTCCCCCCCCTCCGGGGGTCCCCCTTCAGTCGGATTTTGTAAGAATATCTGTTTCCTCCTCCTCCGTTTGGTTCCCCAGCTCATGATGCGGAACATTCTGGGTGAAGCCTTTTTCCCCTCTTCTTTTTCTTTTTTCTTCGCAACAATCAGTAAGTAGAAGGGAAGACGCGGCCCTGTCGCTCCCCCCCCCCCCCACACAATGCCGGGCAATTGTGTCTTCCCTTCCCTTCCTCCTCTTCTTTCTTCCCAATGCCGGGTGGGGAAGCAGCCTGATTCGAATGGGGCCAGCCTCCTCTTTTCTGGATACAACTGCTTCCTCTTCCCCTCCTTTCCTTCCCCCGGCCTGCCGGCAGGTTGGAAAGGACAAAGGGCTACCCTCCCCCGACTTCGAAGAATAGGCTCTCCTCCCTTTTTTTTGGGTGCCGGCTTTATATAGGAGGTAGACACCCCGTCGCCACGCTCATGGATGACGTAGCGGATCAGTGGCTCTCACCCCCCTCTCAATTTTCTGGGCTTGGCGGCGGATATATGTGAAGGTGATCCGAACGTCTCTTGATTAAAGACGGTAGCAGCTACTGTGGCTCTTTCCTTCTCCCCCTTTTTTTTTTTCCCTTCCGTGTAGCCGGGGAAAGGGAGGGAAGATCAGCACGCTGGCTCTCGACACCTCGGAGTTATGGCCAGCGACAGCCCCCCCTCCCCTACCCTTCCTTTTTCCTCCCCCTAAGCAATTGGAATCTGAGCGGGCACGTGTCGCAGCACGCGCGCCTTTCTTTTTCGCCAAGAAACTTACCGCTTACTTCCCTTTTCCTTTTCCTCTTCTCGTTGGATGCCGGCGAGTTTGCCATCGGTGCACACCAACCTTCGGACTCCCGGTGAGGGCGAGCAAGGCACCTCTCTCTTTTTTTTCCCCCCCCTTCTTACGTGCCAAATAGGGAGGAATACGGCCCACCGAGGAGGTATGAAAATTCCCTCTTCCTTCTTCGGGTTTAGGAGTGGAAGATAGAAGATAGAAGATCTCTTCCCCCCCTCCCTGAGGATTCATTGAGGATGAGGATTGACCTTCCATTCTGTTGTGGCTATAATTAGGAGTGTTCGGGAGCCCGATGTGTATCGCCTTCCTCCCTCAGGAAGAAATATTAGATAACGATTCACGCTTCCTCCCCTCAATGGTTGAGGAGGACTGGGCGCTTCTTCCCCAAGAAAAAGAGGCACCTCTCCTCTTCTCGAAAAGATATAGAATGCGAATATATCATCCCTTACGTAGATGGCAGCAATTGTCTCCCTTTCCCCCCACAGGACACGTTCTGTCTCACGTTAACAACGACTCGCCGTATTTTTTTTTCCTCCTCTCCCCCTTTTCCCCCCCCCTTTCCCTCCCCTTTTCCTTTTTTGTTGTTAGAGGAGATAGAGATTTTTCGAGTTGGAGCTTTGAGGATATATTTTTTAAAAGAGTTTTTGGGGTGGCTCTTCACTTTTTCTCTCCTTCTGATTAAGAATGGATATACAATATGCTGCCCTTTTTTTCGGGGATTGATATATTTCGCGTTTCTCTCTCTGTTTTTCATAGAGAGAAGAGGGAAGAGTGGAATTTGGATGGCGCCTTCTTTCCCAGTCCCTACGAAAACAATGGCATTCACAGCTCGCTCTCTTGGACACGAACGGGTAAACTGACACAATCCTCTTTTCCCCCCTCCTTTCTTTCCCCCCCCATCGTAGCTCCCGACAACTAAGAAGGAATAGCAAAACAGCCCTGGCTCCCCCCCCTCATACCCATAAAGAAGAAAGAAGAAAATCCTCCACCTTCCTTCCTCTTCCTCACCGCTCCTTAAAGAGAGAGAAACCTCGCTCCCTCCAAGTTGAAGAAGAAGCCTTGGCCGCCCTCCCTTTCTCCCTTTCCTTCCCTCAGGTATCCAACGATCTTCACGCACCACTAGGCGCTTTCTTTTCCCGGGGTTGTGCCACCGATGGCAGAACTCGCCCTTCTCCCCCCCCCCCCTTCCCTTCTCAAGTCAGGACGCTCAAAGGGCATGGTAAGGTTCCCCCCTTTCCGCCCTCCACTGGCCACGTCGAGAGTGCTGCCGACACGGTCCCTTTCTGCAAGGGGGGGAGGAGAGAGGTAGTCTAGGGCTTTTCTCGCCGCGCCGTCAAAAAAGAAAGGACACAGTTCCAGGCTTGCCACCCCTGCTCCTTTTCCCCCCCTCCCCGCCGGCCACAGTAAGAGGAGAAAGGATGTAAAGACTTGAAAACCCTATCGTCCGTTAGGATCCGACTTCCCCTCTCTCCCCCCCCCCCTTCTCTTCAGGGTGGGAAATCAGGTATAGCAAATGATCAGACGTCATCCCGCAAGTGATCGTTTTTTGTTAAAGAAGAGATTTCCATTTCTCCCTTTTATCTATTTCCTTTTCTCGCCGATGAAGTAGAATAGGGGCATTGGCGTAATCGGGAAGTTTCCAACCCGGAAGGGCAGGCGGCGATTGTTCTTCTCCCCTTTCATGATGTAGGAAGTTGTAAGCAACAGCCCGAGTGGCTGTCAACCCCCTCCCTCTTTAAACTAGGAAATTGTTCGATTTCCCCTTTCCCTTTCCTTCTCCCTCCACAAGTGACAGGAATGTTGTGAAGGAAACCCGCTGACTTCTTCCCTTTTTCTTCTTCCCTTCGACTCCTCCCGCCGCACTCAGCCGACGTTCAGTATTCACCACAAGAAGTGCCGCATCATGTCGGCGGGGTTCCCCCTTTTTAGTGAATATATCTAGCTGTTCCTCTTCCCTCCGTTTTTTTTCTCTCTTTTTCCCCCCCCCTCCGAATGATGCGGACACATTCGGGTGAAGACTGACGTCGGCTGCCGTCCGCTTCTTTTGTCCCCGTATTCGAAGCCCCGGACAGACGCGGGGGGGGTCCTTTCTCTCCCCTTTCCTTTGTTTCCTTTCCAAAAGGACGGGAAATTGGGTCTGCTCAGGTTTCCTTTCCCTTGCCGAAAAATGGCCTCTTTTTTCCTCTTCCCTTTTGTTTTTCTGTACAGCCTAGGGCTGGGGCTTACAACTGGCGGACATCATTCCCCCTCAAATCTCCTGCGGCCGGGTGGAACGGTCGTCCTTCCCTCTTTTTTTTTTTTTTTCTTTCCTTACTTCCCCGATTCGACGGATCGGCGCGAATTCCTTTTGATTCATATCGGCGGTCGACATCCTTTACCCCTTGTATCACACGCTCAAAATGCGGGATGGACGCTCGTTCTTCTTTAAGAATATAAGGCGAACCCTTTCGGCTTTCTTCCCCCCTTTTCCTGTCCTCCGAACGTCGATCTCGATTACTGACACCTTTTTTGGAGAGACTGAGACATTCTGGATTTCGCTTTCCCTCCCTTTCCTCTCTTTCCTCCCCCTGTTGCTCTAGACAAGAGAGGAAACTGTTGAAGTGAGTTTGACGTCTCCCCTTTTCAGAGATAAGAAACCGGGCTGCTCCCCCCCTCTTCCCTTATCTTTCCTTGTCGGCAGACAGAGAGAGTGCCGTGGAAGTGTCTTTTCCACATTAAAAGCGGAAGGAAAGGTGTTCTTCTTCTCCTTTCCTTTTTAAGCATTAGAGTTGCAGATCGCCGTGCGAGTTCTTGCCATTCTTTTTTTTCCGGGAAGGTGCGGGCGATCAATCCACTCTTTTTTTTTCTCCCCTGCTGAAGGAACAAGCGGGCGGCATCCGCCCACCCGCTTGAACCGGCGATCTTTTCCCCTTATTCTTTTTCGGACGTGGAAGATTAGAAGATAGAAGATTTATCTTCTTTAGGATCGGATTGAGAGTGAGGATGGAGGATTCCCCCCCGTTTTCTCCTTTCTTAGTTTTTCTTTTCTCTCGATGTGTATAGAATGGAGAGAGAACAGTCGACGAGGATTTTCCCCCCCCTTTTTCAAAGGCTTAAATAAGGAAGATACTAGAGAGCTGTTGAATGCATTTTTTTTTTCCTTCCTCCCTTCTCCCCCAGACAAAAGGAAAAAATGAGGAAAGAGGCGAGAAGCAGAGGGACTTCTCTTCAACTTTTCCCTTCAATTTTTCTTCCACTTCTACTTGTCCCACTGCTGTTTTCTTTCACTTCGTACTCTCGTTGCCTTTGTATACCCCTTCGCCCATTCTTCCCCCTCTTCCCCCCAGTTCCTGCGTGCCCTCCCCCCTCTTCCTCTCTCCTTCTGCTCCTCTCCTTTCCCTCATCTAACCCTTCCCTTCACCTCTCCTTTCCCCACCCCCCCCGTTCCCCCCTCTGAGTCATATATAAATCAAGCGCTCTTTCCTCTCCTCTTTTGCCAGCATATTGAGCAATGGCTGATCGCATTCTCCTTCCTCCGCCGAAACAAAAAACGTTAAACACCGCCTCTCCCCTTCTCCCACTTCTCCAAATCTATATATTTTAATAATACATAAGTTGTTGGTGAGAGATTTTCTAGTTTTCTCTTTCTTCCTCGAGTGGTGGGTTTTTCCCTTTTTTTCCTCCCTTTTTCTGTGTTGTAGATCATGCGATCAGCCTTTTAGTCGGCATGATGCGTCTTTGTGATTGATATTATTAGAAGTCGATATCTCCTTTCCTAGTTTTCGTTGAATTTGTGGGCGAATGGCAGGTTAGTTCCCCCCTCCCCTTCCTTTTTCCCTTTTGTATAGGACGGAGTTCGATAAGTTAGCGAATATTTCTCTTCTCCCCCCCTTCCCCTTTTCCCCTCTCTCCTGTTCTCGCGAAAAGGAGATAAAATAGAGCTCCGAAAAAACTCCTCTTGCGCCCCGGGGTGGAAAGCAGAAAGACTCAATCCTCCATCCTCCCCCTCCTCCCCCTTCCTTCCTCCGTAATCCGAGAGAGTAGAGTCTTCTAGCTTCAACGTCCCCCCATGAACAATGTCGATAGCCTTTTAATACGCACGCATTGGCCGCATCCTTCTCGGTGTGCCGGCTCACGATTTCAAGAAACCAATAGGCGCTTTTCTGCTCTCCCTCCCCCCCCACCCCCCCCTTTTTTTTTTGTGAACCGATGGCATAACTTCTCCCTTCCCCTACCGTCAGGCAAAGATCACCTTGCCTTCCGTCTGGTAATGTTCTTGCTACAGCCAAGGGCAAAAAACCTTTTACTCCCTTCCTCCAGATCAAGATGTTCTGATCGAGCGCCTTTTGCGGCTCTCTTTCTTCCTTCTCCCTCCCCTCCGCGAAGTAAAAAATAAATTCACAGTTCCCGGCTTGCGAGCTCCCCCTTTTCCCCCTTGCGCTTTGTCGAAGCGAAAAGCAGAATTTTCTTCCTTCCCCCTCCTCCCTCACCCAGTTGTAGTAAACGAGATCGACTCCCCTTTTAGAAGTTAGATTCCGGTTGTTTCCCCCTCCTCCGTCATACCGAAGTTTGAGCGTGTGATTACCCTCTAGAAGGGGTTTTTTCCCTTTCCCTCCGAGATGAAATAGAAAACACCGTTTGGCCGTCTTCCCTCTAATTAGGTTAGATTGTCGGACAGCCTTGCCTTTTTTTCCCCCCCTTTTTCCTCCACCGTCGCGGATGATGTACGGCAGTGTAAGCCCCCGCACGCTTTCTGGCCATTCGAGAATCGGCTGGTCAAACTCTTCCATTTTTCTCTTGGTAATAGTCTTCAGTCAGCCTGAGCAGACACAAGTGCCCGTCCTTCCTGACTTCTCCGTACGTTACCGCATCATATCCATTGTTTCTCTTTTTCCTCCTAGTAGGACCTGCTTTGCGTTTCCCCCCTTTCTTCACCCAGAATGTGCAGAATAATGTCGGGGGTCACCCCTTCCCTTCTTATTTTCTC
>Ga0179593_1518704_pt1 | contig 11284 bp, 14 predicted proteins | sample CZODoug2_1_08_16_FD_185931 | JGI IMG/M metagenome (GOLD analysis project Ga0179593, IMG submission 185931) | Vadose zone soil fungal communities from Angelo Coast Range Reserve, California, USA - CZODoug2_1_08_16fungal (PacBio error correction) | ecosystem: Environmental > Terrestrial > Soil >... | reverse complement strand
TTTTAGGATTGAGTTCGACCCCCCCAATACCGGTCTCTTTGTTCCGCCCCCCTTCCTCGGCACAATAAGTTCCATTGACCCGTTCCTTTTTACTCACTCTCCCTCGGCGAAGTTTCCCAATTGATGTAAGGAACGCTTGACCCTTCTTCTCACCCACACCCCTTCCATCTTTGAAGAACTCGAATTTATTGCCTTTCGCCCGTTCTTCCCCCTTGAATCCGTCACGTCTTTTCCTTCGTGGACTTTACCTTTTTACGCCCCCATTTCAAAGGCCCGACGCTCCTTTATCTGTTCTGTGGGGCACCAAGATCTCTGTTTGGTTATTTCCGGTTTCTGGTTTCCCTCCCCACTCCTTCCCAGCGCGCTTTCCCTATTCATTTGATCTTTTATCTGTGCTTTTTCCTTACACGCCCAAAAGGTGTGGTTTTATTTTCTGGTTGCGATTTTATGTCTTCCTTACCACAACTAAACGAGGTTGGATGTGGTCGATTTGACGTGTCGACTTTTTTTTGCGCGCAGGCAGCCCCTCATCCCATCTTTTTGGCGTTTCTCTTTCCTAAGCTGGGCGCTGTCCTCGACTTTTGATTTTCATTTTTTGTTCACCTTATTAGAAGGTTATAGATCCATTCCGCAGCTTGGGCGAGAGGAAGCTTTCTGGCCAGAATCCCGATGTTCTTTTTACCCCTCACTGGTTTTAGCTGAAGATTTACTGGCGGGAGGATGATCGTGGAAGACATCCATTTTTGGATCTTTCATTCCTCACTCCCCCCTTGTGGCTTCCGCCCCGGGACTTCTAAGTCTCTCTCCTGTCGTAAGCAAGATGGACTGTTCTCCATCCTTTCTGGTTGTTTCCATGTAACCGTTGTCAAGGAAGGAGGGCTGTTCGGCGTTTTTACCTGGTTCTCTCTTTTTTTGGCTTCTCCTCGTCTCAGTTTTTGTCCGCGGCCAGCAGAGTTGTTCCTTCTCCGTCAAATCCTAGCGGGCGCCGCTTGACCTCGCCACAGAATCTTTACGGTTCACTGTTACCTCACGGTCTCTGCTTTTACCTGCCCACTCGCCTTTACACACCCGATGGTGGTTTTCGCCGCTAATCTTCCTTTCACAATATCCTTTCGCCCCCTTGTTGAGTCTATTTCCTTACAGCCGGGAAGAAAGCCCACCTGGGGGTTATTCTTTTCCATTCCTTCTTCCCATGCTCTCTCCCCGTCATTTTCACTTTATATTCGGGATGAAAGTCTGGCGAAGATTTTTCCCTCTCGTATTTCCCCAGGCCGCCGCGTCCGGTGTGCCAAAGTGCGCAGCGTTCCGCCAGGATTCCAGTAAACGGGCCGCCTTTTTTCACAATCCCAGCCCAGAGAACACTATATTTTCCTGTCAGGCACTTCCCAACCGATTCTTTTCTTCCCTATCCTGGCCCAGCTTTTGCTTCTTCCCTGAGTCTTTTATCTCCCCCCTTTTCCCCGAACGCTCGGAGTGACTACGACGCCCGTGTCTTTCAACGGTCTCAGTTTTGACCTCTTTCCTTCCGGCCGCGGGTTCGTCCCACAACGGGCCATTCGGAATTCAGACAGGGTCTTCTCCCGTCCAGCTTTCTTCTCTTGCAAGCCCTCTCTCACCCTTTTTGATTGCGGTGCCCACCGTGCCAAACCTCCTTTTCCTCTGAGTCGTCCTAGCCCCCCTGGATTCTCCTTTCCCTGCTGGAGAGGCGCGCAAAGCTTTCCCCTTCCCATTCCCCCCCATTTCCACCTTTTTTGAGAAAGGACAGTACTGCACTCAAACTCGCACACCCGCTGACCCCCATGAAATTCCTTTTTTTGGCTTTTTTTCCCAGAGCCAACCGGTTTTTTCCCGCCCGGATCGTTTGTCCCCATCTCCCTGTTTTCTTCGGGTTTGATTGCTACTCTTCATATCCGACTTCAGAGATACACCAGTCCGCGTGATATTTTTTCCACCCCCAACTGGCTCTTAATTACGCAGACACTCGGGAGGTACATGCGGCTGCGCATTCTCATTTTTCTCTGCCCCCTTTCTAATGGTACCTTGAGTGCACGACATCTGGTCCCAATATAATTCGAGAGGTCTCAGTTCCACCAGACTCTTTCTTGTTGTTGTTCCTTTCCGCTCTTTCCCCTTCTCCCTTTTTTAATAGTAGAAGCTAGTGGAGTTTCTTGGTCATATTTGTCACTACCGTATATCTCGGGGAGGACCAGTCCCCTCCCCGGTCTTTGTTCTGTCCCCCCAGTCAACATCTTAGGATTCACGTACCTGCTTTTTTCCACAATCCTGTAACTCCCTGGAGATTGTGGAAATATTCCCCATTCCAACCCATTGGTCTTAGTCCCTTTTTTTCCCCCTGCATTTTTGATTTTAGTTCATTGATGCGCTCCGAACCCCCTAAGCATTCGTCATGTTTTTTCTCCCCAGGAATCGGTTTTCAGACTAATCAAGCCGCATCGCCCGCCAACTCCCCCCCTTCTGACACTAAATCCCTGTTGGCCAATCATCTCTTTTTTCAGCCTCACTTCATTCCTCGGAAAACTTCATTAGTTCTTTTTCTTTATTCGGTCTCTGTTTTTTCTTTCCACCCAAAGATGATTGACTTTTGCCTTTTTCCACGTATATGTATAAACTGGCCGATTTCCTATCCCCCTATCTCTTTGGTGGATTCGCCTTCTTTCAAGTCGGCCTGAACAGGTAATACCCTCTAGCTAGTTTTTTTTTTTCCCTACGCGCCTCAGGAGGATTCCGCGCGCTTTTCCACATTTCTATTGTTTATTCTTTTTTCAACCCCCCTTAGCATGGCCGCTAGGTTCGATGAGGCATGTATTTCTGAGTGGAGGATTGTAGGTTTGGCTTCTCCTTCCCTCTCTTTCCCTCCGTTGTGTTTGAGTCTCTTCCTCGCCTCCAAAGAATCCCACGTCCTTCCTCATTTCTAAAGGCGCAAGCGCGGGCCCTCCTGGCCGTCTCGCCCCCACTTTACGCTCTCCCCCTCTTCCACCTCTCTCCGTCCTCCCTCCACCTAGTTGGTTAAACCGGCGGAGCTTTCTGGTTATTAATCGGAGCAAGTCCTTCCCTTTTTAGCGTCGGAATCCAACGATCTTCCCTCGTACCTCCATGGACGCTCGGGTTTTCTCCGCCTGGCTATACGGGGCTAGCCAGACTCACTCCACCGCGTTGCGCAAGAGGCGGCTTTTCCTCCCCCTTCCTGCACCTTCCTTTATGACTGTGTCTTATTTTTCCTTTGCGATTTGTTTTTTACAACACGGAGTCCTGTGTCTTTTTTCTTCTTTCTGGAGGCTTCTTGCGTCGGGGGTGCCCCCCATGACTCAGCAGCATTATGCCCTTTTGATGGAGTTCCCCCTTCCTGCACGGCCGTCCACCACTTTTGTCCTCCTGACAAATCAAGCCCCCCTTTTCTTCGTCACTTCCATTGGTGGGAGATTGGCCGTCTTTTCCCATGCCGAGGTCCAGGATGGGATTCCTTCTTCCTCGTGTTTGTCTTTTTTGGACCCCTTTTCGGTTTGCCGCCACAGATCTACTTCCTTGTCCCCATCGTCTCTGCCTTTGACCCCACGGACGCGTTTCTTCCCCCTTTTCCCGTCTGGGATTTTTTCCTTCACGTGCGTTTCATTTTTCTTTTCCAACAAAAAATTCCCCAGCGCTGTTTGACCAACTCGCGACGGCTTCTATGTGCCGTTTTTTCTCGGTTTTTTCCTCAGTATTCCGTCTTCCTCTTTGTGTGCTGATATTAGGCTTTTGCGCCGGTACTTTCCTCCCCCCCTTATTTAAGCGCGCCTACGGGATCCTTCCCTGATTGGGGCACCCCCACCTTTTTCGGACTTTTTGTGGCCCGCGTCCCCCCCGGATCCCCCCCCAAGTAACTCGAGGCGGCATCCCTTGGCGATTGCGACTTTTTCCCCCTCTTTTGCTGCTGGCGGCCAACCCGGTGATTGTGGCTGGCTTCTTTAATGTGGATTTGTCTGACGTGCATTACAAGCGGAACGTTTGGGCTTTCTTTGCTGTCGCGAGGTTGAGCGCATGTTTCCTCCCGTAGTGGACTGATGATTGCGACCTTTTTCCTTTTTTGGCCTTTAAGCCCGTCTGAAAGTATTGTTTTCACGGTGGTCACTTGCATCAGCCAGCTTTTTGTTCTTCTTTTTGCCTGCAAACGCGATCCCCTCAAGCGTGGGAATGGCCCCCCCTTTTTGCTTTCCAGCAGGGCTCTCATTGGCGGCGCTGGACTTTGGACTTCCGGCGTCCAGTGGCTCCTTTTTACCCCCTTTTTTGCTCAGCAGGAGCTCCTCCTCCTGGTCTGTTTTTGAAAAGGAGGCGTCAAGCAGACTCCCGTCTCCCCTTTTCCCCGCTTGGCGCCAGCCTGTTCTGTGTAAATCCTGGACCCGGAAGGATCACCTTTGGGGATTGGACGGCTTTCTCATTTCTTTTTAGGGAAGCGATTTTTCTCCGAGCGCCGCTGCCCATTCTCCAGGCTCTTTTAGAGGGAGTGGTCGTTTCCTCTCGCCCCTCGAACCATCAGATCGAACCGGGAGCCGGTTGACCCCGCCTGTGACTAACACCGAAGGTTCCTCCTTTTGGCTATCTGTGACTCTTCCCTCCTCTTTTTCACCCTCTTTGTTTGATCGCTATTGGATGGACAGGCATCTCTCTTAGCATTTTCTTTCCTCCCCCCTTTTTTTTGTGGTAACCGCGTTTTTTCATTCCTGTCCCGGTGCGATCGCCTCTTCTTCTGCCGGACTATATGGAGTCCATTCATTTTTTCCCGCGAGACCTTGGAAGTGGACGTCCCTTTCTAGTTAGGTTTTCGCTGTACCACAACCTTCCTCCCCCTCTTGGAAAACAGTTGTCACGCATTCCAATCCCAGCCCTCTTCCAGATCACTTCCTGGCCAGTTTGCAACACCCCTCTTGGCGAAAAGCGCTGGATCTTCGGAAGAGTTTGATCGCGTCCGTGGCGGACCCCTCAAAGTAGGAGAGGGTTATGCCCCAAAGGTTTTCCGCTCCACTATCCGGCCCGGTACCGAAATCCCCAGCGCAGGCCGTTTTTTTCTCCCTTGCACTTTGCAGCCCCTCTTTTTGGGCCGTCATCGCTGCGACCCAGTTTTTTTGCTGGTCAGCACCTTTCCGGTCTCCCTTTCCCCGTTGACCACCCACACACCCCCCCCCCCCGGGGAAAAAAAAATGTCCTCTGCGGGTCAGCGCCACACCATTTTTCTTTTTTTGCCATTACCCCTAAGTTTTGTCTCCTTCAATGCCTCTCAACTCCCCCCCCTCATACAAAGATGTGTCACGTGCCCGTCAGAATCAACCGCAACAGCTGACCCTTTCACAAAGTTTCCTCGCCAGCATGACACATCGTCCGGTTGAAGCGACGCCCTTCTCTTTTTCGCCGAATGATTGGTGGCTGCCTCATGATCATCGCCCCACCATCCCACATCTCTTCCCCTCTTTTTCCCCCCACATCGGTGGGACTGGTCCCCCCTTTGGCAGGTCAATGGACCACGCTCTCCTTCATTTTGCTCGTCGAGAAGTTGTAATTCCTTTGACCTGCCATCGGCACATAGAGCCTTTCGTTTTCAGTTCCAACCCTTGTTGGGGTTACGTGTACCTTCCCTACAGTTAAAGGAACCCTCTCTCCTCTTTTTCTTTTTCTGTCCGTGATGGCAGGGAGGAGGTGAGACCGTGGATCTTGTGACCACCTCCGAAGGCTTCTGCTCGTCCAGCCACTCGTAGTATTACCGTAAACCTTTTCTGGTCCTTTCTTCGGGCATCGGCCACCTCCTAAAACCTGGTCCTTGGTGTAGTGCTCCCTTCCTTTTTGGGACGGGACTTTGCTCTTTTTTCCTTGCGCCGGAGCGGTCAGTTTTTCAAACTCCCTTCTTAGAAGGTTCTACTTTCGCTTCTTGGCCGGGGGGGGAGGGGTTCCTGTCCCCCTAAACCCGCCGCCAGGCCATGAGCACCGCCATTCTTTTTTTTAAAAAGCTGCTTCCTTCACACTACAATTCATCCGGAACTAGTCCGGTATCGTCCGTCTTTTTTGAATCTCTCCTTGGCACGCCACCCCCCCTCTTTTTATATGCTTAAACTATCAGTCCCCCTTCCCCTGCGATTTAATGAACACAAACCTTTTTCTTATGGTATTGCGCAGGCACTACTTCCTTGGCAGACGTCTTAATACCCATGCTTATCTGCTTGTCCTGTGTTTTCGCCGTGCTTAAGAGTCTTGCTTTGATAGCTCTCTTTTCCAACTTGGCTGTAAATCCTCTTCTGGCCGTCTTTCCCGGCTGCCTGAGTTTTTGACATTCTCTTTTTCCCGGCTTTTTTAGTCCTTCTTCCTAGGTGTCAAGGATCTATTCTTTACTCCTCCCATTTGTTTTTTCTCCTCCCCTTATCGAAGATGTTCCTACCCCTTCCTGTCCCTCTTCTAAGGCGCCCCCCGCCGCCGAATACGAGATGATTTACACTTTTTTTCCTCTGAATCACTTCGTATCATCTACCTCCCCACTAATTTTGACTATTGTGCAAGCTACGCATTGTTATTCGAAAGTACTTGCCCTTTCGCATCATTACGTCGGCATCTTCTTTTTTTCTCCATCGCTGGAGTGGCCTCCGTCCTCTCCTCCCGTAACCTCCCTTCCCACCTGCCCCTCACCGACGGAAGCTTTCCGTCTTCCACCCAAGGAATAGTTTTTCTGCCTGAATGTTTTCATTGTTTCTTTCTTACCGTCTCTCTGTTGGAAAAAAATTGGCTATTGAATCGCCTTTTCCGTGCGGATTTTTCATTGCGGTCATGAAAGCTAGATCATAGAAATGAAGATTTCTCCCGTTCGGCCGGAGCAGTGACACCACCCCTTCCAAGCACATACTAGAAATACTGCCCCCCCTCTTGCACAACACTTTTTATTGTATTCCGGCAAGACCACTTGGCTGCTGCACACACCTTTTACTTTTTCTTTTTTCTGGATGGCAAGGGGACCACCCCCCCCCCCCCCCCTTCGGGCTTGCCTCTCCCCTTTGGTCCCCTTTTCCTTGCCCCCAGTTCTCCCAGGCCGGAGACTGCCTCTTGCTTCAGTCACGTCACGTCGGTGACAACCCCACTTCCATTTTCTGAGTTTGACCTTCCGCGTCCTTTTCTTATCCACGCCCTCGTCCCCTTTATTCAATATCGGCCGAGGCTCACATGGATATTTTTCACCAGGTACGCCCCCACTTTTTCCCCCTCCTCCCCTCTCCCTTTTTGGAAGGATTGTGTTGGGAACCCAAGATAGCTGAATGGTGGAGGTTCCGGCATGAAATGCGCTCCCCATAAACACTCCCCTGCGCGGCGTCTTTCGAAGGGGGGGGGGGGGGTTTCCGGCGGTTGATCGCAGCAGGTGTGCTTGGCTTCATCCAACCCTTTGGATGTTTGTTCCGAGTGTGCGATTGGAGGGACGGGAACGTCCCCAGGGCCACTCGTGGAATGGGTCTCAGTTTTCCGTTTAGAGAGGCGTTGCCTGCGTCCTGGAGCCCAAGTTTTTCCATCCGTCCTTGTTTCTCAATCTTTTGACGTTGAGACGCCCTTTCCTTTCCATTCTTGTTTGTAAGTGGGGCAGCTCAGAAGATTTTTCTTTTTTTTCCGGCCGCGGTGCTTTTCAACTCCCTCTTCCGGAAGAAGCACCTTCCGTGGCCCTTTGTCCTTTGTGCGGGTTTTTTCTTTCCCACCACGAACTGGAAGGATGCTGGTCCCTCCGGCGCCGGCGCTTGTCTCCCCCCGCCTGGTCTTTTTCAGGCCGTTCTAGCCTCCCTCCGGTTGCTGGCCCTCAGGACGGCTTCAAGACGTATCTCACTTTGTCTTGCCGGGAGTGGGCGCGCTTTTTTTTTTTCATGTCCTTAAACGAAGTGATCACCTTTTCCGGGCTGGGATGGGGGGGCCACAGCCTTGTGAAGGCAGACTCTTTCCTAATTTTCCCCCCGATTTCCTCCCCGCTCCCATTCTCCAGGCACCCTTCTCGGGCCGACGCCATGGACGTACAGACTTTGTCAGGGAAACCTGTTCGGGAGCGACTGTGAAAAAACGCTTTTCCCCCTAAACAAAAAGTCTGTCTTTCCTTTTCTTTTTTATTCTCAGCATGCCGTTTTCCCTCTCTCCCCCTAATGTGGGTGTGAGCTTTCCTTTTCTTCGACCGATCTCTCCATCCGGATGTCGAACCACCCTTGGGTTTGTCACGTTTGTGTCAGCCTTTTTTTCTGGAAGGTTAAGGACTTTTTCGGAGACACTTTTTCCGTCGAACCGCCCTTCTTTTCAGGCTCCTTTTCAGTCCTTTGGATGTTGCGGAACAAGTGCTCCGCGTCTGCCATCGTCCCAGTCCTCATCCTGAAAGCAGACCCCTGTCCCCTTTTTTTTTTAATGAACACAGCCTTTTCCAGCGTTGCCTGGCCAGCTTGTGAAGAATTTTTTGACGTCCGTGGCTTCCTCCCCCCTAAACGATTCGGAGCGCCTGCTTTCCCGCCCAGGTTTGGCGACTCACGGGGCCGGCCAGGCTCGACCTCTCAGAGCAGAACGTGAGTTGCCGCACCCTTCCGGCAGCAGCACTAGGTTTACCAAGAGCTTTGCCCTCCCTTCCCCCCCCCCCTAGGACGCCATCGATCACTTGATGCTGATGCGGTGCCCCCAACCGTTACAACCGAATTGCCGTTGTCCCGCAACACCCCCCCTCTTCCTTAACGTGTTGAGAAGCACAATGGATTACTACGGTGAGCCTTCCCTCCCAATACTGCTACACCTTTCCCGCGACCAAGTACACCGTGCCGCTGAAGTTAAGCTACCTCTCACCCCCCTCCTTTCACCCCTTTCCCTACCCCTCAGTTTTGTTGCTTTTGGCTGCCAGCCGACCCTTCCCTTTTGCAGCACTATGCCAGGATCGGGCCCGCCGCGCTGGGATTTGGAGAGCCTTCCCTGAGCTCAGTCACATAAGCCCTGCCCCCCCCCCGTCCGCCGTTCTCTTTTCCACCCAAGGACCCTCCCGTTCTCTCGGTCCTTTCATCCCTGTTCGGCACTTTTTGCAAAGCAGAATATTCGCCGGCTCGGAATGCGTTTCCTCCTGGTAGGAAAGCATCGACATATCCTCGTCTTCTCCCTCAAACTACTTCTTTCAGTTTTTTTTGGGAACATGCCCGCAACAGTTCCGTGCCGGCAGGCAAGTACAGATTTCCATCCAGTGAGCGGAGATTGTCCGTTTTCCTTGCCGGTCGGTCGCTTATGTGAAGAGAGCTTTTTTTCTTCCACCAATGCCCCTCCCCCTTTGGTTGTCTTCGCCCTCCATTCCTACAAAGTCGTCCCTTCCTCACTGCCTTGTCATGGTGTGCCCCCTTGCAGGCTTATAGGCAAAGATAAAACCATTTTCTTTAGTGGAAGTGCCTTTTTCTTTTTTCCCATTTCGTGGTCCCTTGCGCCGCCGGTTCCCCCCCTCAAAAACAGCCTCTGGGATGGGAGCTGCTTCTTCCTGTTGAAGTTTCAAGCCGAATCATCATTTTCCTTAGCCCGCCAGTCCTGAGATAATAGACAGCCTGGTTTCCCCCTCCCTATTTTCTCGTTCAGCTCCCTTAATCTTTCACCAATCGTCCTTATCTTGGCGGAGCGCCGCCGCCCGCCCCACCCGCCTTTGATCATTTTTTTTGATTTCGCATAAGTTTTCCCATCCGGCGATTTCCATTCATAGCCGCCTAGTCTTTCTTCCCCTCCCCCCTTTTCCCCCCGTCCGGCGTTTCGACGAGGATGTTCGCTCGCGGTCGTTGCACCCCCGGTCGCAGTGGCGCGGACTCTGCTTGCTCCTTAGAAATTTCTCTGCGTAAAAGTGCCATCTTCGCTGGCCGCTTTCCTCGTCTTTGACAGGACGTCTTGTTTTTTCCTCTATATCTTTTTGAGAGCATTTATCACGCCCGAGCTCCTACCGTCCTGGAAATTCATGTCGAGCTGCTGGTCCCCCTCCCTGCAGAATTGATTACGACTCATTTCGATCCAGCCTATCTGCGCGCCCATTTTCTTTTCCCCCCTTTCCCGAGCTCGAATTTTCTTTTACGCCGATTTCAGCGGGCAGGCTATTCATAAGAGCGGCCCGCCGTCATTTGTTCCTCTTCCCTTGGGGTTATGGCAAGAACTGGTTTTCTCTGCAGATTCATCCAACTTGTGTGGCCGGCGTTGCGATTCCTTCCCCCCTTTTTCTTTTTGCGGCATGGATGCTGTGGCGAGATGATGTGCACCGGTCGGGCGAGGGGATCGATTTTTTTCCTTTCTGAGCTTGGCGGTTTTTTTTTGGCCCATTTCCCCTTCGCAGCAGCGGCAGGGCATGCGCGTGATGGGTTTCTGTCACCGTCCTTTTTTTTCCCCGTCTTACCGTCCCATCCGGCCCACCTGCTGGAGAAATACACCAAGGAACAATGGTTGGGAGATTTGCTATGCCCCTCCCTATCCCTTCTGGGAACACCTCCACCAGGTTTAGTTTACGTTGACTAGACGGTTGGAGGTCACTATGCCCCCTACCGGTCGCCTGGGCGCAATCGACCCCCCCAGGCCCTTCCTCCCTTCCATAAACTGAAAGCACCAAGTTCCTTCAGCGCACGGCCGGCGGCTGTACTGCTGGCCTGCACGTTGTCCTTTTTTTTTTTTTTAACAAACCCCCCCCCCCCCTTCAGCGCTGGTTTAAAATGAAACGCGCGGCTCTATGTTTTCTTTCGTGCCAGCACCCCCCCTATCCAGTATGCCTGACAATTATAACCCCCCTCTTTTCTTCGTGAAGACCATCTTCTTAAGCTTTGTATGCCACGAGATAAGGGATAGACTTGTGGGGGGCCAAACCGCTAGATCTTTCTGTTTTCTTTATGTCTTCTTTGATCCTCTCTCTTTTGGCGCTCCCCCATTTTTTCATTTTTCAACCCTTGAGTTTTTCCAGGGTATCTCGCTTCCCCTGGCTATTTGTGAATGCGGAATTCCAACACTCCCCCCACCTGTATTTTTTCTTCACCCTGTGTTCTGTTTGCCTCTTTTTGGCTGACGGGATCCCCTCGCCCCCAACTGTGTCGATTGCCTTTTTGAGAGTCAGGATCGATCCCCTGGAGACGTACTTTATCCGAATCGGTCCCTCCCCTTTCCCGAATCCTTGGGGGGCTTTGAACTTTCCCTTTTTTTTTTCTCGCAATTTTTCTGGGGCAACCTTTTTTTAATCCTCTGCTGGTGCTAGATGTTTGCCCCTTACAGACTGCTTTTTTGAGCGGCAACGCGCTTGACATAAGAC
>Ga0179593_1331659_pt1 | contig 11284 bp, 12 predicted proteins | sample CZODoug2_1_08_16_FD_185931 | JGI IMG/M metagenome (GOLD analysis project Ga0179593, IMG submission 185931) | Vadose zone soil fungal communities from Angelo Coast Range Reserve, California, USA - CZODoug2_1_08_16fungal (PacBio error correction) | ecosystem: Environmental > Terrestrial > Soil >... | reverse complement strand
GATTTCCCCGAGTTCCTTCAGTAGGTGGAATGTGAAGGTCCCCCCTCGTCCGATGCCGTTACTGATTCTTTCCTTGCCCTTTTGTCCCCCTTCAACGCTACCGCTTATCCCTCTTTCCTATCTTGCTGCTTCTTTTTTGCTGGGTTTTTCCCCACTACGGTTTCCTGTGCATTATTTACCTCTATTCAGTCATCTGATAAAGCTGGTCTTGCTTGGTTTCCTTCCCGATATTCTGGTCACCATTTTTTAACGATTGCGTTCGACAGTCCGTCTTCCTCCAGAGTTTCAGTTCCCCCCTAATTTCCTTCTTCTTTCCTTTCCGGAGGCCGCGCCCGTTCTCATCTTCGGCGGCCTTTTGGCTACCCTCCCCTTGCGGATTCTACAATTGTGCAACGAGCCCTTCGCTGTACCAAAATCGAACCCCCCTCTTGCCCTTTTAGTAGCGTTTGGATGCTTTTTCACTGCCCCGGCGGGCCTCGAAGAATTTTATCCGATACCCATCACACTGTTTTTGCCCACTCCCAGATTTAATTTCAGACTTTCTTTTTTTGCTCGCGTTCCGATGAGTTTGAGAGGCTGTTTAGGCCGGATGGTTCCAGTTTTTTTATTTTCGGTATTTCGCTTTGCTTTCTTGGCGTCCCCTCGCCTGTTTGCCGCGGGTATTTCCGCATCCGTATCCCGTCTGCTTTGCCACCTGTGTCGTTGCAGTTTTTTCCTTTCACCGATCAATCTGGGACTTTTCTCACTCGCGACGCGTGACATTATCTCGGTTCAACGGTCCCTCTCCTGACCTCGTCTCCCGCTCGCCCCAAGGGGAATTCCGCCACCCTCTTTTAGACATCCCCGGAACTGTCGTCCAAACTAAGAAAATGGCGTGTTCTTTTTTCCGCTTCGGTTCTCTTCTTCATTGATTGCCTCCCACGATTAGACGGTCAGTGCTTCTTTTCCCTTTTTTTCTTCTCAGCCTTCTCCCTGTTCTTTGATCCGCTGGAAATTCCCAATGTTGCTTGCCTTTGTCGTTTTCAGTAGTTGGCTTTGACCGGCGTGTTACTGCAGTGCCCCTTTTTGGGCGCGCTTTTCTTGTTGCTAGCCTGCGCTGTCTCTAAGTTTTTGCGACATCCCTGAACAGAGTTTTCTTATGTCTTTCTTTTGGAGTTTCTAGTTTCGTTGGTCTTTTGAAGAGATTTGGGATCTGCATGTTTTTTTTGGCAGTGGCTCCCTTTTGTCTTTGGGGTCCTTGTCCCCATGTGTTTCTCAGGGACCTCTCAGCCTCCCTGCTCCTTCAGAGATTTCGACTTTGATCTTCCCCCCCACGGTTTTTGGCGGCGATGGGATTTGGAGTTTAGGTTTTTTCTGGGTTAGGTTTCTCCTGCCTGTTTGGTCGTGTTGACTTTTTTATTGCGGCACATGTCTTCCCTAAAGGAAGGCTCCCCCTCTCGTTCTTGGAGTCGAGGTGATCCTTCCTCGCATTGTGTTCTTTCCGCATGACTTTGCACCACGGTACGAATTGATTGGCGCTTACTCTTTTCCTCTTGCCCCTCTTGGCGATCTGACAACCACGTTATTTGTACTCCTTTTGTTCTTTCTGGCCTACAAAAAAACCCTCCAACCTCTATAAAGCTGTAACTTTGTGGGCGCCCTCCTTTGCTTGTGTCGTGCTTTTGTTTGACGTCGTTGCGAGGAACTTTACTGTCGATCCTTTTCCTTTTGTTTCTTGGCCCTTTTCGCACTTTCTGTCGATCGCCTTTCCTCGCGTCTCTATTGGTAAGGGAGTCTATGTGCCCCCCTTTTCCGTTGGTCCTTCTTTTGTCGGCTCATTCTCTTTTCCTACTACAAGTTTTTTTCCGAGATGTCCCCCCCCCCTTTGGAACTTCCCCATCCCTTCCCTCTTTACCCCTGCAAACATTTATGTCGACTGCTCCTCTTCTCGCGATTCTCTGCCCTTCCATCTCGCATCAATTTTCCCAACTGGACAAAGAAACCTGTCTTTTGCACAACCTTTCCTTTCTCGAATTTTCCCGCTCGCGCACTGCCGTCCCCCACCGTCTGACCCTCTCGGCCCCTCGCCAAACATCGTCTCGCGAGACTTCTTTTTCCTTTTCTTGTGATTGATGCCTCTCTACACAGTGCAGTCAAGCACCCACAGGCAGAAGGTGTTAGACGCCTACGGAAGAGCCCGTCCCAGTCTGTTCCGCGCCCAAATCACTTCTTCCGCGTGTGCCAGTCATGCTCCGTCGGCCCACCTCGAGTTGCTTTTCTCCAGAGGCGCTCGATTCTCACTTCGTTTTTCAGTCACGCCCGGTCTCCGAACCCAGAGACACTCCCCCACTTTGGATCTGGCAAACGCACGTACCCCCCGCAGACCCTCCCCCATTTCGTCTCAGGAAGTATGCCGTCCCTATCGATCCGTTCGTGTCTTAATGTGCCTGGCTGAGAAACCCCTTGCCATCTGACCCAACGTCTTTGTCTCACTACCCAATCCCCTTCTTGTCTCCCCCTTGCGTCCAGCCCAACCATCACGGAACATCTAGCCTAACATCAGCATTATGCTAGCCATGTTCTGTCAATTCCCCCCTTTCCGTCCTCCGCGCGTTCAATCGAATGATCGCAACAACAGCGGTGTTTTGCCCTTGCAACGGGCACCCCCTTCCACTATCAAAGCCCCCTGTCACACGCCAATTTCAATGGGACCCCGCCTCCCTTTTGCAAAAACTTTTTGGAAACACTTCTCCTCTTCTTTTTTTTTTTTTGAGTTTTGCCCACTTGCCCGACCGCTGACCTTCGGAAGGTGCTGCTATTTCCGCCTCCCGACCGCACCTACGATCAACACGACTCCTTCGTCCGAGTTTTGCCGTCCAGGTTAGTTTTTCGAATTTGGCTCGGCGTTCTGTCCTTTCCTTTTTTCCTGATTTTTTGCCCCGGAGATAATCGTGAAGAGAAGGGTCCCCCCCCATCCCTTTCCGGGCTCAAGTTTCTTCGTGGTGCCTGAAAATCTCCCCGGCCCGTTCCAGTTTGGCCACTTTCCCTCGTGCGGGACTGTTTCCCTCCCTCTATTCCAGGCATTCACCGCTTCCACCCCCAGCGTCCTTTCTCCTCCCACCCAGTCCGCATGAAAACCATCATCATAATGTGTCGCTCGTCCCCTAAGACAAAAGTCTTTTTCCATTCCCTCTTTGTCTTTGCCAACCATTCTTCATTTTTTTTTTATCTAATTATTTTTATTCTCTGAGCCTCCTTCCAGTACTCGCGGCCTCCGCATTCCCCCGTTTTTTTTTAGACGTAGATAGGGATTAGTTTGAATTAGCACCCTGCAGTGCTTTCCGTACCCCCCGGCGTCCGCCGAGCTGAGACCTTTGCTTATCGGTATTTGGCTCCTATCCCTTTTTTTTTTTTTTTTTTTTTTTTTTTTTTTTTTTTTTTTTTTTTTTTGTAGAGAATGTTACTCTTCTCCGACTTGGTCTAGCCTCCTTTCCTGGTTTGAGATCGGACTTTCCAATCCTCCTCTCCTTTCATCATGTCTCTATCTCTCTGAATTTGAAGTACCGTTTCTGAAAAGATCCCTACCTTTCCTCCGCCGGTCTCCACTCACTTCCTTAGATGGTTAATCTCTATGTAAGACAGTTCCCGGGATGATTCCATTAAAGTTCGACCTCCTTCCATACCCCGGCCTTAAACAGTTCTGTTTGAATTAGAGCTTTTCCCTGTGCGCTTCGTTTTTCCCTTTTCTCTGTCCTCCCTCCCCTTCCCGTGTTGTTGTTCTCGCTGATTCTTCGAGTTCTTTCCCTAGTCGTCCCAACGAGCTTTTCCCGCGTTATCCGGAACTGCACCCCCTTCCCGAGTGGGGACGCCTGCCGTCTTGAATTGATTCAATTGCCTGGAGATCATGCCCCCCGCTCAGCCTCCTCCTTCCGTGACTTTTGTATTTCCTTGGGCGGCTATTTTTTTTTTTCCCACTGAATTTACGTGCTGGTACTCGGATGAATCTCGATAGCCCATTCTTCATGTCTGCTTGTCGATCTTCTGGACCCCTTTCCCTATTCTGGCGGGACCATCTGGAGCCCGAGTACATAAGGTTATTCTCCCGTGCCCCTTTCTGCATCCTTGCGCATTTTCTCATCTCTGCGGACGCAGGTTTTTCGGACCCCTCCCTGGTGGATCCAAATTTCTCTAGTGATCTACAATCAAAGATCGTCACCCTACCCTTCCTTGAGCCTCTAGTAGGTGTCTTGCTCCCTCCACCTTGAAGGTGCCTTTTGGTCGCCTTAACACAATCTTCCTCGGTGGTTGACTTTTCCAGCTGAATGGCCCTACCTTTGTTCTGGTCGCGCTCGCACGATGAGTTTGCATGCTGCTTCCAGGCGGACTGGGTTCACGTGCCGACCTTTTCCGTCTTTTTTTTTTTTTGCGGGGAACTACTGAGGTTATTTCCGGGCAGCCGGTTCTTCCCCCCCTTTTCGCGGTATTGTTCAGGTCACCGAAGGAAACGCGCCCTTGTTTTTGGTTTTCGCCAGCGGCCAGAACGTGAACTTTCTTCCCTTGCCCAAGAGCAAATAGTACGGATCCACCTCTTGCCTTCTCCCAACTTTTCTCGACCCATATTTGCCCTGGCGGCATTTCTTACTTTTCTTTTTGTTGATATTCCCCCCCCTCCGTTCGCCTTTCCGGCATGCTCCCCGTGCTCGAGGTTCCTGGGAAGTTTTGTTGTTCCGACGCAGATCTATGGCATAGTGTATTTTCCCCCCCCTCTAATTCCCCTGTTGCCCTTTGCGTGCGTTCCGTATTTGGAGTGACAGTTGGCCTTTGAGGTGCGTTGAGGATTGCCCCCACTAAGCTGTTTCGCAGTTGATTCGATACTCCTCGTTTTTTTTTTCTTTTTTTGTTTCTTTTTTTGTCTTTTTTTTTTTCTTTTTCTCCTTTTTTTTTTTTCTTTTTGGTAGTGAATGACATTTTCCGGAGACTTCCGAATTGGTCTTTTGCTGTTCTTATTTACGTGGGAGTCTTTATGTGAAGAAGTCGGGTTCTACATCCGTCTTTTTTTCCTTTTCTTCGGTCGTCGTGGCCTCTCAACTGTTCTTCTCGCTGGACCCTGACTGGCTGCGTTATCTTTTTGCTGTCATTACGGTTGTTGCTTCTTACTCCTTATTACTTTTTGGGGTGGTCTTTTTTCTGCACTGTTGCTTTGGCTCTTTTTTTTTATCCCTTCCCAGCGGCCCCTTGACCCCGGAAAGTTACCTAGCTGATCTCTTTGCCGCATGTCCTCCCCTGTGCCATTCCTGGCCTCCTGAATAGCACCCGAGGCCGCTTTTTGGCTTTACCTTTTGGCGGCCTGCCTATTTTCCTCTGCCCCCCCCACCTCTTTCGTTTTTTGCCAATTTTTTCTGGAGTATACTAAAGAACCTCTGTTTACATTTGTCCTCTTTCCTGGAGCATGGTTTGTGGGTTGGACGCTGTTCGCTGAAAGCGGTCAGTCGAGGACTCTTCATTCTATTTCCATCTTTTCGTCCGTTTAGCTGGCGATTTTAACTCGAGGCTTTCCCTTTTCCCTGCATTTTGCCTTGTGTTCCGATGGGACGTCAACGATGGGCTAATATATATCTCCTTTTCGCCGTGTGTTTAGAGAGATTGAATCTCCCCACACGGTCCCCTTCCCCTCCGACTCTACCACATTCCATGGTGCTAGTCGAGATAGAGCCCTTTATCTCGAAAGTCCCCCCTCCCCCTGCAGACGAACGCTGGTCCACACGGATAAGGTTAGTCGATCCCTTTTTCCCGCGCCACTCCCCTGGTTGCCGGCTTCCCCCCACAGCACGGGACTTCATACTCCCCCTTCCCCCCGCGGCCCCCCCCCACATCGGACTTTCTGTTTTTTCTTATTCTCAGATTAAAAAGTGGATGGTCCAACTACCGCCAGTAAGTATGTTTAGACGCCAACTAGGCAGTCTCGCCCTCGCCCCAGTCCCCTGCATCCCTCGGCCGCGGTTTCCCTGTGCCCTCTGCACCTTTTCCGTCGTTTTGAATCGCTCACCCACGATTCCGAGCTATTTCAGTACGCTTCCTCGAAACCAGTCCAGCCCCCCCCCTATGGACGAATGTCTCCGACACGACTCGAACCATCTTGCGCGCCACTTAGTAGCCACCACGCCGTAAGGGCCAGATAATCTCCCGCGCGCCTCCTTCAGTCCTTTTCCCTCGCAGCCGGCTCCACAAATTTATGTCCTCTTTCCCCCCGTTCTCTCACGCCGCCCCCTAGCCCCCCATTACAAATCCCCCTTTCCTTTCTTACCCTCAAACCTCAGCATTTTCGTACCGCTCCCTCTGTCTGCTGTCAAGACAACCTTTTTTTAAGACGGAAGCGTTTTTCGCAATCAGACTTCTCGAAACAACCTGTTTTTTGGCAATTCAATCTCCCATCCCCAGTTCACCCCCACCCTCCTGACCGCCTTGCCGTCACAATTGCATTTTCTAGGGTGGATCAACCCCTAACCTTCAGGAGATCTTTTTCTTCCCTTGTGCAAACTTCTTCAGTCAGGCTTAATCCTCTCCTGACCTCCAGCTGAAAGATACCACACATAACGGCAGTTTCCTGTGATTTTTTAGTTTGTCCTTCTTTTATTTGTCTCTCAAGATTTGGGGAATTCCCTCCTTTTCTATCTCCTCCTTTAGTAGGTCCTTGATTTACTTTCTTGCCGCTGATCTTCCTTTTCCCCTCCCCGTCTGGGAGCCTTTTCTTCGTGGTTTCTGAAACAGTCGGGACCCATTTTGGCACTTTTCGCGCCGTCCTTTGTTCATTCGTCCCTTCCCTCTGGCCTGTTCGGTCGTCCAGCTCCCAGACAAGCATGTCCAAACCAACTACTCCCTTTTCCCCTGATTCAAACCTCATCGTGTCCCGCTCTGCCAGAACCCAAAGTCTGCTTTCATTCTTTGATTTTCCCCTTTGAGTCTATTTTTATCTGCCACCGATTCTCCCTTCTTGCGCGGTGTTTCTTTTGACCATCCTGAATAGAGGACGTTTAGAGTGCTGTTGTGTTCTTTTAATTCTTCCCTTTTTCCCTTTTTAATCCTCCCTTTGCTTCCGACAAATCTCGAATCTTTTGAGAAATTTTTTCTTGAGCACCTGGCATCGTCTCGATTCCCTTTCTGGGTCGCTCTTGTTCAATCGTGGCCACCAAGACTCTTAAGTTCCTGATCAGTTTGACATTCTACGCTCCTCAGCTTTTTTTAACAGAGGAGTTAGATGCAATGCCGGTTTCTCCATAAATTCGGTGCCCAGTCCAGCCCGATCCCGATCCCCCAGTTGAACTACCTGGTCAGATGCTTTGTACGACAATTTGAACCTTTTCATTCCTTTCTTATTAAATGGTCAGGTCCACCGTGGATGGTTGCGTTTGTCGATTTTTCCCCGGCCCTTCGACTGACGGTAGGTGCTTTCTATTTCTCTCTTTCCCTCCCGTGTTGTTTGGGGCCCGTGCAATCCTTCGTCCCCTTCTTTGGAACCTCTCTTCCTTCCCTGCCCAATCCCGAGACGCCTGGGTACTTTCATGGTCCTGCTGTTTGTTTTTTTTTTTTTTTTTTTTTTTTTTTTTTTTTTTTTTTTTTTTTTTTTTCTTCTTTTTTTTTTGTATGCGTAACGTGCAGGGTTGTCCCTCGCGTCTGCGTTATCTTTTCTTGTGGACCCGCTTTCAGGATGGTCCTCGTATCGTTCTTCGATTTCGGGATCCCATCTTGATTCCTGGTGGCTTCCTTCCTTTTTGGACCAGTTCCTCTCTTTGAGACTACAGTTCAGGGTGAGACCCATCACCTTTACCCTACGTTCTTTTCTCACCTTGCCGATGAAAGGTCTCTTACGCTTGCTCACGTTTCGTTTCCCTCTGTTTTTCGGTAAGCAAGGCGGATTTCAACTTCACCGAACCCTAGATCTCCCCTCCCAGCTCCCCCAGCCCCCGCTGAGGGTGGCCTTCTTTCTCGCTAAGCTCGAAGAATCTTTTTCTCTCCCCACAAGTGCCCCCGTTTGGTTGCTTCCCAGCTTGACAACGACTTTTTTTTCTTTTTCAGATTCGTTTTTCTTCTGGATTTCAAATTGCTTGATTTTCCCCCACTGTGCGAATTCCTTGTTGTAGAGGTGATTGGATTGCGTGCTCTTCCCTCGGGACCTTCCTCCCCCTTTCTGCATCTCGGCTCTCGTGTAAACATTTTAGTCCGTCTGTTTCATTTTCTTCTTTAATCCTCTCCCTCCCCCCCCCCTTTGGCTTGGGATCCACGCCCTTCCATCCAGTGTCATTATCTCGAAGAACGAGAAGTCCTCCCCTTCCCTTCTTCGCCATCGTCCTTTTCTCCCAATCTTGAGACACGAATACGTCTTTTTTCACCTTTTTTTACCTGGCCTTAGTTTTTTTATTCTCTTTCCGGTTCTTTTGCTATTTCTCGACGGAAGATGAAAATTTTTTGGAATACTCTTTCTCTGGCCTCATTTTTTCTTTTTTGATTGACGCAATGTTTCTTCCTTCGGTTCTTAGTTAGGTTGGTGAACGTTGGCTTTTTCTTTTGCCCCTTTGCCCCAGTTTCGTTCCCAAGACACCTTTGGGGAGTTTCTGATTCTCGTCCTCCGCTGTCGTCAATTTTTTTCTTCCATCCGACCCTCTGTTCGCGGTACTCTTTCTGTAGTATATAGTAGTGTTTATTTTTATGTGACCTCCTCTTTGTTGCTAAATTCCGATGAGGGTTTGCCTGGGTTTGAAGGAGGAGCTCGGGGACCCTTTTTTTTTTTCTTTGCGTCTTCCTCCTCCATGAATAAGCTCGCGTTTTGTCCGAACTTTGATCCTTTTCGTGTTTTCGGCTGGCGCGCACCTTTTTGAGTGTCTCTTATTTTTTTTTGACTCTCATGGTGCTAACGGTTCCTTTCCCGAAGTTCTCTCCTCCCTCTGATTTGATTCGCTTTATGGCAGTCAATGATTTTTCGCTTTTTTTCTTCGCAGCATGATAGGGAACACCCCGTCCTCCGTTTCTTTGGGCCGCTGCCTTTTTTAGGCTATGACTTTAAACGATACCTAATCTTCTTTTTTCTTTTCTGGACTTCCCTTTGTATTTTCTGTAGGCATACCCTCCACTCCCCCTCGTCTCTCAGATTGTACCCATTTTGTTTCGCTGAGTTCTTGGAAGTTCTTTATGGGGTAGGAAGCTGGACGTTTCGCTCTCTGATCTTTTCTTTCCCCATCATTTTGCTTGCTTTTTAAGACCAATTTCTTCTTTATCTTTCGTCTAATAGATTTGCCTATGCGAGGTCTTTCCTCCCTCATGTTGAAGTTCAGTGCTTTGCGGATACTCCTCTTTCTTCTTTACTTCCTCATAAGTTTTGTGTTAGATTCTCTGACTCAACTTTGTTACTTTCCCCACGGACTCTACCACTTCACCTTTCTTCGTTCCCTCGAGTACTCTCTCTATAGAAAATTACGACACTCCGGAACAAAGATCCCATTTCTTTGGCAAAAAGTATCCCATATTCTCAGTCATGCCTTTATTTCACTGCGCAACTCTGCCACCCAGCACGACGTATATCTCCCGGAAACTCTCCAACCATTCACAGGACTGAGTGGAGTGACTCCCCCTCCCCCCTTTGAAGTCCATCCACCTAACAGGCCAGTTAAGTCTTTTCCTTCTTCTTTTTCTTTTTTTAGTCCCAGAGTCAGCTCCCATTTCCCTGAGCCGCGTTTTCCCTATTACTGCAAAGAGTGTTGAATCAGTTTTATTCCCCTCTCCCCCCTATCTCGCTTCTTCCTTTTACCGCAATTCCGTCGACCCCAGGACACTCACACGGGATTGGACGAGGCACATCCGACCACGACTCCCTTTCCCCCCCCCTTTTTTCGCCCGAATTTCCGTAACCCGAAGTTTTAGTTATCGCGCGAGCCCCCCTTTTTTTCCCTTTCTTCGTACCGCTCTGCCCTCAGAAATTTTTTGCAGAGGTTGACACCTCCCGCCTTTTTCCCTTCCCTCCCCTTTTCCCCCGGCAGTTCGCCCACCTCTGCGTCACATGAGCAACCCAAGGAACTCCACTCCAACCTCCCTCCATTCGCCGCGCCATCGGCTTCTTTCCGCCCAACCAAATTGGATTTTCTGTCCCCCCACCAGACGCTTCCTCCACCCCAATTTTCTTGTTCAATGCCATGGCCCACTTCCCCCTTCCCCCACCACACTTTCACCAACATACTGACGCTATTGTCTTTGCAACCTGTCATGTCTCGGGTTTGTCTTTTCAACTCCCACTGTGCAAGAGCGGTTAACGTTAATCCTTCCCCCTTTTGGAACCGTCCGAAGTTTGCGGTCATTCATGCATCCGACCCAGAATCGACTCTCAACCCGGTCCCTCCGGACAGTTCCTGCGATTTGCGCCCAGGTCCCTTTGTAGATAAATATTGCTCAGTCTTGATCTTCTTGTCCATGCTTTTTTCCCTTTTCTTTCCTTTTCACCTGATAATTCTTTAAAGTCTTGTTCGCGTCAGTGGATCCCACCCCTTCATTGGGCGAATTTCTCTGTGTTTCCTGAAAAAGATCGGGCCTCCTACTTTGGCACCTCTTACATGCGTAATGACAGTTTCTCCAGACCCCCCCCTCTCCCGCCGGACATTTCTAAAGTGACCCCCCCACAGTTTGAATTTTTCTCACCTCCTCCTATCCAATCCCTTTGTGCTGCTAGCCAGACAACAAAGTCTTGCCATTCCCGGCTGGTATTTCTTCCCCACCGGTTTTCTTGTGATTTTTTTCTCGCCCTTCCTTTTTGATGGAATGGTTTGCTCCCCTCCATCCTCGCGGTCCTCTGAAGATGTTGGATGTTCGATCATGTTGCTTTCTTCCTTTATGTTCATTTTTTAGAATCCGCCAGTTTTCTGTTCCTCAAACCCTTCTCCCCTTCTCATCTTTAAGCACGTTGCCCGTCTTTCTACCTTGTCTCCTTTCGAAGGAGTTCTCCCCTGACACTTTACTTTGTTTCTCGTCAGCTCCTTTTTAACTTTCCTACTTTAGGTATTCAAGGCCTCGAAATTAGCAGCTGGAGTTCAATTATCTCTCCTCCTCAGCTTTCCATTGCGTTCCCTTCTTTTTCCTCCAAATGATCTGAATTCGCGTTGACTACATTCACTGCCTATCTTTTCCTCCTCTTTTCTTTGGTGGTTCCCGTTCTTCTTTCGCAGGAAGAATCCTTTCCGTACCTTGCAGGCTACTCGTGGATGGTGCGTCCCCTTCAGTTTTTTTTTACACTTTTCTTTACTTCCGTTATTGCGTTGTATGGGCC
>Ga0179593_1288478_pt1 | contig 11284 bp, 12 predicted proteins | sample CZODoug2_1_08_16_FD_185931 | JGI IMG/M metagenome (GOLD analysis project Ga0179593, IMG submission 185931) | Vadose zone soil fungal communities from Angelo Coast Range Reserve, California, USA - CZODoug2_1_08_16fungal (PacBio error correction) | ecosystem: Environmental > Terrestrial > Soil >... | reverse complement strand
CAATAAAATTTGGGTGTTTCCAAGGTGGCGGCCGCTCAGCGGCGAAATGTAGACCTTCTCTCCCCCGTTAGTTTCTTCCCTTAGATGACGAACTCGAAAGGATGCCCCTTTTCTAATATCCTGTGGACTTCAAATTGATTCTTGCTACTTACCTCCTCCTCCTCGGCATACGAGGAACATTGCATCTCTCCCTCTCTTCAAACTTGCCCCTAAACGCATCAAATCGGTGTTGTTTCTAGGTTCACTTTCCGGCCCAACTTTAGCCCGCCTGAAAAGGGGGCGGTCCCATTCCATAGCGGACGGGGAGGGTCACGCTAGTTGGGGTAGTTCGTCCACACCCCGGCGAGACATGGATTTTTCGAGATAAACGCATATGTAGTACATATCTGTTTGCACCCGTCATATAGAAACATCTACGACTCGTCCTCCACAACCTTCGGTCCGATGCTGTTCAGCGGAGGTCGATTGCCCCTTGTCCTTTAAGAATTCCGGTCCCCATGACTGTTGAACGGATGTTTCTAGTACTTCCTGACTGAGCACTTTCGTCCGTGATCGTCTTTGCTACCCAATGACCTCCAGATTTAGGCCTTACTTCCTTCCAATACTCTTGAATATCAAAAGAATTCTTTCTGATTAATCGGCTTACACCTGCCTTTAGTTATCGCGTCCTTTTAATTGGTCGGTTTCCTTCCCGTACGCAGGTCGATCGACATCTTTTGTCTTTTGCGGGCCATCTCCCTCGTTCTGAAGAAGAACGCCTGAAACGAGTTCCTTTCCCCAGTTTTTTGGCTTATGGATAATTTACCCCCACTTCGGTGGGGCACGACGCCCCATGTTTTTGGTGGCCAATAGTAATTAGGGTAAACTCTGAAACTTTGATCTCTGCCCTTTTTCTCTCGGTGGACCGAAGGCGTGGGACGCAGTTCTTTTGGTCTCTTCTTCTGACTCCTGATTGGACTTGGGATCCTTAGCAAGTTGTTTCCTCTACTGCCTCGGTTCCCCCTGACACTTCCCGACACGGACTAAATTATGTGCCTGACTCATTTCCGCCCTAGACGGGCCCCAGGTGGGGGCGCCTCAGTTTTCCTCCCTCTTTTTTTTCCCCCCCTGTCATTGTGTTGTGAGTACGCAGTTCGCGCCTTGGGCCCAACTGACTTTTTTGCCCTGTTCCATGCTCCAGTTGAAAATTCGTCGTTTCCCCCCTCTTGGGTTTCTCCCCCCCGGCCTCTGTTGAAATGTCCGAGATTTGCTTCTCGACTCTGGCTCCCCCCCCCCCCTTATTTTCCCTGCACTCCCCTCCCCTGATCTTTTTCCATATAACTCGGATGTGCACTTTCCCTTTAAAACACGTTATGATTAACAGGTGCCCCCTTTTTCTCCGCTTTTTGACTGCTTCTTCCTACAGAATGGTTGAGTTGAGCCAAATTAAGTTTTTTTCCCCTTCCTGATTTCCATTTTTTTTTTCTTATTCGCCGCCGCTGGTCCCTCTTTTTTTGTCTCGCTACCTTGACGGTCGGACCGTTTCCCTTTTGGCTCGATGTGGCCCTTTTTTTGAAGCCTGACTTGCTTCAGAGTTTTCTTCAGACTCTGATGGCGTGTTTCCCTTTGTCCCGCAATCTGAATTATGGCCAACCCCTCACTGCTGTTTTCTCCTCTCTTGGCGCTTCCCTGCTACTGCGAAGCTGGCCTCGGCTAAATTCATCAGGGAATTCCCCAAACCCCTTCGAGTTTGGGACAGTGTGCGCCCAGTCCTCTTTCTCCCCTCAGACTTTTTTGCTTCAAAACTACCTCCTCCTGGCTTGCTTTCGTTCCAATTTTAGATCTATTTGACTCTCCTTTTTGTTGAGTTGATGTGCAGAGTCAATTGACTTTTTTATCCCTCCCGCACCTCGTTACATTGTAGTACTCACCCTGAACCGAAGTCTTTTTCCCCCCCCCCCCATTTTCTTTTTCACTTGACAGTTTTTTTTTGTATTACTGGGCCTCTTCCACTCGCCCCCCCCGCGAAATTTAATTTCCCTTTTCTTCTCGGCAGATAGTAGGAAAACGTTTTTGACCATTTAGAATCACTCTAGGTATTGTGCCTGCCGAACTTATTCCCCGCACTCCCTCACGGTATGGTAAAGCACACCCCTCGCCCTTCCTAGGGTTAATCAGTGCCACCTCCCGAATTTGCGGTGTAGAATGACTGAGCCATCCGGTCACATCCCTCTGACCCCCCCTCTGACTCGGTTGCAGATTCCTCGTCTTGCCCTCCCCCCTTGCAGCCTCTCAGTCCGTAATGGCCGTCAATCAAGGTTTCCCGAAACTGACAAGCGAGCGCGAACAAGCCTCCCGTTCTTTCCCCTTCTCAAGTTCCCATGTGTGGTGTCCGCCATTTTTACCTCCGCCCCTTTTCTTTGGCACCTCCGCCGGACCTGCCTTTTTTGCTGTGCTAACCATATGTGGTAGAGTCTAGTTATTGGCAGAAAGCAGATTCGCCCCTCCTTCGGGTTTTTTCCTTCTCTCCCGCCCCCCAGCTGTGAACGACGAGTTTCCGCTCGCTTTCCAGGTTCCCTAAAATCTGAGCCGTGCACCAAGCGTTGAGAAGCGTTTCGAAAATTGCACGTCGCCGAGTTTCTCGCATCCCGCCGGCGATACCAGACATTTCCCGGTTCCCTTTCGGACATTTGGCAGGCGAGCAGAAAGGTAGTGCGGTGCCGGTGCGCTTGTTTCCGACCGAGGCACTTTCGTCACCACGGCAGTCCGATCCTGACTCCACGCCGGACCGGTGAATGCATCCCCTCCCCTAGCGTCACAACCGCCGTTCGGCACGCGGAAGATTAGCTGTCTTTCCCCCCTTTTCCCTGATCTTTTCACTAGGCGATTGCAAACCTTGTCGTATTCCACAAGTGTTGTGTCTCCCGTCCCTTTTCCCCCTTTTGAAATCAGTGCTCGTTCCTTCGACCTTCTTGAGATTGCCTTTCCGCAAACCTTTTGTTGTTACCCTATATACCTGAGCTTCTGAGGCGCTAAGGCACCTCTTTCACCCACCCCCCCTTCCCGAAGGCGTGAAGGCCGTGATGTCCTCCCCTCAGGCGGGGACAAGGGTTTCTTCCGTTCACAGACACCGTATGTCTTTCCTGATTTACCCTCGATAAGGCAAGGGTTGTACTTCAGTCCCCAGCGGAGCTGATAGGCGGCTTGCTTCTTTGACATTACGATAAATACTAGACCATTTGACCTGGGTATTGACAGGTCGGTTCCCTTTTTCCTGCACTCTACTTCCAATTTGGATGAAACCGAGTCTTCTTGGCCGTGAGTCCCATGTCCTTCCTTTTTTCCAGAGCGCACCCGTTCCTCCTAACCCTGGGGCAACACCCCCCGCTCAAACCCAACTACGCTCCCCCCCCCCACTAATTAAATAAAGCCGAATTATCGAAATAACTTTTTGTCTTACCCGCCCCGTGTTTTGTAGTTTCCTTAAACGTTCCCCGAGCAGAGGAACTCCCCCTATTCTTCATTCTTAGTGTTCGTCCAGGTTGACGCTTTGTAGACCTTTCCGGCCGACACTGTTTTCGGGCCCCTCTGATAGGTACTAGCGACCCTTTCTTGCTTGAATTCCCCTTTCTCGGAGAAAAGTGCGTCAGCAATTGTCTCTTCGTGCTCGGGGTGAGACGGTCGGGAGCTTCACGTTGAGGAATCTCCCCTCCTTTAAACTGGTCCCTGCCGTCCTACCTTATTTTTTCATAGTACCCAACGTTTAGATTTCATCTATATTTTTATCCTAATTTGTTATCGTCTGAAATCATCACTGGGTCCGATAAAAAGGTGGCTACGGGAGGCCTCAGTCCCTTGACTGCGGATCCCCGTGGTGTTGCTGCTCTTCCCCCGATGCCGAACTCCCCCGGTTTTATGACCTTTGCTCCGATCGGGCCTAAACATGGCCCGATATTTTTTCTTCCTCAAGCTAAGCAAGCACCCGTCCCGGCTAGGCTACTTTCCGCCTGCGCCGTCGGCATGACAAGGACCCCCTGCCTTACTCGGGACAGTGGTTCTGTTCCCTTGTTATGTTCGGTGAAAATGCTTCTTTTCCCCCTGGGCTTCCATCATCGCTTTTTTAGGCTCATCTTTTGGTAGGGTCCAACTTTTGTACTGTTGTCAGATATTTTTCAACCTAAAAAGCCCGCACCTATCGAATTTGACGCCCATCTTTGCTTCTTCCTCGGAGGATGGCCCTTGTCCGTGTCTATCTTCCTCTCTTACCGGCCGATTGTTGATTTTGTTTTACGCGCGTAATGTCAAATTCTCTTTGCTGCTTCGTGGGAGGAACCCCCCTTTCCGTCCGTCTACACCACACTTTTCCTTTCCCCAGTTCTCCCCTCTTTTTTTTCTAAGACCCTTCCGGACTCCCGCCTTTTTAGAGTCAGGACTGACGGGCGTGGTACTAAACTGTCCTTTCGATTTTTTTCCCCCCTCGTTTCGTGCTTTTCTCGGAATCGCCAAGAAGAACGCCCCGCCCCGCTTCCGCATGTCCCTGGATGGTGATAGAACACCACTGTTGGGGCGACGACCTCTTTTTCGGCACCCCCTTCGTATGGTTCCCCACTCTTGAAACGGTGATATCTTCCTTTCCCCTCTGATCAATTCCCTTTTTGTGTGTCATTTAGTTGTGTTCTTTTTACTACTAGTAGCTTTTTTCCCTGTTGGACCTTCTGGATCCGTTTTATGTAGTGTTTTTTTTTTTTTGTCTGCCATGTCTTGACAATCGCCCTGCCACGAGGAATCAAATTATGCTCGTATTTCCCCCTTCAACCGCTCCTGCATGCTGGGATCCCTCACGTTCTTTTCTGACACCCCTGGTCTGTCACTTGGTCACCCAGATAGAAGCTTTTGTTCAACTGCTCGAGTTGACCTGGAACGCCTCCCCCCCCCCTTTTCCCCTCTGGGTTACTTGATTCCCCTCACGGTGGAGCTGCTTCTTCAAATCTCTCTATCTGGTTCACCACATGTTACTCACCCTCGACGGAATTGTCTGATTGTGGTTTCCCAAGATAACGCGGATGCATTTCCCCCGCCCACACGTTTTAATATGAGACCGGTACCGCGGCCCTTTCCGCCCCTTTCGCTGCGCCCTACTCGGATTTAGTGGAAACAGGAGTTCCATTGGGCTGTCGAGGCAAGGTGCGCAGGTCTTCCTGTTTTCCCCGGGTCCCGATTTTTCCTTCTCTTTCACGGACCTTGACTGGTAAGCTCAGGTCCTGACGCACTTTTTTTTCTGCGGTTTTCTCATTTCCCCTCCCTTTAGCGTGCATTGGGGCGACGCCGCCGCGCTTTTTTTTCCCTGTGTCCAGAAACCCTCCTAACTTTTTATTATGGCCCCAATCAGCCTGCGGTGCCATCGGCCCTTACCCTTGGTTCGCCTTTGCCAGGCTCATATTCCATTCCTAGTAATACCACCCCACAACTCTTCCGTTTGAAGCACCCTGTGTTGGATGCACTATAAACGGCCTTCCTTCCGACTGCGGAGTCACCTAAAACCCCCCGATTGAGGCCGTGCTTCGCAGTCCCCCCCCCCAACTCTCTCTTCCCCCCCTTGTTGTTTTTTTTTGTTTTTTCTTGAGATCTCGTAGCATGCGCCCTCTCTTTGGACGCCCGTTACTTTCTGGGATTAGACCCGTTGAAAACATCGGCCCGACACCGTTGTTCCGGAAGTTGTTTGTGGTCCCTGCTGACCGGTGCTCCCTAGCATCTTTTTTTGTCCCCTTTTCTTCGCAGGCGCGTTTCTTTAGCTGGCCCTCTCTCCCCTAATTGCTTGCGGGGGCAACAGTGTCTTATTTGGACGCCTCCTCCTTTCGAAATCGTTTTTTTTGTCAACAGCCCACCCTTGATCCAGAGGTCGCCGGAACCTTGGTAAAAATTAACCGAGCTTCCCCACCCCAAGCGTGTTTCCTCTAGTTCCAGCTAGAGTGAAGACTATTGACACTTCCCATTTTTACGAGACTCAGGCGCACCTTCCCCCTTTTAATCGCCAGTTCCTTTCCCTGGACAAAGCCACTCTACATAAATTGTGTTTCCTCAGAGTTTCCAAGCATTCGCCGGTCGAGAGCTTCCGGTCCCCCAATTTCGGGCTACGTTCACAAGTGTGTTGCCTTTTCCCCCTGCAACATATCTTCTAGTTGGCAACCCCGTTGAACCCAGACCACATCCTTCTGTGTCCGGAAACCTTTCGCAATATCGTAGCATCCTTTTTTGGGAGTGATCTTTTCCCCCCAATGCTTTCAACTGACGAGTTTTCCTTTCCCTCGAGTTACGAACATAGAGAAGTTTAACCCTTTTGCGTCGCGGCTTTTTTGAGCGTACCATTGCCAATGCCTTTTTTTTCCCTTCTTCCTTCCCATGACCTTCAAATTGCCGGCGTGCTTTGGACCCTTCCAGGCTAAGTCCAGCAAGGTGTAGTATGCTGATGCCTTTTCTCTTTGTCTACCTAGGCAGAACCAACAACGGCATCTACGGATCCTGTCCCCGCCGGCCCTTCGGAGAGAAATTTCACCTTAGCAAATTTTGTTTTCTGCCCCCCCTCCCCTTTCTGCCCCTCTGAGGTTGAGAGATCCCCGTTACATTTTCTTTTTCACCCCCCCGATTTCCAGTTGCCCAATTCTTCTTCCAACCCTCTTTTGTTGGCCTGAAATAATGCCGACCGGTCCTTTTTACGGCACTCGTGCTGCTTCTTCTTTTCCTCTTGATGGACTGATCAGGCACCACTTGATTTTTTTGGGTCGATCGGAACTCCGATCCGAGTGACTTCTTCCTTCCCTCTTTCCCGACGTTTTATGTTGGCCTGGCTTCTATCCGGGATACCATTTTTTGATGTAAAGATTCCCTTCGTCCCCGGGTAGTTACGTCTTTCTTATAACGATGGCAAGGGTGTCCTTTTTTTTCTCTAGATGACGAATTTTTAGGAGTCGGTGCTCGCTTCCCCTCAATCGTTCCCCAGGAAAGGAGGTAACTAAGAGCTTCCCGCGGGCCATCCCTACACGGAAAGCCTCCTCCCACAGATGTATTTGACCAATGCGTAGGTTTTCGGCCCCCTTAGGCTTTTCCCTGCCTTCCCTGTTCGCATGTTTTTTTCCCCCTACCACCCAGGATACTGAAGGCAGAGATCTCCCCTTTGGGAAGCATTTTGAGCGAACTGTTGCCTTTCCCCCCCCTGAACGCACGAGGCCCCTCACGGGAAAAGGAGGCTCGAGTCATTTCTTACGTTTTGAACTCCCCCTGGGGTTTTGTTTTCTTTGCCAGTATGGACGGCCACGTTTTTCTCTTAGCTTTAGTCAGGAGCTAAGCTAGGTTATTTAATTCCCCCCCCCCCGTATCGGAGAACCTTTGTTCGGAGCACCAATTGTCTCTTGTTTCATAGTCTCTGCCCCTTTTAACTTTGAGGAAGTTCTCGCACCCGTTGCGCCCTCCAGGGAATTCTTGAAACACTTCATCGTTTTTACACAACTTTTCGATTTCCCTTCCTCTTTTCTTTATAAATTGTGTAGAGATCTCACGTGACCTTTGGGTCTCGCCCCAATGGAGCCCCTGGACTTTCGCGTAGAATGTCTCTGGTCCCTCTCTCCCTTCCCCTAACCTTGAACTTCGCCTATGACGACCCTCCCCCAGTGCTGCCTCTTGGCCTTTAAGGTTGGTTCTCCCCTGCCCTACGATTTTTTTTCCTCTAAAGACAGTCGGCCCGTCTACTTTGCGGCGTAAATTCCTCTTTTTTTGCTCGGCAACCATTGACGACAAGGACTCGGCCCCCTCCGTTTTTCGTTTGAGTGTACTTCCGTCTTAAATTAGTAAAGGACTACTTTATCTTTTTACCATGCGGTCCGTTCAGCGTGACTGCCGTAGTATAAGTTTTTTAGGTCAACTTCTCCAGGGCGGCTTCAAAACCAGTACTACAAAGGACATTCATCCCCCCTCCCCCCTTGCCCTCCTATGGTAGATGAGGCGTGGAGTCTTACCGTTTCCTGGAGCTCTCAACATGTTTTTTTTTGTCCTCTTATTGGCGCGAGTAATGTTTTCCCAGGGGTCCTCCGGCAGGGGCTTTAGCTTCGTCTGCTTAGTCCCCCCCTTGCCCGGTGTTTGGTGTTTCTTCCCAAAAAAAGTTCCCCCGATGTCAGCTTTATTCCCCCCCAGTATCCCATGTTCTGCTCGGTACCTCGCAGACCGTATTAGTATCCCCTCGTTCAGACCGGAGACGGTTTCACCTAACTTACGATCGCCTGTGTTGATCGACCCTTGCGCGCAGGGACCTAGCCGCGTCCCTAATAGACTTGCAGCCCGGTCAGTAAAGGGGCCCTGAGGGCTTAAGAACCCCCCGATGTTGGGCCGCCGAACTTGCACCCTTCGTTTTTTTTGATACCTTGAACGTTCTGACCTGGCACCCTCTTTTTGATAATTTCTTTTTGAGCTCCTGTTTTCTCTGGTGGACGACTTCTCCGGAAGGTATTTACAATTTGCTCCGTCCGCGCGGTGACGGTTGTGTCTTTTCATTGCCTTTTCTGACGCCTCGACCGCGCAGGCGTTTTTTCCGATACGCTTGCAAGTTGTTTTTCTTTGGAGGCGCCGACGTGGATTCTTTTTGGAACTTATAATGGTAGCCGCGTGAACGCAGCTCGCCCGGCACACTTGCACGATAGGCACCCGAACGGCGACTCTCGATTAATTTTTTTTTTACAGCTGTTTTTGAGCTCGCAGAACGCACACAGGCCCCCCCGCGCCCTCTTACCCCACACCCCCGCCCCCACCCCCGCCCCCCCGCCCCCCCTCCCCCCCCCCCCCCAAGACCTCTCCTGGAGACCCCCCACTGTTTCGCCAGTCTTTTATTGTTTCGGGGCCAAACGACACGGTTTTTCTTTGCATTCCTTCCCCCCCCAAGTTTAAAATATGCGCCGGCCCCGCGCACGCCCCTTTTCTCTTTGCGCGCTCGGCGCGCCGTTCACCGAGGCATACAATGGTCCGGCTCCATACATTTTCGGACTCTTTCCTTGGAAGTTCGACAGAGTTTGTCCTTTAGCTGATCGTTCAAGATTATTGACTGAACCTTTCTTCTCATTTATTAGCAGTCGTATGTGGCGAGTCGGGTCAAGTCAGATAAGCTGTATCTCTGTGTTTTTTTTCTTTTCCTTTTCCGTTTTCGAGCGGCGTCCAGCCCCCAGACCTCCTATGTTCCCCCTAAATGCAGGGGTATACTATTCCCCGCGCTACGCTCTCCTCCGAAATGTTTGGGACCTTCTAGGGAGATCTCAGCTACCAAAACTTTCAAGGCGGAGTCCGCAACTTTGTTTACTCCATCTTGTTGACGTACTAAGGACAGAAGGTGCGGTCTTCCTGACCCCCCTTTTCCTTCTGCTCTCTTCTCTTTCCTCTGTTTTTTTTTTTCTCGATTTGTCTGGAAGCCACTGGTTGTTTTCTTTCTGAACGCCCCCACTTCCCTTAGTACTCACGTTTGAACAGTCCCAGTTCCCGATGGAAGGTGTTTCTTCCTTGTTCTTTTCCTCCCCCCATCGCCGAGTGTGCCCCTTTCGTTTTGGAGCCCCGCTCGTATAGCCTTTTGGCTTTAGGAAATCCTTCACCGTTGGTATTGCATCTTTCTGCCCTTTCCCAGCCCTCATTCGGGTGCGCAGACGCCATGACATCCCGGCGTCATTCATTTACGCGCACAGAGTCCCCTTCAGGCTCAACCAGTAGTCCTGAGAGCCTAAATTAGCGATTTACTGACCCATTCAACTTGGTCCTCTCGCCGACTGCGATTGTCACTCATGCGGTCGGTATTGAGCTGTTTAACACGTCAGTTCCCCCGTTATCTAGCAGTTGAAGCGACCGCAAGGCTGCTTTTTTTTGGGTTCCCCCCCTTTTTCTTTCCCTTATACAACTTGGTGTGCAGTGAATATGCCATAGAGCTTATCTTTCCACCCCCCTGAAGCACCCGTAACCAGGAGGCACGGACTATTTGTTCCGCCAGCGTCGCGTTCCGAGACAGCGGTTTGTTATTTTTCACCCCAGGCCGGGAGAGGCCCCTCTCCCGCAACCAGATTTCTACTCGTTTTCCGCTGAGTCCCCCCCCTTTTGGTATCCTCAAACCGAGCTTGTCCCAAACGTTTCTTTTTCGATTCAAATGCCCCAATGACTGGTTTTCCCCCCTCCCTTCGTGACGCCTCCCAGTCATTTAACGCGTGATTTGGCCAATGACCCGGCGCAGACCTTCCTTGTGATTTGCTTTTTTCGCACCTTTTTAGACTGGCCGTGAGCTCAACCACTTGCATGGAGGATTCAATCCTTCAAGCCTTATCGGAATCTTTGGGCCCAGAAGCACCGGTTTAGCCTAACAAATGCTGCCTCTGCGATGCGAGAGTCTCCCTTTTCCTAGTTCGCCCACCTCGGTGGCCAAAAGAGTTTCTTCCCCCGCCCACCCGTCGGGTGTTCTTTTAATACTTTTGCTCCCTTGGTACTACTAGTGTGCTTCTTTCTTCTTCCGCGGCCTCTTGGACCTTTAGGCACCTTGTTTCCGATCGAACAGTGGCGCTTCTTCTCCAGTTTGAGGACCGGAAATTCTTTTCGTTGACCCGCATTTCATTTCGACAACGTTTAATTTCGTTTTTTCGGAGTACGTCCCCCTCATTTAGTGGCGAACAGTTGCTGTACACTTCCCTCTCTAACCATGGGATTCGTTTCCCTTCCAAGCTATGGTTCCCTCTCCTCCGTGACGCTCTCTTCCCAGACTTCCTTGTCACATTACGCCTAGTCCCACATTTTTGCCCATGTACTTCTTGGAAAGTGTTAGAGATGCACGGGCCTGCGCCGTCCCCCTCCTTTTTCCGTACCCCTCTTTCGGAAAATTTAGGTATTATCATTCTTGAAGATATAACAGTCGCCGCCCCCTGTACCTCCCCCCCTGCCTGATCCCTAATCCATGGAAAGCAAGGTCGAAAGTTTCTCCAAGTGCACTCCTCGTTACAGGAAAAAAGGGACCTGGGGACACGCTCGTCAGTGTTGTTCAGTTCAAAGGGAGGTCTTGCAGTCCGCTTGTTGGACGGTTCCGCACCTGTCGTTCCCCTCTATCTAGTTTAAGGAGCGACGTTGTAGGGCACTTTGATCACCTTTTCTTTGAGCACTTCTATCAACCTTCTGTCGTTCCCCCTTCCCGGAGACTGTTCAGCTTAAAGTTCTGCATCTTCTCACTCCTCTCCCTCCTAGGGCCCTTCCCCGTCCTGGTCTCCCCCCCTTGTTCCTGGACAACAAACTTTTTCCGTACGCT
>Ga0179593_1256070_pt1 | contig 11284 bp, 7 predicted proteins | sample CZODoug2_1_08_16_FD_185931 | JGI IMG/M metagenome (GOLD analysis project Ga0179593, IMG submission 185931) | Vadose zone soil fungal communities from Angelo Coast Range Reserve, California, USA - CZODoug2_1_08_16fungal (PacBio error correction) | ecosystem: Environmental > Terrestrial > Soil >... | reverse complement strand
ATGGCTTTCTCCTTCACCCCGAACCCAGCTTCCCAAACTAACTGCGCAGGCTTTCATGTGGTCGCACCGTAACCTCTCCCCCTCACCTTCCTTGAACCAATTCAGAGGCGAATCGCTGATTCCCCGCGGCCAGTCTCCGTCAATCTAAAATTTTTGTCGTGACTGCTCGTTCCCCTCACGCTTCGACGGCCACTCCCTCCCCCTGCGTCGTCAGCAGTCTGGTTCGGTAGCGAAACCGCATATTATTTCTCCTCCCCCTTGCTCGGGTATTTTTCCATCTGTTGCAGTTTTTTCCTCCAGCTGTCGGTCGCTCTGGGCGTCGTGCTTACATCGATCCCGTGGCCTCCTTTCTCCATGTACCTAGCCGCCTGAGCTGCAGGGTTTGCTCGTTTTTCCCAAACACGATCGAGGTCATACCCCCCTTTCCCCACTGCGCCAGTCGGCCCTCCGACGCTTTTTTCCCGGGTCCTGCTTTTTTTCCCGACATTCCTCCCCCCGTCTGTCCTTTTTTCGTAGGCGTTTTCGGTTAACGGAGCCTGCTTCCGTTTGTTGGCGTCGGCGTTGTGCCCCAACTGCCCTGCCCGCAGGGTGGTTCGTCCCCCGGCCTCGCTCGCCGACCTCGGACTCACTCAAGAGCCGACTTTTTCTTCTCCACCGTCCCGCTGCTGCTCAGGCTTTGGACGTTTTTTTGTCCACCCAGGCGCCCTATTTTTGGCCACAGACCCTCACGGCGGCACCTGTATGTCTCGTTATTTAACAAGAGAGAGGCCCCCCACCCTTGGCGCCCTACCCCCCTTCTCGAACCCGAGATGGGGTTGGAGTCGAACCGTGTTTGCCAGCCTGATATTTTTTTAGATATCTCCAGTACTCTCTTTTTCCCGGTTTTTTAGCTACGATTCTTTGTGTTCTTCCCATCAACAGTCTTGACCATTCCCGGAAGCACTGTGCGCCTCATGCTGACTTTTTCTCACGTTGTCTTGCCCCCCCCCCCCCCATGTCTCCGATTCTGCTAATCGAGTCTCTTGAGAAATGATTTGCCGGTCTACCCCCATCTCCCGGGAACCTTTTCGATCCCGTATGCGGGAGTTGCTCCTTTCACCCTAGCGTGCGCTGGGGACTTCCCCCACCTCCCCGGTGTTTCGTCCTCCTTCAGTCTCGTCTCATTTTTTTCACTTTTTTTCACCCTCTCCGTCCTTGAGGGGCAGATGTTGTCCTCACCAGGAGCGGGCGGCCTCCTTTTGGTCCATGGCTGCGTCCCCTCTCCGTTCGCCCGCCCTCGCCACGTACCCCGCGTTCTCATCTGTGCGGCCTCCTTTGCGCGCGCCCCTTCTATCTTTTGAAATTGGCTTCCCTTTCCAGTCCAGTCGATGAAAAGTAATCGCTTTCGGTCCATCGAGAACATATTGGCTGCCCAATCCAACACACTAATAAAATAGAGCCCCCCCCCTACACCCCAACCAACCCAACACCACAACAAAAACAACCCACAACCCAAACAAACCACCCCCCTCCCCCACACCCCCCCGAGCCCGTCTTGAACAGTCATGCTCTAGTTTGAAAGGCACCGACACTTTCCCCCATTAACATAGTTTCCCCGCTTAGGGGCTCGACTCTTCTTATGTTTAAAACAGCCTGCCTCCGAGATAGCGGGAGAAGGTGTGGTATTTCACTCCTCCCCCCCCCCCCATTTCTAGTCACTTATACGAAACCTATTTGTTTTATTTATCGACCCGACGGCCGACAACGTCGAAAGTGCAGTCCCCTCCATCTGGACTTTTGATCTCCGTAAGCCGCTTGATGTCACACGCAACCAGGTTTCCGGTACCTCCCCCCCCTCAAATTTGCGGCACGTCCTTTTTTCGCGACTCCCTAGGCGATGTCTTCCCAGCTCAGTACAAGTTTGGTCCCAGCCGCGATGTTCCCCCGGCCGTGTTCCCGACCCCAAGTCGACTCATTTTTTCTCCCATGCTCCCCTTTGTTTCTTCTTTTTGGCTTAGGATTAGTTCCGAGTTTCTCCTCCCCCGAAGAAGTGCCTGCAGCCCCCCGCACTCCGCGTAGACGGCTCTGACGTACGGCCCTGAACTCGTTTTGTTTCCTCCGATAATCTGTTATATATACCACAGTTTACTATAGTCGAATCAGCGTGATCACACCATATCTTTGACTTGCTAAACGTTTTTCACTTCCTCCTTCCTTCTCGGTCCTAGTTAATCATCGGCCCCCGTGAAGTTGCTGGACCAGAATGTGGTTCGATCCGCCCCTCCTCTCGCAATGTTAGTCGTAGAGTGTCGGTTTTCTCAGCAGTACCTCGTTCTGTCCCCCCCTAATAATAGGTTTTTACGAAGCCTTGGTCCGCATATAAAGAATAAGCCTTGGTCGGTGGCTTTATGGAAATGGCCTCACGATCCATTTCTTTGTTCTTGTTGATCAGCTCCCTTAGGAACTTTCTACCCCTCGATTTCAGTACACTTCCCTTTCCATGCCCGGCGACTCTTTGAAACCAGCAGGCCGCTCGACCATTAGGTTACCATCTTTTTCCCTTTCCCCAAGCTTCCTCAACAATTTTGTCTTTAACCCCTCCTCTCACCGCGATTTCCCCTGTCAATTTTTTTATGCTTCGGTATTTAGTCTCCCACCTTTCCTCCCTCTTCCCTAACCCGAGGAGCCGCGACTTTCCCGCTTAAGCTCACCACTGGCAGACTCCATATACCCCTTAGTTTCTGACGAGTGGATGTATTGCACGAGCTTATTATTAAGTTTTTCTTTAAATCCGAGGATGACTCAATTCCCGAAAATACTTCCCCTATAGGTCCTTTTATGGCCTCACCCGCTCCTCCTTTTTTCCCTCGTCTCGACCACGATTTGAGGATAACTCACCTCTCTTTTTCTTTTTCGCGTGATCGGGTCTGAACGAAACCCTCCTCCGTCTCAAGCCCCTCCCCTTCCTGTCGTTCTTCAACTGTAGGCAGAAGGGGACCCGGGAGATCGCCCGTCGATTCCAGACGGCCCCTTCCCACCCTCTCTCCCTGACGCCGCTCAAGTAAGACGTTTTACCGTGCCCCCCTTCCTTCGTCATTAAAGTATCGCCAATTGGAGTGCCCCCAACAAGTTTCCGAACGGTCCATTCTCCACTCTCCGTGCCTCAGCGTACTTGACTGTCCCCTTCTCCCTTCACTCCCTGGACTACGGACTCAACCGCATCCTGACCGTACCTGCCCCCTGAATTAGCTACGAAGGAGCTCCTCTGCCTTATTTTGAGGAAAGACAGCCATACCTTTCCCACGAGTCCCCCAAGGGACGGAGCTGGCGAGCCCTGCGCCGCATAGCTCATCCGTCAGAGGTACATTTCCCACTTTCCCCTCCGCTAAACAAGAGAAACTCCCCCTCACTCCCTTCGAGCTCCAGATATGTCTTATACCCTCCTTAGAACCGCGGCCGGCGGATTTCAATTAGGCGCGAGCCCCCCCTCCCCTGTGACCTACAGTCGCTGTTGTTTTCATCTTCCATTTCCAGGCAGTTTGACCAGACTATCTTATTCCCCTCTGGTCCCTACTTATGTATCTCTCCCCTTCGGTAGCTTTTTCCATCATTTTCGGTTCTTTTTCTCTCCGTCCAGTTTGAGGTATAAGGGCTTTCCTTTTCAATTTGTTGATGGTTTCCTCCCCATCAGGATGCATCAACGCTGTAGCCCGCGGTAAGCTCCGTCTTCATGTTTCCGTTCGAAATGACTTCCTTTTCCGTGATCTCCCTTTTTTTTTTTTTTTTTTAAGTTGTAGAAACCCGCACCAGCTGTACTCCTCGCCGATAACTGCAGGGCTTCGCCCCTCGTTCTTCTCTTTTCCCGATGTAACTATCATACCTTGCCCGATAGTCCCCGGAAAACTTCCCCACCTCTCCCCCCTCAAATGTTTGTCTTTTTTTTCTTCTGATCTTTTTGCTTTCCTTCATCACTAGGAGATGATATTAGTGCCAGTAGCCGAGTCTTTTTCGAACATCACCTAATGTTCGACTGTAGCGAAAAGGGATTGATTCCTGTTGACAACGTGTTTTCAGACTTTCCTCCCCTCCTCAGGACCCCTTGCGTCCTTTTTTCCCCTCCCTGAAAGTTCCATGATTCGAGGGCCCAGCAACCTTTAATCTTTGCGCCTCATTCTCTCCTCTTCCCATGCTCGACAACAGAGAACTTATTATTCGATCCCCACTGATAGATCCCCTGTGGATCATCCCTCTTCCCCCTCTTCCCTCTGATTTCCTTTTTCTTGGGAGTGTCCCGGAATTATCTGATAACGCACTGCTGTCCCTTTCCTTGGGAGTATTGTGAGTAGCTACTGAACTTTACTTGTTCGAGTTTTTCTCCTTCGAATTATGGAAGAGCAGAGCCTGAGTCGCTCCGATTTCTTTTGGCGGCTGTTTGCGTTGGCGTTACGAGTTAGGTCCCTCTTGAGTAGTAAAGGATTGTTTCCTCCCTCTTTCACCTCTGGCTGCTTCTTGTGGAAATGGCTCGAACAGCCCTCTCCGAGCCCTTGTGAGTTTAGAGATTGACAGGAGTACGGTCCTGCTCCTGCTCATCAGCAGTATACCCGTACTCTTAAGTCCTCAGATCTGTCTAGGGTGGAATCCAGTCATATTCCCATGTTTTGGCCCTAGTGCGATTTTACGTACCCGAACCCTTAATATGCTGGAGGATTACGTTCTCGTTCTGAGCGGAGGACCCGTTTTTTTTGTTTTTTGTGGTACAGAACCCTTTTGATTCTTTTAGTCTTCCCACAGCCAGAAAGGCAGCTTTATTGGTTCGCGTCTCCCCTTCTTCCTTCGAGCGTGTGTGCTTTTAGACCGCTGGTCAACTCTCGTCGCGTCCTTTCTTTTCTCCCTTGCTGGAGTTCCAAAGTCCTTGACGGAAACCGCCAGCTGTTTGATTTGCGGATTGGTTTCGGGGCTTTCCTACCATTCTGATAGGATTCCCTCACTCAACGACTTTTTGCGTCTACCTGAGCTTCTTCTTGGTTTAGCCTCCGTCCCCTCCCCAGCGTCGAGGAGTAAAGTGAGCCTTCCAGGGGCGGGCTCGAGGTTGCGCTTGGTCCTAAGACTGAGATGACAGCCCAGGACGCTTCCCCAGCTCTTTTGCCCCAACCTCTCGGACCACTCGGAGTTAAACTTGCGATTCCGTCTTTTTTTTGGGATGCATCCCTGTCGCCTTAGAGCGGACCGGCTCGTTCTCGGGACTGATGATCGTTGACCCTGTGGATCACTGACCAGTCACTTCCCACTCTCTGCTGTAAGGGAGACTTCTCGCGTCGCGGCTCTGAAGTCGAGTTCGTGGCACAGGTTGCTAAGAGGGGTTTCTACGTCCCTCGTTTCAATTCTTTTTGGCGAGCCTTTCCCCCTTTCACCATTTTTAGTTTTTTTTCTTTTCTTAGATTTATGTTCCGGGGTCCTCCCGGGAAGTCTTAATTCGACTTTGCTCGTCCCCTTTGAAAAGTCTTGACGCTTCGAGGCCATTTCGACTTTTTCGACACCTTTGCGGCTTTTGTGAGAGAAGGGTCCCCCGGGCGATAGGCCCGACTTCTTCTTTCTCTATTTTATTATGCGGCTTGTCCCCATCCGAGTAGTGCCCCGTCTATGCGGTTTTCTGTTACCGGCGCAACATGGGCAACTTTCCCCCCCCCCCACAAGCCTCTCGTTGCACGCTTTTTAAGAATTGAATTCCGCTGCTCTCCCCCGGAGCCGTCCCTCCTCTCGTTTCCCTTCTGATTGGATTCGGAGAAATTGAGCAGGAGCCTTTTTGGAGTATCTGACCGCTGCTCCCCCCCTCTTTAAAAAGAGTTATGAAGCTCTTCAGTTCTACGACGTTGTTTCTTCTCTCCCTGTTTTTAGTCCGCGACATAGAGATTTCTTGCCTTAATGCAACACCCGCAACGTCCACCAGCTTGAGGAGAGGTGATCTCAGCACTCGTAGCCATGGGGTTTGCGGCCCTTTACTGGTCCATCCTTTGACCTTTGCATTTAGGCTTCGGGAGTCCAGATCTCTGCTCTACATCCTAATTTTCAAGTATGCGCCCCCGACCGGTACGTCCGGATAGCGCTTCCCTGAACCTGGTTGCGGGACATCCCAGGGACGGCCGGAGTACGTCCAACCTAGGGCGGGCCGGACCTTTGACGTTTTTTTTTGTCCTGCTCGTTGATGTTCTCTTCAAATCCGAGATTTTCCTCGTGAGGTGACGCCGAATTTTGTGTTCCCCCCTTTCTTGCCCACGCAGTTAGCCCCCTTTCCGAGCGCGCGGGCCCTGGTGGGGACCCTCTTAGCTCGCGGGCCACCAATTTTCTTGTACTTCGATCCCTTAACTCTTAGAAGAGACCTTTCCTGCGATGGGACTGATCGAACCGTTTCCCCCCCCCTACCTGACTAGACCACCAGGCTATTCTAGAGTGAGGTCGAATTTTCTTGTATCTGTTCGAGGGCTGGTCTTTCTACTTCAAATTCCTGGCCCCTAAACCCCTTTTTTGGACCCAGGCCATTATTTGTTAGAGATGGTTTACCCTGCCACATCAAGCGTTCGTGCATGTTTCCCTCCAGGAGGGCAGCCTCTTGACGCTCTAGTGCGTAGTTCTATTAGGGGTTCACGCTTCCTGTCAGTTGACTTCCTATTCTCCTGGTATCCATCGCCGCATCGGGGAGCCTCCCCGAGGTATTTAGGCTGATGATTCCCCCTCTACCTCACGTCCTTTCAATTCCTAGACGCGCTTTCAAGCTCCGATCGTCCCCTGTCGTTGTCCAGATAAATTATGAATAACTTTCCTCCACACTATGCTTCCGTTGTCCTGAGAGGAAAAATTGGTCATGCGGCTAAATCAGACCCGCTCTTTCTTTTCTACCAAAAAGCCCGAAACCCAGCGCTTACATGATCACCCTCTCGCTAGCTGCAGTTCGCTCTGTCTTAATGAGTTATCACTTAACCCCCCTGTTTCTCGACTCTTTTCCTTTTTTCTCACAGGTTGTGGTTGGCCGCGTGCTTCCTTCCACTTTTTTCTGGCCGCTGACGACACCCCGGTAAACCTTCCCTCTCTGTCGGCTATGCCTTCTTCTCAAGTCTTCCTCCGATCTTTTTATTTTTCTTTTTACCAGACTTACTTCCATGTCTTTTGTTCGACCCCGTTCTTGGTCAACTGTTTTGGACTGGGACAGCTACTTTCTTAAGGCGGCATTCAGGCATCATCACGTTTGCACTAGCACCCCCACACCCCGACCTCTTCATTCCCTACTTAACCAGCCCCAGCCCTCGCCTCACTCTCTTTCCCCACCCCCGTCTGGAAATCTCCTACGGTGAAGACTGCTTTCCGACCTGTACGAGTTTAGTAGTCCCGTCTTTTCGCATATTTCCAGATGTTCCTACGATTTCTAGAAACGGAGTCGCCTACGGCCCTGATGATTTTTTCCTCCCCTGCCAGCATGCTCACCGGCCGGATCCTATGTACCCGCTTTCTTAAAGTCCAGTCCCTTTTTTCTCGTTTTCTCAACCAGGGAGGTAACAGATGGATCAGTACCCATCTCACTTCTCTTCTAATGAGGCGTGGTTGTAGTCTCTCAGGACTTACTTCGTTAATCTTGCCGGGCAGGATCTTTTTTTTTTCCAATTCTTTGGTGATGTTGATTCCTAGTAACGCCAGAGCTGATCGATTCCTCGTATTCCACTGACTTTTTTCCCCGCGATCTAAGAAAGTAGTGGTCGAATTAGTTTATGTTTCGTCTATCCCTGCTCCTCCTGATAGGTTTGACGGATGGAGTTCTCGGCCTTCGCCCCCCCCTAATTCCGCATGTTCTTTCTGGATCTTAGCCGATCTTGGCTTTAGATTTTAGCTTCCGCGACGGAAAGAAGTTCGCCCCTGGAAAAACCCTTACGGAAGAGGTTTAACCCGAGCCCCTTAATAAGTGCAACATACAGATGGTTGATGTCGTCCCCCCTTTCCTCCAGCTTGCGTCCGAAACCTCTCCTCCGGGTACTGGACTTTATGTCAGCTTACTGTAGGGGCTTCCGTTTAAGGAGGCTTTACAGCCGCGCCCCCTTCCGACGACCAGTTTAGAGAATTCGTTCAGGAGCCCCCCTCCCCCGGTGTCTGTCCCGAGCGCCCTAGAGCTTATCGTCCGCCTGCTCTGGGCCTCCGGGCGTCCCTACTTCCCTCCGAATAATCGTAGGCTGCTGTCCGTGTCCGGCCTCTTCAGGCGACCATCCAGATTAGCGTCCAGAATGATTTTCTGGTGGGATGATGTCCTCATAACCCTCTTTGATCCATGAAAGCACTAAGGCAGAGCCGATTGTTATCCGCCACCCCCCTTCTCCCCCCCTTTCCTCCCCTCGTCGAGCTTTCTCCAGTCTATCGCCAGCTCTGTAGAAGTCTTTTGTTTCATCGATGACCTTTCAAACTCCCCCACCCCCAAAACCAAAACAGAGAGAACTGCGCAAATGTTCCTTGAACTGATTCCATCTTTCATCCAACACATCTCTCTTCCGTTCCCCGTTCGCAGGAGGATTGGTAGAAGAACAGTTTTTTTCTTTTCGCCGCCTTGGCGTGCGCGGGAGTCATTCAGAGAACGACTCCTCCGTTACGCGGCCGCTACCCAGAGACCCTTTATTCGGTATGACCCTTTTTTCTTCGAAGGAGCCGTGATACCGGGTTGGTCGTTCTTTTTGCTGTCCCTTTGCTCCCCCCTGCCAACTTTTCCTTGCCCGGACTCCCCCTTTCCTTGGTTCTTTCCTTCCTGATTTTCGGCGTGGCTGCTTGGACTCCCCTCCAGTAGGCCGACGCCAGCAGGGGAGTACGCAGGATGTTAACTTGACCCCCTACCCACATTAAGAAATTGCCCCCTCCTTCGCTTCTCCCCCGCCGATCTGGAACACAAAATTTTGGGCTTCGAGGGATCGCCATTGATCGGATTTTTCTGAGCAGCCAGGGAATAACACTTCTCTACGTGACGGCGGTGTTGGCCCTTCGTGGAATCCTCTCCCGAATAATTAGAGACAGCTCTTTTCCCCCGCTGCTGTCGTTTTTCTCCGGTCTTCTGAGTCCCTCTCGTCATCAATTTGATGAAACGTCAATCCCCTTTTGTGACCCTGAGATTATAACGTGTAGCGGCCGGGTAAGAGAGCTTTTTGCTTAATGTCCTGCGAGCTCGACCCTTATGGACTTCTGATATTTTTCGCTGTAACACTCCGGGCGCCTCCTCCTTGAGCGTACCCTGAAGCGAATTCCTTGTGAGAAAACTCCTTCTGCTGAAACCCACCCCCCCAATTTCTCTCTTTTTTCTCCCTTGTTGTGGTGGTTGCTCGATTCAACTTCCTTCTCTGAGTTCCCCTGAATAGTCGCGTTAGTGTTTGTACGCGTCCCTCTCTTCGGCTTCTTTTCCGCCAATTATCTGAAAGTCAGGTAGCTCTCCTCAGCAAGTCCTTCTTATGATATCGTCGCCCCCTGCCTCGACAGTTCTCTGAGCTTACGCGGAGTGCTTTCGTGGAAATAAAGTGCTTGGCTTCATACGAGTCTCCAATCCCCCCGCCCACAGCAGCGGCTACTCGCTGGCTTCTCGCCTGGGCGTTGTTAGCGGCTTCAGAGGTATTTTTTCAACCGAAGGCCCTTAGAATTTCTCTTTTATGCCCCTTGTCGTGGCCTTCTACTCTGCTCCTCATGGATCCCCCGTGCCCGACAGCTGGGGTTCCCATCTCCTCTGCTTTTTCCTGAGAGATGGACACTGGTGTGTTTTTCCCTTGATCCGTTCCTCCCGACCTCGATACCGGGCGGAGTAGGGCATTATGGTCGGGCGGGTATTCCTCGAGCCTGCCCTTTGTAAAATTCGCCCCCAGGGCCCTTGGGGGCGCCGGCACATTTCATAGGATTCTTTCCCTCTTTTCAGCGAAAGCACCCCCCCCCAATTATCTCGACCTCCCCCCCCTTCTGTCATCCCCGTGAAGAATAGGGTCTTGCTCCGTTTTCTTTCTCTGAGAGTTCTCCTCCGGACCAGGCTTCTGACCTGCAAGCTGTTACCCCAGCCGCCGCCTTGCGCCTCTCTCTAGCCTGCTCCCCCATGTTCCATCCGTTCTCCCGGGCGCCGGTTGGACTTTTAGTGTTCCTTTTTGTGTTCTTGAAGTGTATTTACTCCACCCCTTTTTACTTAATTTCGCGGCTAAATCTGCGCTCTAAGAGTGGCTTTTATTCGATTAGTTCGATCACTTCGCCGGCGGATGATTTTTTTCTTATTCCCTCTATAGGCTGACTTCCCGAGACCCACCCGTAGTGCGAAGATTATAATATATGCCCCCTCCCTTCCAATAGGCCGTCCCTTCCGTTCCTTCCTCTATTGGCCCTCTTCCCGCTCCCGGTGGAACCCTCGAGAGATCTATCCTCTTAGCTATTGTTTCTCTTCCGCCCGGGGGTCTCTAGTTGTGCTGCGAGTTTCCTTCCCTCCTCCAGCCTTAGCTCGACTGTCGTCTCCAATTTTGGAAGTATCTGCTGGGCCATGTCCTTTTCTAAGACCGTTGTTTAAAGCCCACTCCCGTATTGTTTCGATAGGTTGCTCCGCCCTTGCTGTCAGGCCCCGCCGCGCCTCATCCATCGTTATTGACCTTCTTGAGTATGGGGCACACGCTGCCTTTAGGATTTTCCTTTTTCGTCTCCAAAGGACGACCAGAGCTGCCCCGACACGGTTCTTTCAAAGAAGCATATTTTTTCTTCCCCTTTCAGCCCGCTACGATGCTTTCAGCTTCGCGGTGGCTAATTTCCTCAAAAAGAAAGCTCGCCCTCCCCCAGCGAGCCCGGCAATACATTTCAGGAGACCTTCCATCGTCTCGAAGGTCCCGACCTTAGTCCCTCTCGCGTCTTCCCTCGTGCCCAGACGTTTTCCGAGTAATATTTCTTGACCGAGCTCTTCCCCCTTCACACCCTCGCGCCTCTTCCAATAGAAGGCCTTGGACTCCTTTCGTCCCAGTCGCGGACCCTTTTCCAAAGACCTCCCTCTTTGCGACGTCCTCTTGAGCTGGGTATTCTCATCTTGGCCCAGTCGCCGGGATCAAGAATCACGGTGATTTTTCGGTCGGGTCAATCCCTCTCCCTTCCTTCCTCTTCTCTCCATGTAATAGCTTTTTTCCACTTTCCTTTCCCTTCTGGATATAATGTGGCTCTCTCTCGTCTTTTCGTAGTCCCTTCCGACCTTCCTGGACCCTGAGCCGATCTGTCCAGGTTGGGACCGAGTACTTTATTTCCCCACTCCCTGATCTTGACGCAGAAAGAGCTTCTACGA
>Ga0179593_1753175_pt1 | contig 11285 bp, 7 predicted proteins | sample CZODoug2_1_08_16_FD_185931 | JGI IMG/M metagenome (GOLD analysis project Ga0179593, IMG submission 185931) | Vadose zone soil fungal communities from Angelo Coast Range Reserve, California, USA - CZODoug2_1_08_16fungal (PacBio error correction) | ecosystem: Environmental > Terrestrial > Soil >... | reverse complement strand
TCTGCGTTTATTTCTTTCTTTCACTTTGGTTTCTTCCGCTGCTTATACTTTTGCTTTTGTATCTCCTCTGTCCTTCTTTTTTAGTGTTTGCCTCGCCAGTGTTTTGTGTGATTTACCATCACCAACCTGCCACTTTTTTGCCCATGGCGCAGCGCACTTATGTTAGTCTCGTCCCTATCCTGTTGCCTCTATTGCTCCACTTTTTGTTTGGATATTTCGTATCCGCCCGGCTCGGGGCTACCCTATCTCCATTTTCGTACGCTTTTTTGCCATAATTTTGCTCCTGGCACTTAGCTTCGCTACTTTCTTCATAAATCTCTACTTATTTAAAATCCCAATCTTTTATTCGTTTTCCACAGGCTCCCCCGTGCATCTTTTTTTGTTGCTCACTTCACGCCTCTCTGCGTCCACGCGTCTTTGTAGCATACTCGACGCCCCGTGGTGCGCATTGTTCACTTTCCGATCTGCACAGTCTATCGACTTTAGGTGCCGTTAGGTAACTGTTTCTTCAGTGCTTTCTGCTGTCGTCTGCGTAAGTCGTTCTGCCACTTCAGCTACTATAGTTTCGAGCAATTATATTGACATCTTTAGCTGTGTGTCATGTGCTTATGGCCTTACTAGCATCCCATCTTGTGAGTCGGCCCCTGTAGTTGACAAAGATTTCCACGCGTCCTTAGCCAATTTTACTTGTCGTCTTTTTCACTCCGCACTCGTGGTTGTGTCTACACTATCCTTCCATCGAAACCTTTTCGAACCTGTCATGCAGTCAACTTCCAGAGCTGGAATGTCCTGTTCGTCCTTTTCTCATTTACTTTTCTTTTCATCCATTTTCTGTCTGCGTACGTTGTTCGTCATGGTTTTCTTTGGCGTTGTGGTCTCGCCATGCTTCGTCGCAATCATCTCAATCTGTTCCCTCCGCTGCTTTTGACATGGTCTTGGCCTCTCCTTATCCTTTGTGTTTTCGCGCATGTCCTCATTTCTCACATTTGTATTTGCATCTCTTCTACTGTGCAATATTCTATATCTTTCATCTCACTGCATTCCTTCGCCTCGTATTACGACTAAATCTCTTTCTTCGCAGATAGCCCGCACCTTCCCGTTTGTTAACCCCACGAATTTGATTCAGTCCCAGGTCGCCGCTCGTTCGGTGAGTCCCACTCTCCCTCAAAATTCCTAAAACTCAGTGTCCTGAGCCATATCTTCCTCCCTGCTTTCTCTTGATCTACTCTGCACTCTTGCCACCGCCGAGCAAACCCCGCCTGTACGTCACTGAATTTATACTTCTCACTTGCCTGTCTTCATACCTTATCCCCGTTCCCGATTCCCTACTTACTACCAGTATCCAAATCTTATCCAACATTCCCTCTTTCCAGCCTGTGTGTCCCTGCCACTGGCTATAGCCGTGTGTACTAGACTCTAGTCACCTCCACCAATGATCGGTGCCAGTGGCACCTCGATCAGCGACAGTTGGCGGTCACCGCTTCGTGCCTTCCTGTAGGGCACACCCATTCGTTGACTATCGCCCGCTCATGTTTCCTGTACTCTATCAGCTTCGCCCCCCGCCCTGCAGCACGCCACCTATTCGAAAAGCACTCTATCACCAGTACACTGCACTGTTTGGCCCCTGTCAGGCCTCCCTCAGAGCCATTTTACTGATTGACTACATGAATATCTCTGCGCCTTTCTGGCTCCCCCTGCGCATCACTTTTGGCTCCGCGCTATCCCTCGAATTGCTCGATATTGGGCCTTACTCTCTTCTGACGTCATACGCTTGATGTTACCGCGCTTGCATCCTTAAGCTTTCGCAGCCGCTCGTTTAGACACGCACACACCACTCTGCCCAAATACAATAAGAGCTCTAGTCTTGTCCTCTGTGTGCCTTCTCATTTCTTCTTGTACATGATCATCTGTTTGTGTTTGGTGAGGTATATCTGGTATGAGTTCCTCCTTCCTTTCAGGATCCTTTTCATCTTTTTCTTATGTCTACTCCTGCTCCGGCCACCTTTCGTTTTTCCTGCTCTGCTTTTCTTCTTCGTTTTCCCCGTCATTTTCCAGGTTGTTACTTTCTTCCCCGGCTGTTCAGCTGACTCCTTACTGTTTCGCTCTGTTTTTGCTCAATCGCGGTACACGTTCAGGTAGCTCTGCGACCTTGGTTCTTCTGGTATGCGACTGTGCTTTTGGCCTGTCTTTTTGCTGGTGCTTTTGTCTGTCTTTCCGTCCCTTGTATTTTTTTTTCCCACTGCTTATCGCCTGCTTCTCTTCCTTTGTATCCAGCGCCGTGCTTGCTCTGCTTGGCTTCTGTGGGTGTACTGTACTGCCCGCCTTTTTCCTTTGCATGCCGGCTTGTTGTTGTGCTGATCGCTAATTGGTCCCTCTTTGCCCCCTTGGATCGCCACATGGGTCGCCGCTTAGGCCGCTTTCGGTGATTTTCCTCGGGTTGCCTTTCCCTTTTTTTGTGTTGTCTTGTGCGGCGTTTTTTATTTGTCTCTGCTTCCCTGGCTGTTTCTGTAGGACATCTTCTTCAAGCACTACTGTGTTGACCGGTTCTACGTGCTCCATTTCGTGTCTCTTCACATCTCTCGTTCGATTGGGCCTGCATTGGGACTCTTAAACATACTCCGCGGCCAAAAACTTATGGATTCTGCGGTAGGCGCTGCCCCTGGAGGCTAAGTTCTTATTGCGGTGTGGTTTTCTACAGCATCCTTTCCTCCCTGCCTCTTCTTGTATGGGATCTGTACCCTCTTTATGTGACTAATCGTGCAGGCGACCACCTCGATGGCGCTGTTTCGGTTCTTATTTTCTGGGCGTATTCTGCCTCTCGCCCGATTGGGTGGCTTTTCTCTATTTCTTTTTCCGTTCCTGTTGGAGTTGCGCTTGCGTACTGTCTCTCATATCCGGTTATGGTTGGATTTCAGTGGGGTGGTAAGGGGTTTAGCAGATTCCCAATGGGGACTTTACGCGTCGTGTGTTGATTGAGCTATACGTGGGTCCTTTCGGTAACGCACCCTGTTTTTGTTGTGTTGTTGTTTGTCCTCTTTTTTTGAGCCCTCTAGTCTCCCCCGATCTTTTTACAAGCCCCTTTCCAGGTTTCGTAGTCTTAATTTTATTGTGGTGAGTTGCCCGGGAGGTTTTATGGTCTTTTTTTCTTTCTTCACTGCGATTGCGTTTCTTTGCCCTACGTTCTATCTTCTGATGCTTGGTGTGTTTGTCGATTTGTTCTTTACTGTTACTTCGACGTCCGTCGCCTTTTATGCTCTTGCTAACTGTTGTCCTGTATCATCTCTTCCTTGGTCATTATTTTTTGTTGGAAGTTTTCTTTCGTCCTTTCTTTCTTTTGTTCGCCTCTCGACGGTCCTTGGGTGCCCCTATGCGTCTCGGTGTTTTTCTTTTTTTTATTCGGTTGTTTCTTATTTCTTCGCCTCTGTCTTCTCTTCTCGTCTTAGGTACGTAGCTGCTTTTTGCACCTGTTTTCCTGATTACAAGATAGCGCGTAACCTTGACTCTCTATTTTCTAGCGTCGATTTCCAATGGTTGTGGCATTCGCGCGTGGCGTCTATTGTCTGGCCACGTTTCCCGTACTCCGTCTTGTCTTCCCTATTCGACAGTACAGTTTCTCCTCTTTTTCCTTCGCTGCCCTACTGTTACAATTGCAACTTCACGGATTACTGAGTAGCCGACCTCCAGTACAGCGGCACATCGAGAGGACCTATTCCTTATATTATGGTTGCTCGTAATCATTCTGTTTGTGGCTTTTTTTCGTTTATTTTCTCTCGGGGTCCCTTGGGCACAAGTTGCCTTTCTCTGCCGTCTGCTGTAGCGGTGCCTTCTCCCCGGGTCTATGCTTTTCAGTTCTTATCTTTCCTGCCCGACATCTTTTCTTCTTGGGTTTCCTTAGACATCACTGATGGCATTGTTTTCTCTTAGTGTTTCCTAGGTCTGGATTTGTATTTCTCTGCTTGAACTTGATTACTTTTGTTGTTCCGGTTGGCTATTCCCCTTCATATTCTTCTTTTTGTTTTTGTTATCGGCGAACTTTCCGAGTCATATTGTTTTTGACCTGATAACTAGCTATTTGTGTGCTTTTTAATAGGCTCTTGGACTTTACGTTGGTTTTGAGCGCCAACGTGTTAAAGATTGTGCTTAATCATGGTACACGTTAGTCTGTTTTTAGTGTGTCCTGCTCATCTCTTTTTCTCCCATCTTACTGGTGCCATATTCCTCTTCCATCTTATGTGTGTTGGGTTTTGTGTCTTCTCGCTTTCGTAAAGTCATTTGAGTTCATCTAGCGCCGATGTTGGCATTATTTGGTGATTTACGTGTTGTTTCGCTCTTGATTTCTTCGTTTGTTCGTTTCGCGCGCTTTGGGTATATTTTTTTGGTGTCCATCTAGCTATTTTTTCATGCTCTACCTGTGGCTGCTTTCGCTAGTCCCGCCTTTTGTTTTGTGTTGCGTCATATGTGCTGTCGTTCTATTGCACCCACCGTCTAGTATTTCTCTATTACGTTATTCTTTCATTTGCCATTTGCTTGCTTCTTATTGGCTTCATTTTTTGCTATTTTCCTTCCGCTGATGTCTTTCGTCAATTCCTTGCTGTCTAGTCAACATTGCTGCACACTATGTTATAGTATTCCTCCTTTTCGTGATGTTGTTCCTTGCATTCTATTCTTGTTTTATTTGCTCCGTTCTCATGTTCACTGCATCAATCCTCTTCTATGGCGTCCCGTTCCTTCCTTTGCCCTTTCTCTGGCGTGCCTTTTTTCGTTTCCTTCTTTGTCTTTCTTTTTTCTCGTCGTTGTCGCGCTCTTTTTCGCTTGCATTTTCTTGGTTCTTTTTCCTTGGCCTTTTCTTCTTTTCTTGTTACCTTTCCTCTCCTTGATGCCTTTCTTGTATTGTTTTTAGTCTTTTATTTGATATGTATTTCCTGCTTGTTGGTTCTTCTTTTTCTTCTCTTTGCTATTTATTCTTTCCCCTCACTCTCTCTTCGAGATTTAGGATTTTATATTCTGTCCCTCCTTTCTTGCCGAAATTGTAGTCCGCACTCTTGCGCCTGTTTAGGGCGCTTGTCGTTGAGTTCAGGTTTACATAATACATACATCATCACTTGCCTTTGCGTACGCATTACATCGTCCGTTGCCGTTTGACTGTGAATTGTTTGTATGATCTTTGGCTCGCCACAGGTGTAGTTTGTTGGTATGGGCCCTCCGCGTCCTTCAAAATTACTATATCTCAAACACCATATGTGACTTTCATTCGATTCTTTCTTGCCCTCTCGTCTGTTGGTCTGATTACGTTGCCTCTCCTTCCTCTTTACATCTGCTTCCGCCCTCTTGCATAAGTTGCGGCCAGTTCTATCCTTGTGCGTTATATGTTCTTTTTTATGGCGACTTCTGTTTATTGACGATTGGATTAAATCTCGATATTCGCTTTTGAGTTTGCCTCCCGTGGGACTTTTCTATGTAGTTTAGTCCCTTGCATCTAGCTCGTGAATTTAGTGTTTCCCTCTTTTGGTTCCTTCTGCTCTTGTTGATGTCCCCTCCGATTAGTACCGTTTTCTTTCTGCCGCCTTTCCCATCGCTGTGGCGGTCCGACGACACTCTGTTTGGTGGAGTTCGGTGGCGGTCATGAGTCCTAAGCTCTAATTAACACTTACAATTGACAGAGTTCTCGTCGTCGCATCTATTTTTTGGCCCCACACTGACTCCCTGTCTTTTTGGTATTCCATTCCCTGGTTTCATTCTTCTTGTTCCCCTTCTTTTCCCTCATTCGTGCGATCTTTCTTTTTCCTCTGGGAGTGATTGATTCTGCTTGATACACCAACTTCTTTGCCGTTTTTTGGCCTCCCCTTATTGGAATTCACGACATTTTTAGCGACTTTTTTTCTCTTCTCCGCACTGCCACCGCGCTTTTCGCTTGCACTGTTTTGTCTTTATTTTTGTTTTGTGTTTGACGTTCCCTTGACTCGTTCTTGTTTTTTAGTTTTTGTCGTGTCTTTTTTGGGCCTTTGCCGCCTGATGGTGATTTCGTGAGCTATGCGGACCCTTGGGTCTACCTGGTTGCTTGCCATTCCGTCTCATTGTGCTGCCATTTGTGCTGCCTGGGGTACGTCTTTTTGTCAGGGTATAATCTAGCTCACGCCTCCATCCTTATTTTTCCTCCTTGTTTTCTATTCACTTTTGCCATTTGTACCTCGTCTTTGTGTTTTGTGCTGTCACATGGGTTCTTGGCTGCTTGTCACCGCTTTCTCCATTTTCTTCTTCTCTTTTCTGTTTTTCCATTTCCGTTGCAGTGGCCCGACCTCACATTCATGTTTGATCTATTGTATTTTCAGAACTGATTCCGTGTACATTCCCTTCTGCTAGCTTTGGTTGCATTTTATTCCTCTCTCTTTCTCTTTGTTGTCTGGCGCCCATAACGCGGGACTTAGATTGGGTGATGTACTTGATCATGTCTCGCTTGTGTTGTGGTCGAAATGAATTTTGCCAGCCACAACTATCTTATAGCTCCCTTCTGTTTCTTTTTTTAAGGGCAGCTAGTATGGAAAAAGCCAAGACTCGCCTGTGGTGTCTTCCCTGCTTGTACAGGTTAGCGTGATCTCCTTCTCTTCGCATTGTTACGTTCACACGCTTGCATTGGGCGTTGCTCGATCTTCCGCCCTTTTCCCCCGGCCCCCTGTGGTGTTACCCTATCGCGTTTTCTGTCTTTCTCCTCTTTCTTTGTCCTCGCCCCCTCTAGTTCGCGTACCTTTTTCGCGTTGTTTCTTTGCTTTTTCCTGGCACTTGCCCGGGCCCGGTATTTCAATCTTTAGCACTTATGGAATGGTATAAGACCCTTTCTTACTTTGCATCGATTTGTGATCTGGTTTCGGTTCGGTTTCTCACTTGTTGTTCTGTTGAAATCGGTCTTTACTTCTCCTTAGGAACTTTTTTCTGTACGAGCCGACTTCATTTAGCCATCTCACTTCGGGATCCGCCTGCATGATTTCTCTTTTGTATTTTCACGCGAACGATGGTTCATTAGTTCTCGCGACGTCCTTGGGATTTTACATTGGGAGATTGGCGCCCGTCGCCCTTTTCCTTGGGCGGCCTGCTTTTTTTTACTTTCCTGATGCGAATTAGTGTGCTTTGTGTGCATGAGTCCCTTGACCTGGGGAGGTCACGTTGGTGTGCTACGGCGGAACGTCATCCTGGTAGCTGGGCGGTCTCTTTCTAGGTCTCGGTTGCCCGGGTTGGCGTCGTCATTTGGCTCTTTATACCGTCTGTATGAGTCTAGTATTTTATATCATTCGTGGTTGACCCCCGTTTCATTTTCCACGTTGACATATGTTTCTTTGGAGTGTTCTTCTCTTCACGACACTTGCGCCACGATTTCTTCGGTTTAGTCCTTCGTTTCATTATCTTCGCTTTCATTTGTCGTTCTTCTTTCTTTTCTATGACCATTGATTCACGATGGTTTGGGAAGTCATCTGCGTTACACCTGCTTGCCCATTTGGTCTCAGCTGAGCCTGGAGATTATGGTCTTTGTGTCGTACTTTATCTTATGCATTAATTTGTTTACTCATCTCGCTACTAGCACTCCACCGGTCCTTGCCATTTGCTGTCGTAACGCATCATTTTGTGTCCCTGGCATTTTTCTACTGTTTGTCCCGTCTCACTTATCTTCTTAGAGGATATTTTCTATAAGAATTTTGCGCCAGCTGAGGCTTGTACTTCTTCTATATTCTTTTTCTTGGTACTTTTCTGTTTTGCTTGTCCTATCCTACGTTTTCTCTGTTTTGGGAGGGTGGGCTGTCTTTCTTGCTGCCTTAGTACAGTGAGTATGGTCAGCCCTTTACCCCCTCTTGCTTATGCCAATCCCGGATACCACATGTTTACTGTCGTATCACGTTTGCATTCCAGTCCAGGGGCTGTGTTAGCGCCGTGTTCAACCTCTCTATCGCACTTCTAATGCGATCTCTTTTGCGTAGATGTCCGTCTTTTGACACCCAATCTTTGCCCCGTCTTGGTTTGGGCCGCTTTAATATTTTTCTATCTACTTGATTCTTTACTATTGGCCCGCCCAGCTGCAACTGCATTCTCTACTGAGCACGTATTTGACATTGTTGGACTGTGATTATCGAGGGGGCCTTGCTCTATCGATTATGACCTTTTTGGCTTTTTTGGTTTCTGTCTTTTTCTACCTATTCACCTTTTCTTCTATTAACACTTCTTAGTTTTTCATTTCTTCTTTTTCCTTTTTTGTTGCGCTTCCTTCGTTTCGGTCTGCTTTAGTATCTTCCTTTTTCCTCCCCTTCTTTTTTGTACCCTTTCCCCTTTTCTTATTGCCTTCGCTTCACCTTTTCTCTCTTCCCTCTCCGTTTTGTCCGGCATGCCGCATCCTATGATTTTATGACCTTTGGGTATTACGTTCTCGGCCCACAGTGTGGCTCCTTTGCTGATTTTATGGAGTTTTCTGGATCATGTTTGGCTTTCGGATCTTTTGCGTGCTAGAGGCTGGAGCTTCATCTGTGTACTTCTCGTTTGCTCTGGAGCGATTGTCCTTTTTTTGTTTTCTCCGTGCGTGGTGGCGAGAACATATTGACATAATGATCGGTGTTGTCTTAAACACATCATATATTTTGCTAGCGGCCCCGCCCTTGGCTTGCGTAGTTACATAGTTGCAATCTTCTTTTCTGATCTTTTTATTGTGTCTGTTTGGGTTATGGACTGCACACGAACACATTGTCCTGCGGTCGACAGATAGGCAAGCTCTATCTGGCGTATTTTCCTCTTTCTTTTCCGTTACCTCTTGTTACACACCTGTCATTATCCTCGAGATTTTTTCGTCGATCCGTTATTCCCTCACAACGCACTCGGATATAATGCTATTATCCTGACGAGAGGCTCTAACTCCAATTTGCAATAGGACTGTCGGTTGAGCTCTTGATTTCTGTTCCGTTCGGTCCGGGGCCTCCCTCATAATCTCGTAAGGATTTGAGAGCCCGGCGTCGTGACGGTCTCGTCGCTACTTTGTTTCCGCTACTTTTCTTCCCTTTCTTTTCTTTCTCTTCCTGCTCTTTTTTGCTCTTCATTGCGTATATGAGATCCTGGACATACTGCAGGAACAATTCTAGTGTTATCGGCCATCGATTGATATGCCTATTTGCTGCTTGAAATCTGATCGGGAATCTTTATATTATTCCACGACCTCTTTCCTTCCTTAGTTATATTTAATTTCTCTTTCTTTTCTCTTCCCCTTTTTTCTTTTTGTTTTTCGCGAAAACTATTGACTGTTCTATTGCTTAATTTTCTCAGATTCATGATGGGTATTGCTCTGGATCTACGCGCGTTGACTTCTTCCCTCTTGTCCTTAATGTCTACTGACTCGCATATTTATGACTTTATGCTTTTCTTGCATACCACTTGTGGCAGGTGCACCTCTCTGGCTTTTTTTATATTCTTTCAATTTTTTGAGATTCTATCTTTATTGTTAGCCCTTTTTTGATCTTTCTATTGACAAGTGGTCCTTTTTCCTTTTCTCTCTTTTTCTCCCTCCTCTACTTCCCCAGCATCTTTTCCTTGCTTGTTCCTGTTCATTTTTTCATTTTTTGCTTTCAATGATTTTGTGTCTTGCGACCTTTACTACTTAGTATTGCTTTATGCTTCTCTTTTTTGGCGGTTTCCGTCCTTGGTTGTTCCACTTGGTGTTTTTCTTTTTACACTTGCCCCCTGTATGGATTGACTGCCGTATTTTTGCCGATACCACTCGTCTCGATTATTTCTATTTCACTTTCTATTGACCACTACACGGCGACCTAGTTGCCCTTCGTTGTATCTATTAATACTAATTATAGTTACTTCACTTCTAACGTTTCTTAAAGATGTTACATTCATTTGTGTATTTTCTTTTGGTGTTTGTGAGTGTATAATACACTACAGTATTATCGTTTTGCTCTTTCTCCTTATGAGTCGTGCCGCCACATTCTTTCTCACACACCTGGAACGAAATATCAGCCGTCACTTTCCTCGATACGATTTTTGTGTCCGATTTGGTCGGCCCGTGACTTTCCTGCGCAACCGATTTGGAGCTGGGCACTGGTGATCTGAATTCTTTTCACCATTGCACTCCTTTTTTCCTTTGCTGCCGTATCGTGTCTCCAGTAGGGTCGATCCCGCTGCTGCCGCATCCCTTCCTTGTTTTTTCAGTCCGTTCCATTGTATTTGCACTTTTGGGTGTCTGCGGTCCAAGTGGGCGCTTTTGGATTGTGCCTTTCTTCTCTTTCTGCCAAAGACTTGAGCTAGACGGACACCCACTAGGATCCCTGTTCTACGGCTCGCATCACTTCGGCATGTGCGCGTTGCTGGCAACTCTCTCGGATACTATTTTATCGGTGCGCCCCCGTTTACTTGTACAACGCCTATCATGCCTTCCCGGGCCAGTTGTCTGTGTCGCCATGGCGATATTAGTCCACTATGGTGAAGGGATCGTCGGACGTCTTTCGTACTCCTTAGGTAGCATTGTTAATTTTTCTCGCGATGTTCAGTTATGCTTTGCCCCTTACTCTCTATCGCTTTTTCCGCGTTCTTTTTTTCCGGTTTGACGTGAACCTGTGACTCAGCCCCAGAGGGGCCTCTCCCGCATTTCCTCTCCTATACCCTATGGCCAGGCCACTTCCTTCCAGAGTACTATAGGTCTGCATTAAGAATTCTGCGTCCGTCTTTGTCCTATCATGCCGCCCGCTCTTTCCGGGCTTTTCCGATTATTCGTCGATTCCGCGCTTCTGACATGTGACTCGCACATTTCATGTTGCAACTGGCCGCAGGGCACACACCTTTTGATTTTGTCGCCGTTCGCGCTCTTTGCGGTTCCCCTCGTCTGACCCAGTCGCCGTGACCGGGAAGTGCTCGCATAAGCAGCACAGTGAGCCTCTTTCACAGTTGGGACTGCTACTAAGTTCCTCTCTCTCCAAGGGCGACTGGAGATTTCTCTTTCTTTTCTACCTTTAGTGTTTGTTTATTCTGTAGTGTCGGGCCTTGTTGGTTTGTTACCGGCGTGGAGATGGCTTATTTTGGACGCGTTCCCATTGATTGCTGGAGCTGGGTATGTTCTCTTGCTGTCCTTCTTTTTCCTCCCCTCCTTTCCCTTTTTACTCCTTTTTTTTTTTTAGCTCTTCTGGTCGCTGCCCTAGTCCGTCCTCCCCCGTGCTCTGTTTTTGTAGCGTCTATGTGTTCTCGTTTTGTGAAGAGTTCTCTTCTAGTGCGGCGAGGCTCGATTTTCCGGTTTTACTTCCGCGTGTTTCGGCGTTCAC
>Ga0179593_1389623_pt1 | contig 11285 bp, 12 predicted proteins | sample CZODoug2_1_08_16_FD_185931 | JGI IMG/M metagenome (GOLD analysis project Ga0179593, IMG submission 185931) | Vadose zone soil fungal communities from Angelo Coast Range Reserve, California, USA - CZODoug2_1_08_16fungal (PacBio error correction) | ecosystem: Environmental > Terrestrial > Soil >... | reverse complement strand
CCCCTTCCCTCCTCGGGTATGGAGGTCACCCCAACTTTCCACCCATCTCTCCGTCCCGTAGTTTTTCTCTCTTCCGCTTTCGATGGTCGCCTCCCGACACTTCTTTCCTCTCCCGTTTTCATGAACTTCAGGCGGACGGATCCCTCTTCGCGGTACGCTTTCTTTTCCACTTCCTTGGCTCTTTCGGTTCCCCCCGAAGCGGTCCGTCTCGCGTTCTACGTTTTTATTTTTTCCGGTCTGCGGTTCTTATCGCGGGGTCCGACGAGTATGCTTGCTGGTTTTTTCTGCGGGTCCCTCAGTTATACTCTTTGCACCGTGGTCTTCTCTCCTGGTCTGACTCAATCACTACTTCTCCTGGTGTCGGCCTCATTCACTTCGACTGTATTCGTTTTGTCCTCTAACAGTTTTTGGACCTTGATTGATGCGCGGGACCGATGACGGCAAGCTTCTCTCAGCGTTGTTTTCGCTCCCTTGGTTTTAGAAGGAAAGGAAGGAATGCACCCGACCAAGGTTCCTTTGAGGCATATTCCGGCTTCCTTTCGCCTAGTTTAGGTGAGGATTCATCGCTACTGATTGGGGCCGGGCCCTCCATGACCTTTGTTCGCCTTAGGAGTTTCCACCTCTTTTGCTGCTCCCCGCCCGTTCCTTTCTCCCCTTCTCTCCTTCTCGTGACCTCCCGATAAGGCCCGAAACAAGTTTCTCTCCTTTATCGTCTCGTCTCTGCTACCTACTGGGTAAAACTTCCCTCTTCGGTGGTCCTTGACCGGGCCGCTTCAAGTCCTTGATTGTTCATGATGCATTTTTGGTCCCTCCTGGCGGGGGCTTCAGAGCTCCGCCGCTTCCGATCTGTCCTTTTCCCGAAGTTTTTTCTCACCAAAACAGACTCCTTTTCATTTGCCGAGGGTATCCGCGTGACTGGTGATCTCCCCCGTCCTGGCTTTTTTGGCTATGCTCCGCTTGAGGTTTTAGTCCTTTTTTTTTTGGGCGCGGGCGTTTGACGTTAAGGAGCTATATTTCACCGTCGGTTCTTCTTGTTTGCTCTTCCTCGATCCATTTGGACCGACATCCTTCTTCTTTTTTTTTTCCTCTTCAACATTCAAGTAACGGCTTCGGTTAAAGGGTCTTTCTTTTCAGGACCTAATCGATCCCTCCTTTTGTTCATAGCGTCACCCGCTGATCGTGGTTCGCGCCAGCCATATATTTCCAATTTTCTCTTCCACCTGAAGCTCTTTTTTTAACCCTCGTTCGCGCAGCGCCCCCCTTAACCAGGTTCCCCCCCCGGATTTCTGGTTGATTTTTCTTAAAATGTTACACCACTCTGCCACGTGCCTTTTTTGCTTTTTGTCTCACTGTGCACCCCGTAAGCTCCTGACCAACAGACTACAAGCATGCTTCGGTCTTCCTCCCCCCGGCAAATTCGTTTTTCCCTGGCGTTCCTGCATGAGACACCGCTTCGATCGAGTTTTATTCCAGACCCGTCAGTTTCTTCGTTTTTTCACTCTCTCCCCAGACTGATTGGCCTTAGTTATTTTTTTCGATGGTTTCCAGGCTTCTGGCTTTTTTTTCCGGTTTGGTCCCCAGTCGTAGCGTGAGAGTTGAATTCTTTATGATCACTTCCTCCTCCTGTTTCCCCCCCTTAGATGCCCTGCCTCCCCCTTTTCCAACTTGGCTTTTCCTGTACCCTCGCTTAGTCGAATGTTGTTTTTTCATTCCTGCTGAAAACTTCCCTCACAACTGATCTTTTTTTTTCTTTCTCATCCATTGTCACCTGTTTTGCCGCCAGTTCGCACGCTCTTGAGGATCCCTTTTGCATCTTTCGCCTTCATTAGGAATCGAGTTTTTCAGGGAGCGTTCGGTCTGATTTCGTTTCTACGTTCCTACTGATTAGTTGGATCGATCGGCTCGGCGGCCAACCTCTCCTGCTGTCCCGAACGCTTCCCGAGCCCGTTTTTTCCTTCCCCCCACTTTGGGTCCATTTGTCGTTTTTCCGATTATCACACACTCGTTCCCGTTCCATTTCTCTTACCCAACGGCGCTTACGCGAGGCAGACTCATATCGTCACGAGTCTCTTCTTGCAGTGTGAATGCAACAATCAGATCCTTTCTCTCCTCGCCGTCAAGGGAGGAGTTCCACTACCTCATTTCCGCTCCACTTCTCAGCCGGTTCTTCAGTGTTGTTAGGGAGTTCGGCATCATCGTATTTTCATTGTATCCAGCCCGGTGACATTTGTACCTTTGCGTCTTCTTACTCCATCTTGTCGTTCCTCCGCGTCCCCGCCTCCCCTTTTTAGCCTCGCTTTGGTCCCTTCTTTCGTGAGAGTTGCTTGTCGTGTTAGCCTTTTCGCCCTGGCGCCTCCCCAATCCCGATTGTCTTTCTTCCGAGTCCTGGTTCGACCCCCTTCTCCTGACGCCCCCCCCTTGTGACTTTTTCCCCGAATGACACCTTTGATACGCACCAGTTTTCTCGTTCATCGACTCTCTTCCCCGATTTCCGTCTGTTTTTCATTTTTTCTTTTCTTTTTGACGTGTTCTTCCGATGCTCGTTTTCTCAGCTCAACTGCCGGTGCCCCAGAAGCCAGGCGCTCCTTCGCCCCGCGCTTGGGTGATAATTGGACAGAATCCGTGGTTTCTCTTCTCGAAGTAGGGTCCCTGCTCTTTTTCTTTCTAAGGGCTTGTTTTTTGGTGCTCTTTTTTTTTCTGGAACAAGCCACTCCCCCTTTTCTTTTTTGACTTGTTCCCTCTGCTTTTGGGGACGGTTTTTCCATTGTTTCGGTCGCGTCATTTCTGCTTTAAATTCTTTGAACAGAGGTGGCTGGTTTAGACACTGGTCCCTTTTCTTTTCCTCTCCTCGGTTTTTTTTTGCGTTTTTACCAAAGGTTTCCAGCACGCTCGTGATCTTCTGTTTTTACCGTGGCCATGACGCGACGCGCCTTTTATCGCAGTCCCTAAGGGTTTCCGCCACTTTCCAGTTCCCCTGCTTTGCTTAATTCTCGAGTAAATCAAACCCTTCTCGTTTCCCTTCTTTTCAATCTTCGATACTCTTTAACGGACCGGCGGCAATTGTCAAACCTGCTGTGCCATTCTTCTCGCCTGTCTTTTTTCTCCTTAGTTGCTAAATTCCCCTTTAGTCCTCCTGTAAGTAACCCTTTCCGGCTTCAGGAGCGTGCAGTTCAGTTTTTCCTGAATCGTTCCCTTTCTTGTCGAGACCCATGTCACCCATTGTGAGTAAAAAAACTTTTTTCCTTTTCGGGGGGGCGCAGGGTTGGCGGCGAGACATCCCCTTCTTGTTGCCTTTTCTTTTTTTCCCACCTTCTTAACGAGATCTTACCCCCTCCCGCTGAGCCGAGTTCTCACGTTCGGCTCACCTTTTCTGTCGGTCGCGCCGCTCCGTGGAGTCGCCCTTATATTGCGCACTTCTTCTCACTTTTCAAGCTGGCCATTTGGAGAATTTATATTCTCTTGATTGAACTCTTGAGCCCTTCCCCCACGTTCCTGACGCGTTTGATATAAGTTTGCTTTGACTTTTTCTCCTTTCATCTCCTTGTTTTAGCTTTGCCCGTATTTTTTCCGGGTGGTGCTCAAGCGATTTTTCGGCTTCCGGTTTTTTATATTAGTATGTTCGCGTTCAGTGCCCTCCTTTTTTTAGTCCTTTCGTACGAGAGTTGACTTTAGCTTGGTGATGCGGACACGCCCCTTTCAGCAGTACGATCTTATTGGAACGTCGTTGTCGTCAGTTTTTCGCAGCAGGATGTTGGGCCGCCCTCCCGGCGTTCCCGAGTCTTTGACTCTAAACTTTTTCCGCTGCCCCTACTTCACTCCTCCCCTTTTTGGTTGCCGCTTTTTTTTTGGTGATGCGGATGTTGAAATATGTCCATTTCCCCTCTCAGGCGCGTGGTTTGCGAATGCTTTCCGTGACTGGATGAGCGCTCAAGTTTTCCCCGTTTGACACTAGCGTTCTTTCCCCCGGTTTCCTTTTTCTCTCAGGGCGGCCCCCCCATTCAGTTTTTTTTCCCATTTTGAGCCGCGATGTCAATGTTGGACTCGTTTTCCGTGCGATGAAAGGTTGTGCCTCCCAGTCTAGTCCGTGGACGTTTTAAATCATGTCCGCTCCTCTCTCCTTCACCCGTCACCCTTTCCTGATCTGGCAGCGCAATCTCGCCCTTTTCTGTCGGATTTGTGTCCTCGGTGATAGCGCCTTGTTTTCCATGCAATCGAAAGAGTTATCGCTTTCTCTTCTCCACTTCCGAAGGGTTTTCTATGACGTTCAGCCGCCAATGCCTTCTTTTCTTCTTTTTGATGTATCTCTTTTTTTTGGGAGTCTCCCCGCCCCTGCACGTGGTCCCCCAACACAAGACTTATTGTCACTAAGACACAATTACAAGGCACTCTTTGATTTGTTTTTTTCCCGGTTTAAGGGTTTTCTTTCTCTACGAGGTCTGGTGTCATGTCTAATCTTTCTTTGTTCTTTTGCCTCTTTTGCCAGTATTTTTGGTTTTAGACCCACGAGTTTTTTGCTGTGCTACCAACCCTCTTTTTCCTCCTTTTATTTCCTTAAACTACTCCGGCTGAGACTGCGAATTTGTCGTTATTGTATTCTTTGTGCGGACCTCCTCAGAAGTTCTTCCTTTGTCCTGGAGCCTGAGCAGACCGTTTTTATCGGCGCAATAGAGTTTTTGAGTTGACCGTTCCCCGCCTTTGATTCCCCCATCCTCCTTTTGCCCTTCTCTGTTCAAGCGGGCCGACCTTCGCGGGTCCGTCTCGTTGTTCGGCTTGGAGGCCATAGCCTCTATTTTGACCTCACAACTTTCATCTGGTTTCGACACACCCTATCCAATTTGACTAAGCCGTCTATTGCTGTCTCGTCCTGTCTTGCTGCGCCGTGGCCCGACCCCGCTCTTTCCCTTAGCCGCCGCCGGTTTTTAACATGTTGACTGTTCTTTCTTTTCCTACCGCGTGGGTTTTCCCTTCTGTCGACGGACGATCGGACAACGTACTTTCCTTTTTCTCGAATTGTTTTTAGCTTTTTAGAGTCCGGTGATTATCGTTCTTTTTTCTTATCGTCCTTAGAGCTTAGCAGCCCCTTTCTTGTTCGACCGCCTCGAGGGCCGGGCAATCCCCCTTATCTCTTGCCTGCACACGTTCGAATTATTTCTCATAAAATGACATCCCTGCTTCCTTTTCCTTTAAATTCTCTATGGCGTGCCCTTATATCCCGCCGTCGCCGGTCCCCCGATGCGTCACGGCTCCTTTGGGCTTTTTTTCTTTCTTTTCGGCACGCCGTGAGTTTTTCAGAGTCGCAATGATTCGTTTTTTTACTCTTATCGTCCCCTGCCTTTCTTTCTGATGCTCGGACGCGGCACTCGTGTCTTTTTTCTTCGAGATGACCCTTCTGACCCGCGACGACCCGTTTTCTCCGCGTTGTAGTTTCCCCCGCGCGCGTTTTCCTTCTGTTTTTCTAGCCCCTTTCTCTTCCCTCGCTTACGCATTTTCGTCAAACGTCGAGCCCGATCGTGAATCCCTTGTCCCGCGTGATCGGCGCTATCCCTATGAGTGTAGCAGAATTTCCCAGCGAACCGTCCGCTGTTCTGCGCCCAATTATGTGGCGGCCGAATCTTCAGAGAGGGGACGCCGAGCCCCGCAGCTGCCGTCGGACTCCTTGCATTCCTTGTACCCCCATCCCTTTTCTTAGTTTATCTTCTTTCCTTCACTTTTCTTTTGTTGTTGTTCTGAGATCTATACATCGACGCCCTTTCTTGCGGGTCCACCCATGCTTTAGCCTCCTGGATTGCCAGCTTTCTTCGTTTCCCCGCCTGGAGTTTGCGCCGCGCTTTCACTTCTCCTGCTTTTTTTTTTTCTAGGTGTGTCCTTGACTCCTACCTCAGCTGTCAGACACGTTGATCACTTCGGTGGTCGTTTGTGTTTTTCCCCTACTTTGTTCACTTTTATTTGAGTTCTAGGTTGTTCTTCTTATTGGCCGGTTTTGTCTTCCCCTAGGGCTAAGAAGCTGATTGTTTTCCTTCCCGCGGGGCCTCAGTTTTTCACTTGCCGTCTGGGACGCGAGAGCTCAACCTAATGCCTTGGTTGGACAGCTTCACCTCGACCCGCGGTGGTTTTGTGTCGTCCGCTTGCGCAGCTTCTTGCACGCTTCCGATGCCGGTTGAAACTATGAAGGCCTCCATTGCGCCGATTGACCTGCCGACGCGGTTTTTCGAAGGACGGCCCGCCTTCCTTCTGAGTTGGACGGCCTCGCCTGGCTTTTTCGGACGACCCGCTACGCTGCGGGGTTTTTTTGAAGGCCCTCTTGAACTGTGTGACCCGGCCACTTTTTTCTTCCAACCCAGATTTGTCACGCCTTCCGCTTTACTGCCACTTCCAGATTCTAGTGACCGTACCGCCATCAGCGCCGACCAGTTATTCTTGTTCGTCCTCGCATCCTTACTTTCTTTTAAGCCCTACCAATTTTTGGCTCCCTTGCCCTTAACTTATTTTTTCGGCGGCTCCGGTCCCGCGCGCGTGGGCGGGCCGCCTTGCATGTCTTTTCGTTTTTTTTCAATCGGTCTGCTCTAGGCGGGTTTCAACCCTCTGACTTTTTCCGTTCCCTATGTTTGAAGCTAGTATACTCCTCGCGACGGGGGAACGTCCTTCTGTGCTTTCACTTCTCCCGATTTTATGGAGAACGAAAGGGGAGTTGGTGACGCGGAGTCTATCACCTCATTACCGACCGGTCTGCTCATTTTTTTTTGGAACGCTCCAGGACCACGACCATACTTTTGCTTTTTTTCCGGATTCTAGGCACCCCCCCCTGCAAGACCGTTCGCCCCTCTCGATCCAGCGTATTTCTGGTTAATGACCCTACCCAGCCCTTACCGTTGTTTTTTAGAGCAACACGACGGAATTGTTTGCGTTGACCCCCTCCAACTTTTTGGTCCCAATCTCCACTCACCACATGAGCTCGCTGGTCCCACCTCCTCGGTGTTTCGAATTGACTCTCTTTGTTGCATGCCCCCAACTAAGGAGTTCCCTTGTTCAGCCATTTGTGTCTTTTTCCAGTGACCCAAAGTTTTACTGGCACACGTGTTTTTCCCTGTTTCTCTACTTCCATCCTTACTGATTTCCACAAGACGTACAGTTGTTTGTCGTTTTCATTGTTTTTTGCGCCCTTTGCCCTTGTTTGCCACCATGGCTGTCGAGTCACCCCTCTTTCTCGATCCGAGGGATTGGGCTGAATGACCCGTCTCTCTTTTCCCCTGAGATCGTCGATCCGTAACCTAGTTCGGAGTTTTTCTTCCAGTGGTTTTTCCTTTTTCTGACACTTTCATCCGTCTAGGATGTGACGATGGAGGTCGTATCACTTCTTACGTTGTCACCCACCCTGTCTTTTCCCCTTCCAGTGCATCTCCCTTTTCCCACCTTGATCCCCTCGCCCGGTCTCTAAGTCTTAGCTGAATGTGTTTTGCCCGGCACCTTTTTCAACTTCTTCTCCGCATTTGGTTTCTTGATATCATCGATCGTCCCCCAGTTGACAGTTCCGCAAACCCATGCGCTGAGAGGATCCCTTCCATCTTTCTCCGTATCTCTTAATAGTAACGAATCCAGTTCTCTTTTTTTCCTCCGCTAGGTTTCTCTTTTTTTTAGATTCTTACGATTGGGCCTAGATTTGTGGCTTCCCCCTGATTCCTGAGAACGCTCTCGACGATTTTCCGAATCATCGTCTTTTTTTCAAGTGTCTGGTGAATCGTCCCAAGCGATCGTCCCGTTTCATGCGGCTACACGCCCTCGCGTCGGCCAGCATCCATCTAGTGCACCTCGCTCCCAGCGCAGCCTCTGCGGGCTCTCCAAATTTCTATGACGGGTCGTGGCTTCTTAGGACTTTATGTGGCTTAACGAACTTTTTCCCCGGAGATCCCCGGGGCATTGCCTTGTTATTGCGCAATATAGGGTTCCTCACTTCCTGACGGTCCTCCCTTTTTGGTGTTTTTGCTTTTTTTCGGCTTTGCGCGCGACTTTATTACATTCTTGCCTCCTTTTTGCGGTCTACAAGAAGCCCTTTTTTATGCAGAGCGGTTTTCGTCGCGCGTGCAGTGCCATTGCGTTTTTTCGTCGCGTTTTAGCTTGCGTGTTCTCCTTTACTGTGTCTCCCTCTCCCAATGGGAGACCCATGTTTCCTTCAAACTTATTCCATTGCACCAATGGGTGACGATGTTTCTCCTCTCTTCTTCTGCGCCGGCATTTCTTTTTTCTCTGGTGAAAAAGTTCTTTTTTTCCATGTCCCTTTCATCTCCGACCTTCCTTTGTCGAAGACTCCTTTTTTCCGTACGATCGTCACCTCTTGTTTGACAATGCCCTCCTTCGGTTTCGATTCCCGGATTTGCTATTTTTTTCCTGCCGAGGTAGTTTGTTGTGAGTCCGTGCCTTCTCGTAGCCAGCCCCGGTCTTGAAGGGGTTCCTTGTCTGTTCCGTTTTTCTTTTCGGCTATTTTTTCCTTTTGGTCGCGTCATTGTTCCGTTTAAAGCTAGACACGAGGTGCTTAGAAACTGGGATTCTCTTTTTCTTCCCTCTTCTTTTTTTTTTTGATCGATCCTTTCCTGGTCTCCAGCAGCTGTGTGATCGCGTCCAGTTCCCTTGAGTTTTTGTATCGCCGTCCCTCCTTCCTGATTTTGCAGCAGCCATTCAGATGGCTTGCTTGACTTTTTCGTTGGCGCCCCTCAAAACCCACACGGACCTTCGGCGCCGTTCTTGCCCTCTTCTGAGCCTTTCCCGGAATTCTGTCTTCCCCTCTTGGGTCTCGTTTTTTTTTACCTTTTCGACAAACGGAAGTCGGACATTCACGTCCCTTCTTCGTTGAAGAACCCTTCCGGCGCCAGCTCGTGCTCTTCTCCCGTTTCAGTAGCGTCGAGCATCCGGCCCCTGGTTGTCCCCGGTTTCAGCTTTTTATTGGTTGGGTCGCAAAGGGTTGGTCGGCGAGACACGCCATAGTCTTGGCTTCGCCCTGATTTGAAAACATTGTCTGTTTTTTCCCCCCTACTCCGCGCGCCTTCAGCCTTTTCTTTCTGCCCGCTCGTCCCCTATGCTGTCGAGTTTCTTTTTCTGTCTTGATGGCGCCTTTTCTCCGCCCGACTAGCAACCGGTCCATTGGAACCTTATTATGACGGTGTATCCCCTGATTCTTTTCCCGAACCCTTTTCCTGCTTTTTTGGCTCTCGTGTAAGAGGACTCTTCTCTCCCTGGGCGCGCTGCAAGTCCATCGTTTTCCTTTTTGTTAGCACCTCGATCTGTCTTCTATTGTGCACGATTGATTTGATGAGCGCGCTCGCGGTTTTAGCTTTTCGATGGAAGGTCTCGTTTTTTCTGTTGCTGATATGACACGCTTTCCGCTGACTTATGATTCTCGCCCTCTTTTTCAGCTTTTCTTTCGCAGGACGGTTGTTTTCACCTCTTCTCCCGACGCTAGTTCATTATTCAACGAGACCATTCTCGTTCTAACTCCCTCTCCCTTGGTCCCTTTTTGACGATTCCCTGGTGAGATGTTCTTGTCCCTCTCCCCAATGGTAGCCCCTCTTTTTTTTTTTTTCCGCACTGCGCGGCACTTTTGCGAGGATTTCTTTCAATCGCCCCAGCTCCTGCGTTCGGGCTTTCGTTTTCAGCCTGGGCTGCCACAAACATTCCCGTCTCCTTTTTCGACCTTTTGAGATCAATTTTTCGAAGGTTCGGAGGTTTCATCCAGGGTATTTAGCACTTCGGTGCCGGTGGACGATGGAACATCCACTTTCGCTCCCGTCGCGCCCTTACTTTCCAACCGTCCCCTTTCCATTTCTTGGAATCATCTCCTCGAACTTTCCTATCTGTTGCTTTTTGTGACGTTTGGCTCTGTCGTCAATGCCCTAGCCGAGGATCTCGAACGGTGGTCTCATGCCTCTACGGGTGCAAACGAATTGTTTTCCCTCTATCCTCTTTTACTTTTGTTTTATTGAGCTGATTGTGGTGCCTGTGACGCTGCCCCGCCCAGCCGTTGTGCAATAACAAGTGACCTTTTTATGTCACCTTTTTCTCCACAAATGAGTCTCCCCTTACCTCTGTAGTTTTTCACCGGGCATTGTTGGCGGCTTTTCCTTGAGTTAGTTTTTCAAGCGTGACGTCGTCTTTGTGTTTCGATTTGCCAGCTAGGCTGGGTATCACCCTCTTCATGGGTTACGCTTCCCCCCCCGCGTGGATCGATTCTTCCCCCAGCTGGATCGCTCTGTTGAACGGTATTTCGTTTGTTCTAATCCGCCCGCCGCGCAGTATGTCTTTGTCTTATGCTTCCTTAGTTTCATTCGTGCCTCTTTTGAAATAACTGGGTTTCCCTTGGCTCCTCCCTCTATTCTAATCTATCCCGACCAGTCTTTCTCCGCCCTTCGACCGGCGCTTCATCCTTTCGTGGCCGGTTCGTATCTTTCTGAGACTCAAAGTTTGGTTTTCCACCTTCTATGAATCCATCCCCTTGATTGATGATCTCGGACGCTGCTTATGCGTTTTCCCCGCTGAGGGACCGCCGCCCGTTACTCAAGTCGTTTTTTTTTCCCTTCCCTCCAGCGTGTTTTTGTTGACATTTCGACTCGGCTGAGCCGCCTCCCGTTCTACTGATAGAACTGTTCGTCTGATGCTGCGCGTCTTCTTTCAAGTCCTATCGTGATGTGTGCTGATCTAGCGGCCGAGCGTATCTGCCTTGGGCGGAATGCTTCCGGTTTGTTCTTCGTTTCAACACCCATTTCTTTTGCCCAGCCCAGCCAATTAGCTCGCATCCTGCCACTTCAAGGCTGACGTCGTTGATCGCCGTCCCAGATTTTGTGCCCTATCTCTCTCTCCTTGGAGCGCGGCGTCAGGGATGCTTCATCGAGTTCTCGTTGCATATTTATTCGTCACGCCCCCAAGTTGATAGTCCCGCCTCCTCCTGCCCGCGTAGAGGTGCCCTCTTTCCTCCACCAATTTCCCTTTTATTAGGCTCGGCTGCCTACTTGCCGTGTTTTTTTCTCTTTGAACTGCGGCCCGCGCCGACCTGCAGGCGTGTCGTCCATCTGCCGCCTGAACTGCCTCCGCCTCTGCACCCGATCTCACTACTTACCGTTGGTTTGACATTCTGAGTTTTTAAGTTTCCTCAATGAGGGACGCGTCTTCTGGCCCGCTGTTGCCTCTTCAGGCGCCTTTTGCTCCGTTCGCGCGGCAATAGATTTCTGGAAGTCGTTATCCCCCAGCCGCTGCCGCTCGGTATCGAAAGGCATGTGTGGCCTCACTGGTTTTCCCGATTT
>Ga0179593_1337903_pt1 | contig 11285 bp, 4 predicted proteins | sample CZODoug2_1_08_16_FD_185931 | JGI IMG/M metagenome (GOLD analysis project Ga0179593, IMG submission 185931) | Vadose zone soil fungal communities from Angelo Coast Range Reserve, California, USA - CZODoug2_1_08_16fungal (PacBio error correction) | ecosystem: Environmental > Terrestrial > Soil >... | reverse complement strand
CCCTTCTTTACTGTCCCCTCCTCCCCTTTCCCCGCTGCAGTGAAAGAATCTAACGTATAGTCTCCTCCAATGGTCGCAAAGTCCCCAGCGCGTCGTCTGTTTGACCATGGAGAGTGAATTAGGTTCTGATAGGTAAAGTTGTCCCTACGTATTTTAGGTCTCGGTCCTTTTTCTTTAGTGACAAGAGATGTTTTCTTCCGCCCTCTCTTCCCTCCTCTTTGTCAAACCCGTACGCGTGACGCACCTCCCCTTTTCACCCTTAAATTCTTTCGCTCGTAGGCTAGACGAAATCTTCCTAGTTCTCCATGAGGGAGTCCCCCCCACCATCCCCCACTGCCGTTCTGCGTACTAGACCTCCTTTTGCCTCTTCCTCCTCCATGCATTTTATCCTAAATAAATCAAATGAGAATCGCTGCTTGACCGATCAAGGTGGGGTTAAACGTTCCCCGTATCCTCCTCTTCCTTCAAACTTCGATTCCACGTCCTCTTCTGTCTTTGCTATGTGCCAATGTCCTAGACTAACCTCTCCAGGTTCTTGGAGCCCCGTTTTTCCCCCCCAATTACGTAAATTTGTCGTGTTGACCTCCTTCCGCAAAGACTCTTCCTTGCGAACAACGTTTCCCTTTGTTATGGCGCGGGTCCCGGTGGGCGGTTTTTCTCATGTTAACCGTCCTAACGCATCAGTTCTGATCCCCTTCTTTTTCGATCTGAAAGACGGATGACAGACTCCCTTCCTTCCCATCATGGAGGTCCGGTCGACTGGTAAACCCCACGCCCATCCTCCTGACCGAAATAATAGTCCTCGTTTTAGTCTTTCCCTGCCCTTCTTCGTCCCCGAAAGTCTATCAATCCCCCCCGTTCTTCCCTTAGACGAACCCCGGCCGGGAATGAGTGACTCCCCTGGAATGTAGTTCCTTTTCCCTGAGCTTTCCCCGATAATAAGAATGAATGCCCTTTTTCCCCCTATCCTATATTTAGGGATGTTATGAACACTTCATTCCCTTTACGAATTAGATAACCCATTGCCCCTGTTCTTGGAGGATGTCAGTTCCCGGAGAGGTTTGACATCTTGCTCCCTCCCTCCTCATTCGATCATCAGCGTATCAGCATGTCCCTCCGTCTTTTTTACCTCCCCCAATAGATAGATGACCTTTCTCGGTTTTCCTCCCCCCCCTGACCGTCCTTTGATCCCTGTCTCGACGTTGTGTCCAGGAAGAAGTAGACCCTCAGCTGGGGACCCCGTGCGTGGGATCTTTCCTCACGACCTCTTACTCGCTTCCTGCCTTTACTACCAGGCCCTTTTTTTTTTTCTTTACTCTTTTTTGGAACTCGTCCCTTCAATCCTTATGCAAGGCGCGGGTATGCCTGCATAGAAAGACCGTGCCCCCTTGAACCCCCTTCCCCCCTTTTCTCGTCTCGATACCAGACTCTCCTCCCCCGTCTTGAGCGTCGGCGAAATTTCTTTCTCCTCCCCTTTTTGCCGCCAGAAGCGAGCCATGTTTTCTCGGAAAAGGTGAAGCGACGTCTCTCGTCACCACCAGGTTTTCCTCTCCTCGAGAACGGTGAGTAAGTAATCTTGCTTCCTGTTTCTTTTTCTTTTAAATCCTGTCGCCAGGCGTCCCGAAGAGAGATTCCCCTCCCATATTAGAAACGTCCCCAATATAGCACACCCCTCCTGTCCCCTTTTTTGACCTCATCTCGTTTGGTTTTTCCTCTCCCTTTTTTTTTTTCTCGTTTCCAGGGAACGGAGACTTCTCAAGACGATTCTTCCATTCGGTAAAATGGAACCCCTTTCCTCTTTGAGAGGGCTGAACTTAATCTGTATAGGATAACGACTCCATTCGCTTATCGTTGAGAGGGTTTCTGCTTTATCTTTCTTCGGCGTCCTAGCATTGTTGTGTTGAGGCTGGTGCTCTCCATGAGAAACCCTCCCCAGTTCCCCCCTACGAGCGCTGGTTGGCTACGAAGATTCCTTCCCTCGGTTCATCCCAGTATATCCTCCCTTGCTGATTTCTCCTTCTAGTACCCTGTCGTGCGGTAAGCGTTTATCACTAGTCGAGTCCAGAGATAGCCAACGCAATTTCTCTCATTTCAATCAAGCGGCCTTCTACTCTCTTTCTCCTGCTACCCCATGGCTATGGAGGCTTCTTTCTTGTAAATTCCTTAGGCCGACTTGATCTGTCAAAGAGGGCTGCCGAGACTTATGTGCCCATCTCTTTCCACCACGAGAAGCGCACTATCTTCTCTCTCTTCCGTTGTTGCCAGTAGAAATTAGCTCTCTCCCCCTCCACAAAGCTGTTTAGAATCGACCAGCCCTCATTCGCGGTTTCAGAAAGGTTTTCTTCGCTCGATGGTCTAACCCATTTTTTTTTTAAAGGGACTTCTTCCCTTATGCCAAGTGCCCCCGGCCTCACAAAGCCTTGAGCCCGACGAATTTCCTCTGTTCTATCTCGTCCTGAACCGTTTTTGTCGCCCCCTCACCACTCTGAGAGAAGTCCAGACCCCCTCTCCCCCTAAGTAGTCCCCTGGGACCCTTATCCCACCCTCGTAGTTCACTGGTCCGTCGTAACCTTTCTTTTCAGCGGACTCCCCCTATTTGACCTTCTGCGTCGAATCACCTATTCTTTTAACATCAGTTGCGTGTTGTTGAGAGTCTCTTTTTCCTTTCTCCGGACCCTCTATTTCCGGTTCTCCCAAGAAATTTTTATCAAATTTCCGTATGCTTGTCGAAGGGGTTGAAAAAGGAAACGTCGACCTAAGGTTTTCGGGACGGCGTTTCTATGGCTTTCGCGTTCTTTGGTTTTCCTACCCCCTCCCGGTGGTTTGATCACTCGGTCTCCTCAGTCATCCCTTAAGGTTCTGACCTCCTGCTCCACCGGTTAGACCTTTCCTCCCCACTCCCCAACTTACCAAAAAAGTTTTTCTATCTTTCTAAGTTCACCTACCGTACGACCTCGGACTCTTACTGTTCGGGGGGAGAGGAGCTTACCACCATGCTGAGAGGCGGTATCATCTTTTACTCAAAACTGCAACGCCTGCTTTCTTCCCTCTGCCGTGGCCCTCTGCCTTTAAATAATTTTACGTGCTATTCTGAATGTTCCATTCACGGAAAATCAACCCTCCATATTGTCCTAGCCCCCTAGAGCATGAACAACCTTTCGATGGCGCTAACCCATTGCATCTCTACTGTCCTGGGGTGGAGATAGTCTCCTCTCACTCCCCTCTCTTCTGGACCTTTTCAATCAGTCACATCCCCCGCAACTTTTTTTCTTGCATGTATCAGAAAGGCCGTGATCTCCCGACCGATCCCCCAGATTCGTCTTCACCTGCTCCTGTGGTGTGGTAGGCTTCCTCGGAGCTTCCTCCTTTCTCTTTAAAATCCCCATGAAAAATCCACCTTTTTTACTTTGACTGAAGTTGGATAAGAGATCTTTTCCCAGCGTCCACCCTACGCATCCTCGATGCGCTTTCAAGCCCTTCGCCAGAGAAGTAGCCCCCTCTCACCTTTCCCCATGTTCCAGTTTTTCCGCATCCACCTCTCCCTAATCTTCCCCTAGGACAAGTTCAGGTAAAATGCCCCCGAAAAAGCGACATGAGCTGCGGTGTCCCAACGGGCCTGCCTCTTTTGTGCTAATAGTGGAACTTTTTTCTGGTTTCCTTTCAATACTTGTAACCTAATCATCAGCGGAATGCCTCTATCCTTTTATTTTTCGGGGCCCCCCCATAGGTAGGGGTCCATACCCCCAGGAAAACATATTTCTATTGGATCTATTCCACAGAAGGGTGTTCGGACGAGCGGAAGTCCTTCTTGCTTAAAGGGCCGACGCCTCTGGTGGGATACCTGAAGTAGTTGCCCGGACCCCCTGATCGACAGTCCCGTTCGCTCCCCATGTTCCACGGGCCACAATTGGTCGGCTTTATGTCTCTTTCTCTGCGCGAAATCTTTCTTTTAGTTTTCCATTTGATTCGGGCTCCGGAAATCCTGAGAACTGGAGACCGGAATACGTTTCTAGTTCCACACCCCCCCTGGTCCGAGCGACAACCAAGGTTCAGGGTTCTCCCTCTTTGGTCAGCGGTCCGTTACGCTACTGATAAAGCCGCTTCAGGTAAAAATATTGATGACTCGCGTCTTCTTTTTACAAGCCCGGCAACAGGACGATCTGGTCGGACCCTCCTCTCTCTCCTTGGCTCTCTCTCAGGAGAGCCCCTGATTCTTACTAGATGGATACAATGATGCTTGCAGCGCCAGGACTTTTCATCCTTCCCTTGAACCCCCCCCCCCCCCCCCCCCCCCCCCCCTTGCTAGTACGAAGCCCCGGACCAGTTTTTGAGACAGGGTGAAGTTACCTCTAGACTTACCCTGCCCTGCTACGAGACCGCGGATCATTTCCCCGGCCTTCGTTTTTGATATTGGTTCCGTAGGGAAAAGGACCCCTCTCTTATTTTCATTCGACCCTCATCTCACCGGTAGCATCCAGTTCGGAAATTTTCTCGAGTTCCCTGTACCCCTTTCTTGCCGGTCCTCCCCGATAGCTGAGGTTCGTTTTCTTTCTTCGGATGGGATTGGTGCGCTGCGACCTCCCTCAAGACCTCACAGTATCTATCCCTTCCTTTGTTCCTATCTCGGAACCCTTAATCTTCCCCCAACCCTGCTGGTTGATTCGTTTCGCAGTTTTCTTTAAGATGTCAAGCCTCAACCCCCCAACGGAACGTTATTTTCCGCACTTCCTATATGGAGACTCGCTATGGTCACCCTTTAGAAATAAAAATGGAAATTTTCTTTTCTACTCTCCCCCCAAGTTAACGGGATGGCTTGATTTCGACTGTTTTTGTGCACCCACCTAATAACCCAGATCGTCAGCACGAGCTCTGCCTTTCACTCTATTGGACGAAATGATCTGGTGATAGTTTCCTGTCCCCCTTCTCCAAAGAACCGATCTCTACCGGACTTCTCTTTATACAATTTTTGTTTTTCATCTTTAGTTCCTCGGAGTGAGCAATGGACCTTCCCTCGATTATTCTTCACCATCTGACCTCTCACGGTGACTGTTTTTTCCTATGTTGGTGGGGACTCACCAGAGTACATGGCAATTTCGCAACTTCTCCGTGTTCTCTAACCCTACTCATTGATGTTTGTCCGCTTTCTCCTGCGTCTTGAAATCACTTATCTTTCTTTTTCCTTAGCTTTTCTCAGGCCTTCGGGTACCTACGCTACTGCTCTTTCTTCAATAGTGAGGTCTAGAACGTTTTCCAGGCTAATCCCCCTCCCCTCGAGGGTCAGTTCCCCCTCCAGATGGACGCGTTTTCCTGGTTGATAATGAGTTTTTTCTACCATTTTCTTAACGCTTGGACTAGTATCTCTAGTCCAAACTCTTCACCCCCAATGAACGAAACCACCAACCTTGATATTGTGGTGCCTCTTGTTTTAAATCTCTTTTTGTACCGTCGTCTCCCCGTTATCCCAAATCGAGTACGTGCGTTTCTCCTTCCTTTCTCTGACCTTTCCCTTCTGTGTGGGGGTTGCCTTTTCTATCTCCCTTCCCCCTTCATCTTTTGTTTTTTTCTGATTCTCTTTCCCTCAAGTTTTAATGCAATCAAAGTTTCCCCTCCCTCCGTCTTTCACGTTGTTTATTCTTGGAGGCATTTCGGGAATTTTACATGGTCTTTTGTTCCTAGGCGTCGTATCCAATATTCCCTCTGTTGTCCGTGCATGTATTCTTTTCAATTTAACCCCAGCCCCCTATGTTCTCACTCTTTGAGTGGAATCCCCCAAATCTAGCGACATGGATCAACCCTAATAGTTAGCGCAGCTTCTGGTCTCCCGTATATTCCTTAGTTATGGGAAATCCCTTTTTTTCTCTTCCTGTATTTTTTAGATAGATTTCTCGTCTTTACCCTCTTTCAGGTGGACCCAGCCGCACAGCTTGAAGGATGACCTCAACCTGTAAGGTGAAGCCTTTCGACCCAGGCCTCGACTTGCCCCTCCTCAAGGAGCCCCCTGTTAGAGAGTCCCCCCACCGTCTCCTTCACAGGTTTTTAAGGCTAAATCTCTTTTGAGTACCCACCCCCTGCCGTGAGAGTATAGGCCATCCGGTGCCGGCCCGCCTCCTCAGAAAAGAGTGGCCCCTCCCATCCCCCCTTCCTGAGAATAATTTCTGTTTTTCTTCCCGGCCAGGTTCGTTGATCGCAAGGTGAACTACTCTCCCCAAATCACCGGAAACCTCTTATTCCCGTCAGCTACTTTCTTTCCTACGTTGAGATCCCCCACTTCGAGCCTCCCCCTGAATCGGATGAACACCCCCCCAAACCCACCCATTCGAGATGCTGCCAAAGGAATAATTTTTTATTATGTATTATGTCCTCCTTCGTCTACTTTTCAGGCTCGTACGTGTGAACACTTTTAACGGCTACGCTGAGGGTTTTCTATCTCTTTTTGAACCCCGCTCAGCCGCGGGATAGAGTTCAACTTAGTAGTTTCTACCTTGCCGCGACCGGACTCTTCGATCTGTCGGTAGTTGTTCTTCGGTCCACCCCCACTTAATAACCTCCCCTCCCAATGCCCCTCCCCCTCATGTACCATTTCTCCCCCCAGGACAGACGATCCCCAAGGTCCTGCTAACCCGGTGGCTTCGGGATGAGTTTTCCGGAACTCGCCCACGAGTTTACTCTTCCTTGCGAGACAAGATCCCATAAATAAGTCAGTTCTCGCACACGAGATCTCGTTCGCGTTCTTCCGTCCCATTTTGTAAGATTAAGTAAACACCTTCCCCTTCCTTTGGAGGTCTTGCTGACCAAGCAAGTCTCTTCTTCTGCGCCAGTATCATTTTAGGATCCCATCTCCGAAGAAGAAGGCCTCGGAGAACGCCCCATTCTCTCGATTTTTGACACTTTCACTCAGATGTCCTCCTCTGTGAAGTAAGACGACCTCTGGGTCCAAGTTACGCGTTCTTAGGCAGTCCCCCCTTCCTTAGTCATAGCGTCTCCCGGCCTCCTTCCCCCCTTACCCTTTCTCTGAGGAGCATGGAGAAGGGTTTCTACCCTTCAACGGTTTACGAAGGTTCAGGTCCCTCGAGTCTCCTCTTCAAATTGAGTCTATCCACGGTAGTGTGACCCTGGCCGTTGTTTCGAGCCCACAAGACCCTGACTACCCCCCGCTGCAGTTTATTCCGGGAGAACCGTGGTCGTATTCCGTATTTCCCGAAAAGGCCCTCCCCCCCTTACGTTTTCGAGAAAACCTTTTTGTTATCTTTTCCCCCACGGTTTTGACTCGGTATATCTTCCTGTTCCAAAAAGATTTTTCATCCCTTTTCCCCAAGCCCCTTTTTTTCTCCCCTTGCACCGACGCTTTTCTTCTTCCCATGAGAAAATATTTCCACCCTTTCGCCGCTGAGAGGGACTTTTTCGTCTTTGACAACAGACCCTTCCCCCCAGATTAAAGCCTGTGACCCCATGCTCGTCTGCTTTTGTTAGAAGTTTGCCTAGAGTTCGTTCTGCGAAGACTTATATTGGCCTTTTCACCCTCAACCCGTTCCCCTTTCAGAGTCTGACTCAAGGATGGCTCCGTATCGCCCTCGAATACGTCTCCTATATTCTTCTGTTGGATCCTGAGAGATAGCTGCTTTTCTCCGTTTCCCATTGCGGTTCAGTCTTTTACTGTGTTATGACCTGATTCTTTTCCCCTCGCCTAACCTAAGAGACAGCCACCCCCCCCTTCTTCAGCGGAAGAATTTATTCTTTCTCCTATTTTCATTTAAGCCTGCCCCCTTTTCTCGTGACTTTCTTTTCTTACTTCCTTTTTGAGTGCTTGAGCTGTATCCCCGAGTCTGACTTAGTCCAAAAACTGGAAGGCTCGCTCAGGGGACATCCCTCGGACTCTCAGATCTAGTCTCGAGATCCGAATCTCCGTGTGAGATGTAGTGGCGGGTTCCCCTTGACTGACCGCCGCCATGTAGCCGTCACCTTATTTTGCGCTAATTATGTCACCTCTCTCCACCACTGCTATCAACTTATGAGTTTTTTCCCCTTTGCATTACCAGGTCTATTGTCCCTGAAAAGTAACATGTTTTTTCATTCGGCGCCTCGCCCCGCCTAGAGGCCCGAGGTAGACTTTTTCTTTTCTGCGATTGAGAAACCCCTTTTGTGATTGGCATCGGTTGAAGGAGACCTCCCAGTTTTGAGCACCCTTAAAAAGTTGCATTGAGCCTTCCCTCCCGCCCCCCCCACTTTGACATACCGGCCTGCACAGGGCTTTGTAACTAATCTGAAGCCAGACTACGCCGATGACCGTGCCTCACGACTGTATTTTAAACTTCAACTGACCTCTTCAGTTTTCTCAAGGGAGTCTCCCATTGATTTGACCGAGACAGAGTTTCCCCCACTTATAGAACTCCCTCATCCTTTTTCTTGTTTGTCGTTTGATTGATTAGTAGACAGTCATGTTTCAAACTAGAGGATCTCTTCTCACCTGTCCATTCTATTCCCGTGTCGCCAAATGCTATCTCATGGAATTCATCTTTTTTTGACGGTTACCCCGACGTTCTTCAGCGCGTTTCGTCTGGTCCTGAGTGTTGGGCGGGTGCGGCTAAAAGTTTTTGCAGGCTGCCGCTCTCCCAACGAGGGCCCACTTTCCCCTCAATGGATGTCTTCCTCTCTCCACTGTGCATTAAAGCCCCCACATCTCCCTTCACTCAAAACTTTTTAAACCCCTCTCCGCCCCTTTTTCCCAAACACCGTCTCAATAGGACTCTTATGGTTGCAGGCTCTCTCCATCAAGTGCTTGCTGTTTTTAATCCTAATGAACGTTCCCCCGCATCTTCGCTGATCTCTTTGTTCTTCGATGGCCCATACTTCCCGAAAAGACTAAGTGACGTGCCCTTTAGATCAATGTTTCCCCCTTCTTTCCCCCACCCCTAAACTACATTTTTCTCCTCGAGTCCCTCTTGTAAAAGTCCTCTGGATTTCCCTTGCCGGAGTCTTTACTTTGGTTTTTGCCTTCTGGCTCCGAGATAGCTTTCGGATACCTCTTAAAGAAGCACATCCCCACCTCGGTCAGCGTATCCCTCAAAAGGCCTCGGATAAGACTTATCACTTCTGTAGTCAGATTTGTCGTGGTTTTCCTTCCCCCTCCTTGTCGTTTCATTTTTCCAGATGGTTATGAGTTTTTCTCAGTCAACCCTACCACCACAAACCAGGACCGGCTTCGCACCTGCACTCTCTTCCACGAGCTCCCGAGCCCACGTTCCACGATGGCTTCACCCCCGTAGCCACAGAGTCTTTAGATGAAGGTCCCAGGCTCCAGCCTTTTCCCCCTGTCACGAATTTCGATCTCTGCCTTCCTTTTCTTACCTCCGACGCTTCCCCCCTTTCTTCCTCTACAAGCAGACGGAGACGTCCCAACGGGTGTTTTTCCCTTTTGAAGGCCGTGTTTCTACTGAAGGAACGTTCCTTCGCACTGGCCTTGTCTCCTTTCCTTCAGCCGTTCCACTCTTTCGGTTTTTGCCTAGATGTCCGACCCTATTCTTCGGATGTTTCTATTTCTCCCCCTATTGTTCCGATCCTACCATGGTGGATTTAAAGGGCCTATAAAACCAGGTTGAGCCAAGTAACGGGTGTCTCGTCGTGATCAAGATGGATCCTCCTCTTTCTCCCCCCCTTTTGAATCAAAATGATCCCTTACTCCCTTGGTTTTTTTCATTTGTTTCCTCAGCTACACGGATTCTGGATTAAGAAAGTGGACCCTGACCCCTTACAAAACACGGTTATGACCCCTTTTTTTAATGAGACCTCTCTTTGATAGGTTTCGTTTCAGATTACAAAAAGGACAAATCTCAGTCCCCCCAAGTTAAGGGGTACCTTTCGGAAGAGACCTCTTTTTTCAGGGATGCATAAAGAAACTCCGACGGTTCCCCCTCTTCTGACGTCGGACTTCACGCCCTCAAAGAGGTTTTTCAAATGTCTGATTTCAAATAAGCCTCTTCTACTCGTTTGTTTTTTTCGCCTTCGGAATGTACACCCTGGTGCTTCCCCCCCATTTATTCATGGCGCCACCCCCCTGGGAGGTTGAGATCGATTCTTCCCAGTGAGCGACTTGACTCAGATGACTGAGTGGGGTTCCCGACGTTTGAAGTTTAGGATCAGGAGTTCTCCCCTTCAAAACTGCAAGTCTTCGGCTTTATTATTTAGGTCTTTTTCCCCTCCTTGCCAACAACAGCATTGTTTTCCATTTCCGTTTTTCACTCAGCCTCGAAAAAGTGGTAGTCCCTTCTTCCCTGTGGTTGGGAGATGCTTTCTTTTTTCCCCTGTTTAGGTAGCCCCTAATAGCTCTTCGGTTGTGGGGCTTTGTCTATGGGCTTGTTTCTTACAGAGGAGAACTGAAGCTTCCGACCCCTAGCTTCCTTTTTGTACCTGAATCTTAAATTCCTGAGTTCAGCCTACTATAGCTTAACCACTCTGAGTCCTTTCAGACTTTTGATCCCGGCCTTTGCCCGCCTGCCCTCCCCACTCCTTTTTTTCGACTTAAATCATGGGAGATACAGGACCTTTGAAAATGCAGTTCTTCTCAACGTTCCTCGGGGAGGAGGTTATATTAGACGCTGTCTTATTCAAAGCTCAACTGACTCCCTCACTATCTTTCTTCCGGGCAATATTTGTTTCTCCCCCCCCCCTCTTTGAGGGATCTTTAACCGGGACCTTAAAGAAACATTTCTCTTGACCCCAGGCTGGATTTTCTCAGGTGCCTCCTCGGGATTCCGGGGGGCCTCTCGGCACCCGTAGGTTTCTAGACTCTACGGCCAAGGGGAGGGGTTTTTCATCCCCTACATTCTGTTTGCCCACCCAACCTCTCTCTGCGCTTTCCGAGTGGACGCTTCCAACGATCTCCTTTCGTTCCTTTTGGCCGTAATGGAGACGACTCCCCTCCCGGTGCTTCCCTCTCGAGATTTTCGAAAACCCGCTTTAACTTACGCTCACCCGTCTATACTACAATCCGGAGGCTTGTCTCCTTTGTATTAGGATCATCCTCCGGGCACATCAGCCAGGAGCAAATGAGAACCGGGGGCTGCGCCTCTGACGCGTTGCTAATGAGACCCGAGGTTGGTCTTCTTTTTGGTCCTAGTTCAACTTCGATCTTTGACCTTTGCCAAAATTCCTCCCTCAGACAACCCCCTTTTGTTTATATTTCTTTTAACTTCCCCATTGTGGACCGTAGTTTCATCTAAAGTCCTCGTAGCCGGATTGTTTTAGCTCAGGAAGGTTGCATGGCCCCCCAGTTTTTTTGTTTTCCTGGC
>Ga0179593_1306487_pt1 | contig 11285 bp, 17 predicted proteins | sample CZODoug2_1_08_16_FD_185931 | JGI IMG/M metagenome (GOLD analysis project Ga0179593, IMG submission 185931) | Vadose zone soil fungal communities from Angelo Coast Range Reserve, California, USA - CZODoug2_1_08_16fungal (PacBio error correction) | ecosystem: Environmental > Terrestrial > Soil >... | reverse complement strand
GTTTCCCCCCCCCCATGCATGCACAACGGTTTCCCCTTCGAGTCCTTCTTTTTTTCCCCTTCCGTCAATGCTTTTTTTTCGTTTATTAGGCGTGCCGTCCTTTGACCATTGCGAAAAATCTCTCTTTTTTTTTGAACCACCAATTTATTTTCCCCCCTTTCACCCGGCATAGATATTGTGAGTTATCTGAGAGTGTTCCCCCCCACCGTCATTCTTCGCCTCGTGACTCAGCCCTTTTTTTCTCGGTCCACCTTTCTCTTATGGATGGTCCCTATTTCACCAAAGCCTAGTATCTGCCAGTCTTCCCCGTTCACCCTCTCCTTTTCTTTGCCTTTTTCCTTTTGTCTTTATGGAACTGCATTTTTTTTTTGATCGAACCTTCTATGCGGACGCTTCTTTTCATCGATTAGACCTGCACCCCTTTTCCTCGTTCGGGTTAATTGACTGCAATGACGGGATTCTTCCCCTTGTAGTCCTTTACCCCCCCTTCGAGTTCACAGCGCCCTTAGCATAATGACCTCGGCAGTTCATGCGGCATTGTCACTGTGTATTCCCTCCCGATTGTTGTCCCCTTTTGGTTGTTTCCTCTCCTGCGGGTTTCCCTTAGTCGTTAAATTTTTTCGTATCACCCTCTTCGTGTCCCGTTTAACTTTCCTCCAAAGTTGTTTGGAACGTGTGCATTAGTTCCCCCGCTTTATTCTTTCACTTTTCTTTTGCCTGCGTATGGTGAGGGATGTTCCCCTTTTTTCAAATACGGAACTGTCTTTGTGTAATCATCTTTTCACTCTTCTTTCACTTTTTCCCCCTTTGCTCTTTTTTTCCCCCCAGTTTATTGAACTTCCTGCTCCCCATCACAATTTATCGGGAACCCCTTTGTTCCCCCAGCTGTACAGGTTGGCCTGTCTTCCCCTTCATTACCCCCTCCCTGCGTTCCTTCCAATTTTTTACTTTTTTTCCTTTTTTTTCGTCTTCCTGCCCTCTCCCCGCTCCGCTTTTTTTAAGTTGTAAACACTTGACCCCCCGCAAGTCACCGTGTTGAGAATGCTGAAAGTTATCCTCTTCCTCCTTGAATTTTTTTTCCTTTTTCCTGTGCCGGCGTCCCCTTCCACCTTCCCGTAACATGCCCCCCCTTCCCCTCCCCACAACGCGGAGTGTACTCCCATTTCCAGATCTGGGTGTTACTACAATTTCTTTTCATCCCTCAACCGTTGACCATCACTTTTTATGTTCACATTCTTAGTGATTTGTTCACTTTTCCCCTAGCGTAAGTCCCTGTATCGTTCCTCCCCCCCCACAACCCTCCCTTTACTTAATTAACACCCTCCATTGTAGCACGTGTGGGGGACGGGCGTACTCTGAATCTTTTTTATTTTTCCCTTTCTGGATAAACTCTTTTTGAGTGATTTTGAGGCTGTTTCTTTTTTTATATTATGGCCTTTTTTTTTCCCGTCGGCGGCTGGCCCCAATCTCTATCACGTTCCCCCCCCGTTTTGCCTGCTCAAAAAACATGTGCGGTTCTTTGTCAGACGCATCAGTCCCTCCCCCACCCACCTGGTAATTTTAAGGTGGCCACCTTTGTAATGTTCAAAGGTAATTCTCTGCCACCGCCCCAAGGTCGACGATTCATTTTCCATTCCCCCTATGGCAATTTACCACGCTCCTCCTATGCTGATGCTGTCAAAGCTTCCCTTTACCTATGGCAGAAAAATGTTTCAGTCCTGTCTTTGTGATCCCACGGTTTCATGCGTTTTCCTCTTCTTCTACCCTGTCTTATGCCCTTCCCCTTCGATCCGCATCCTTCCTCCCCCTTTTCCGTGTTTTTTGTTTTCGGTTTTTTGTATCCGCTGGTTTTGCCGCATCCGACCCCCCCTATTGTCGCACTCCCCCCCCCCCCCGAGGAAACGCCATCTTGGTTGATGTTTTCAACACCCTCTTTCCAACCCGTCTCTTCTGAATGGCGAGTCATGATTCTTCCCTACCCAATATCGCTTCTTCGTACAGGGAAGATTTTTTATTTCCATATACGCTGCATCGTACTCTGTTTGTTGTCCTTTGTTTTTTCGAGCTTTCTTGGCCGTCCGTTTTTTTTTGCTTTTCGGATTTTATCGCCTCCTTCCCCCTGCTTTTTCGCTACCTTTTTTCCCTCCTACGCTTATTTGCTCCTGATCTGCCGGAAGCTAACAAGCCCCTTACTCTTTCAAAAGACTGCTGCACGTCCTCTCCTAACAGGTCGTCGGTTCTACTAAACTTCATATTATTTATTCCCTCTCGCTCACTCGAGGCCTTTCCCGCCAGTTGGCCCTTAATTCCCTCTTGTGTGCAGTAGACCCAGTAACACTGACGCGAGTACAATCTGTTTGTCCCCCCACCCCTACGTGTTCCTCATCCATCTGCATACTGGTTTTTTCCCTTCTTTGTTTTAACGCTTTTTGAACAGTTGTCCCCCGTACCACAAGTGCCGAATCGAACCTCATTCTTTCGCTCTTTCCTACGCTACCCCCCCCTCATCTTGATGTTTTTCTCCAATTTTGACCGTGACTGTGCTTTACTGTTCCCTTCCAACATGGACCTTCTCCTTTCCTACTACTATGGAACTTATTTCCGCTAATCAGGACCCTTCTCAGCGATCGATAGTAGCACGACACCCCCCGGACCCCTTTTTTTCTACCCCCTTTGCGGACCCCAATTTTCATTATCTTTTAATAAACACCCACCTACCCCCTCCATGGGTATAATCGCGGAGATTCATGTTCATTCCCTTCACCAACCCTTGTCCGGATTCATCTCCGCCCCACGAACACCCCACCGACCTGTGTCCATGACCTCCCATTTACTGACCACAAGTTAGTTTTGCTTGAATTGGAACACACGTATCTGACCCCAATTGCCTTTAACTTTACCCTTTGAATCTCTTCCTTTTGGCTTCTTCTTCCAGATTCACAGGTCCCCAGTAAACTTCCCTCGTCAAACCAGCCAAATTCAAAAGCAATCCGTACTATCGTCTTTCTCCATCCCCCCACCATTTTTTTCCAGCCTTTTGCTCTTCTCTCCTCCTCCCCTCCTCCCTCCACTTCCCTCGAAATGCCCTGTTTGACGTCAAGAATAAAGTCCTGCCGCTGACCCCCCTTCCTCCTTGACCATCTTTCTCGTTACCCTGACTTACCATCTTCCCCCTCTTTGCTGGGCTATCGAGACCCCCGACTCCCATCTACATGAAAGGTTCACGCCCCTACAGCATTTTCCCCCCCAACCAACATGGACCAATGCGCTGACCACCTTCCCGCAACCTTTGTCTGACATTCGTAGGGCTTCTGAGACATTTTTTTTTTTGACCTCGAGGTTTTATGTTTACTCTTTTTTTCCCAATCCCGTCTTCCATTCCAATTTCCGAGTCCTTGTGACATCTAAATGTGGTGGTTTTGGCGCATCACCTATGTACGATCGTCCCCGTTTTCCCTCTCCAAGAAGAGTCGTTCCAAGTTCCCATTTTTTTTTTTACAGCCACCCCCTTCCCCTTTGTTTTTCTTCCCTTCAAATTCAGTATGTTGACTCTTTGAGCCTTTCTTTTACTCTGTTTGTGAACCCCTTCCTTTCCCCCCCATAATAAATAAAATTGGTTAAAGCCCTCTTTCAGTTGATGCCACTCTCATCTTTCTGCTCTCTGACCGGTGTTGTACACTTATATACTCTCATTCATATGACTGATAGAAATTGACCACCGGCAATGGTTTTTTGGTTTCCCCACACATAATCTTCCCCTTTTTTTTGTGCGTGTCCTTCCTCCAGCTCTTCCTCTAATTCCTGCCCTACCCTTCTACCCTTCTCAAAAGATGCGAGTTTCCCTTGTGTGCAGGTACTATGCCATGTCTCAGCCTCTTCTATTTCCTCTACCCTTTTTCTCCGTCTTTCCCGGGGCATAACCTGGCATTCCCCCACTTTTCCCCTCCTCATTCTTTTGTCATTTCAGTCTCTCTTTTTGGCAGTCATCTGATGCGTATCACGCCCCATCTGCCCCCCGTTCACGTAGGTGTTTTGGTAACCCCCTTTTGCCCAATTTCGAAATTTCCGAGAGCTGGCGTATGCCTTCTTTTTCCCCCCCACGCTCTCTTTCTCGCAGTCGTTTAGTTATCATAATAATGTCGGTCCCTTTTTTATTCTTTGATTGTCACTCTTCCACCCTCCTTCTCTTTCCAGTCTCCCTTTTCCCCCAGCTTTCCTTTCCCCCTGTATACAGGCCCTTTGTTTCTTCTGGTCCACTTGCCGCTTATTGATCTTCCAACGCTTATTGCCTTCTATTCTACGATGCGGCCCTTTTTTCATGCTGTTTACCGTGGTACTTGAATGTTCCCTTTCCGTGATGTGAGACTTTTTCTTCCCCCCCCCCCTCAGATTCCCTCCTTCGCTCAGACCTTCCGTTTTTCCCTTGCGCTTTTTTTGCGTCCTGTTTTCATTCGCGAGTGTTTTGCCCTGTTGGTGTTTCCCGCTTCCGATGGAGCCTTTTTCGACTTCCCTTTCTTGTCTTTTCTCCCTTGTTACACTGTGTCCGGTTCAGGCCCCCCTTTCTTTAACGTAGTCTTTCCTCACTTGTCCTGGACTGATCTTTACTTTAATGTCTTTCCTCCGATGGGGGAGTTTTTGAACTGATAAATACGGAATCTTTTTTTTCCTTCATCTTTCCTTCCTTTCTTTCTGTGATGCTATCCTCGTTTTTTTTCTTCAATTCAGAACCGAGCACCTTTCCTCTTCCTTCCGTGCAAAGATGTTATACAGTGTCATTGTATTTTCCTTAATCAAATGCGTAGTCATCTTCGTCAGCACGAGCATTTTCTTCCTTTATCTGTACCTCTCCCCTATTCCCCCGCGTTGTAAGTTTTTAACCAAAGAATACCGCACACTGTTCCCCTTGTTTTATCCCTTTCAGATTGGCTCGCCCGCGGATTGAAGGGCGGTTCCTCTTCCTTGCATCATGTGCACTCCTCTTTTCCCTTCCCCCAGTTTACGTCACATGCAAACCAAATCTCCGATGTACCCTAAACCTTTACGCTACCTTAGGTTCGTCCCCCTCTTTTCAGCCCCAACCCGTTTTCCCTCCCCCTTTGTGAGGACATCTTTTTACTCCAGATGGGTCTCGCGTACTGTCCCCCCCTGTTTATCGACTGCACAACAAACCTTATAATGCCCCAAGTTCTGAGTCCCCCAGTCAAGTTGTCTTCCTGAGATTGACCATATTAATGGAGTCTTCAGAACTATCTTTGTCTTTTCCTGAGATAGTTTGTTATTTCTGAGTCTATCCGTCCTCTTGCTTTGACAATTTATTTCGTTTTTTTCCCCTTTTCTTTCGACAGGTGCTACCCCAATCGTGTATGCTGTTGCTCTCCCTCCTTCAAGAAGACCCCAACCCCGGAACGCGCATCGGGGCACTGTTTTCCCCCCCCGTCATTTCTTTTCCCTCCTCCAATTAGATGATCCTCCTAGGGACCCCTTCCCCCTCTGAAATTACTACGCATCGAATCGCGGTTTTGTCCCTCCGCTCCTTTGGGCCCTCCCTCCCCTCACCTCATTTGTTGCCCCCCCCCCCTTTAACTAACTTGCTTTTTCCCTAGTATGACAGTCTTATGTCCAACCCCCCTCTCTTTGAGCCCCCTTTCCTTCTTTTATACTCCCCCCCTTTTCCCCCCCCCCCCGTTGTTGTGTTGTATCGTCCTTGGGGTTTCCCGCCTCCCAGACATTCTCTCCTCTCAAAACGCACATCTTTTCACTGGATTGTCAACACCCAATTCTTGAAAGTTCTGTCTGGCCCTCCTTGTCCTTCACTTGACATCATCCTCAATCTCTTCTGCTTCTTCCCACTGCATATGGTCTGGGCTGAGAGAATCTTACTTGCTTGTTCTCGACTGCGTTTTTCCTTCCCTCCTGCGACCTTCCGGTTTTTCTTATTTATCTCATCCGCAGACACTTTTTTTTTTTTTTCTCCCTTCGAAGAGAAATGGGCCTTTTAATAACGTTCCAGCAGGCGCCTTTGCCTCCGACCCACCTCCATTTTACCATATCTCAGTCCTTTCAATCTAGTTTCGTCCCCCCCCTCATGGCCTTCTTCTCTTTTTCCCCTTCGCCCCGTAGCACCTCTTGTAAGAATTTCCCTTGGAAAGGGTTTTGTTTTCTTCTAAAAGTTCCTGACGCGATTCCCTCTTTGGGGACAAACTCAACTCAATGTCCTCCTCCCCATGTCTTTTTAAAGGTTGACGTTCTTGTACTTTTAGTTCACGTCACAGATCTGCTTCCCTTTTTTGCGTTTTTTCCACCCCCCTTGGATTGTTTTCCTTCCCGGACTGTGTTGACCCTTCCTGTCGCCCCCTTGGATCCTCTTTGCCGGCCCCCCGCCTCTTTTCAGCGCTCTCCTCTAAGTATAGACAACTTTCTCCCACACGGTGCACATTTGTTCTTCTCTTTTCCCATACCAAGCGGCGCCTTTCTGGCGATGTTCTCCCCCTTTTCCCCTTTTGCAAGCCTTTGCATCCTCCTATGAAGGCCAAGTTTATGGGTGCCCTGAAACGTTAGACAACTTTTGCCCCCAATGTCCATTCTTTGACACTCTTCCCTGTCCTTTCTGCTTTGCCTTCCCTCTCCCCTTGAAATTGCCTGCGTCTCCCCCCCGACCATCAGAGATTTCCCCCCCCCCCCCCCTATCGTCCATGTAACACCATATTTTTTTTCTGGGCCCCTATCCTCCACATCGCCTTTACCAGGCCAGTCGTACTCACTATTCATTCCCCTCTGTCCTCCGTCCTCCCTTTTCCTTACTGACCCTTAACCACCGTGTAAACTCTTGGGGTTTAGCGAACAACTGACTCCCTGACATTACTCCCATGAATGGGGGACCACCCCTTGCCCCCAACGCGAGACCCCCACTGCACCCTGCCGCTAATTAAACTGCTAGTTCTCGAAGGGTTCTTGGAATGCTTTTTTGTAGGTACTCCCTTGTTCCCCACCCCATCCCGTCATTCCTTTCAATTCCTGATCTCCAGAACATTTGGTTTCCTTGTCTCTCTTTTTTTTATGGTCCAAATCTCTAGTAACCACGCGCTTTTATAACAGTCCGCCCCTACTCACAAGTCCCCTTGTATTCAGTCCCCTTCAAAAGTTAAGGATGGGGACTTTGTCTACTTGCATATAATAGGCTTTTATAACTATCAAACAAATAATAATCCCCATGGGACCCCCTCTCCTTTTGTTTCAACTATCCGCTTATCTCCCCCTTCCTTGGGTACACTACTCCTATCTCACCTTCCCTCTATTCATTGATAGAAAGTACCCCTGTCCCTCTGAAGGAAATTTGTCATTTTTTCCCCCTTACCCACTTTTTCGCTATGGGTCTTCTCCTTCCTAAAGATCTGCCTCTGATCTTCCCCGCCCCATGTGACCACCTGGAGATAATTCATGAAAATACATTTCGGATGAGGTAATTTTTCCCCCGTACCTCCCTGTGGGGCCCGTTGTCTTCCTCACTTTATCCTTATTTTCTTTTAATAATACCAGTTTTTTTGAGTGACTCTTCCCTCCCTGGCCACCTTTGCCCCAACCGGTCCCCCCACCCTCGTCCCCGGGGCATCCTTTGTCACGCCACGTCCCTTTTCCGTTTTTTTGCCCGTTCAGAGCAGGAGCGCGTGGAGTCCTTTACACGACCGAATTCGCCAAAAGTGCCCTTAGTTGTTTTTCCCCCCCCCTCTTTTCATTTTTCTCCGGAGAGCGTGTGTCCACCTCTGAGATCTCGAGGCGTTCTAGTTTCTTCCTCCCGCTTTTGCGGTCCTTTTATTTCTTTATCTTTTTTTCGTTCACCCAATTCGCAGCCCCCCCCCCCCCCCTTCACCTCCTTATCTTTTTTGCCTTTTACCCCCTGGGCCTTTGTCTTATGTACCCTTCTTCTCTTAGTTGACCCAGTCGGATTCACGATATTTTTTGCCCTTACGATCGCCTGATTTTTTCTCCCTGTTCAGCTGCTTGTTCCGTGAATGGCCAATGACGGGGCCTTTTGTCCCCCCTTTTCCTGTATATACCCAATAGCGCTTCCCCCTTTTTGCCCTTGCTAAGACACTTAGTTCCTTGATGAGCCCCCCCTCGATGAGTGTTATTCTCCTATCCGTGGTTTGCGGTCAACGGTTTTCAGTTCCCCCTCTCTTTCTCAGTTGGGTTGTTCGGTTCAGATGGCTTTTCCCCCCCCCCGTCCTAGGACCAGCGGGCCTTGGCTCGGATACCAGCCAGTGGGGACCCCCCGTTGTACTCTTTTCCTCAAAAAGTGGATTTTTTTTTTATCAGGCAGTGACATTCAGGCCGGTCCCTTTCTCGTGATTTACTGTGCTTACTTTTGTGGGAGCTTCTTGATTTTTTTACGCGCAAATCCGTTTTTGGCTTCTGGTTTTAATCATCTTGTCCACATCCTCTGCGTTGATGTATTCCAATCCGTTCCTTCCTTCTCCCCCCTCTCCTTTCTTAGCCGTTCCCCCATGGATACATTTCATTGTTTCTTCTACGGTTCATGTACACCCCCTACCCCCTTTGGTATGAAGCTCTCATGCAACCTAGTCCTTTCCTTCTTCGGTACCTTCCTCCCGCTTCCTCCTCCAGCCGTTGCGTTCGTAACCCCGTGGTATACCCGTTCCCACAGTGGTCACGGGTACAGGAAGAGCGGACTGAGCGAAGGGGACTCGGTGCGCCGGCGGCATAGGAGCCTTGGCAGCGGTCAAGTTCAAAACAAGTCCCCGTCCGCCCTCTACTCCAAGATTATTGTACCGAGAACCGCCGAGTGGTGTTTTATTTCTAACCGTTCTGTGCCAGATCCCCCGTTGCCACAGAACTTGAGGAGGAAGGCGCCCGTTAGGTGCCCCGAAATCTTTGTCCGCGCCAGTTTCCCCCCTGTCATCGCCTCAAACATCCCTTCCTTTACTCCAACTCTCGTAGCAAAGTAAAGGTGCTTACGGCGCGTCTCGACCCTTTATTATTGCCCTTTTTCTTTTGCTTCCTCCCTCATTAGTGTATTCTGGAGGCTGCCTTAGTTGCTATATTATTGTTTCCTTTTTCTCTTTACGTTTGGTCCCCCATAATATTATTCCGGGTCCCCCATTTTTTCCCCCCTTTCTAAAAACCTGGTGTTGTTTCTGATATCCCCTTTCCGATTCCCGCAAAAACGGCCTTGTCTCCGTCTGGGCCACCTTTCTTGTCCAAGTCAGTTTGACTGGTGACAAAGCCCCGTTTTCCGATTCTTTCCATCTTTCCCCCAGAACCTCTTTTTCCACTTACTCCAAGAATCGAATCTGGGCCCCTTGCGTTTCACTCGTATTTCCTTTACATTTGCCACTTTTCTTTTTTTTACATCTTTCCCACTGCTGTTCATAGTATGAGACAATTTCTTTCTTCCGGCCAAACACTTCCGTTCCCGCCCTTATCTCCCTCCCTCCCTTTTTTTGTGGAGAGCCTTCTTGGCTCGCTGTTTTTCAGACAAGTACCCTTGTTCGAAGCCCTCTCTGAGGGGACAAACTCCTGGTATCCTTGCTGCCCCCCTCCTTGGGAAAAAGTTTCTTTCGGGTTCCTGACACGCAAGGTACGGTCCGTGATTTCAATTCGAGACTGCATGCTTAGTACTTTTTATGGTACTGGCCCGATTTTTCAGTTATTTCTTAACTGGCTTTGTTCCCCCCTATTGACGTTTTACAGGACAAAAGTTGCACCTCTGAGACCCTTCCGTTTTTACTTTGTCCTCTTTGACACATAGTTTTTTTGCCTCTACCTAAGTTCCACCTTTACTTCAGCTGATTGTCCCGCGAGAGCGACTCTTTTTCCCCACCATCAATACCCACCCACCCTCCCCTTCCTCATTCCCCCTCATGCTCCTACGGAAGAATCAACCGGTCATAATTATGTATAGCTTCTCCCCGCCGTCGCCCCCTTGACCTGGTGTACAAAGAATGATTCTTTAAAGGGAGGTGAATTCTATCCCCGTCCTTGACGCGAGACACCCTTTCGGGAAAAATCCTAAGAAGTCCCCACCCCCTGTTTTCTTTGTCAAAGGTTTTTCATTTCACAGAACCTTTTTTCTACGACCCCATCCACGAGATTTTGAATTTTATTCCCCCTAATCCTGGATAGGGCTGCATGTTGAGTGGACTGTTCTCCCTCGCCTCACGCTTCTCCCTACGCATGTTCCTTTCAGTTTCTAGCTCAGATCCTAGCACATAACCCGTGCACCTTTTGCGGTTATCTTCCTTTTTCCCCTTTTCCCCCCTGGATCTTTCTCTTTCCCCGGCTACCAGGCCCCCGTTTTCCAATTCTGTTTTTCCGACCCGAATAGAAGACTTTGGGTCCATTTTCCCTTTCATGAACTGTATCACTTCTTGCCCCCTTCGAATCGCCTTGTGTCTCCGGTGAGGGTCCCCCCGGTCCAGAAATGCCTGTGATAGATAAAGCATACCGAGGATAGTGCAGGATTTTCACCCCCATCCCCTCCGTTTCTTTGTTATTTCAATCAATCACCTACCAATTCTTCCCTTTACAGTGAATACCCTCCTAAAGGCCTGATTCAATCGTTTCACCCTTTATTTTTACTGACCCCCCCTTTGCCATGGCTGGGGGATCGCCGACCATAAACCTTCCCCCAGAAGGTAACGCCACGAAGCCATTTTGAACAACCAACAGTTGGTTTTGACCCCGCCATTCCCCCAGTTACCGCCTTTCCCTCCGCTAATGGTCCCTGCCGTAGGTCTAGCTGCAGGGCCCCCTTTGGTCCCTCTTTTTGGGTAGTACCTACCTTTTTCCCTCGTTCCTTGGCACACTTCAACACCCCCCCTCTCCTTCGCAGTCTATTTTCTGAACATTTTTGGTGCTGGCTCCTCTCGTAAGGATATTTCTTTCCTCACGCCGCGTTTTTTTTCGAAGGGTTCTTTCCCCATCCTCCCCACTATTGTAGCCATTTTCCCTCCCTTCGGTCTTTCTGGGTCCCTCCTCCTTTCTACTCTGTTGGTGAACTCATTCCATAATTACAATTGTACCGCTCCCTTTTTGAGGATCCACCTCTTCCCCGCCTCAGAGACTGGTGCCCACTCTTTCCTCTTATTCCCTTTCTTATCAAATTGCCCATTTTGAACTTGTTTTTCCCCAAGCCTACGTGCCTTTCTCCTTTTTTTTTTGTGTGGCTCACGACTGTCCCTAATTCCTGCAGACTGCCCTCCCCCTTTTTTTACCCCCAACAATACTTCTTCTTCTCGTTGGAAAACCTTTGTTTGGCCTTGGGGTCA
>Ga0179593_1703658_pt1 | contig 11286 bp, 9 predicted proteins | sample CZODoug2_1_08_16_FD_185931 | JGI IMG/M metagenome (GOLD analysis project Ga0179593, IMG submission 185931) | Vadose zone soil fungal communities from Angelo Coast Range Reserve, California, USA - CZODoug2_1_08_16fungal (PacBio error correction) | ecosystem: Environmental > Terrestrial > Soil >... | reverse complement strand
CTCCTGGGGCCCCGTTTGGCTTTCCAGCGGGTCTCCCCTTCACCTTCCTTTTCATCCTTTCATCAATGGGCCAGAGTTGGAGGTGAGGCCCTCATGTTGTCCCGACTCTCTTTTAGAACCGGTTTCGTTTCGGCCCCGGGCATTGCCGTCCCCGCACCAACTCGTACTTCCCTTAACTGACCGCGCCTTCGAGCCGCCTTTCCAGCCCCCCTTTATGCACCCTGTTTCCATCCGGTGATCTTGAGTCATTGTTCTCGTCAGATTTGACCAGTTCCCGATCACGGCTGGTTTTTTTCTTTATGTCTTTTTAGCGTCCACCCTTCAATATGACCTGGGGCGCGTTATGACGGCCCACCCGAGATCTTCTCCGTTGCTAAAAGGCGCCGCTCGCCAAGGGCTTTTTTCTGATTACGCCATTCATCTTCTTGGATTGCGGTCCGAGGATTTTTTCATACCATCCGAATTCCTTTTTTTCTTACAGGCTCCCCTACTGATCGATTGGGCTTTTCAGGTGTTCTTTCTGCCGACGGAGGATCCGTTCTTTTTTTTTTTTTTTGCGAGTTTCCCCTTCCTATGCTGAGACCCCCCGTTACTTTTGTTGCGGTGCCTGATCAACCTCCCCTTCCCCTTCTGCACCCACCGTTTCTACGAAGTTTTCCCCCCCTTCCCGCCAACTGCTATGCTTGCGGTCAAATCCTATGTGATTTCTTTAGTTGCTTCACGGCGTCCCACGAGCTGGTTGCGAGGGTCGGCGGTCGTATACTATGGTCTTTTGGAAGAGGTTATACGGGCCGCAGGCCATCGGGATTTTCCCCATTTCCGCGTTCTCTTTCCTACATCGAGATTGATCAAACCGGTTCCCTTGTTTGGCCAACTCCTCCCTCGACAACGAGATTCCCTTTACGCGATATCGTCTTTGGCCTGAATCTCGGGGCGGCCGGGATAACTTCCTTCCTTCTTTCCTCAGAGGTCCCCTTCCTCTTTTCTTAGCCGGCACCATCTTCCCCCTCTCGGACCATGTTTTTTCGATTTTCCCGAGATTGATGATTTAGAAGCGACAGAATGGTTAGCCTATTTTTCTTTTCTTTTCCTTTTCCCCTTCCCCGATGAACTCTCACCCTTTCCGAGCTTCCGTCTTGCGGCGGTACTCCCTGGTTCCATATTGAAATAGGTCCGGGGCCGGGAGCCGGCTTTTCATGATGCATTCTGATCAGTCGGACGGGTTTTTAAGTTGATGGGGGTCTCGGTCTCTGTGTGACTTTTTTTTTTTGAATTGTGCGGTGACGACTGTCCTCTCTTTCTTTTCTTTCCAGCACTATTCGGCCTCCCTTCGACAACGTCTTGTTTCTTATTTTCTGAGCCTCGCCCCATCTCGAGTTACTGCCCTTTTCTTTAGCCTCAGAGGGTTCTTTTGCCACGCGCCACGTTTATGCTCCCTTAGCTTCTCGACCGCTTCCAGAGAAGGTCAACGCGGTTCTTTTGGCTTCAGTGCCGTCACGGTCCCATTGAAGCGTCGATTTTCTTTCCCTCGTTCCCCTGCATCAAACAGGAACATTTCCCACGGGTCCATTTTTCGGTTTCTTTTTTCTCCTAGGTCCTTTTTCATCCGAGAGCGCCCTTTCCGCTTTGGACTCGGGACGACGTCTCCTCCTTCCTTTTTCCCGAGGATTCTCCGCTTGAGACTCCTTTCTCCGGATGGTGTCGGGCAGCCGCGGAAGCCTATTTTTTGCCCCGAGATTAAAGCCGTGGAACTGGGCTTCTCTCAAAACACCATCGCCAGAGAGCCTTGTTCCTTCGTCCCTTACCGTCCGCGATTCGAGCTCCGTCATGACCTCATAGTATGAATCGTTAGGCCCCCTTTCCTTTTTTTGGACCTGGCATTTTTTTCCCGTGGCAGCCGCCCGGTGACGAAGGAGACTAGAATCTGGACCCCCAGATTGTTTTCCTCAAGGTTCTTTCTTCTACTACCCCTCGTGTTTTTGTTGTGTTCGTATGACTTCCTTTCGGGCCCCCGCCGGATCTTCACGTGGTTCGATGCTTCGAAATTCGTGCCCACGGTTTCCCTTTTGGCTCATGGTTCCCCAGACCCCCTGTCCAAATTTATTTGGTCCACTCACGACCTTTCCCATCGTTCTGTTGAATTCTCCCGCTCCTTTGTCAAATCAGGGGTCCCTTTTTCGATTTTTTTGGCCTGGTACCTATTTGCGCTTGTTTCTGTTTCTCGTCACGCCGTTCACTCTTGGCATCTTGTGATTCCGCTTTTGAGAGGAGGTACTCGGCTTTCCCATTATCTTTCTTCTAATTCTCGTGGCCTTTTGAATGTCCCGGACCCGCGGGACGTTGATTCCCCAGCTCCTCGGAGGCTTGTCTTGCACCACGTCGTCCCGCACTGGTTCGTGACCTTTCCCTTTTTTTTTTTCTTCCGCCTATTTCTGACCTTTGACCTGAACTGCTTCCATGGTCTGTCTTGGGCCCTTATGGCCGAAGTGCAGGCGCTTTCTGGTTTTGTTTTTCCCCCCTTTTTTTGGATGATTCGCCCGTCAATTGTCTCCCTATCGCTCTCGTATCTTAGGCGGGCGTTTTCCAAGATCTTGCTTTGCTTGTTTTTTCCCTTTTAGCTTTTCCGGAGATGCTTTTCCCTTGCACGGTCTCGGTTTTTTCCCCTCGACGGCCACTTACTCAGCAACCTTTTTCTTTTCACCCCAGACGACCCATTCGACTCGGATTCCTAATGACAAGCATTTCTTTTTCGAACAACTCCCTTTTTTGACCGTGCATTATTCAGAGTTTTCAGTCTGCGTGTCACGGGGGTTCAGCAGCCACGTTTTCTTTTTCTTTTCCTCCCCTTACCCCTCGGTCCGGTCCCTTTCAAGCGTCCTATCCATCCCTTTTTATAGTCTTTTCCCGAGCAACCTTTCCCGGCCGATCTCCGGCCACCTGCCCTTTGAAGCTTCCTCTTTTTTCCCGCTAATCTCGCTGTTCCTTCGTCTTGAGACGTTTCGGACAACCGTCCTTTATGGCATTCCGCGGGTCTTTGCCGCGCGCTTAGAGCCGCTTGTCTGGTTTTCTTTCTTTTAGTCCCCCCCCCCCTTTTCTTATGCTCGGTCTTGCTAGTTGTGTCGTCAGCTTTTTTTTAATGCCGGTTTTCTTTGGCGGCCATGCGGCCGTATCGTACTCTTTCTTTGCTTCTAAACCCTCTACGGTTCGTCCGACCTCTCCCGCCCTTGCAACCCAGCTCTTGTTTAGCCTATGATGCTTCCGAAAAGGCCATAAGTGTGCTTTTCTTTCCCCTTTCCTTTTTGCTTGCTTCCACCCTTCCTGGGGTTGGCAGACACAAAAATCTCCCCCCTCTGCCGGTTTCGTCAGCGAAGACTTTGACTCCGGGATTCCTCCGGGCTCCCAACTTTTTTGCCATCCAACCACCAGGTGCTTCCCCCCTCTCATCTTGCGCTTCTGACCCTGACGCAGAATTACGGTCAAATTTTCGATTTGATAAATTTGCGGTCGGAGAAACCCTCCCCACTAGAGCTTCCTCCTTTTTGTCCGGTTTATCCGCGCTCTTGATGTCCTTGGTCGAAACCGCCCCCGTCATCATTTTCCCTTTTTTTTCCTCCACTGGTCCCCCTTCTCGCGTCTCCAGATGCCTGCTGTTCCTCGGCAAAGATGCTCTACACCGTTATAACGCTGTTTGCTTGGCATCCCTTTCGTTTACTTCCATTGATGGAAGGCGTCTTTCGGCTCTCTTTCTGAGAATTCTTGGGGCCGAGCCTGGGCCGCAATTTCTTAGAAGGGAACTCCCGGCCTTTGCACATTTCCTTGCAGGCGAATCCCCATGGCAGACATGTCTGAATGTTGTGCTTTGAGGTTTGGCATCCCCCCCCTCAAAGCCCGGGTGCCAGGCGGCCTTCTCGGTCTGCCCCCTCTTTGATCCTCAATTTTTCTCTTTCCCTTTAGCGCGCCACAGAAAAGCGAGAATGTGCGGTCCCACCGAGCTTTTCCGTTGCAAGCGCGTTGTTTTTCTTCGTTTAAAAATTTCTCCCTTTAGCTCGTAGGTCTTCCTTCCTCTTCCATACGAGGATTTCGGTATTCTTTCGGTTCTGCACCATTCGGTCCACTTCCCCCCCTATTGAAGGTCTTGCAGGAGTTCATCGCTTTTTTTCACCGGACCCCTATCCTTTCCGTAGGTACCCTCGGGTCTACCCTCTTATACTCAAATTACCTGGCTCCTTTTGGTTTTTTTTATTTCCTGCCCCGTACAGCAACCACCGTGTGTCTGGCCGCAGACGTCCTGCGATCGTTTTGTTTTGTTTTTTGAGAGACTCTTCGCTTTCTTGGTTTCTTTCATTTACGTTGTTTTGGTTTTCCCTCCGGTTAGGACCGCGGCGTTTTCCCGAACGTAGTACTCCTCCTTTTTTTCCTTTTAAGGACCTTTGTGTCCGGTCTGCTACACCTTACGGGCCCTCCTTTATACTTTTTCGAACTGCTCCCCTTTGCAGGACGCCTTACTGACGATTACACTTGGTTTGCAGCCGTACCTACGTTTAATACTTTCCTCCTCGTGAGTGCGCTTTGCTGACGTCGCCGCACTACCGCGCCGACGGCTTTTTCGCAGCTCCGCACGCCTTTCCGGACCACAAGCTAGTTCGACTTCTGGGATTTAAGAATTTTTCGTTGACGCACATTCACGCTGCTGTTTTGATCCCAATTTTTCTCCCGTGGGAGTCGCTTCTCTCCCGTGGGCTGTTGCGTGTCCTGCAAGAGGGTTTAAAATTTCTTCTCTGTATTGCATAATGCCCCTGCTGCATCTGCTGGAATGCCTTTTTGGTTGAATTCTTGGCGCCTCGTTGCTTTTAAAGCCTCTCATGTCGCCACTCAATCTGCTCTACGGCGGCCATGTTTCTCCCTTCAATGAGCAAGGCACCCAAGAATCGAAATGCAAACCTGAATGACTGTTGAGCAAACTTGCCGAGTGGGACCAGCTTTTTTTCCGGCATGGGAGCTCTCGGCGCGGGCAACGAGGTGTATCACCTGGACCGACTCCTTTGCTCTGAGAGATCATCCTTATCTTACAATCTCTTTCGAAACTGGTCTCTCTCGCCATTCATCTAGACGTATGTCAATTTCTTTCTCCTCCTAATGAATTCCTCGTCGAGCAGGATTAGGACTCGGCATCCTGTTGCGGCCGTTTGGCCCTTCCGTCTTTTATCGTTCCGCGAAAGATCGTTTTTGTGCAAGGTCCTCCGACTGTTTTTGGCATGATTCCCCCATTCCTTCTTTAGAATCCCCCGTCCAAAGTTCTGCACTTCTCTAGGGCTGCGTTCGCTTTTTTTGGGCGAGTTTCTCCCGGAAGCTGTTTGCCCGCCTTTGTCCTTTTCAATCTGGGCCTGGCCGAGTCGGTTTGGACCCAGACCGGGCAATTCAATGCGCTGCTTTCCCACGTATATAAATTCCCCATAATTTGCGTGCCCGAACCATCGAAGAACCTCAAATCTCTCCCAGCGCTTCCTCCCTAGGGGCAGGAGAGGCAGGACAGATCCCAAGTTTTCCCGAACGTATCCGACTTTCCTCTAGTAGACCCCCTTTTTTTTAGGAGTTTTTTTTGATACACCTTCTCCCTCTATTGAGGATGCTTTCCTCCCCCTCTTTTTCGTGGATGTTGCTTTTTCCTTCGGCTTCCTGGATGTCGAATAGTCATTGCATTGGCTGGCCCCGGACCGATCCTAGCACTGGTCCACCGATGACGGCTGCTTCTGACGCGCCTTCCTTGTACGCCCTCCCGGGAACATGAAATTTTTTCGGGATTTCTTTTCAGACCCTTTCTCGGAACTACGGATCAGTCGAATCGCCGCTTTTTTCATCATTTTTTTTTTTTGGCTGTGCTGTATTGAGGTGGTTGACCGTCTGCCGATGAAGCCCGCGACTCCACCCTTTTTCCTCCTTTCTGACACCCGCACCGATTAGTAGCCGCGACACAAATGTGGTCTTCTTTGACTCTTCCTCTAAGGGTCGATCCCGACATTTTGCTTCAATTGAGGGAGATCTCTTTCCCCGACCTTTCCAGTCCACGTGTCCATTCTTCGAGGAACATACGGAACGGCTTTTTAGACCTGGATTTTGAAGGCTTTTTCCCTCCCTCTGTCCAATAACCTCACATCCCCCTCCGTCTTTTTTCCCAGTTGCGATCGTCGAGCAGCAGCCTTTCTCCTCCGGGTTCTCCAGGATCACCCCTTCCTGGTCCGCCAGTCCCCGACAATCACCTCCTTTTTTCCGCTTTCCCTCTCCCGGTTCCGATATATCAGTCAGCCGCTGGAAACCTGCCCGTTTTCCTTTTCCCTTCAGAATTCTCTTTGGAAGGCGTTAAACTTCGAAACCACCCCTGGTCTCCAGTGGATTTTTTCTCCCTCGTCCATCGCCCTCTCGACCGTTCTTTTGCATCGCTAAATCACCCCCCTCCCTCTGACATTTCTGTGAGGTTTCCCCTTACCCTTTCCACTTTTTGTTCCGGCTTTTCGTGTAAGCCGACCTACATTTTCTCCTTTTTTCCGAGTCAATCGAACATCATTGCCCGGTTCAACTCCCAGGTCCCCTCCTCCTCCATCCGTTGTTTCAGAGACATGGAGGGCAACCGAGGGTCCTATTCCTAGCTCGCCTCGGTTTTCCACTTTTTATTCCGCCACGCACCTCAAACACTGCCAATTCCGGCGTTACGTTTTCAAGCCTCCCTGATTCGACGCATCTGTTGAGGCTCTTCCTTCTTAGTAGCCCTGAATCAGCGGACTTGTTTTCGATTTTTTTGGTGCAGGTAATACAGTCTTTTGCCTGTTTCCCGAAGGTTGTCGGATCACTTACGCTCGCCTGTTCTCTGTTCATCCTTCAAAGCGATGGCCGCGGCCTGCAGCCGAGGGTCTTATTGGACTTTCTCTCTATTAGTCTCGTTCTCTGTTTAACTTCTTTCCCATCTTCAAGGTAGTTCTACCTGACTAGTGGCATTTGCGCGCGTTCCCTGGAGCAAGCACTGGTCTAAACCACTTGGCTTTTGGTGATTCCTCCCAGTTTCCTTCCGAAGCTTCACTGCCCTTCGTATGCCGTGCAACTTTTGCCCGACGTGGCCTTGTTGTGGTCCTGCAGGTGTATTCCCTTGAGACCTGCCAATTTGGACTTCCCATCGCCGGACTTTTTTTAGTGGGAGGGCAACTACTCGATTTCTTTTAGCTCTCCGGGCTGTTCCGCGTTTCCTGACGGGCCGAGTTGAGGTTTTTTTTTTTTCCAATCCCCGACTTTCGTCACTCCCTCATGTCCTAGGAACCCCGTGGTGCCCCCTCGTCCGATCCCACTGGGGACCTCAGCATGATCAGGGAAGTTTTACTTTGGGACACAACCTGTCCCGTTGGGCCCTAGCTTCTTTTCCAGTTTTCTCTTCGCCCGCATTTCATCCGTACGCCCAGCTTGATATTTCATCTTTCTTTCTTACAGGCCTATTGCGACCCCTACTTAGGTCGCTCGTAACTTCCTTTTTCCCTCCCCCTCTGACCGATTCGAGACTGCAAAGGCGTCACTTCTATCTTCCTCTTTTCTTCTACTACCTTTTAGCGGGATCCGTAGGAGACGTTCGGAAAACGTCCAGGGCCCCCCTTTGGCAGGAAGCTTTCCCTAGCCCCGCGGCTACTTATGCGCTGCTTCCGGCTCTCCTGTCGATGGCTTCCCTCCAAGGCTCAGGTATTGATGCTGCTTTTCCCTTTAGGCGCATTTCCCTTGCTTGCGGCCTTAGGGTTACTTTCTCCCTTTTTCCGGTTTTTTTTTTTTGGGGGCCTCGTTGCGTACCGCGACCACGCGGCCGATCTTTTGAGACTCCTTCAATAACTCCCCTTGCAACTCTTCTCTTTTCGGAGAGGAAGACTTTTCCCTTCTTTTCGGTCATTCGCGGGTATGCCGATAACCCCCCGTCGGCAGCCCAGATGGTACGACCGTTTTTTCTTCCTTATTCTTATCCTAATTTAATCCCCCCCCCACTTGAACAGGATTTTCCTCCCTCCTCTTCATCTTCGAGTCCGGGACTTCTAATCCGGCCCCTAGTGAGCCCCTCCCTTTCGTTGCGTTCCCGCTGTCGAGCTCTTAGGTTGCGCCCCGAAGCGCCATTACGCCATTGTCCGAAGGTCTCCTTTTGATTTTTCGAAAGTGAGCCCGGGTCCTCCTCCCATAATGTTTGCCAGGCGCCGATCGCTCCCAGCTTGATCGGTTTTCTACCTAGGCACTGATCTTCTCGCGTCCCTGGCATACACTCCAGGTGCTTGCATCCAGTCGTCTTTCGTTTTTTCCTTCTGTCTTGTGATCACTTTCGACCTTAGTAGTCTTTTCTTTGCAGTTTCGCCTTTTTTTTTTTTCCACGCAACCTGCCGCCCTCGTAGTTTTTGCCGCCCCCTGGACTTAGACCCTTTTTCCGAAAGGCCCGGCCCTTTCTCATGATATGTGTTGGTCTTGAGGTTGAGAAGACCCTCTTTTCAGCCATCCACTTTTTCCAACGATTCTCTTCCGAGGTCATCCCTCTTTGAGCTTTTTCTCGTGAAGTCGTCTGCAGACAGAAGCAGACTTAATTCCTTCCCTCCGAGCTTTTGCCAGGAGGGTTTTTAGGAGGGCCCCTCCCTTTTTCTGGCTTTAGGGTCTTTTTCAGCGTCGGGAAGCCGAGGCGCATAACGGATTTTTCTCTTGTAGTCTCCCCCTTTCCTCTTTGGTCAAAATCCTTTTGCACCATTCGTTCCGGTCTATTTTAAGGGCGTCTTTTTCCTCTGGGTTCTGGAAAACCGGTGGCCCCCTTTTTTTCGTCCTTTTCTCCACGACATGGGTCTTTCCTAGTTCCCTCCCCGGAGGAACTCTTCCCTCGACGTGGGGGTCTCGACCGGTCCCAGAAAAACCACTTTAAGAAGTCCCCTTTCCTCTTTTCTAACCTTTGTTGTTGTTCTCATTCTGTCAGGGTGCTTGACGGTGTAGGTAGATTTCCTTGACCCGCGGCTTGGATCTTTCGGTCGCAGGACTTATTAATTTGTGTTTCCGTCCCATTCCGTGAAATACTCTTTAGCATTTCGAAGGTTCAGACGTTTTATAACTCCTCGATCTTACCTTCTTACATCGTTAGGTTTTCCGTTTTTACCCCTTCCTCCTACCTGAATGTTTCATACGTTCTTGAACGACAGCCGACAGCGTTCCCCCCCTTTCTTGTTCCTTCAGACCTAAGTTTCCTGGCTTTCGTCGCTCCAACTGCTCCTTTTCTACTGGAACAATCCTGCCAGCAGAACTGGGTCTTATCGTTTATGATGCGATTTCTTCGAGCCCTTCAGCTGCTGGCCTGTTTCTTTTTAAACCTGTTTCTATACCGAGGAACTTCTATTTCCCGTTTTTGTGCCTTACGTTGCCCCAGCAGATGTACGGCATATGGGCCCAGCGGCGATTTTTTTGAGTCCGGCTGCCGGCCCGAGGCTAGCCGTGGCGTGTCGGCAAAAGCCGCTTATTGCGTTTTCTTTCCCCCTTTTGGTTCCTTTTACCTCTTCCGGTTACCTTTTCCCTCATTCCCCAATGGGCGCACGGAAACTTACATGGTCTTCACGCACCTGCTGGATGAAACGGGTTGCTCGATTCGATTCTTTAAGTCTCCCTTCCTTGGGTCGAGCTCTTCGGGGCGGCAAACCCCTTTTTTTGAGACTTAGGTGATCCTGATTATTAACTGCTACTTCTACGGATTTCAGGAGGCCTCTCGAAATGGCTGAGTTGCTCCTTACGCACCTCTTCCCGACTTTGCGACCGAGTAGATTTCCCCTTAATTGACGGTTTTGAATGTCTCTCTCTTCTCGATTTTTCCCCTTCGGGCGTGCCGTCGGTGGGATTTGGCCTCCGGAGGTCTCCTTCAGAGTTTCGGTCGAAATTGAATGATGCGCGAGTTTGTGTTTTTTTTTTGCCTCCCAGCCTTTCGAAGCCTGCGTTAGCCTTTGGGAATGAGTTTTTTTCTTTTTCCAAGTTCAAGAGCTTTTGCCCTCGTGGGTCCCTACTCCCTCTCCAGATCTGGTTCATGGCGATTCGCCGACTTGTCCGACAGCTTTATTCCTCGGATTGACGCCCTTTCTTTTGATTCCGCGCCTTTTGAGTGCAACGAATTCAAATCGACCAGAAGCCGGCTCATTCCCTCTATAGACATCCGGGCCTGCAGGGCCGCGGCCTGTCTTTTTTTTTTCTTTCGAAGCCTTTCCCTGAAGGGACCCTCGCGCGAGTAGCCGGAAAAAATTGCCCCTCTCGCTTCCCGTTGCTTTTCTGTCCGCGATCTTCTGGGAGGTCGTGACGACTGTTTTTGTTTTTCAGCATAGCAGCTTAAGTTGCCGGAAGTTTTCCGACCGCGAAGTAGTCCCCGTATTCCTTGCAGACTTTCTTCGGGACGGCCATGGTGTGTTCGCAAACCTCTAAAACTATTATTTTCCGGGTTTCCCGGATGTTGGTTTTTTCCTATCCCCTTATTCCCCTTCTCTAGTTAGGTATTCTTATTTCTCTATGTTGTGGCCGTCAGGGATTGGGATGCATGACTGTTGGACTCCCGGTCGATTCTTTGCCTCCCGCCGTCATTAACCGGGTTTCTCCATTCTCAACCCATCCTGTTAAGTTTTCTCTCCCCCCCTAGACCCATATAGGTAAGTAAGGACAGGAGATCCTTCGGTTTCTCCTAATATTTTAGCGCTGTTTCGGCTTAAATTTTCCTTTCCATCAAGATCAGCACCTAGACCTTTACCCCTTACCAGAATTGGCCTCTTCCGGCTTTCCCACCCGACTCCCTTTGCATGTGTAAGGCGCCTATGGGTACACTCTTTCGGTCCAATCCCCCTCCCATAAGGGTCATGTTGTAACGACCGTGCGTGACGCTTTTCCCCTCTTTTTTTTTTTTTAAGTCATTCAAGTTGTTTGATGGACCTGCTTCCTCCTTCCGTGCAGTCGAACGATTTGAAAACCGTTGAGAGATCAAGTCTCCGTTTCTCTGAACTTTTTGCCGGTTCCCTTCACCCGGGCCCAGTGATCACCCACACGAAGGGCCCGTGGACTCGTCTCCCCCCCTTTCCTCCCCCATAGACCGGCCGTAACAGTGCCATCGCCCCAGTTAAGAGGATTTCCCTAGTCGGACTTCCCCTTCAACCAGAATGTGCATCGGTGAGGTATCGTCACGCCGGGAATTGGCTTTGCCTTTTGGCCATTTATTTTAAGGAATTTTCCCAGAATGAGATGCCCTAGACCCCCTTCTTTGGGTTCCACTCCAGG
>Ga0179593_1301470_pt1 | contig 11286 bp, 12 predicted proteins | sample CZODoug2_1_08_16_FD_185931 | JGI IMG/M metagenome (GOLD analysis project Ga0179593, IMG submission 185931) | Vadose zone soil fungal communities from Angelo Coast Range Reserve, California, USA - CZODoug2_1_08_16fungal (PacBio error correction) | ecosystem: Environmental > Terrestrial > Soil >... | reverse complement strand
GCCCCCCCGTCCTGTCTCTTCGCCCTCTCCAAGATGGTGTATTCGCATGGCCCTATCCAACGAGTGCTCGCGCCGGCCATTCCATTCTCCACCCCTTGACAAGCGCTGCAGACACTGTTCCGTTATTAACCCGCGTCGGTCCTATTTCCTCCGTCGATAGGCCCGGGCCCCCTTGATACAGCCTCAATGCTTTTGTAGCGTTCGACCTGACCCGTTACCAGTCCCCCCGATCCTCTAACTCGCCTCACGAAGCTTGTTTCTGACCCCGCTTGCAGCTGACTCAGCTTTCCTCCTTATAGTCCTTTTTTGTTCCAATGCAGTCCTTTTCCCCTCCCAGACGCTTTAGGATGCTGTTACCCAACTAACCTTTTGAGCCTTTTTTCCCCGCCGCCCGAGCGCCTGTAGAAACCGTTGTGTTCAGCCCCCATCTCTCGGAGTTAGCCACTTCCCTCATGCTGGATTACTCGCCGCTCCCGCGTTTCTTCTCCTCGATTCCGCCCTGCGTACCTTCCGTCCGAAGGGTTTTTCCTTTGATGACGGGAGAAGTCGTCCCCCTTCACCGGCATGTCTCCCTTTCGTCCCAACAAGCTGGTGTCTCCCTTTTGTCCTTGGTCCCGCCCAGTTCTTTTTTTGTTTTCGTCGCACCAGTTTTTTCTGGCTAGCCTGATGGAAGGATTCACACAAAACCACTGTCCTCTTTGCAGCTGCCCCCCTGCACGTTAACCGCAGCAGTTTCTCTTATTTCAAGTTTGTTCCCACCCAATTTCCTTGAACCTATCCCGCATCTCTGTCGGTCACGCCATCGAGCCCCCACTGAACCGCACAAAGGACCTTTCCCAGTAATTGGCTGTTTCCCCCCTCTTCCGTCCCCCTTTTGTCGCCCAGGTCTCAACGATTTTGGCCAGCAACGTCCCTTTTGGGCCGTTTCTTTCCCCCAGCGCGGCTTGCATTTCTTTTTACCGCCCTTTTCGGTTTCTTTGTCCCTCATTCTGGCGAGAGACCAACCCGCAGTAATCGCACCCTCTGTACCGTTCTTTCTTTGCACCTTGCTTTTCCGTGACCCTCTCATCTGCTCAGTGCTTGTTCAGGCTTTCCTCTCCCCCAATGACGGCGAACCAACCTCCACGTTTATTTTGCGCCACGACTTCACGTGTATTCTCATCTACCTTTTTGACAGCCGGTCCCGTCCGCTTTGGGGCCCGGTTTCCTAGCACATCTGCTACACCTTTGCCCTAGGCGTTTTGGCGACAGTTCGCAAGAGAGTCTTTTCTCCGCGCCCACCGCGCACACTCATTCTCCGTCCAAATCTCTGTACCGTTTTTCTCTTGAGATCGTATCCCCGTCGCTTCAAGCCTCTTCCACGCCACCTGCCGATGCCCCCTCAACTGCCATTGAAGAGAGTATCCTTTATTCAATGTCCCTCCGAACGAGCCAGTGCCTCTCCACGACGAACAGGTCAGAACTCCCTCTCTTTTCTCCTTTGTTGTTTTTTTATTATCATCCTTTCGACGCCGGGTTTCGGTTCTTTGTTTGATACCTTTTTTCTAGTGACCGGTGATTCCCAAACTGCGTTTTTCTCTTCTAAGTTGCTGTGATGATTCCTTTTGTCTTTTATCTGGTTAGCGCGGCCCTCGTTAGAATCTCTCCGGGCTGCGCTGGGAACGGCGTTGGCCTTCTCTCTCTGGTGACTGTGGGCGACTGCTTTTTCGAATCCTTTCCCTATCTGCGATGAAATTTATGTTTTCTTTGCGGGGTCTTGTTTTAGACGCCCTGTGCTCGGCACCCCAGGGCCCCTGTTTTGAAGTTATGAGTGTCTGTCCTGCTGGTCTGTCTTCTCCTCCTCTTGACCGTTAGTTTTGTAAATAAGTGTTGGTTCGTTTGTTTTCCATTGCAGTCAATGCATCCCCCTGACTCTTCCCTCTTTTGTAGGACGTGGGGTGCCGTAACGAATGTCTCGTTGCCTAACGGCGGGTGTTAGTCGTCGCTTCTCTTGGCGTGCATCCTCCGTTTGGCCTGAGTCCGATGCAAGAATGAGTACCTCGTGCTTACATCCAACTGTTATTGATTTACACTCGGTTTTCCCGTTCTTTTCAACAGTCGTCGCCTGGTTGGACATGTCCCTTCCCCCCTGCCCCTTTTTGTGAGGTTCCCGCTTGATAGCTTCTTGCCGATTTGCGTGCGTTGATTTGTGACATGATTGTTTGGACCGACCATTTCGACCTGGTACGCTTCCCCCAATGTTATTGCGGGTCCTTGCAGTTTTGACGCTGCGTCAGGTTCCATTTTTGGGTGTTTCTCTGATTTAATGCCCGATCGCTCGCTCCTCCAATGGGTTTCTTACGCCGAACCTAAAGTGATTTTCGCATTCTTCCGGGTAAAGCTTTTCCAAAATTGTGGTTTCACTGGGCTGCCCTTTCGTGTGCTTATAGGTGTCGTCTTCGTAGCGACAACCAGTAGTTTCTTCCCCCTTATCCTGTTTGGTCCCCCCCTTAGTTTCCTAGTGGCACGCTTTCGCTTGGCTTTTTTTTTTGAGATCGGGCAGGGCTAACTCGCCTATCCTTTTTCCCTTCCGCTGAAACTTTGTTTTTTTTTTGGTTTTGCTACAGGTTACCCTTTCTTTTTTTCTTGGTCCCCCCATACCCGTGATTTTGGATGAGCCAGCAGCCGCACTTCTTCTTTTGGGTCGTGTCACTCTTTTTTTTACTCAATCAAGTTCACGTAGGGCCCCTTCTTCGGAGTTTGCCTAGTCGGTTCCTCCCCCTACGTTTGTGACTGGTCTCGGCTGTCTTGACTTGCTAGCAGAGGTTCTCAGGGTGGGTGTTCTCTTTTGCCAGAGGTCTACCGGCAATCAGTTCGTCGCGTGATAACGCGGGTGAGACTTGCCATTCCGGTCTCCGAGGACCTGTACTCTCTCTTCCCACTGTGCTTTGGTGCGTGGCCAATGGTCGGCTTTTAGATAAACCCTTGATTTGGATCTCTTCAATTAGGCCTACAACATTGTGGTCTCGTTCCCGATGACCGACTGCGACACTTCTCCCCTTCCTTACTTTGCATTTTTTCGCGTCGTTCTGAGCTCAAACGTCCCCATGGTCTCGGCTCTTTTCATTTAGCAAGCTGCTTTTTTTTTATTGTATCTACAACGCCCGTTTCCCGATTCTCCTATGCCGCTGTTCGGTTCCTTTGCCCTGTCTCAAGACGATCTGCTTCCCGTTTTTCTCTACCTTCGCCGGTGGCCGTTTTATTTTCCCCGCAAAGCCAAATCTATTTGTTTCGTGTCTTCTAAGGTTTCCTACTCTATCATCTATGCAACCCTCTCGTCTGACGTTGTTTCTCATCCCATTGAGAATGTCCTTCCACTCTATGTTACCCCTCTTTCCTTTTTTGTTTTTGAGTTTTTGAGACTTTTATTCGGTGCCATGAGAAACAATTCGGAGCATCTCTTTGTTCACGCTCTCCCCTATGAGCCACCGTGACCTCCAACGAAACGTCTAGAGTGCGTTGGTAGTCACCTTCCGACCCCTTTCCCCAGGCGCCAGGACATCCCAATTCCGTGATCTCACCCCCTCTTGCGGCCCGGGTGGCGGCCTCGGCAATTCCCCTGCGCGTCTTTTAGAGGACTCGGGGACCCGGCTTTGTACGATCTTCTCAGAGTAGAATTTTTTTTTTTCGCGGTCCCCTCTTACCCATTCCGTTATCTCTTCCCCTTGCCCCCTATTCCTATACCCGCTCTCACTCCCGTTGTGATAAGGTTTCGTCGCCCTTTGGCTCTCCCCACCCCCGGTAGGAGAATTTTGACCCTTTTTCTCCCCAAATAAGGATTCTCGCGCCCGTTTCCCCCCTGTGCCACGGGCAATTTCGGCCTCTTTCCGTATCCACCGCGTTTCTCTTATCAGATCTGCCCAATGCCGCAAAAAGAGGATTTTCAGCCTTTTTTTGCTGCCGCTTCCCCCCCCCCTCCCCCCCTGACACGCGTCTCGTCCAAAGTCCAATCGATCGATCCCCTCGCTCACCCTCCGTCTCCTGTAGATTCCCTTCCCAGGGTCCCGCAGCTCAAGTTTAATTCAACGTCCCCCCTTGATTCTTTTCCCCCTCAGCTTTGCTTTTCACCTAATCCAGTGACGGCTGCTGGTCCTAACACCGGATCCCGTGGACTCGTTTTTCCGCAGACACTCTAGACCCCTTCCGGCACCAAGTTCAGCGGCTAACAGAGAGGCTTCGTTAGCCAATGAGACTTTGCGCCAGTTCCACTCCCGCGATCAGTTTTTTCGAATGCTAGAGATCCCGTCTTCTTCATATTTCTCCCCGTTTTTCGCGACTCTCTGATTATTCCAACCCTCTAACTTTGACTTGCATTGGAAGAAATGCCCCCCCGCGGGTTTGAGCACTTTTGCCAGTCAGGTCCTTTCTCGCACTTTCCTGTGCACGGCGTCGCCCACAATTTTTTGGTATTTTACCGCGTCTCCTGGCCCAGTATCGACACCCCCCCCCCCTGTCCAGGCCGCAGCGCTTTTCCACATTGACCCCGCCTCTTTTTCTCTTTTTTACCTCTTTAGTTCGTGTTGCACACCCCTGGGCCTTCACCATCGCCAGACGAAGTTCCCTCTTTCTCCTCCCCTTAGCTCACCTGTCCCCCTCCCCCCCCCCCCCCCCCCCCTTCACCTTGCCCGTCTGGGCCTGCCCACAGAACCGTCGACGCTTTTCCTTACCGTCTCAAACGGTTTCTTCCCAGCAACGGCTAATTTTCCTAAGCGCTTACCTCTCTGCCTTTCTCCTCTCTTCGGCAGCCTCTTTCCGTGGAGCGAGCACTTCCCCCCTCCCGGCCCCGTAATCGCCCCGAGACCTTACTTGCATTGTTAAAAAGCTCAGAACGAGCCTCTCCTTTGCCCTCCCAATGCGGCATTTTTATGGATCCCCCCCCACGAACACCTTCTTTTTCCTCCACGACTCCGGTCTCTTTCACGATCTTTTGCCTTCTCTGCACGGCATTTGATAAAGTAAGCTTTTCCCCCCGTGGAGCACCCTTTGCAGATACCCGCCTTTTTTTTGCTCTTCCGATCGTTGCCTTCAGCTCTAGCGTGAGTTTCAAGCCGCGGCTACCCTCCCCCTTCCTTGTGTGCCAACACCCCCCCATGCCCCGATTGAAGGAAAATTTTTTTTTTTTTCCCCTTTCCCTGCCGCTCTCTCTCTCTCTGTTTTTTGGTCTAGCCATTCAACGCCACATCGATCATGCACCTGACCGGCACCTTATCTCTTTCACTTTTTTTTCCATTTAGTGCCCGACACGCTGTCACGAAACAGCACCCGGTTCCCTCCCCAACTCCTCTCTTCTCTTTTTGTGTTTGTGAGAGAGATGCCATGAGCCGCCGTTTCTGTTTCGTTTACACTGTCTTTTTTTCAGTTTGGAAGGTTTGACGCCCCTTTGAGTCATCTCGTAATTGCCCGCCCTGTTTTGTCATTCTTGTTGGCGTTGACCTTTTGAAGAGGAACGATCCGGTGTATCTCTTTCTCCTTTCTGAGAGATCATGTCGTTCCACTTTATCTCCGTTGTGTGAGTTGGGCTCTCCTGAGACCCCGATTCGTACAAGCTTCCTCACCCCCTGGCCTCAATCGGTTTTTTTTTTTTGGGGGTTTTGTTTTTGTCTTTTTTTTGTTTTTCTTTTGGTTTTGGTTTTTTGTTGTCTTTTCTTTCCTTTGCACCTGCGGACGTGACCCTCTTTTGAAGTGCCGTTTCTGATCGCCCAGTACTGCCGGCCGTGGCGGCAACTCCCTTTGTTTCTGTGTTTTTTGCCTTCATTGCCGTCCTTGAAGAAAACGCTCTAGGAGATTGAGTACTTGTTTGGTGCCCCTGCCTCACGGGTTTTGTTTTTAACCACCCCGTTTCCTTTTCCCTACGTTTTTTTTTTCGTCCCTTTCTGAGTTTCATAATACTTGTCTTTTCAGATGAAGAGATTGGCTCGATGCCTTCCCATCCCCCTAGCCGTTGTTGCACGAGTTTTGATTGTCTAAACGTCGTCTTTTGACGGTTTGCTTCCCCGACTGCACCCTGCATGGTTGCTTCCCTTTGTCCCCCCTTGGTTTTTTTCCCATTCCTGATTTATGATTCGGCGAGGTTCATGCCATTGTTTTCCTCCCCCTTCCAGAGGTAAGAGTTCCATTGATGCGGGTCCTGCGTGGCTGCTGCGGCCGGCAAGTGGTTTTTTGAGACACCTTCTTTATTGCTCACTTTTGAAAACTTGGTTTTTCCCACTCCTCCCCCGACCCTTTGCTGTGATGAATACACCGCTTTCATCCCAACCGCGGTGGGCCCGCAGGCTGAACCTCCCAGGTTTCCTTCGTGTCCCCAGTCATCTCTTTTGAGAACACCTTCGTCGTACCCTTTTCTCCCTTTTCCCTTGTATCGTTTTAACACCGGAATCGGAGTCTTTGTCTGCAGTCATGTGCAGTTTTTCCTCAGATTCTTGGTTGAGTTCTTTTCCGGTTTACCTTTTCTCCTCGTTTCGTCGTCCACCGATTTCCCGGTTCTTAATGTTGGATGAGCCAGCAGCGGACGGGCTGTCGTTTGTCTTCCCCAAGACTGGCCCCTCACAAGGTCAATACGTATTCTTCCACCCCCTTGCTTTTGGTTTCTTCGAATCACGACGCCTCCCCCTTTTCAGTTGAGCGATTGGTATTTTTGGATCTCTTTGACTTGCTAGGACGCGTGGTTTTTTTGTTTTCCCTGATTCCGCCAAGGCCCTCACCTGTTTCGACTTAAGTTTGCTATTTTTCCGATCAGGTGAGAATCGGACCCCTGACGAAGGCTTTTTCTTTCCCTTGAAACACGTCCCCCCTCAGGACCGTGGCAATGTTTTATTAAGTCTCCTCTCACCGTCTTTTTTTTTTTTTCTGAGCAGGCATTATGACCATTTTGGGGAGGAGACCACAACGTTCCTTTCATTATTTTCCTTTTCTTACCCCCACACCTGTGTCCTTTAGCTGATAGGATTAGTGGCTTCTGGGAGCTCTTTTTTTTCCCCGCGATTCCTTATGGGATCGGCAGCCCCCCTTTTCATCGCAGCTGAGACTTGCGAGTTCTTCTCCAAGCGGGTCAGCGTCCAGGTGTTTTTTTTGAGTTTTTGTCAGGATTTCCTGCACGCCGTCCCTCCTTTTTCTTCCCTTCCCTGCGTATTTTTTGTTTCCTGGCTTTGATGTGTCCGACCCATCACCTCCGGTGTTCGTTTGTCTTCGACTTTTGCTGTTTCCCGATCATCGATCACCCCTCAGAGGCGAGGTTGTTTTTGCATTGCGCCTTCATCAAATATCTTCTCTCCTCCTCCATACGTTTTTTTTATAGTTTGTTTGATTTTTTTCTCAAGTCTACCCCCACATTCCCCATTTTTCACCCCGGTTTAAGGACTCTTCTTGTTGTCACGATTGCTCTTGATTCTCCCCCCCCTTGAATTAACGAACACCCGGTTTAGAATAGATGTGCGGTTTTTCTTCCACCATCTCCCTTGCCCACGTTGCTCCGACGCCCTTCCCAGTTGATCAACGTCGGTCTTTCTCTTACGCGGACTGTCCTTCCCTTTCGGATCAGGCATCCTGGGACCGGCCTTTGTCGATCACGTTCCAAGTCTGAAGATTGCGATGTTTTTTAAGCCTGCCGATCCCCCAACTTTGACTTTGTCAACGGTCCAGTCGATTTTCCCCCCCCCCCTATAACAAGAACTTGACTCTCCCTTTCCCTTTCGTCCCCGCCCCCTTCGTCCGAGCACACGTTTTTTCTGGCACTCACCTTTTATTACGATTCCACATCTTTTTAGTCCTGACGTCTTTGCCACTGGCCCTCTGAGCTTGTCATTTTACTAACCTCTGTCAGGTCCTTCGTCCTCCCTCTCTTATCTCGTCTTTTCTCCGTGTCCCGTTTCGAAATGCTGCCGTTTAGCCCTTTCCCTAAAGTGACAGCGTCTAGCCACCGTCCTCCCCCCTCTCCGATACCCTATTTCCCTCCTCGCATGTCGTGTTTACGATGGTCAGTCGTTTTCGACGAGTCCTTTTTTGCTGTTTCCCCTCGCCTTTTCGATATCCGCTCGTACTGCGTGGCTCATCACACAGTTTTCACGTGGCCTCCTTTGTGGAGCCCCCCTGATTCTTTAGACTGTCGCAAACTTTTTCTTACGCCCTACGTCTTCTTCTTTAGCCCCTGCCGCCATGCATGCAGTCACCAGACGACGACGACTTAATTATTTCCCTCCCTGAGGACGAGAGCCTTTGTAGTTCCGTTTCTGAATTTTTCCTTCTCTTCGATTTAGGAAGAACCGCGACCGCACACTCATGGCCGCCCCTTGCCTCCCCCCATAGTTTTTGTTTTTTTCATGGGTTTTCCCTTTCCTGTCAAGCCCCAGCACCTTTTCTTTTTTTGGCATCTTTCAGCAAAAAAGTTGCCTGACGCGTTGAGCCCGCGCGGGATCGCCCCCCCCCTGCTTTGAATTTTCCCCACGGCAGTTTCTACAAGCCAGATATTAAACGCTTGCCCCTCCTGCCCACAATTCTGAACTGCCAGAACCGCAATTGATTTTCCCTACCGTCCTCGAGCAACCCCCCCTCCCCCCCCCCTCAAGGATGTCCCCTTTTCATGCATCCCGGTTTTTATTTTTTTGATTAACGGCTTTACCGTGTTTCCCCTCCCTTTCTTTGATTAAGGAGAGCGTGTCCCCTCTCGGCATATTCTCCACAAGTATTTTCCTCACGACTCGCCTTTGCCACTAATCCCCAGCAGTACCTCCCCCTTGTACCCCGTTTTTAGGCCGAGTTCAACACCCGGACCCTTCCTGCAAGCGATCTGCCCTCTTTTGTCAGGTCCATGCCCTCCACCTTTTTCGCAACAACCCCAGTACAACCACCGATTTTCTACATAAGCCTTCCCGTATCCTTCGCATGCCTTCCCGTTCACTGAAGCCGGGATAACGTCCAATTTGGAAACCCCGTGCCAGTATCACCCCCTTGCGTATCTTCCTCGCAGCTCCGAGTTGCCGCTTTCCTAAGACGAGTCCGACTGGAGAACGCCTTCCCTTCACCGATTCCTAGGGCAGGAAAAGCATGTCCATCGCGCAGCCCGGAGGAGATATCTGAAGATATTGATTTTTTTAACCCATCCTTCCCCCTCCCCCGAGAGATAAGGCACAAGAAATATGCAATGACTGAGCTTTCTTTTGGCGACTCACGTAACAGACGACCGTTTCTGCATTCCCTCCTCCAACGACCACGCACCTTTCCATAATTGACCTCTCCATTTAATCATCATAATTGTCTTTTCTAGAGATGCATGAGACTCCTTTGGTCCTTTCTTTTTTCGCCCACTTTCCGTTTTTTTCTTTCTGTAAGCCATGCGCATTTTGCCGAGTTTTTTTTCCTCTGTGGAGTTCCCTCTTTTCCCGCGGCCCGATCGGTCCCCCTCCTAGGGCTCGAGAGGGAAAGGATTTGGAAGTTCTCGCTCGGTGTGTCTTTGGTTCTATCTTCGCAGCGTTTTTTTGTTTTGTCCCTCCTTTCCTCCCACTCGTTTTCGTTTTTGTTGATTTTTTGTTGCGTCACCCGTTTCCCTGTACGTTTCTCCCCAGTTGTCAGTGTTTCGATTCTCAGTAGCTAACTTGCGGATCTTGTCGTTTCCCAGGTTTTTTTGGGGTATTTCTCATTGCGCATTCCACGATGCGATCGTTTTCTTGTTTTTCTGCGAACGGTTTTTCCTCCCCCTGTTCCTATTCCGGTGCGGGCTGTTCTTTCGCTCTCGTCTGCGTTTTCCCCCAATACTCCTGTGGCCTGAATGCCCTTTTTTCCCTTCGCGTCCCCTGACCAGCCAAGTTTTTTTTGACACCGAGGGGGTTGAAGCGGTGCGGTAATCGCCCCCGTTTTTTTTTTTCCCTTTTTTGCAGATGTCCCTTTTTTTTTGATCCCGTTCTGTGCTCTTGGGCTTTTTTTGAAATACCCCGTAGATTGACTTGCGTGACTCTTCTATTATGGTCGGTCCCTCCAGGCTCTTTACTAGCCCCTCTTCGTGGTAATTGCGTTGCTCTTCTGGCCCGTTCAAGGTGTTTGGTCTCCTCTTCGTAGCTTTCCTAAAAGTTTTTCCCTGACGCCTCCCCGAAGTGCTGTTCCCTTTCGACACCGATTGCTTCACACCACCGCACTTTGTTCTTCACTTGCTGCCCTGTCCAGGTGCCGTTTCGTGGGCCGTCAATCGTCGATACCCCCCTTTCTTCGCGGCGTCCTACTTTAGTCTTTCTCGCCCCCCCCTGAACCGGATCTCGGCTCGTGGGTGATGCAAGGTTCCCCCTCAGTTGCCCCCTCCCTTCTCATTTGCTGGTGCGTTGAGCACTTTTTTCTCCCGGTTTTCGTCTTTTGTTCCCCTGCGGAACTAGGAAACCGTTCTCCCTGTTGGATGCTAAGCAGGCCTTCTTTCGATTTGTTCTCCGCCCTCTGTGGACCCAAGACTCCAAGGACTCCGTCCGGGGAAGGTCCCTCTGCCTTGTTTCTCGTCGAGCCACGTCCTTCGCCTTCTTGATAGTCATTCATTTTGCTCTCAGTGACTGGTAGACTCGGGTCGTGTTTTTGTCCCCCTCCTTCGCACCCGGCAAGTGGTTTCCCCCCCCCCGTCATAAGCGGGTGTGTCGCCTTCCTATCTCGTAGACTGAGGCGACTGCTGTTTTTATCGGCCCCCCGGCTACCTGCTGATTGACCTTTTCCATTGGCGGCCGCTCGTCTCCAAGGATGTGGCCTCGAGTTCTTTCATACGTGTCCTTCCCCTACGGGAGTCCGTCTGACCATGTTAATGTCACATTGTTGAGAGACGTTTCGCGTCCTCTAGTGACCTTATCCACTGTTTTATAAGTTCCAGTGTAATTTCCTCTGCAGAGTGATGAGAGTGATTCAAACGCTGTGTTACCCCCCCGAGTTTACCGCGTGTGTTTTTCCTTTTTCGGTGGGTTGTGTGGGACGCCCCAGTTTTTTTCCCCCCTTGATCGTCTGCCTCGTCCGCTCACGAACGAGCGTTGGATCTCGGATCTTATCCCTGGAGCCCCCCCCCCCCGCAACCACCCCCCCCCCACCACCCACCCACCCCCACCACCACCGCCCCCACCCCGAACCCCCCCACCACCCCCCCCCCCATGTTCCGTGTTGTCTGTGTCCGCCCACTCCTAGGTGGTTCGTTGTTTCTTCTAAGGTGGCTCCCCGACATTCCTTCATGCACACGACTCTGACGACGTGTAGCAAGTGCGCCTTGCATGTTTTTTGTTTTTTTTTTGTGAACCT
>Ga0179593_1294005_pt1 | contig 11286 bp, 13 predicted proteins | sample CZODoug2_1_08_16_FD_185931 | JGI IMG/M metagenome (GOLD analysis project Ga0179593, IMG submission 185931) | Vadose zone soil fungal communities from Angelo Coast Range Reserve, California, USA - CZODoug2_1_08_16fungal (PacBio error correction) | ecosystem: Environmental > Terrestrial > Soil >... | reverse complement strand
CCAATTGTCCTGTTACAATTATCTCCAGAACCGCCACCAGGTGACTGAGCCTCCCATCCCAGCGCTTCCCCGGCAGTGTTTACTTTCTCCGCTGCCGCCGACACACTTCCCTTACCTTACCAGAAGCTCGTCCTTTGCCGATGAGGCATTGCTATCAATCCCCCCAATCTGGTGACTTCAGCTTGGCCTAACCAAACCCCCCTTCCACGCTGGTCCCCTTTAACGTGTCGTCAATGTTTATGGATCAGCCAATTTTTTTTTTTGACACCCCTCTTCCGGTAAGAAGCAATCTCCCCCAGTCAGCCTTTCCTGTAGTGTCACTCTAGACGCTTCCGCTTCCAATTCTCTCCCCTCCTAATTATAGCAGGTTTATGATCGAATTTGTTTTTTTTTGCAGTCTTTTCGTCGGCCTTGCGTTTGCTTTAAACTTCTTCTCGCTCTTGACTTTCTTTCAGGTGTGAAAAAAAAAAACCTTACCCTCACCACATTCCTGTCCCTGGCTTTTCCTCCCTTTTTCCCCTATGCTTTTCTCCTCCCTTCCCCCAAGGGCTCAGCCCTTTTCCCCCCCCCTTGAACCCCAATGTCTCTCCTTCTCTGTCTAGTCTACTTTCGTGCCTGGGACATTTTGCTCACCTCCCACACCTTGGGCTGACTTAAGCTCTTTTTTTCCCCTTATTCACCCCCCCATTTTATTGTGGCAGCGATCAATTTTTTGGACTTTTCGTTAATCTCTTGACTTTTGCTTCTCTCCTTTTTGTCATCCTACTCTCCCTCCTGGACCCTTTCTGCGGGCATCCCCCCAGGTGATAAGTGTATGACCCGTTACAATTTTTTCCCCCCTATGACCTTCCGGTCCCCAAGTAGATTACCGTGTCCGACGTCCCCACTACGAAAAGGTCAGACGGATTCCATAAATCCGGTGGCAGGTCACACAAGCGATCCTTATCCCTTGCCTCCCTACTTTTCTCTTTCACTTTTTACACACCAGAGCCTTCCTGCATAGAGCCTACACATCTCCCTCTTTCCAATCGACTCCGTATCGTGCGGCTGCCCTTCTATCCGACTTGTGCAGTTAGAATTCGATTCCCCCCCCCATAATTCAGATTTTCGATCCCCTCAATTCCACTACATTCTGTCTGAAGAAGCTCCCTCCCACCCCACCACCCACCACCCCTTTCTCGTCTTCCCTGGCTTTTTCAGTCTTCTTAGAGACTTTCCCCCTTCTTCTTTCTGTAAGAGAATTCGGTAAGTTCTTTCCTCCGTGTACTCTTATGATTGATTCAGCATTGCATTTGCTTTCGTAGACCTTTCTGTCTCGTCTCTCAGCCGTCATTTTCCCAACCCACGATTTGAGCAAGAGCATGACTCATCTTTATGAGTCGCGTCCTTTTTGAACCCTCCGGCCTCTTTCTTTTGGTTATGAGTGGGGAGTCCCCTCATCCCGTCCCTCTCCCACTTTTTTTTTCCCCCTCTTTAGACGCTTTCCTCGTTTTTTAGTAAACCAAGAACTTCTGTCAGACGACCTTTCTGCCAGGTCTGTACCAACATATGACTTTCCCTTGAGCTCTGATACCCCTTATTAGTTAGAGAAGAACAGACTCCCAAGGCCCCAGTCTTTTTTCAATTTGTATGATACCTTCGAACTCTCCTTTCTTCGAATTAGTGCGTTGACATTTGCTTTCACTGTTGTATTGGTGAACCCTTTTTCTTTTTGTAGATTAGAAATGAGACCCATTTTTCCCAGATACCCCTCGCTGTGTGATCACCTTCACTCCCCCCCCCGTCCCCCCCCCCAGTTTTTTACTAAGCAACCCATGGGTGCTTCCCCTCCCCTGCATTAGAATATATATCCCCCACCCTTTGTTTGGTGCGTCTAGATAGGGAGAAATGACTTGCTGCCACCGCTCCACTGTTTTGTCGTTCCCTCTTTTCCCGTGTTTTTTTTGTAGAAGGTGCTCAAAGTATCCTTTCCCCCTTTGTTGACCCCCCGGTTGTCAAGTTTAGAGACCCACCCCGAAGTGCTTATGATACACGAGTGGCACTTTTCCTAACTATTTCTCCTTACCTCCCCCACCTTTTACAAGAAAAAGATTTCCCCTTCTGACTTTTTTTTAAGTTCCTCTCCTCCCATTATCCGACTCTTGCCCCAACCGCTGTCTATGTTTCGCTTGACTCATTTCTTTAAGTTTTCGCTGCTTTTTTGCGAGTCACTCTGCCCTCGATCTTCTAGCGTTTAACCGTCCTATGGTAGGTCTTTTCCTTCCCCCCCCCTCAGACCTCATACTCCTTGGTAGAGTGGAGTCAATTCTTTACTTCAGAAGTTCTACTTGATCCACTCTTATCGCACCTTCATGTCCAACATTCCTTTTTCCCTTGGCTCAGCAGGTTTCAGTAGCACATAACCAATTTTTTGCTTCTAGCGATTAGACGGTTCCCTTATTCCTAACTCCCATGTCTTGACCTTCATTTACCTGCCGTTTCGCCTTCAGACAGTTTCCTCGCCTACTTTCTACATCTGCCCCTTTTGTTTTGTTTGTGATGGCTTCTTTTCTCCCCTTCTACATTAGAGGACAAACGATGTATGTATTGTGTTGTTTTCTTTTATTTCCCCCGCTCTTGTCTCCTGATTAGCAGCTAGCATCTACCCCTTTGCACAGTCTCGTCTATTTTCTTCCTTCCCCTTGTCTTATCCTGCGGACTTGTCTCCGTTGTCTTTCCGTTTTGACCTTCCCCAGTTTCATTTTTCCTTCCGGTGTTTTCACGATTGTTACCGCCCCCAAGTGCTGTCTTGTGTTCTCCTTCTCACCCCTCTTCCTTATTTTCTTGACGAATACACATCGAAGGTGCCTTGGTCAGTTCGATCACTTTTGTACCTTCTTTCCCCTCCTTTTTCTTATGTCATAAGTAGCACTGTGATGTCCCTTTTAGTCCTCCAGGTCTTCCCCTCTCATTATTGAACAACTTTCTTCCGTCCCCCCCCCATCCTCCCTACATTCCCCCCCTTTTTTATCCCACATTAACCTTATCCCACCCCCACCTCGCTTGAATATTACATAGAGCTTATATGCCTTTTCTTGTCGGGAAACTTTATGCTCCCCAGACCATTGAATTACCCCCCTCTTCGTCTCCCCCCTTTTTCACCCTTTTGGCTTCCCGGCTTCTTTGACGGGATTAATGCACTATATTCAACCCTCCCATTTGCCAACCACGCCCCTTCTTCCTTTTTATCTTCCAACCTCTGCAACTCCTTCAACATGTTTCGTAAAAGCTTGACCCAGAACGTATGGATATGATGCAACCCCCCCCCTTCTAATCCCTCCCTTTCTTGTCCGTTTGATTAATTTTAGTTGATTTGTGTCTGTCCTCCTCTGCTCCAGAGTCTTCTACTTCAGCCAGATTCCTGTCCCCTTACCTCCTCCTTGATGTGAAAATACATCCCTTTGATCCCCAAAGCCGCGTGTCCACGCCCCTTGCCACGCGTTTTCCCCAATGGTGGGTTTACTTCACTTCATTCCGTTGTCTTTCATCTTCCCGCCTTCTCCTCCCCATCCTTCTAAGTTTTTTTCTTCTGACTTCTTTTCGTCAGCCGCGAAGACGTCCGTGTCCCAGGTCCTATCTTGGTGGTTCGCCCCATTCCCCTTTTTTGTAGTTTTTTCGATCCTTCAGCTGACAAATGGACGACATGTATCCCCTCTTTTACTCCTAATAATGTTCTTTGTTCTCTTCTCTTTCCAATGTCAGCGCACGCTTTTCTGTCCCGACACTCGATGCCGACACCCCCTTTACTTGCTTTGTTCTCCCCCCCCCCTTCGCCCAAGGCCCAGATTTTCTTTTTTCCCCCCGCGATTCCCGTCAACCTCCTACCTTCTCCGTCGCTTCTCCTCCTGATGTCCGTTCCTTCCGTTGATTCACTTTTTTTCCCCCGACTGGACCAGTTAAGTTCTCCCCCCCCACCATTGACAACGTGTCCCCACTCCTCCCGTGGCCTTCTCATTGATCTCCGTGTTGGTTGACACATGTGGTAAATCCCTTTCCTTACCGTACGGAGGTAGTCAATCCCCTATCCGCTTCTACCTCCCAACCTCACCTTTCAAAGTCCTCAGTAGCCACGTCCCCTTACAGGCTGCTGGCTTTCTCAGTCTTTTTTTTCTTCTCGTGAAGTACGCCCATTCTTTTTTTTCTCCTTGAGTGCGACACTTTCGAGTCCTTCCCTCTTTGTGCTGCCCTTGTTGTACCTTCTTCCCCCCTTTCCGTCCCTTCCCCATCCCTGTTCGGTTTGGCAGACCTATGGATATTAAGCTTTTCAAAGGCTCAGTCCTTTGTCCAAACCCAAATTGAAAGTTCGCTCACATCTCTCTTTTTTTTTTAGTCTCAATTTTTTTGCAGCGATGCTCTACAGCACTCTTTCCTCTTTTTGATCATATACATGGATCTGCCTACTCCATTTTCCTGGCCCGCTCCCCCGCGTGTACGTGGAACCCCCCTATGATTTTCTATGGAGTTCCTCCTTTTTTTCTCCCCTCTAGACTCTATCCTTGCGGACTCAGGGCATCCCTGATCGGAATGACACGAATTATTCTCCCCGTTCTCTGTCCCCTTTGCACCGTCCCCTGCTTTCGTCGTTTCCCTTAAGGTGATCACTGGGGTTGGGGGTTGTGGGTTGTAACTCCCACCCCCGGTGGCGTTACACCCTCCTCCTCCTTTGACCCCGCTCCCAAACCACCAAATTTCCTTTTCCGGTTTCCAGTTTTAACCAACCGGATCACCCGGTACTGCCATCGATACCTCCTGCTCTACATATTCCCCTTTTTTTTCCCTAGCACTTCCTCGTCATCTCTTTAGCTTCTCACGAGGAAAATAACCCATACATCCTGCTTTTTTTTTACTTTTTTTCACATGCCAACCTCTTCGTCTCCGAGACATAAAAAACCCCCAAACCACCACCCCATGTGTGATAGAATATTCCGGCGATATTTCTAAGGGCATCCGCCTCCCTAAGGTCGTATTTTCCGCTATTCTCTGCGGTACCGATTTTCCGCTCGGTATTTTATCATCCCTTCTGTATTTCCTTCTTTTTACGTGCTTATTTTCCTAAATTGTAGTCTTTGCGTCCCCACGATATGACGCTTCTCAAAGCTAGCGTCACTTTCTCCCCTCCCCTTACCTCCCCTTATTTGGTGTCTGTTTTGTGGGGCCTTTAACATACCCAGAAGCGACACTTTTTCCTCCCAGGAACGCCTTCTCTTCCCTTGTCCCCCCCCACAGCACGTATAGTAATTCACTGAGTCCGCTCCCACTTCATTTTGGCACGCGTTTCCCCGCTGTCACTCCTGGATGGCTTTCGGTTATCACTTTTTGACAGAGCAGTTTCCCCACCTTCCTTTTTCCTTAGTTTTGTTGGATTTGTACTTTCCCCGAACTCTTCATCTCCTTCTTAGTTCTACCCTGTTTTCTTTTCTTTCCCATTTGGAACACTCTCCTGGTTTTCTTAGTTAAAAAATGTCCCCCCCCCCCACCGTTTTATATTCCCACCCTCTTGGCTACCCTTTCTCCCCCCACCAACCCTACCCAAAATTGCCCTTAACGAGAAACTTTAGATGCAAAGCCCCATGAACTCCTCTACATATCTCTCTTTTTTTCTTTCCTCATCCCCGTTTTTGTTTATTCCTCCAGACGAGCCTTTCTTCTACCAAAGATGGTATGGGACCTTGAACCACATTTTGCTCTTCTTCCCCCCTCCTTATTAGGTTTGGGGAAGTTTGGTTGTTATCCCCTTTCCCTCCCTCCCCGATTTTTTTTTATGGAAACCAAGTTTTGTCCCCCCTTTTCCATTAACTTTCCTTTGTTTTCTAGATTCCCCCACCTATGATCCCTTTTTCGAACTTCCTGATCCCGTCCCTACATCCACCCCTCTGAAGAATGTGAACCCTCTTGCCGTTCCTTCTCTCTTCTTTCCCATCCCTGCTTTTCCGATGTCTCTCCCTCCTCCTCCTAGTTGAGCGTGATAATCTTTTGCCCCAGTCCTTCTGACGAATGGTCTTGGTGGGCACTCCCCTAGCGCCCCCGTATTCTTTCTTTGACCATTGTGGGTCTTTATTCCTTTCTTCCCACAAATCCACACACCCTTCCCTCATCCTGTTTAGAGTGGTCGGTAACGATATTCAGCAATATTTCTTCCGTCGCTTTCCCACTCTCCACGCTTTATCTTGAAACACTACTTTCTTTTCTTCGGTCTCTTCCTTTCCTTAAGTTCCGCCATCACATCACAAACGGGAGGTTCTCCCCCCCTCCAGGTACAACGTTCGTCCCCTCCCCCCCTCGGGAACTCCTTCCTTATTCTGCAACTTCTTCCCTTTCATTCTCTTTCATTGAAATCCCTGAACCTCGTACGGGAATATTCGAGCTGATTTTGGTTTTGGCTTTTGGTTCTGCTTGGATATTTGAGCTCCAACATCCTATTTTCTTCTTTTTTTCGACTCTGACCCACCTTCTATCCTTTTGTTGGGATTTTTTCCACGCCTGATATAGGCTTTTTTCGTTACTGCGAAGTAGTCCCCTATCCCCCTACGGGAAGTCACCGCTTTTCACTTTTTTTTCGCTTTCGACTCCTGTCTACCGGGCCCTTTCTCCGTTTTTTTGACCTGACCAAGGCCCGTAATGTTTCTTCCCTTTTTTTCCCGATCGCTGTTTTTTTCCCAGCCACCGTCTTTGTTTCTTCAGCGTATTTTTTTTAGTCCAACTAGTGAATTGAAGTTCCCCCCTCTCCCGTAGAAACTTTATCTTGACATGTGATTCCCCCCGTCTTCCCTTTTCCTTATTCTCCTTTAGTTTGACCCAACTAAGGCATCCAAATCCCAAATTCTCTCCCCCCCTGGAATATAGTTTGCCCCCAATCCTCCTCTTTGACATATCCCCATTAGCTTCTCAATGTTTGCTTTGCGGGCCCCTTTCGTCCGTTCCCCCTTCAGGGTCCCGTAAAACCTGACTCTAAAACATCCTCTGTCTCTACCTTTCCCATTTGTTTGGCAACCTTTCGCATTGCCGTAGCTTGGTCTTGAGGTCGCACTCTTGTTCCCAAAGCTGTCCCCTTATGCAGCTTGATGGTCACCCCTGCCGCAACGGCCAACGCGACTCCCACCGGTTTCTCCTCCCCCCTCTAAAGCCCCAGCTTCACTGCGCGCCTTCACGCCTCACATCATTTTTTTCCCCCCCCACTTATCACTCTCCTTATTCCCTTGACTTTTTTATGTGTTGGATTGCAGTCGGGTCGATTATTTCTTTTCCGACCTTTACGTCTGACTGTACATTTTCTTTACGATCCATTGGTTCCTTCGTTTAAATAAAACTCCTGATCCATTACTCCCTCTTACCCGTTCGTGAAAGATTTCCCTTTCTTTTTGCTGTTGTATTGCCACTCAGTCCCTGTCCTTTGCGTGTCTCTTCCTCACTTGACTCGCACCTACTCTCTCGTTGTTTTACTCGGAATGAGTTTCGGTCATCTCCATAGCAGTCGGATCGGTTTTCGGCTTTGATGTTGCTCAATTTCAATTTTTTGGAGGTTTGGCCCCTACTATAATGCCTGCTAACCACAGCGATGCCCCTTCTCCTATCTTTTCCCTAAGAATATTTGTGATATCATTTTTCCCCCCCCCCGTAAGCACTCTTCTTTGTTTCTGCCTTCAATTATCGATTGCCCTTCAACCGAAACTTCCTTCGCTTATCTCCAACCTGCCTCCCCTTTATTTAGCCTCCCTGCCAACACCAGTTCCTCTAGCTCCTTCCGTCTACCTTTCCCTTCTTGATTTGTATTCCCGGATCTACCTCAATATTGGCCTGTAATTTTCCCAAAACACCCATTCCGCTTTCAATACCTTTAGTGGATCATCCTGTTTTTCTTTTACCCCCGCCTGATCTTTACATCCCCTCATCCTTTCCCTCCCCTGTCGTTTTCGGCCTCCTTGCTGCCTCCTCCTCAACTCCACTCCTGTAGCTCAAATTGCCCCTTAAGGCTTCTTCTAGCGATTTTCTTTGCTCTCCGCTTCAGTCCGTCCAAGGCGGCTTTAGACTTGAGGTTCATACCTTCTTCTCTTGTTTCCTTACTCCTTGCTTGAACCCCTCCTTTTCTAAGAACTTGGTGTTCCCTACTGAATTCCTCTAAAGCCCCCTTCCAAGGCTCCCTACTTTGTCCCCCCAAAACCCCCCCTTAGAAATTCTAGCCTCTATCATTTGTTTCGTTCCTTTCAGGCGTTCCTTTTTCTCAGCAAACCCCCAGTTGAAGCTCTTTTTCATCTACAAGGTATTGTTCCAGATACATTTTTTCTCTGATGCCCTTTGTTTTTCCTTCGATTTGATCCTTGAGTTCCTCCTCCTTTTGTGTCCAGAACTTCTCTCTAATCCTGTAAGGACCCTCCACGGGCCCTCCCCGTGCAAGGCTGACAAGACCTTTTATTACCTTTTTCCTTCCCTTTTCCTCAACATCGCCCTTTTTTTCAGGTGGAAAACAACGAGCCCTCCCCCCCCCCGGTTTTCGGAAAAAAAACAAACACCCCCCCCCCCGCCTTTTTTTTTTTGGTTTTGGGTGTTTCTGGAAACAGGAAGCCCCCCTTTTCTCCTTTCCCCAAAACCGTTTTTTTTCCCCACCTTTTCCCCTCCTCTGCCTACTCTCCAGCTTCCCCTCTTTCACCTCGTTACCATTTTTCTATCCCCGCGCTCATTATATTACGCACTCCGAGTCATTCCCGACTCGGTACAATCACACAATACCCACTACTTTTTTTTTCGACCCATGACACACTCCTGTAGAAGCATTACTCTACAGAACCCCCCCCCATCCAACCTTTCAGCTCGACATATTTCCGGCGCTGGTTCCGGGCTTCTACGCAGTCATGTCCTGTTTCCCTCAGAGTCCGTCGTAACGAGTTGTGAACACGCCGCGAGTTTCCCTGATCAGCCCTTTTTTTCTTCCTGTCGACATTCCTGCCTTCTCCCGAGACTCCCCAGAAGCCTTTTTTTTCCAAACTTTCGATTTTCTTCCCGCAGAGTATGAAGATCTGAACCCTAGAGAACCTCTTCCCACCTCCTCATTTGATCTGGGTTTTTCTTTTTGTGTTTTCAGCATCCACCCCCGCTCCCCCCTTTCCCTCTCGAGCCTTCGCGGTTCCTCCCCCCAATTCCCAGTCCCGTTGACGACCATTGCCCTGTACGATACCCTAGTGGGACCTCCTCTGTCTTCTCACATGGATCTTTCCTAACTATTCCAAGACTTCCTCTGTTTCCCTTTCTTTTCTCGGGGGAGATTTTCCTTCTACCGCTTTCTAGACTTTGTTTAGCCCTTGCTCCCAATTTGGAAATACGGGACTTCACAACTCTCGTTTGTTCTAAACGGACCCCCCCCCCCGTTTCAGCTTAAACTGCTTTGTGATCCCTTTTCCTCATCCCTCCCAATTCCCCTTACAAAACCAGTGTTGTCAAGAAGCCCATGTTGTCTGTCTTTTTTTTCAGCATGCATTCCCGTCCCTCAGTCTTCTTTCCTCCCCCCCTACGTTTGTGTGAGAGATCTTTCTTGCGACCCGCCGTTGCGATCCCCCCCTCTTTCCACTGGTTTTTGGTTTTTTTGGTGCTTTACGGTTCCCCTTATGAAAACACCTGTTTTTCAAGTTTTCTAGATACACCACTTTGTTGCTTCCCTCTGTACCCTATGAGCCCTTTTTCCCTACTAACTATTTTCTCCATAGCTTCCCTCCTCCTCAAACCCTTATGTTAACCCTTTTCTTTGCCTTTAAGTTTTAACCTACATCCTCACCGATCTTCCCTTTTCCCCCCCTCCTTATAGTGGTTTGTCCTCCTTTCTTTGCTCCAAGTTCGTCTTCCTCTTTTTTTTTTTTTCCTAAACGATGACTTCCTTTCTTTAATTTGATGTCGCTCGGGTATTGTCCTCCCCCACATCAGACAATCCGATCAGTAGAGTTTTCGACCTTTTCGCTACTTCCTCCGTCTCGTCCATTCCTTCAATCGACAGTTTGACCCCTTCGTTGTATCTTGCGGCCCCCCCAACCTCCTTCTACGTACCACTAACCCCTCTTGCGACTCCCCAGCAGACCTGAGATGGTCCCCCCTCCTTTGACCGCGTACTATTCTGCCACCTTTTTGCTTTGAAATCCTTAAGGAAGTATTCGAGCTTGCCTTTAGTTTGGGTTTTGGTTCGGTTGGTTCTGGGCCTTCCTTCTAACAGGTCTTTGTTTACATTTACGTCCCCCGTTCTCCACTTTTCTTTCAATCTATGTATTTTTTTTTTCTTTCCCCTCGTAACTGCTCTGAACTGTGTTCTTATGTTAGCCGTTTAGAATCTACTGTAAAAAAGCGTTACCTATATTTCGCTCTTCCTCATCTATGACGTCCTTTGTTTTCTCGGTTTTTGATTTTCCCCGACCCTCACTTGGTTTCTCCGTTCCCCGTAAAGTGGTCGTTCCTCCAATTCAGTGGAGTCTTCTCAAATGGCGTAGTTTTCTGAGTATTACTTTGCCTTCCCTTTCGATACGGTCTCATATTCTTGTTTACTTTAGCCCTGTGATGCCCGTGAGTCCTCTGATAGTTCTTCTACCCCAACTTCTAACAATCCAAGCTCCTCCCTTGTTTGGCATATTAAAATGTATAGCACCTTTTTTTTCTATACCTCAACTCTAGCTTTTCAATGTTTGCTTGAGTTCACCCCTCGCCGGCCTTCCGTTCCTCTCACATTCTTTCTCTACCCTTTCTTTTGGTAAGTTCTGAGACTTTGCGAATTATTAAGCTTTTTCCCCCCCGACATTTTCGCATTTACCCTGTCACGCACTCATCCTTGAATCCATGTTTCGAGCCCTCAAATCTCCTAGGTTTTTTTGACTGAATCTCTGGCTCCCCCCCCTCTATTATCAGTTGGTAAGTTGTCTCCCCTTGTCCTAGATTGTTTCTTGGTATCCGTTATAAGGTTGATTACCTCTCGGTCCCCTCCGTATTTCAGTATTGGGATACCGACCTTAGGTCCCCGAAACCTTCTGATCCCCATAATACATGCCGTCCAAGTAGAATTGCCTCCGCTCAATGGTGGTTGATCATCAGTTCCCATCTTTTTCTTGAGTATAGCCGTAAAGCATTCTACGGATACAGGTCTGTTTCTACTTTTTAGACGCGTTTCTTCTTGAATACAGTTGGCCCGGTTTTTCCTCGCTGGAGGGCTCCCTTCCCTGGTGGCCCCGTTTTTGGCCTCGCTACTTTCCTTTGCCCTCCAGAAACATCCTTGACAAATTT
>Ga0179593_1622499_pt1 | contig 11287 bp, 14 predicted proteins | sample CZODoug2_1_08_16_FD_185931 | JGI IMG/M metagenome (GOLD analysis project Ga0179593, IMG submission 185931) | Vadose zone soil fungal communities from Angelo Coast Range Reserve, California, USA - CZODoug2_1_08_16fungal (PacBio error correction) | ecosystem: Environmental > Terrestrial > Soil >... | reverse complement strand
TTACTGTGCCGTTTTTCCCCCTTCTTATACCCTTGCAAAGCCCCCTTGGTATTTCCTCCGCCCGACAGGCTGCGAACCTTTCTCGTTCGTCACAAATCGCTCTTCCCCACCTGTTCTATCCTGCGTTCATTTTCCCACGTCGACGGCGGGGTTTTTACAGAAAGGCATCATGCCTTGGGCAGTTTGACTTTTGTTAGAAGTAATTTCGCTAGTCTTTAGTCTTTTCTGCCGAGACCTGCATTTCAAAGGCAATTTCCCTCCTCCCTTTTTTTTTTGCGTAGGCCTTTGGCAATTCTTCGCGGCACCCCTTGACGCCTGTTTTCTCTTCTTCATACCCCCGCAAAAGTTCCTACGTCGTCTCGGAATGATGTCCCCCCCTGCTCCTTCCGTCGGGTGTGTGACTGAGGCTCATTCTTGAAAAGGTTCATCTGTTTTCTCCTCCCTCGACCGGTTTGTACATCTGGCGATCGGGAGGGAAGCATAAATTTTTCCCTCCGCAGAGTTTTCTGGCAGAACCCTGCGCAGTTTCCTGTAATCTATATTGTGACCTGTGTCTTTACCAAAAGATATGATAATCACCTGCTTTCCCTGACCTCATCTTCGTTTTTTTCCAAGATCCCGTTTTTACCCTGCAGGCGGCGAACATCTTTCTAGGCTTTCCGCAATAGTATTGAGTCTACTAAAAACCTGGTCGAGTGTTTCTAGACCAATTTTCTTTGCTGGACACCCATCTATTCATCTTCCTCTCTCCTTAATACCCTGCCCGGGAATTCTTGATGAATACTTGAGACATCCCGGCACCCGCATGTCCCTCTCATGCGTTCCTCCTCGAAGAACTTTTTGATGCTTTTGCTGGTCACCTTCTTTTTCCATCCCATCGACCTCCTTAAGCCGATCTGTTCCTTTATGGAGCGGTCCCACGTGCCCTTATACCGTTTTCTTTGTTGACTCCTTTTTACCCCCCCCCAAAACTCGGTTGTCATCTCCCTGCCGAACAGAGTGCCCCCTTAGATGGCGGGCTTGGTTCTTTCCCCCATTCTGACTGGCGACGTCGTGCCAGGCTCCGTTGTCCGGCTCCCTGCGATTCACTCTTTCTCTCTTCCTGTTTTTTTTTCTCTGGAGAGTGCGTGAATCTAGTGTATTTGTTTCCCCACCCCACGACATCCGCCCCCCTCGACCGACTTGTTTTTATTTGAAGTAACGCCAATTGACTTTCTGGCACCTGGGATTTTGTTTTTTGAGCTTACCCCGGGACCCCAAGAGTCTGCCCCCACAGACGAGGCAGGGTTAAGGCTCCCCCAATATTTCACCTCCCTCTATGTCTTTTTTCCAATCAACAGGAGTCACGATTCGAACCCGGCACGAGGAGAACGGTCCCCTATTACCCGCTGATCTTTTTTAGACTTCGCTCCCCCAGCTAAGATCGTACGAATTATTTGCATTTTTAGTTCACTGGGCTGGTCCCCTTTCCCGCTCCCTAATCGCTGCTTTGCCCCTACCCCCTCTCGCGCCTTTTCCCCTTTTGTCGTCTCACAGCCGTTATGTGCTTCCTAGCTCGATTCCCAAGCCCGTCTTGTCTTTACTTTTCTTTAATTTTCCTCCTCTTCCTGCTATGGTTCCCTTCTTTCGTTGCCACTTTGATCCCTTTTTTCTATTTTTCCGCATTTCCCCTCTTCCTCGGTAATTTTTTTCCCTGCCATGTTCTGCCTATGAACGTGCTCTCACTTTCTACCGGGTTCTGGTCCAAGTGTCTGTCGCCCTTCGTTTTACCATGGTTTTAGTACTAATCTACAGTCTCTCCCTGGAGATTGTTTTACGGTTTTGGGGTCTCAGCTCGCAGAGCCTTGTTGCCGTATCCCTTCTTTTTAGCATTAATTTAGAAGTAGATCAATTCCCCCCCTCCGCTGCGGCCCTAACCCTGTTGTTTACCAATTTTCCCCCTCCGTGAGAGGACACCCCCCATGCTTTAATTCCTCCTGTCGGAGTGTCGTCGTCCGGTCATATCTTTTCCCTCGTTCTGAAACACACGGGTTTGTCCATCTTGTCTGCGAAGGCCACTGCTTCTGCGAGTCGCCCCCCCCCCCCCTATTTCATGCCCGGTGCCCCGTTCTCCCCGAACCTTCCAATCCGAAATTTCGTCTTTTGTCGAACCAGCGGATGAGACACGGCGTGGTGCTGCCGGCCAAGTTTCTTTTTTATCTAGACTCTTTTTATCCCGTATATAAGATGACCTTCCTCATAATGCCTGTCTTGTCGTCGAAATTGAAGTCGTCCGCTGATATCCACCGCTGAAAAGTCCACAGCCTTTCTTTCCCTCCGGCATCATGAGTCCCCCTACCCTCTTCTACTCCTCGGCATGTTAAAGTACAATTTCTTCACTATGGAGAGTGGATGTCCCTCCCTAAATCCCACCCCCTTGAACGAAAGCTATATGCTCTTCCCTCAGTAAAATCATAGAGGGAGGCTAAGAGCTATTGAAGATACTTCCTCTGAGCGAAGAGTCTGGGGGAGCTTATTATTCAAAATATATTCCAACCCCCCCTCTCTCTCTTAAGTGACCCGAGATGTGCTTACCTTTTCCCCGGCATTTTCTACGAGATTTTCCTCATCCACCCCTCCAATCCACTCTTTAGGACGCTTGGCCCTGTTACGGAGACATAGTACGTCCCCCCCTCCATTGTGGCTCCTTATTTGTGTTCGCGGCTCGCTGATTCGCAAGCCTTTTCTTTTTCCCTGTCCCCCATCCATCAGCAGCCCTCCAAGCCCCGATTCGATCTATTTTTGAGACGAATGGAGATCCTCGAGGCTTCAAGGACATCGATTCTCTTCCCCACTTTTCTCTGAATTAGATTTAGAGGCTGTCTAGAATTTGTCCCGGCCATTATTTCCTCCCTTTAACTTAAGTTTTTTTGTTTGACATTCCTACCCCTTCGATCCCGCGGTTTCTTAGAGAGCATTTTGACCAAGTTAGACAGTGGTTCTTGATTGGGTTCATTGACATTTTCAACACTAGCTCCTCCTTCTCCCTTGTGATCTCCTATCGGGGGACGTTGTGGGCGCCCCTTACCATGCTGATTGAGCTCCCATAGATGAAGGATCCCTCGCCCTCTCAGTCTTCCAAGGTCGTCCTTCCTCCTTCTTTGGCTCCTCCCCCGCCCCAAGTCCCCCCTGATATTTGCAATCTCTTTTCTTTGGCCCGAGAATCCGAGACCCCCCTGGCCTCCCCAGCGTGATCAAGCGCTAAACTCCTTTTCCCTCTCGCCCCTCTCTTTTTGGCACGTTATGTATGAACTTTTGGTCACTAAATCTCCCCCAGGTTTCTCCCTTTCAGCTCGCACCCTCTCCCTCGGTTTCCCTCCCTCATGATGTCCTGCTTGCCCGTTGGCTCCTTCCATTCTTGTTCCGGAAAATTTTTTTTTTTAGGTTCTTCAGGCCTTTATGTGTTCATTTCCTCCCTTTACGTGACAACGGTGCTCTTTTGATTTAGTTTCCGTGCCTCCAGACCCATTTCTCTGACGCTCTGGGTTTTTATCTCCGTTCTTCGACTCTTTGTCACGGGTTTTTTTAACGCATCCCTCCCCATTTCTTATTGTCATCTCGTGATTTACAGTTCGAGTTACTTTTTCCGCCTGCTCCAGTCTATTTGTGGTTCACCAGCACTCCCCGAGCATTCTTGCTCCTCGGAGGTCACGTATTGCTTTGGTGCTTCCTTTCACGGAACCGATTTTCGTGTTCTTGTGACGCGCGCTCCCTTCTGCGCGGATCCCCCCAGAAAACTCCTTGGTGTTTTTCCGACTTCCGCCTGCCGATCCTTGACCGCCTTCCTCTCTATTATCCCTATTTATTACTAGTCCCCTGACTGTAAAATGATCCACAGTCAAAAATGCTCTGTTTTTGCTGAGCTCTTTCTTCAGGTCCCTTTCTTTTCTTCCCTCCTGCAAAGGATAAGAAGGTGGAACCCCAGACTCCCTTCCCGCTTTCCCCTAGCTTCCCGACACCTTTTCCAACCCTTAGCTAGTGCTCGGTATTTTGATGCTCCCGCCATATGACTCCTTTCCCGAACTTCTCACCCTCTGTACCGCCAGAAACATTTCTGAGTTGTCCCCACTCTGAGGCCTGACCTGGCCTCCCCCTTGACTTCGCCGGAGCCCCCCGGAGCCCTTGACCTCTTTTCTAGCTGGACAAGCCTTCAAAACCCCCCCTTCCAATTCCCTTTTTCCCCCGCGCATCCCAGCCCCAGCAGCTACCTTCCCCTTCATTCCCCTTGAGTGGCAGGGGTCATACCAGGAGCCTGTTGCAGCAGTTTCCGTTTAAAAGTCCCGCTGTTCCTTTCTATTTAGGTCGAGATTTGAGACGAGGAGAGTTACCCATGAATTCCTTTCTGAGGGAGAAGACATGGCGTTTCAGTTCTCACAAAAAGGCCTACCCAGCTCCCAAGCCTTCACCGCGTTCGGCCAATTTGAGCTTGCGCGCAGCAGATCTCTCCCCCCTGCCTCGTGGGTTTCTGGAACCCCTTTTTCGGACCACCCTAAAATGGACGTTCACATATCGGCCCAGTGGGGGGCTCCAGTTCCTCCATAAGCGTCGATTGTGACTTTCTCTTTTTGTCCTACGAAATTCCACCCCCCCCCGGCCATACAGCTGTCAGGGTTTAGGACACTATGTTACAATACACACTCCCCCCCGCCTCGGGGTCTGCGGGCTTTCCACCCATTAATCCGATAGAACCTTTTTTTCATTCAGAGCTTACCCCTGCACATCCCCCCTCCCCTAATGAAAAGGTTGACTTTTTCAGATTCTCCCCCCATCTGCTCAAAGGCCTTTTACCTGAACTAATTCCATTTCGCCCGTACTTGTGGACAATGTAACCCCTCCATAGCCCGGGTGGGACTTGATTGGTACTTGTTACCGAATTACCCACTCCTCCTTGATGTTACGAAAGAGGAGGTTCACTCACCCACCACTTCCCTAGTTCTACACTGGAGACCTTTCCTACCCCTCTCACCAATTCACCCCTTCCTCCGAGAGGTCTCTTTTGATCCCTCCGCCTCTCATTAAACCCGACGTTCTGAATCACCATTCTCATTCTGACCTCGCTTCTCGACCTCGATGATGATTATTCTTCGGCAATTTTTGCCCGATGTCCCCCACGACGGAGTTTCCGCTGACTCGCCGAGCATCTCGGGTATTTTCCTGATGATCATGACATAGTCCTTTTAACCCTTTCTTCCCCAGGTAAGTTTCCTAAATACTATCCCCGAAGACAACTGATGGGATTCTCAAGGCCATAATCATTAAATCCTTTCTTTCAATTGATGATTTTTCCGACTTCTAATGATTGACGACTCCCCTTCCTCAGGATATCCTTCGTAGCATTTTAAAGACTTCTTCGCTCCCTTCCCCTTTGCCTTTCAGGATGTAGAACCCCAGGAACAAATTCATAATTAAAACGGCTGCCTTTTCTCCCGTAAAGTGCCTTTTCCTCTTTTCCTAGTGTCGTGTAGATTATCACCACCTTCTTCTAGGACAGTTCCTAGAACCATCTCTCACGACTTTTCCCCCCCCGAGATAGGTTTTTCTCCAGGTCATCCTCCATTCTTAGAGGTAAAGTAGGCCTTTAGGGATGACTCATTCTCCCTTTTTTCTCTTGGGGAAGATACCTCATGGCCCCCCCTCCCCCCCCCCCTCTATCTGCAGTTTTTTTGATCTCTGATGGCTTTGTTCCATATGTAGAGAAGTAAGTCCCCCTGACCACCCCCCTCCCAACAGCCCGCCCACCCCCCCCTGAGAATCCAAGAACCTCCCTTCCCTTCCCGATATTCCCCCCCTTCCCTGCGGTGAATTTGCTTTAACCGCCTCCTTTTTTGCGGAATCTTTGAAATGGTGGCTGTCTCAAGTTGTGAAATCTCTTTCTCCCCCACTCTCCGGTGGTGACCTCGGGCCTCCCTCCGCCTTTCTCCCCAACTTTTGGGCGGTACCGTATTTTTTTTTACCGGTCTGGAGATTTTCCGCGTCCCGCTATCCTAGTCCTTTAACCCCAGCTTTTAAGTTTTGAAACCGTAGTCCGGCAACCTCAACATCCCGTGGAAGAGCCCTCCCTTTGCGCCCTTCCAGAGTGTTCCCCCAGCGTACTCGACATTTTCTCCCGCCCTCTTGGGCCTCTAACTTGCGTCTATACGTACCCTGTTTCCCAAGCCTTCCCGGGACCCTTTTCTTCCTAGCGCCAACGTTTCCTATGTTTCCCGCGATAGCCCCCCCCTAGGCTTTTGACAGGGATTTGCCGACCAGACATCTTCCCTCCTTAATGGAGGCGTTATATCCCCTCCTCCTAACATTTTTTCCATGGGGATCTTTTTTCTTCCCTTTTGGTTTAGACTTTTTTTTATCCCTATCCAAACCTCATGAGACTGCCCCCCCCAAGCCGAATCCGACCTGATTGACTTTAAAATTCTCCAACCCCACATGCTTGTCCCACTTTACTTTTCCCCCTCCCCATCTGTCCCTTGTGAAGTTATCCCTCCACGGAGATCTATCCATGAGCTGGTTTGTATTTAGCCTTCCCCCCCGTATATGAAAGACTTCAAGAGTGCATTACTCTTTTTAGTTTTTTCTGCGCCGCCTCTCGGGGGTCTGACGGTTGTGCTGATTTGCCGGAGTCCTTTCATTGTCGCTTCATGTTTGGCCCACCCCGCCACCGCAGCCCTCTTTTCGTTGTTGCCGTTCCCCTTCTGGTCCAAAAATGAACCTGTTTTTTCGGGCCCCGGGTTCTGTTCGTGTCGGAGGGACAAGTTGACTGAAACTCCTCTGGAGGAGTACTGGGACAAAAACCCCTCATCTATTCTTTTGTAAAACTTCCGTGTCCCTTTTCTCCCACGGCCAGCCAGGTGAGAGACAACTTCTGATCTTTCCATGCTGATGCATAGCGCCCAGCTCGCCTCTTGACGACCTCTTTGGACTTTAGTTTCCTTTTCATGTTAGGCATCACACCCAGTTCCCCGCAATTTCTTTTTTCTCTCCTCCTCCTACTCTCCTCTTTCGGTTCCGAAAGTTTTTTGTTTTTCTCGCCGCTCCAACCAGAAAGTATTTTCTCCTTACACAATTGTGATCCGTTCGTTGCTTTCTGCGCACCCTTTGGCCCAGATGGGCTTTTTTTCTATTCTTGGCTTCTTCTTCTACTATTGAGATCTTTTCCCTTCCCCCTTGCCTGTCGGTTCCTTTTCCCTTTTTTCCCCTGACCAAGTCTTTATACTATTCCCTTCCTGCTTTTCCCTCGTCAAGATTTGGTTTTGCGGAAGGTCGGCCAAGGCGTTGATGACGATCAACTGCTCCCTTGTATTTTTCAGGTTGGGTCTAGAAGCGAGAACCGAGCTGTGTTACGTTCGTTGGACCCTTTTTAGCCTCATTGAGAAGTCGTTTATTTCAGACTATTCGGCCATGCAACCGATCTCCCTTCTTCTATTCTCCCCCAATGTGCACCTTGCCCTACTCTCTTCCAATTCCATCCAATCTGTTTCCTCTTATGCTTTTTTTTTCCCCTTGAATGGCTAACCGATCCCCTAAACACCCCACCGGTTAGTCGAGCCTCCCTGCGAGACTAGGAATTGAGAGAAAAATCCCTTCTCGTAGTACAATTTTCCTGAGCCCCTCAAATCAACTAGGCCCGTTCTTTCTCAGAGAGTATGAGTCTCACTCGGCGTTCACCGGTTGCGATGCCCCCCTCGCCCTTTCGGAGCCGAGCCTCCCCTTTCCTCACCGGCTAAACCCCCCCCAGAGCGACCGGAATTTCTGGGCTAGAGGACGTTTTCTACCCCCTAACGTGAAGAGCAGATCTCCCGCCTTCACTTTACCCCTCTTCTTCCCCGTCTCGGAAAGGTCCTTGATGAAATTATTTCTTGAAGCTCGTGAACCCTTTTTCAAGATCCCCCAGGTTTCTATCGGAGCCCTTCGTATTCTCACCTTCCCCCAGCCAGATTGTAAGCTCCTTCCCTGGTCCCTCATATTGTTGTTAGGAACTTCTCTTTTATTTTTTTCCTCTTGTAATGTTGTAGAGGGGGATTGTAGACCCTTTTTTCCACATGGATTTATTCGCGCGTTAAGACTTTTTTCCGAACGATAGAATATTCTTTTTCCTTCCTGACGGGTTCATAGTTCTGAGCTTGTTTCCCAGACCCTTCTCGATTTAGCCTTTCGCCCAGGTTACGGCTCCACTACGATTTTTTCTAATTTTTGAGCTTGGGGTTCTTGGCCTCTCTTTTGCGTTCACTTTCCCTGATGTTAGTTTCCCCGGTCGACCATAATTCCTACCTCCCGCCGATCTCCGATTTAAGGTAGATTTGGCTGTAGCCGCTCTGTCTTCTTCACTTCTTTAAGACCCGTATCGCCCATTTCACTGCGTAGGTCCTGTTTCCCCCTTCCGTCTCGTGCGCGATGTCCCGCGCAGGAGCGATTCCTCTCTTTCCCTTTGGGTTTTTTTTCAGGATTTACGTTCCCTCGCCTCGGTTCCCCCATCGTTAACGAGACGTTCCCATTGCCAAAAGAACCTTGACCATTAGTGTGGAAGTCCCCGTCCGATAGGCGGCTTCCTTGCCTACTCCCTCTGGAGAGACTTTTACCCGAGACGCCATCTCCCGACTTTTTTTCCCGGTTTGTGCTTTTTTTCTTTTCGTGCTTTATTTCTAGTCGGACCCTATTTCTGAGACAATTGTTTGCCCTGCTCCCCTCCGCCTGAGCAGAATCTTCTCACTGTTCTTGATGGTGTAGCCAGTAACCGTCTAGTTCATTCCCCCCCCCTGCTTCCCTTGGTTTGGGCACTTCCCCCTGACAGACGCTGAGAATCCTTTTCGAATCCCCTTCCTGCGACCCATCGTAATTTGATCCTCCTCTTATTCCGAGTGGTTGTTGACTTAATACATAGCCAATAGCGTTTGAACCTGGACCGTCGAGTGTCCCCCATCCCCATTCTCGGTCGGGAATACATTCGCTGTAGAGGTCTCCCTTCCATAGCGTATCTTCACTTTCTTTCGGTTCTCCCTTTTGCCCTCTCACTGACTCTTTTACGCCCCCCCAGTTTGCTGCTTCATGGCCTCGCCTTCATGGTGATTGTTGGAAACCCCCCCGGACTCTTTCGCTTTGTCTTTTTTCCTGCGTTGACCCCTCGTGCTTCTCCAGATAACGGTACGAGTCCCCACCACGAAAAGTAACATTCTTCTTTTCCTTCCTTCTTCTATTCCTCGTTTTCGATTGTTTTTGCTTGCGCCCCCTCACTCGTCACCCCCGCCCATTTCTGTTCCCTTCAAATAACGATTGGAATCTACGGCGCTTCCCCCTGGTTCCGACTCCGGCTGCTTGTATTGTGCGACTTGCACATTTCCCCTTACCCTAGTTATTTTTTTTCGGCCTTCTTCCCACGACTAGCACGAGCCTCTTCTGCCAGACCTTTTCCTTTCTTTTTTTTTTTTTCCCCTCTCACGACCATGCAGCGTGTTATTACATCTCTCTTTTCGCCTTTCTTCCTTTTCTTTCTCGCGCTTAGTTAATTTTGCTTATGGAACCCTAAATAGTTTTGCTTTCCGCAATCTTCAAGACCCTCGTTTTTCCTTTTCTTGTTGCTAATTTCGGATCGCAACAGTCTCCTTCTTTCATTCCTAGTCCCCCTTCCCCCCTTCCCATTTAGGGGAGCTGATAGAGCCGCCCTTGACTTTGAAAACCCTTTGACCAGTTGGACGCATGACCGCTTTTTTTTGCCTCTCTCTATCTCCATTTGCAATGTCCCCCTAAACTTGTCCTCCTGCACTCTTTAGACCTTTCCTACTCGCAGCCATCTCAGAAAAAGCACGTTTCCACCAACCCTCCCCAGCCCCCTTATAACCGTCTCACCCTTTCAGTGGAGTTTCCCTTTCCCCCCTCTAGCTTGGTAGGTCGAAAAAAATTCCCCCTTTTCGACCCTAAGTAGCCCGATATCTCGATGCCGATCGCATTCCGCAGGTTGCTGTGTCCCGGCAAAAGGGAGTTGTACCCTGTAGACAAGAAACCGCTAAGTCTGACCACCCTCGTTCGTCTGTCGTATCTTTTTTTTTCGAGCAGAATGACAGTCTCCCTCGCTTTCACTTTCGTAATGGTTATTTTGACTTTTTCCCCTCGTCCCTTTTCTTGTACAAAGATCGGATCTGTGGTTCTTTTCATTGTTGGCACGGATCCCTAGTTTTAGAGATCGGATCTTTTAACGTTTCACCCTTCCCTTTTTGTCCAAGAAACATTTCTTTTCCGCCTTTTTTCCACCGGTGTGAACACCCAATCGGTCCTGTGTTCCTTTATTTCTGTTTGGTTTTTTGTACATTACCTTCTTCTCGCTGTTCGGAAGTAGATACCGACTTCTGCCCCAAAGCCTCGAACCCTTTTCCATTTTTCCCTGCAGATCTCTCAGATCCCGCGTCCCACACTTTCCCCTCGTCCCCCTGTCTGAAACTTTCGTGACACAACCCACTCCAGATGTTCTTTTTTGGATATTCTTTCCCTTTCGACTCTTCCCATAAATACGAAGTTTGAGGTTCTCCCTTTCTCGTACCCCGCCAATCGGTCCCCCCCCCTTTCGACAGTTTTCCCCCTCCATTATGATTTGGCTGTTTTCTTTTTGGTGAAGTTTCAGAAGACCCTATTTCCTATACCCCAATGACTCGAACAATTTTCGTCGCGGGAGAGCTCTCCCTTAGATGCTCCTCCAGGACCGAGGCTATAGTCCCGGCCTCCTCCGGTAAAGACCCGCGCATGGATTTTTCCGATCTTGCTCAGTCCTTGTACGATTCCTCCTCATAATTTTTTTTTAGCTTTTCTTCCCCTCTCTTGTTGTTTTCTTGAGAAGCCCTCCTTATTTACCACTACGACTAGCCCAGATTCTGTCTAAGGTTCAGACTCGGTGGACTTTGTCAATCTGTTCTCTGGGAGAAGTGGTCGGGTGCATTACGAGTTGGACCGGAGATCCCCTCCCTGTCCCTACTCGTCGAGTCCAGGTCTCTTCCTTCCTACTGCAGAAGACATCCCTCGTCGACGAAGTTTTTCCCTTTCTGATGCCCCTCCGACCTTTAGGATCAGTCGGTCCACCTTCCTTAGTTCTGATACCCCCTCCTCCTGCTTCCCCCATCTGAAAAAACGAAGACTGCCCCCTTCGCCCTTCTCTTTTTTTACGATTTCCCTTTCCAGGTGCCCAGTCTCCGAAAGGACTTTTGACGGTATCTGACGCCTTCTCTCCCTTCGTCGCTGCCCCGAGCAAGATCGGGCCCAAATTCCATCT
>Ga0179593_1607765_pt1 | contig 11287 bp, 15 predicted proteins | sample CZODoug2_1_08_16_FD_185931 | JGI IMG/M metagenome (GOLD analysis project Ga0179593, IMG submission 185931) | Vadose zone soil fungal communities from Angelo Coast Range Reserve, California, USA - CZODoug2_1_08_16fungal (PacBio error correction) | ecosystem: Environmental > Terrestrial > Soil >... | reverse complement strand
GTCTTGCCCGGGCCTTGGCTGGCAAGCTGCATAACGGGTTCAAACCGTGGCATTGACTTGATCTTCTCCTTCACTAACAGTGGATTGGTAAGCACCCCCTATTTCGCGAGAAAGGGGACTTCCTTTATCTCACCTCTCTCAACGTGTAAAAGCGCACCCACGCGCCCCCCTTTTGGTCTCGTTCCTGACGCGGGAAGTAAGGCAAAACGGGATTCGGCTTTGAGAACGGAAGGCTTTCCACATGGATACCGGCCCGGACACAGACATTCTCTTTCACATGAGTTGTAGCGGGCCGAGTTTCTACGGTCCCCCACGATCCAAAATGGTTGTGCGCCCACCCTTCCACCTCGCCTTTAGCGGTATTTTTGATTCCTGTTCTCGAGGGTTGCATGTCGAACTACTCATTATAGGAAGGATTTTACTTTCTTTCGTGTGGAGGTGGTTTGCCTCAGGTCAACATTGACGGATATGTCCTTCCGATTCGTCTCTCTCCAGAACCTCCCCCTTTACAAAAAGTTTAATTTTTCTCCCTCTGTGAGCTAGGCACACTTGCCCTTCCGTTCCGTTTTCTCCCCCTTTGGTGAATGGAGGCTGTTTTTCGTAGACCGTTTTGACGTCCTTTCGGATGGTCGACTCGAGGATGTCATACTTGCTCTCACGGCTTAGTTCCGACGATGGGCCCGGCCCGGTTTCGCGAGGTAGGAGGGACATGTCGGGGTGGGGCTGGGTTGTTTCTTTTCCCCCACACAGTCGCCCCACGTCTGTCCTGGTAGATTTGAGACGCGGACCGGGTTGCTTTTGCTTCTCCTGTTTCTCGGCGGACACGTTTCACTTTGATGGAAAATTTATTCGTCAGCCCCTCTCACAATTTTTCCCCTAGGCTTCGACGCAGTCCCACGAGCCAGCTGTTTCCTTACCTGCACTCGTCTCTACACTTGAAATTTGTCGTAGTAGCGGTCGACTTCCAATCTTTTCCGTTTTTTTCGTTGCCCTTCTCCTAAAACGGCGCTGTCCGAATTGGTCTTTTTTTTTTTATCGTTTTTTCATCTAGACATGCATGAGGTTCAGACAGGTACGGCTTGTACTTCTCCTTTTTGCAGTCTCTTCCCCTCCTAGATATCCCAAAGTGTGCCTCCGTCTCGACCTTTCTTTTTCCAAGCAGGAATGTCGAGTCTGAACCACAGATCCTCACCCCCACGGCTGATACGTTGTACGAGGAAGGGTTTTTTACCAACGTCACTTTCTACTACGCCACGCCTTTGCGCCTTCCCAGGACGCCCCCCCCCTATCCCCTGATGTCCTCCCTTTCGGTCTCTGCTCGTGCGCGTCTCCTTGAGTCCCCGGTGTGGAGGCTTCTTTTCTCCTAGTAAAACATTCCCCGCCAGTCCGCTACGCGTGATCCGCCGCGACGCCAACTGGCGGGCCTACGTTTTGTTTTTTTCTGACTGGCCACGTGTCGCTTCGGAAGGCACCCAAGGGACAGAAGTGTTTGACTGTGTTTTGCCCAACACCATTCCAGTTTTGCACGATGTTACTCTCCGCTACCCTACCGTCCTCATTGCCTGGCTAACTTTCCCCTCAGAAGGTTGACTAGTACAGCAGTCGCTAGACCATCCGCACGGTGCCTTCCACAGTTCTCCTTCCTCCATGACTCTCTGTTATAGAAAGGCTGGGCGGCGATCCTCCAAAGCATTTTCCCCCCCCCTAAGGACCCCAACTTTTAGGACCTAGCTTACTGGTGCTTGCTCTTACGCAACACTACCTTCCTGATCTCTTTCCTCTCCTCCCCCTCGACCAGGTCAACCACACGGTTCTTTTCATTTTAGAAACCCATCCGTCCGATGAGGTTCCGGTTCGGACGGGCTGACTCGAATACAAGTCTCATCTTCTGATTTTTGGGTTTGGTTGCGGCGCAAACCATTTTTTTAGGGTTCTTCCTAGTCGTGTCACTGGAAAGGATAGCGCGTCCAATGGCCTTCATGTTCGTGGTAGTGTCTCGGGCACTCGTCCCCAGCCAATTTTCCTCCTCCTTAAGGAAGGTCTCGGTCTCAAGACATTTTTTTTTAGAAAGGTTTGTGACCTGACTTCCTTCAGGTCTAACTGAGACAGATCCGATTGGAATTACCCTTTTTCTCCTTCAAGGATGTTCAAGTTGCGCGCAGTCTTGGTTTTCTTTTCCTTTTCTCGGAGCATATTCCTTTTTCGTTCGGAATGCTGGGCTTCTTGAAACTTAACGCTTTCGGGTCTATCCCCCCCCTTCATAGATCTCCACTGAAGTATGTGGCAATGAAGGCCTTGATTGTGTGCGCGGGTTAGTTCAGGTGTTTTGTATTTTCTCACCACACTTTCTGGATCTTTTCGTATGACGTCCCGAGGATGCGGTTTATCTGTCTTCTTTTTGACCCTTTGAAATTTTCTTGGCGTAGTGCGCTGGCTCTGTCCTCGACGTTTTAGCGCATGTTTTCATCCCCCTAGAGTTTTTTTTTTCGCAGGAGCGATTCTTTCCTGGTGAAATTCAGGCTTCGTTAGGCTCCCCCAGTTTGTCTGAATTTCAGAACCCAGAAATGCTGGCTCGATCGGAATTCTTTAGTTCTCTCGGAATAAGAGCAGAGACCCTGTTGCGTGGCCCCTTAACCGACAGCTTCCCTTTTCCCTGCAGGTAGCCTTTATATCCGGCGAACCTGTTCTTGTAAGCTTCTTTGGTAACGTCCGTCATTCTGGACCAAGAAGTATAATATACCCCCGGACCCCCTATGGACCTTCCTCCGGAGGGAGAATAAGCGGCGTTATGAAGGCTGCCTTACTTTTTTCCTCTTTTAGAGGGTCGCCGCGTTTTCAGCCCGGGACTTACTGAGTAGTTTTCCTCCTTAGGCATTGGGGTCTGGACCTTTCGTAAGGATTTCTGGATGCGGCCCTTTCACCGGATGTGCTTTGTCTGATTCTTGTGTCCCCTTCCTCGTTCTACCTGGACTTTTCCCCCCCTTCTTGAACGTCTCCCTTTTCCCCGTTTACAGAGGGGGCTTCTGCGGTCTCCCTTTTCGTTCAAAGCCCTCATTTTCAGAAAACTTTTTTACACAAGCCCTTCGTCCGTCTGCGTCGGGAGGGTGTGACAGGTAGGTCTGAGTACGGTTTTTCTCCCAGAGGAGTCACTCGGATGCAAGCTACATCTCATCGGCGCCTTTTCTTTTTTTCTTTCTCCTCTTGTTCTCTAGATGCACAAGTGTCCAGATTTGATAAGGATGAGCGTTTGCCTGACTTCCCCCTCCACGTTAGTACCGTACAACGTAGATAGCGCAGTCCCCCATCCCGGTCCTTTGACCCCCATAAGTGATGCCATGGCCGGGGTCCTTCGTGCGAATTCTTAAGGCGACGGAGCCCGAGGCACATGATCCATTCACAGTCTACCCGTGTCCTTTCAAATGGGCTCCTCCTTTTTTTTAAGAAGTCGAATGCTTTTCGCTCTGACCCACCGGGACGCCATTGGCGTCAGCCGTCGGTCTTTTTCTCCAGCGCGGCAAGTCACACCACCCCCAAGGCCTTACGGCTATCCTCCGGGCCTTAATGGAGATTGCTCCAGTCAGACACTGCTCTCCTCTTCTGTATGCTGAGGTCCTACGCGCTGGTCGGCGCCCCTTTGCTTCAGGATTTTTCAGTGTGAACGACCCTGTGGGAATCTGCTTTCCTTTCCTTCGAGTTTTCTAAAGTGAATCAAGTTGTCTTAACAAGAACTTTTTCAGAGAGTTACTGCATGGCATTCCCGCGGCTTTTGTCCTTCCGACGTCTGGCTCTTATTGCACAAATTCCTAGACATTTCCAGAAATTTCAGAGAATATTCACTTGCCTTTTTGCGGCTTTCCCCCCCCTAGACGATTTGGGCAGCCCGTAACAATTCCTGGATTCCCGCTCTCCGGCAATCAGCCTCAACCCTCTCCGGCTGGTTTTCCCTGCTTGAGGAAAAACTTCTTCCCTGCCAGCCGACCTCCAATAAAATGTCCCGGGATCATAAAGATCGGATCCGCGCATTCGAATCGGCCATTTCCCGAAATTTACGGATCCCCCCCAACTTCCCGCCGATTTTTAACACATCAAGCGACCCCTCACTTCGTCCCAAATATGATCCTTCCCTCGTTCAACCTCTACTCCCCTTTTTCCTCTTTTCTCTGTATTTCAGGAACCTTTTTTGGCAGTTGCAGGAGTCAGGCATGGCCGGCTCCCTCACCCTTTTTCATTTTCGGATCCCCGCCTGACCTGGCTTGCCGACACACCGATCTTCCGCTGCCCGACCGTTTGACCTGGACCGTGAGGCTTCGTCGGAGCTTCTGAACCTTCCCAGGCGGTCGTCTCCTGAGAGTTTCCGTCCGGCACCAAACTGGCCGGATTGATGCCTCCGTCAGGGCGTGAGGGGAGCTGACGGGACTTCCCTCAATCTCCCCTTCCCCCCATGGTAAATGACGGATGTCTCGCGGGGACGCTTTCCCTTCAGTCAGAACCGCCCCCCCCTTGTTTTTTAGACGCACTTGCCGGAACCACTCCCCCCCGGCGCGTTTCCGTTTTCCAGTTCTTCTTCCGAACCGGTCGCCAGAATTCTGATCCTTCTTTGGATTTTTTTTTTTTCCCCGGCCCCTGGGTTCCTTTTCGGCTCCCAGTCCAGATCGGTCGTGTCCGGCGCCGTTTGTAACGCGATTTTTCTTTGTCGGAAGCGTGAGGTGTTCGCCGCCCGTCGCTTCCCCTCGTCCCCCCCAGACCTGGGCGGTATTTCTGACTGTCTTTTTTTTTTTCAATCCTTTTGTCGACGCGAGACTGTCCTGCTTCTTTCCCGTTTTTCCCTTCCATGAGGGACTTACATGGGTATCGCTGTTTTTAGAGGAACTAGTGCCGAGTGATGTACCCGTCTTGGTTTTTTTTTCCAATTTTTTTCCCATGTTTAGATGTAGCCCCTTGACGCGACTTTGGCCCAAGGGTCATCAGTCCTTTTTTTCTCGCGGAGTGCGAGTAGTCGTACTGCCTGGAACATGCCTTTTCAGATCAGCCTTTGACGTTCCCCCTTTTTGTTGGCCCTGACAAGAGGACAGCCGATAGACGTTTTTTACCCTTTTTGGTCTTTCTTGGCATTCATGTTTTGTCCGCGGCGCGTTCTCCCTCTTTTGACTTTGCGTAGTCGCTTTTTGGTCCAGCCCCCTCGACCTTTTATACTGCGACTTGGTCCGTTTGTTGATTCTTTTCTGGTTCAGCCTTTCTTCTCTTGTGGACAGATTTCTCTTTCCCTTCCTCCGTTTCTACTGCACGGTCGGGCGACTCTCTCACTGATGCACCCTCTGCATGTCGCCCGATGGACCCCAGATCCTCAACTACCAGATTTTTCCAAGTGATTACGGCGTTGTACGGCGCCTTTTGACAACGTCCTTCAGATGGCTTTCCCTCCCCTTACCCATGAGAAGACCTCGATGCAGGGCCTCTTCTTTCGGGATAGTCTTTTCTTCTCCCAAATTCGACACGGTTGTTGCTTCTCGTTATGATGATCTTTAAAAACATGTTAAGCAGTACGACGCCCCCCCCCCCCCATTTTTTATCTTAATCTGGCCTCCGTGGTGCTGGCCCCCGCCTGAATCCCTTTTCCCACGTGGACATGGCCGTTGGGCGACTGTTTTGGTGAACAGAAAAAGGCAATCCAGCGAACTTCCTTTTCGCTGTTCTCCCTTTTCCCCAGGCCTTCTCCATATTAAATCAGAAGGATTTGAGCATTCTCGAGTCCCTCCCGACGGAGTCAACACGAGTTCTAAGTCCTACGGCCTTTCATGCCTACCGAGACCTTTTGGTCTCGCACGTTGGATCTGGCCCCTTTCACATCTCCTCTCCCCCACTGTTATCGCGTTCTTGCCCGCGAAAACGCTCGCTGTGACGGCATAGCCTAATGTGAACTCTCCAAGGCAACCCTTCCCTTTCTCGCAACGTTTCTTTCCCCCTCACTTCCAGATGCTGCTCTTTCCAGGCTGACCTCGCCTCCAATCCATCTCCCTGCTTCCCTTGTAGTCTTCTCCCAAACTGTGGGAGTAGGGGGCTCAGTTTTTCCCAACGGCCAGCAGCACAAATTCAGTTTCCGTGGCCTTCCCTTGTCTCTTCGCAGGGCAGGTCCCCCCTCACTTCGGACGGTCTATCAAGTCCTCAGCCCTTCATGACTTCCGAGTCAGGCTTATTTCCACCGCCTTTTGGGCGTTTTCTGCCTTTTATTCTAGTGGTTTCCGTAGGAGCTAGTCATATGTGGCGTCTGGCCGAAGAGTTCATTATCGTGACGGTCTCCCTTCTCTCTCTTTTTTTTTCTGGGCATTTTCGGGTGACCGTGATCGGCATTTTTGCTGCAATGTCACGGTCCGGGACCACCACTCGATATGCCTTTTTTAAAAGGCCCCCTCAGTGCCGACTGCCTTACGTTTTTTCTTTTTTTAGATGAGTGGCTTTTTCTCGGTCGGATTATTAGTGGAGGCTTGGACGAAGGATTTTCGGTGCGTTCTTTATGTGAGATAATTGTCTGGAGTAGGGCCCACTGTTTATTCTACTGTGGTCTTCCTTTGGGCGCCGGTACAGACTGGTAGAGTTTAGTCTTTTTTCTGTTTTTACTGGAAAGAAGGCTGATGGGTCTTTTTCGTTTTGTCCTAGCAGCTGCCTCTTCAGCCACCCTGACTTAAGCTGCCTCTAGGCGGACGTAGGTTTGTGTGCTCTTCCCTGGGCCGTAAGCATCCCCAGTACCCTCCCGCGAATTGCCCTGCAGGAGCCGTCAGGCGAAAACCCTGTTGACGTCCACTTGCCTTTCCCCGAACCTGAATAGTCTATTGTTCCACCCTCTGGGCTTCCCCCCTTCGCCTCCGTCCTTTCTCTCCCGCCCCACAGACAGAGTTTGCCGCGCCGTGGCTGTTGACGGTCTTCCGTTTTCGGAGGCTTCGTCGGCCGGTTGGGTCGGTGAACTGGTTTTTCCCTTCGCGCTGCCATACATTTTCACTAATTGCTCCTGGATGTTCCCTTTCCGCCGGTTCTTCTCTTATAAGATTAGCCATTAGGCCCTTTGTCCATTATTCCCATTGGACAGCCCTTTTTAGGGACTGGTCGTCTTCATCGCCGTCGCATCCGCCCACATTTCATTCCTTCCCCTTAACGCTGTTTCTCTCCATGGGATGGAGGTTGAGAGATATTTCCGTACTCCGCTTGAAGTTTTTTTTTTTCCTGGCCCCACTTTTTTGCATCGTCCCCGCCGCCTTTATCTATCTTTTTTTGATCTTTGAGATGACCCGGCTGGATTGCCGCTGTTGGCCGGTTTTGCGATGACCTTCCCTCTTTTTGCTTTACCGACCGAGAGATACGCAAGACGGTCCAGTCCCCTCAGAGTTTTTTTTTTTCCTTGGAGGCGATCTTTTGGGGCTTCACGGCTCCGGGACTCTCCGCCTCTCCGCGTTTTTTTGTCACAACTGGTCATTCTTCCTCAATCTTGCAGAAGAAGACGAGTTAGAACGTGAGGGTTTACATGAATGAGTCTATTTACTGGTTGAAGGTCTGCGTATCGCATTCTTCTCAGTTTCCCCCCTGCACCCAAAGGCCTCCCTCCCCTTCGCCTCCTCCTTGCAGGCCGAAGCTTGCTCCGCGTCAGCCCGGGACTCTCTCTTTTTTTGATCCAGGATCGTTGCCTCCTTCCGTTTTCACTCTTCGATTCTCTTGAAGATGTCATGAGCGTTTTAGCCCGGACAGTTCCTATTGGCTACCCCCACCTGTTTTTTTCCGCCCGTGAACGGACTTTTCGGCCCCCTTGGTGGCGGTTAATGCTTTCCCCTGAACAGGTCTCCCTGCCTCTGATGCCCCCCAACATCTGCGTCCAGGCCTCCGATTTTATTTGGCTGTCTTCTTTTTTTCCGCGAAGAATCCGTCTTCATTCTTTCAGGTCGCTTCCTCCGGCACCTTCCCCACCATATACCTTCTGGACCTGTTTTCCCGTCGTCGGAGGCCCACTTCCGCGGTTTTCTTCCACTGTCCCCCCAACCCCCACCCCCCGTCCCAGATGACCCTTCTACGTCCCCTCCCTATCGAAGGCCGTCGGCCGTACCTGTCCGCGCTCCAATTTCGTGAAGACTCTCGACTTGCCCACGCACTCTTAAACCCCGCTACTCCCCCCTCAGTGGAAGTTAAACCACAAATCTCATCGCGATTTTCCCTTCCCCTCGCTCCCCCAGTGTTTTGCTGTCCCGGACCCCCTACGTTCCTTTGCTCTCCAGCAGCTCGCACCCCCGCTGGCATTTCCGCTCGGATTTCATCAGTTACAGATGCCTGATGCGGGACGGCACACTGCTTTTTTCTTTCGGTTTTTTGCAGATAGTCGGTTATGCGGGTTCAGTCACACCTCCCCAACGTTGGTCGAGCCTGTGGAAGGTTCAGGGTCCCCCTTATCTTCTTTCCTTGTCTTTCAAGGGGGGTTTTTCCTGTTATCACGGCGCCCCCGAGAACCACGTTCCCACCGTTGCCTGGTAGTGCTCGATGCCCGTTTTACCTACGCTTCCCTCACCCCCAAATTTTTTTTCTTTTCGGAACCCCAGCAGGTGAGCGGGGCTTTGTTGCGTACTTTGTCGGCGATTTCCCTCCCCCTTTTCCCAGAACTTTCCTCCTCGGAAGGATTCGAACCGTTCGCGCCCGGGACCGGTGGTTTCCCGCGGAGAAGTACCGTCCGCTGCTTCCCGCCGACGGGTTCTTTGTCCGTTCTGGTCGTAAGCTTTTGGTGATGGGGCCAATCGGACTTGAGTGCGAGCCCCCTCGCGGTTTCCTTAGTTTCTTCTAGGAGTCGTTTTCTTTTTGGCTGGTAGAGTCCTCTTCCTTGCTCCCCCCCTGCGGAGTTCACTGATGGCCGCCAGGCTCTTGACAGGTGCCTGGGTTTGTAGAGGCACCTTTTTTTCGCTGGACTTCTTTTTTTATGGGCACCCAGTTTTTGCCCCAATTTTTATATTTCTGCCGTTCCTACCCCTGGGTTGGCAACCTTTTCTTCCCACGACAGCTGCTGTTCGGAGGATCAGGCGGTACTCTGTCCCTGTTGTTCTTTTTGCAGGACCCCTCCACTGTGTCGATTTTCCCAGTTCGGAGCCCGTGGCCGAAGCCAGCGCGTCCGGCTTTTTTTTTTTCTGAATCATTTCTTCAGAGGTTCGATCTCCTCGTTGTCGCTTGTCGTTTCTCCCCCCCTTCTCTTTCCACGCGTATCTTTCCCTGGATACTTGTGTTGATTTCTAGTGTTTCATCGCGACATGCACTTCAGGTCGATCGAGCTTGTTCAGTTTTGTTTTTTTCTTTCTTTTCCTTCTTTTTCTTCCACACGCGGGCGCCACCACTTCGCCTTGTCCCTCTTCGTCGAGATGAACCCCCCCCTCCCCCCCTCCCACAAACCAGTAATCCTTCATGATAAGCAGTGTAAGAGACGTTTTCCCAACGCCACCGTTTTTTACTCCACGTCCCCAGCTTTTTCACTTTTTTCCGCTTGAACTTCGACGATTCTGTCCTTCATAAGCTCGTGCCGGCCTCTTTTTTATTCCACAAAGTCGCCCTTTTTTTGAGGCAGTTCTGCTGCATCTCCACATTTCCAGCCTTACCCTCGCCGTTGATTTTACAGTATTCCATGGTCCAACCAGTCTTGTGTTCCATCTTTCCCCCCTGGGGCGACTGGGTTCCCAGCAACGGAACCCCGCCGTTGCTCGGCACGATGTTCCCTTGAGACCCCGGGACCTGTTCCATCCTTCTTTCACCATGCCGTTCGAGTAGACCATCCTCCCGGTACTAGGTACCTCCTGCCGCCTCCCCTTCCCTAAGCGACTTGGGATGGTCTCGCACGGCGTTACTTGGCCGAGGTCCCCCCCCCTCCACTCTTTCCTGGTCCACTTTCTTGTTCAGTTTGAAAAGACCCCCGGCTTGACTCGGACTTTTTCCCGCGCTTCACCTGTCAACGGTCGCGAAGGGTCTCAAGACTCTCAGATGCTGACCGAGTCTAGTGGCGACCTCGCTCCCTTCACCCCCTCTTTTTCCCGGCTTTCTTCCTTGAGGACGAAAACCAAAATTGATAGTACGACTTTTCCCGGCCCTCTCTCTACTCCCTGGGAAACGTGGTTTTTGGCTGTTCTCGGGCTTCCGATCCTTCCATTGATCGAATCAAGATCCCCGTTTTCTGCACTACGCGTTCTCTACTCTCCCGAATTGGCTTTTTTCTTTCCTGGACAGATCCGGGACGATTTGCTCTCACTTCAACCCTTTTTTTTCAGGCCCTTTTCGAGTTATTCACCTTGACGTGCTCGCTCCTCCCTTCTCTTCCAAGGCCAGTTTTTTACCTTTTTTGATAGGCATTTTTCATGAATGCAAACGCATTTCAGGGACATTACAGTCCACTGACCCTTTTTCTTTCACCGTTTTCATATGGTTGGTAAACGTCTCTGCGTTGTTGTAGATTTTTTCGTTTAGGCTGTTCGAGACGGCGTTTTCTCGTGGCGGTGTTCTGTTTGTCTTTTTTGTTGAGGTTTTCCCGGTGACCTTACCCGTTTATTTTCTTTCTCGTTCGAGGTTGTCATCGACGACTGCGAAGGTTCCTCCCCCGACTAGAGTGGTTGTACGCTCAGGCGCGCGCGGTGAGTTGAAGCCCCTTTCCTTTTTCGCGTTTTTTTCTCCCTGGCATCGGCTCAGTTTCCCCTTCCTTTTCTTTTAGCAGTGGCATACGCTCCATTGACATGGGAGGCTGTTTTCCGCGGCAGTACCCCCCCCCTTTTTATTCGCTCCGCGTGCGTCCTTCTTTATGAAGACCTTCCCTTCCTCCCCCGCTCACCTTAAATTCTCCTTTCGATATCGACACAAGTCCTGGGTCCGCAGCGTCTCCGCTTTTCATTTACCTCTGCCTCCAGCTACCCTTTGATTTCGCAGTGTTTCCTCCTGAGGCATCTAACGGGCCGTGCCGGCCCGGAGTCGACGTCTTTTTACTTTTTTCCTTAGACGGATTTAGAATGGGCTACCTTTCCCCCTTCCTTGTGGCCTGGCTTCCCCTCCTTTCCCACTGCTCCGGTCCCGGTGGGCGTTTCTACGTATTACGACTTACTTCCCCGCTGCCAACTCCTTTTCCCGTTTTTTCTATTTCGTTCAGATTCCCCGTTAGCGACCTTTAGCCAAAGCAAGGCGCAGCCAAGCGGGGCTTCGGCTTCCCCCTTGTATCTTTTCTGAGGTCTTTGGGTTCCGGTACTCCCGGACTTGTTTCTTTCTTCCCAAAGCATCCTTCGTCATCCTACGGGGG
>Ga0179593_1391659_pt1 | contig 11287 bp, 11 predicted proteins | sample CZODoug2_1_08_16_FD_185931 | JGI IMG/M metagenome (GOLD analysis project Ga0179593, IMG submission 185931) | Vadose zone soil fungal communities from Angelo Coast Range Reserve, California, USA - CZODoug2_1_08_16fungal (PacBio error correction) | ecosystem: Environmental > Terrestrial > Soil >... | reverse complement strand
CCTTTCCCCCATTCCCCCCAGTTCTTGATTCGTCCAGCTCCAATCCAAAGCTCTTCCCCATTCAGATCAAGCCAGGTGCGTTTTCATGGTCATTCTCGTTCCCCGATAGGATGCAACAGTGAGCTCGTCTCCGTCCCTTAGTGGGGAAGGTGGGTGTGTTCTTGGTGGTTCCATTTCCGTGGTGATGTTCTTTAGTCTTGTTAGTTTTCGCATGAAAGGACGTCGCCCTTTCCGCCATCCCCCCCTTCTCTGTTACCTGCTTTCCTCCCTTGTCGGAACTGGGGCTCGCTCCTTGTTGTTCCCCCCCGGTTGTCCCCCCCCCTGTTTCATAGAAGAAAACCGGCTGAGGACTCTTGACTACCCCGGTGACCAGCGCCCCACAGCCCTGTTGGTGCCCACTCTTTTTCTTTGCGCTCCTTCCTCCCCGGAGCGCAGTACGGCTTCCCCTTTGGTTATACCTTCCCCCCCAAAGTTGTTTCCTCACCCCACCCCAATCTCGATCTTCCCTGTCTTTCCTCAAGCTCTTTTCAACCCTACCTAGTCTCCAAGGAGCTCCACACCCCCTCTTGAGGTAGTCGTCTGGCACCCTATCTTTCTCTTATGGTTCTTGCCCTCTGCAGCTCAGACCCCCCCCTAAGCCGATTCTTCAGAGGTTGTTTCATCCGAGGACCGCGCGACAGTTTGATGGAGCCAGTCCCCCGTGCACATCTTTTTTCATACCAGTCTTCACCGCCCATTGGTCATGCTCCCCGATCTCCCTTCCTTCGGACACAGAAGAAGTGCCCACGCCCCCGCCTAAACGCGATTCTTTTTGCCGCATTTTTCGAACTCCTCGACCTTGTCTGAAGCTTTTGCATTAGGTCACTCCCGCTCGGTTCACTCTCTGTTCTTTTGCGTTTCTGAAAATACGTGCCTCCCCAACCCACATAGTAGGGATGTCTTCTCCTTTTTCGGACCCCCGTCCCGCGCGCTCCTTTTTAACATTCCCTCCCGCAGTGAGCTTGTAGAGAGTGACCCTTTTTTTTTTTGGCTTTTGCCCCTCTCTCCTCACAGAGTTAACATTCCCGTCGGCCCTTGCGACCTGGACCCAACGCTTTCTTGACTCTTTCTGCATCCGCGAAGGGGGTTCCGTCCCTGGAACTCACCATCCAGTTTGTTGCTTTCCCCCTCGAAGTTGAAGCCTTTCTAGTCTGCGCCCCTTTCCGCCTTTAGACTCAATATAGTGAGCGCGACCACCATCTCAGCCCTTGATTTGATTCCTCCCTTTCGATCTGCGGGAGAATGGTTGCGAGAAGAAGTTTCCCAGTCCCCTCCGCTGCCTTGTGCCTGGTTGCCTGGGCGTCCCCCCCCCTGTTCCCTCCCGGGACTTGATGCTGCGTAGAAGTTGACGTCTCCGCCGGTTTCACCCCCTAAGCTTGACCCTACTAAGGCGTCCGAACCGCAATGCGTGCTTTCCCAAGAAGCTCTCCCGCTTCCCTCCCTCTTCCTTGTACGGCGCCCGAGACGAGAGTCGGCCTCGCCGGTACCTCCTTTTTCTTCCCGAATCGTTTCCTTTTCTTGGGATGACGACCCTTCCCGTCTTTTAGCCCCCTATTGTCCGTTCAGGCGCTTCTATCCCCCATCTCCTCCGTTTGTTTTTTTACATGACGAACCCTCTTTCCCCCCTCCATGTTAGTCCTCCCTCCAAGGCGTTAAACGAGCTTCCCCTCGACCTTCGTCCCCTTCTCTTCCATACTTTCTGTTAGTTGCAGCTCCCAAGACGTTCTTATTCAGGGCCCCTCTGCTCGTCCGGTTCGCCCCTTTCTTTTATATGGCAACGCCTCCGTTTAAAGAGACTTTTGTGACACCCCCTTTCTTGGGCTCCGTCCCTTTCACCCCGACCTCGAAAAGGGCCGGGCGTCCCAACACTTCTCCAAGGGTCAAAAGAGCCCATTCGCCTGTTCCCCCGGCTTCCGCGCCCCAGGTCGAACAGCTCTAAGAGGGATTGATCGAGCCCCTTTCCTTCCGCTTTTTTGTTTTCTCCCCCTATAACCGACGTTTCCGGATTTCAGGATGCCCTTTTTCTTACTCCGTCCCCGACTTCCACTTCTAGTCGCCCTGCATGTTTTCACCTCCAGGATCTCAAATCGCGTTTTTCCTTTCGTCTCCTTCACAGGCATATCCAAGTCCTTCCCAACGCCGACGGCGTTGGGAGCTGATTTACTTTTCATACGTTCCCCTCCTCAGTCGTTCCCCCAGGTGTCCCGGTCACTAGTTTCCAACATCCGCGCACTGCTTTTCGTATACCCGGCTCCCCAGCTGCCGGGTTTTTTCAGGTTTCCACCTTAGACGTCCCTCGACTCTCAGGTTTTATTGAAAAGGTCTTGCAGGGCCCCCTGCCCTCCTGATGGGGACCGAGTGATCCTTTGCAACCTCTGTCCAGCAAGTTCGATTAGTCGCGACCTTTTCGGTCTTTAAATCAGCGAGTTCCTTTTGTTTGGCGGTTCTTTCTCTTTTTTCTCGTGCTGTCCGCGAGATTTTCGCTGCAGGGGCTTTTCTTCCTCTTTTCTTTCTCTTGCTTGCGCAAATTCCCCCCCTATTTCGTAAGCGCAGTTTCCCAAAAATATTAAAGCAGTTTCGGTATTCGTTTGCTATCTTCTTTTGCTCCCTCCCCGACTCTCTGTAGAGTTTGCCGAGACGACAAGATGTGCCTTGTCTCACTTTTTCTCCAGCTTTTTAAGCCGTCATGGTGTCGGATCTTCCGATCGTTTTGAACCACTTTTTTGAATTAACTGTGACTTTCTATTATCCAACGGAGTCCCCTTACGGAGCTCGATCTAGGTTTAAATAAAGATTTGGGTCAATTTGGTATTTTAAATTCCGGAATATTCATACCCTCTTTGGGTCTCTATGTAACTTAAGCTGGTTCCCATCCTCCGGGAGTCCCCATTGCAAGTGTAGCTTTTTCATACCCTCACAGAGACTGGTTGGGAAAAAAAAAAAAAAAAAAAACAAAAAAAAAAAAAAAAAAACAAAAGACAAAAAACAAAAAAAAAAACCAAAAAAAGGGGGGGGTTTTGGGCGTTGGGGGGGGGGGGGTTTGGGGGGGTTTGGGTTTTATTTTGGGGTGGTTTGGGGTCTTTGGGGGGGGGGGGGGGGGGGGGGGGTTTCTGGGGGGGGGTTTTTTTGGGTGGGGGGGGGTTGGGGGGCGTTTTTTTTTGGGAGGTGGGAGGATTCGGGGAGGGGGGGGGGGGGGGGTTTGGGTTGGTTTTTTTTAGTTGGGGGCTGTTGGGTTTTTGCTGGTGGGGGGGGTTCTTGGGAGGGGGTGGGGGGGGGGGGGGGGGGGTTGGGGCGGGGGGGGGGGGGGGGGGAACCGGGGGGGGGTGGGGTGGGGGTGGGGGGTGGGGGTGGTGGGGGGGGGTTTTGGGTGGGGGCTTGGGGGTGGGGGGGGGGGGTTGGGGTTGGGGGGGGGGGGGGTGGGGGGGTTTGGGGGGGTGGGTTTTTTGGGGGGTGTTTATTGGGAGTGTGGGGGGGTGGGGGGGGGGGGTTGGGTGGGTGGGGGGGCGGGGGGGGGGGGTATAGGTTGGGTTGTGGGGGGGGGGGGTGTGGTTTTTTTTTTTTGTGGGGGGGGTTTTTGGTGGCTGGGGGGGGGGGGGGTGGGGGAGGTTTGCGTTGGGTTTTTGGATGGGGGGGGGGGGGGGTGGGGGTTATGGGGGGGGGGGGGGGTTGGGGGTTTTTGGTGGGGGGGTGGGGGGTGTGGGGGTGTTTTTTTTTTTGGGTGGGGGGTGTGGGGGGGGTACTTTGGGGGGGGGGGTGGGAGGTGGGGGGGGTTTGTGGGTTACAAAAAAAAAAAAAAAAAAAAAAAAAAAAAAAAAAAAAAAAAAAAAAAAAAAAAAAAACAACAAAAAAAAAAAAAAAAAAAGAAGTTGGGGGGGTGGTGGGGGGGGTCTGGTGGTCGGGGGGGGCGGGGGAGCAGGGGGGGGGGGGGGGGGGGGGGGGGGTTCTGGGGGGGGTGGGGGGGGGGGTGGGGTTGGGTTTTTTTCTTTGTGGGGGGGGGTTGTCGGGGGGGTGGGGGGGTTGGTGTTTTGGTTGGGGGGGGTTTTTTGCTTTGGCGCGTCTCTGTGGGGGTCGGGGGGGGGGGGTGGGGTTCGGGCTGCGGGTGGGGGGTGGGGGTTTTGTGTGTTTGGGTGTGGGGGGGGGGTCTGTTGGGGTGTGGGGGGGTCGGGTGGGGGGGGGCTGGGGGGGGTGGGGCGGGGGGGGGGGGGGGGCGCGGGGGGGGGGGGGAAAAAAACACCCCTCCCCCCAACTCACCTCACCACCAAAAAAACAACGACAAACCTAAACCCCAAAACAAAAAAATAAACAAAAAAAAAACCAAAAAAAAAAAAAAAAAAATGTTGGGGGGGGGGGTGGGGTTTTGGGGGGGGGTGGGTTTGGGGGGGTGGTTTTTTGTGGGGGGGGGATTGGTGGTGGGGGGTTTTTTTTTTGGGGGGGTGTGGTTTGGGGGTATGTGGGGGTGATGGGGGGGGGGGGGGGGTTTTTTTGGTGGGGGGGGGGGGGAGGGGGGGGGGGTTGGTTGGTGGGGCCCTTGGGGGGGGGTGGGGTTGGGGGGGGGGGTGGTGGGTTGTGGGTGTGGGGGGGGGGGGGGGGTTTTTTTCTGTGGTTGGGTGTTGTGTGTGTTGGGGGGGTCTGGGGGGTGGGGGGGAGGTGGGGGGGGTTTGGTTGGGGTTTGGGGGGGGGGTGCTTTGCCGGGGGGGTGCGTCGGCTTGGTGGCTGCGGGGGGTGTGTGCTGGGGGGGGTGGGAGGGGGTGTGGGGTGGGGGGGGGGGGGGTTGGGGGGGGGGCTTGGGGTTGGGGGGGGGTGGGTTGGGGGCGGGCGGGGGGGGGTGATTTTTGTGTTTGTTTTGGGTGTTGGGGGGGGGGGGGGTTGGGAGGGGGGGGGTTGGTGTGGGGGGGGGGGGGGGGGGGGGGTTTGGGTGTTTTGTGGGCGGTGTCGGGGGGTGGGGGGGGGTCTTGGGCCCCAAAAAACACTAGTTTGGGGTTTGTGGGGGGGGTGGTCGGGGTGTTGGGGTTGTTTTCTTTGTTTTTTTGGGGGGGCGGTTTGGGGGGCGGTGGCGGTTTTGGGGGGGGGGGGGTGGGGCTGGGGGGGAGGTTGGCGTGTTTTTTTGGGGTCGTGGGGGGGGTGTTGTGGTGGGGGGGGGGGTTTGGTGGGGGGGGGGGGCGGGGGGGTTGGTGGGGGGGTGGGGGTGTTGGGTTTTGGTGGGGGGGGGGGTTTGGGGTGGGGGGTGTGGGTTTTTTTGTTTTTTGTTTTCTTTTGGGGGGGGGGGGGTTTTTCGGGGGGGGGGGCTCTTGGGGGGGGGGGTGGGGGTTGGGGGTAGGGGGGGTGGGTTGGGGGGTGCTGTTTTGTTTGGGTGGGTTTGTGTTGGGGGGGGGGGGGGGTTTTTGGGGGGGGGGGGGGCTGGGTTCGGTGTGGTTTTTTTTTTGGGCTCTTCCCGTGCCCCGGGAGTGAACATTAGTACCCCCTTGAGCCCCGCAACCTCCCCCCCACAGGGCGTTGTGGGGTTGATGCCAAGGACCCCCAACACCAAGCCCATTCCCCCACTGTTCTTGAACCCCTCAGCGAGGCTCACTGTAATCTATCGTGTCGCTGCGGTCAACGACACGGTGCACCAGGCTTGATCTGGAAAGCTCTTGGAGGCAGTCTTTTTCCCCCTTTTCCAAAAATTTTATTGGAATGCCTCCTGTTACCTCGCCGGCTCGCCTCTGCGATGGGTAGGTTACTTGCAGGTAACTAAAATTGCCCGCTCACCATGTCAGACCTGTTGCGGGTTTGAACTAAACGGGCCTCTATAATATCTTTTAATCCCCAAGTTTTTTGTTTATTGACCGATCTCGTCTTTTCCGTGGTGTTTTCCTGCCCCCCCCCCCCCACTCCACAAGTTCTGCAACTTTTTCTCTCATGGTGGTAATGTCTTGTCCGACCCTCCCCCACGCAGCCTTCACTTTTCTTCCCTCGGCCATTACCAACCCCAAGTATGACACGGCCCCGCCGACCTAGCTTACTCCCCAGTATCCATCCATGTTCACCGTGTATTTTTCCCTCCTGAGATAAAAGACCTTTTTTCAACAGTTTTTCCTTTTCCGCGTTTCAATCGTTTTTTTTCCTTGGGCTGTGTTTGGGGTGTGGGTGCTCTCCCGGTGGTGCTGTCTTGAGTACCTTGTCTCTTCTCTGTATTCTGCCTGCCCCTTCTTCTCCCCTTGATACGAGAGACTAATTTCGTCCCCGGCGGGCGACGGTTGCTTCTTCAACTTTCTCGAGTCGCCGGGCTGACGGACACTTTGTCTGCTGAAAAGTTTCCTTCCTCCTAACCCGGCGTGAGGGCAGATGCGAACAGGTTCAATCCCCCCCTGCGACACTGACATTTTTTCTTCTTTCTTCTTTTGCATTCGGCTGCCGGCCTCCTTAGCGAAGTACGTCGCAACAATGGGTCAGGCCCACCCTTTTTTTTTTATCACTATGGCCGCAGCGTTTCCCCCCCTGAGGATTACACACGACTTTCAAAGGGAGTCGCCCTCCTCCTGGCGGTCGCGTACACCTCGAAGATGAGGATGTTGCAGGACATTTTATCAGCCCCCCACGTCCGTCCGATGTGTCAGATGGTGTCCATGACGTCTTCCCCCTCTACGCCGGTGATGGCAACCTTGACAATTACGACCCTTTCTCCCCCCCGCCAGCTCAGCGACCAGCTCTCTGTGCGAGAAAAGTCAGCACCGCCCCAGCATCCCTCTCTTCCAGTTTTTTCTGACCGCATTTCGCTGAAAATCATCGACCCATGTTATTTCGGAAGCCCTGTTTCTTACTCTCAGCCTTTTCCACCCCTTGTCCCCTTGTTGCGCGGCACCTCCCGGTTAACCCTTCCATAGTGATCCGTACCCCGGTGCTTACCCCCTTCACCCGGGAGGTTCCTAGTCGCCGTGTGTTATTGCAGCGCTTGTTTTCCCTTCATTCCGTTCTGGCTTCAGTGTCGATTACTGAAGACGGCACCATGTTTCTTCCGTTCGTACCTTCTCTTTGAAGTCTCTCCGCATTCCACCGGGAAGGGGGGTAGTCCTGGAGCATGCCCTCTTTCGGCCCGTAAGTTGAAGTAGTTCCGTAGGTGACCAGGTACCTCATTTCCGCGCTTCGAAGCGTCGTTTCCTCTCCTCCCCCCCTTTTTTTCCTGATTTCGAGGTCGATACCGCTAGAGCTGTTTCCCCGTTAGCGTGGAACCTTTTTTGAACCTCTCCCGTCGTGGCTTTCTGGGAGATGGAGTAAAGCGTTGTCCGACTTGGCCTTAGCCTTATATGATTAGACGCCCCCCGGTTTTTCACCACACGCTTGACGCAGCGGGCGTTGTTGAACCTTGGGCGCCCGAAAGACGATAAAGCTGACCTCCTTTGCCCCCTTCTCGAGGAAGCAAGGCTGACTCTCAAGGTGGAATAGTCAGGTTAGAAGGCTCGACGCATTTGCACTTCCTTCTTTCCCCATTGGGACCCTTAGTTGAGCATTGGCGTCATCCGCTATCTGTCCTCCTCATAAGTTGTTTTTTTCGAGAGTCTACTTCCCACGCCATTATCCAAATTTTTTCCCTGTCCTAATAATACCCAGAATAAATAGCGGTCGCCGCCCCCCCTTTCCTTTTACCCGGCTCTTGCCCTACTCTCGTATAAGTGCGCGTACAGCGCTAGTTTCCCGGCTTTCCGCTTTTTGTATTAGGGCTAGTCACCGCCTTCTGTTATGGCACCGCCCGATCATTAAGTTTGATTTTGGTCCACCCCCACTGGCGTCAGTCAACTTCTCCTGCTCAGGCAACGGGAAAACCCTTTTCGCCCCAGTGCCACCAGCGCACCGTAGAGGCTTTTTTTTACCCTGCTCCGCGCAATGCTACCCCCCAGCTCTACGCTTCTATGACATTCAATCCCCAGGTCCGTTCTGACAGGGGTTTGTTTCGCCGCCATTTCACGTTACGTTCATTTCGACGAGATCCAGGCGTACCACGATAATATCCCCGACTTCCTTCGAGTCTGCAACCTTGTTTTCAGGTGAAACGCCATTGACCAGCACTTCCTAGGTTGCTGCTATTGAGATCGCTCGCTACAATTTCAGCAAACCGCCCTCCCTTCGAAATTCTGTGAAGTGGGCTAAGTAATAGAAGTACCTTCCTCGGGCCCGGGGTGAAGTAGATAATAACTGCGTCCCCCTTGCTGTCTCCCCTCAGGTCGCCCTGAAGGGGGTCATCCCTGCCTCTCCAGCATTTTTTTTAGAGGGAAGGAGTTTCCTCTCCCTGACCCTCGAGGGAACTGCTTAGCTAATTGCCAAAAATCTCCAGTTTCAGGTAGAGGATCCCCGAGAAATGCGGAAGGAACCACGTTTTTCTTCCGTTATTGCTGTGGGTCGGTGCTGGGATTCTTTCGTGCTACCTCCGTCAGGAAGTGTTATTTTCCCCTCTGGCATGACCTTTTTGAAGATTTCTTCTTGCCTTTTCGCATCAAGGAGGTCACGATTGTCTTTCCCCCCACATCTTCACGCGCGCTATGCTTCGTGGTGTTATCGACTGTTACTGAAAGAAACGTCCTAATCGTCCTTGTTTTTGACCGCGACGATTGTGCGGGCGCCTCCCTTTTTTCGAGAGGACGGTCCGCGCCTTTTTTCTGATGACTGTGCTTAGTGATGCCATTTCTTAAAAATTTTGCCTTTTACTTCTTGGCTACCTACTAGGCTCCTAGTCTTCGCATAGGGGGGCAAAGCCCTGTGGTTGCGGGAACTGTTCCGGCTCTTCCTCCCGCCGGTGTTCTTCTTTCCCCTCTGTTAATTTAGAAAGAGGGATAATCAGCGTCTCTCCCTTGGCCGACCCGAGTCCCTCTTTGTCCTAGTCCTTTCTTGCGTCTCCCTATGTCTGACGAAGGGAAGTGAAGCTAGCTTTAATGCGAATCCCTGTCCACATCCCCACCCCCAAGCCCGGAGAGACCATTTGACCCAACACCCCCCACGTCCCACCCTTCCCCCTTCCTTGAAACTTTCGCAGCCTATGCTTCACTTTTGACATCCTATGTTGTCGTGAGTTAAAAGGAAAAGGCCAACCTTTATCGCGCTTTGGTTTTTTGTCGCTTTGGCCTCAACAGGTCAAAGCAGTTTTCTTGTCCTTTTACTGTGTACCGCCAGCCTTTCTTGTGGTAGGGTAGGCCAGGTAACTCCCATGACCACATGCTACTATTCAGACAGTGTTGGGCGACCCTCATTGCCTCCGATATCCTTTTCTCCTTTTAATAATCTACGTTTTGGTGGTGTTTATTAAGAGGACCGTTTATTTTCGCCCGCCCAACACCTTTCTGACCTTTTTCGCGAATGGGTACTGGCTGCCTGTTTCCCCCCCCCCCCCTCCGCATCCCCGGCTGGTGGTAGGGCACAATTCACCCTTTCTTGAACTTGTTCTGGAAGCGACACTCAAAATCTCTACCGACCCAAGCAGTTGCCCCTTGTTTCATGTCCCGAAGCGCCGACGAGGCGCAACGTGATTCCACAGTTTACTCTTTTTTTTCCGGTGTCGGCGTTTTTGTCTGGGTGGGGTAATTTATCTACATGGCTTTGTTTTTCGTTGGTCGCCTTTTTATGAGGATAGGCACTGTCCCTGCTTCGCATTTGAAGAGACTTAGGGCGGCGCGTGATCGTGCCACTGGAGCTGAGTCGGGATTGACAGGACATCTGCTAAAACGCGGCTACTAGGAAGAACCCCCCGCGTGAGTCAGATGACGAACAGTGTCACTCACATTCGCCCACAGAATTCCAACGTCGAATCTTCCTTCTCCCCCTCTCCCTTTTAGCGAAGTAGGATTAAACATTTATAACTGCACCCGTGTCTTTCCCGGACGGACAGCAGCCCGAACCCCTTCGGTTCCACTGTCCTTTTTTCAAAACGGGAGCCTCACAGTGCGTCGATTTCACCCTACGTGCTGTCTTTTTATTACCAGGCTCACTCCACAAATACTCCTGATCTTTCTTGAAGCTTTTTTTTTCCATGCCGCGGACCGCTCTGCCGGTGTATGGCACAGCACGCAAACCCGGGACCAGGTAAAGAATCGGTATCAGACCCTTCCCTTTCCTCCTGGAGCCCCGCCGAAGAAGCACCGCTCGTATGACCTTTCAAAAGGGTTGATGCAGAATTTGCTGCACTCCTCGACCTTGTCTGGACCCCTTGCAATTATGTAAGCTAGAGGACATTTGGATCGCCCTCATTGTAAGCTTCCCCCTTCCTCTTTAGGGAGTCCCAAAACCCCCCTACCGGTGCTGCCCCCGGCAGCGGATTCGCAACAGTTTTCGATACCTGCGCGCTTTTTCTGTGTTCCCTTCCCCTTTGGACCGTGCGCGTAGCGTTAGTATAATGAGAAGGTTCCATGTTCCCCTTCTTTGTGACCTTGAGTTTTGTCCCCCCGACTCCCATCCACGCGTCCTTTGTTTGAGTAGGAATTGTTACTCACGGTTTTTCCTCCTGAAGTTGCATTCGTTGTCCTTTCTTTCCCGGTACTTGAGTTTTCGTCTCTCTTCCGGTGTCTCCTCGCCCACCCCTCTTAATGACTTGACGCGGTCGATCTTCCGTAGACTGTTCCCCTGGTGTTGTGCCGACTCTTCCTTCTGCTGTTTGCCCTTTTCGGAATTTTGTCAAGCAATTTTACAGCGCTCGACGGCCCGTCGCCCGCCGGTTTTCAAAAGAAGCACCTCCGTTTAGTCCCCGCCCTTTCCGCCCCCCGACTCCTATCACGCTTCCCCTCCTTACCTATTCTGACGCGCGCACTTCTCCCGAGCCAGGTTTGCTCGTACGGTTCAACGAAGGGTCGCCGATCGTGGCACTTGACGGTTCCCCCCTCCCATGGTACCGTAGTTGATCTCGCTTTTAAGGATCTAATCTATTCTCCTTCCGTTGTGTTGTTTTCGTCGATCCTGACGCCAACTCAAACAGGTCGATCCCTCCTTTCCCCCGTCGTCGCTCCCCCCTTCTTTACCCGGAATTTCCTGGTATTCGTGGCGCGTACCCAGCGATGGTCCGTTTTATCGTTTCTTTTCTCCCGCCCTGGGTGTATAGAAAAGACTCCGGCTTTCTTGATTGTGAAAAGGGGCGACGTCAACTTTGAAGCGACAGGAGGGCGAACACCTTTTTCCTCAAAGTTTTCCCCCCCCCCAGCAGAACGAAAGTAGGATTTCAACTTGCTTCCTCCCGACACCCCTCGGTCTCACCTATTACTCGGATAATCCGTCCCCTCGAAAGGTCAGGACC
>Ga0179593_1344585_pt1 | contig 11287 bp, 11 predicted proteins | sample CZODoug2_1_08_16_FD_185931 | JGI IMG/M metagenome (GOLD analysis project Ga0179593, IMG submission 185931) | Vadose zone soil fungal communities from Angelo Coast Range Reserve, California, USA - CZODoug2_1_08_16fungal (PacBio error correction) | ecosystem: Environmental > Terrestrial > Soil >... | reverse complement strand
CCTTGCGCAACGTGTCCATCCTTCTTCTCTATTGTTTCCCTTCTTATGACACCTTTTGAATGTCTTTCGTCGCGTTTTCCGTTTAAAAGTGCCGCGCGAAACCGACCTTAAACGTCGGTATTGATGCGGAACAGCTTCTTGCCGGCCGGTGCCCCTTCTCCCTAGTCGGTTTTTTTGATAGATTCCCCCCCTTTTCCTAGCTGGGAACAGCTGGCACCTCAGTTCTCCCTTTCCATGTCTTGAAAATACTGTTCTTTCTGATATCTTTCCACGTTCGTCACGGCTTTTAGATCTCAAATTTAATGACCCTTCCCCCCCCCCCATTCTGAATTGCGGCCAAGTCGCGCCGTCGGTTTTGCAAGAGTCGAGCCCCCGACGCAGGTGTTTTTTCACGGATCAGCTCCATTTCTGCGTGGTCTTACTCAATAGTACTCCCCCCTTCCTCCCCATTTTCTTCCTCTGCTAATAAAGTTTAATGTCCCTACCCGGAGGTGACACTTACGTTGTTCCGGACAACCTTTCCCCCTATAAATGCCCCGAGCGCCCCAAGATCGTACTGAGCTTTCCGAGCTTGGAATGTACCCATATGAGATGGTCGATCTGCCCCCCTGTAGTTGTATTCCCCGATTGACACACGATAAGTCCGGGTTGCACCCCGGAGTATCACTCCTCTCCGAGGTACAGTCTCAGTCGTTTCGACCCCATAAATCACGTCCCGTGGAATTGTCGGTCATGATACCTCTTTATCCACAATTGATTGCTGTTAGGAGGGAGTTCCCCGCGTTCCCCAGGTATGTTTTTCCCTCCTTATGGGTGGAGTTCGTGGCTATACGCTTCGCGGGTCCGTAGTTTCGCAAATTTTCGTTGCCTCAGCATGCGCCCATTTGCCCCGGTCTGGGATGAAAAGTTGATTGTGCTCGATCAGGTCTTATCTTTTCCGAACCCCGTTCTTCCTTGGTGGTTCGTTTTGTATCCTTCCTTCAGAGGATGCGACTCATGCCCCCTCCCCTATTCGCTCCGCCCCTTTCGCGCCCTCACCCGCAGTCCCGACTCCCCTCTGCCTGGCGAGCAGAACAGAGCCTTCACGCGGGGAGGACGTTGAAGCCACCAAGTTTGCGGCAGTCTCGTCTCGTCTATTTCTTTTAGATAAGACCTCCCTCCCTGATTTTGAATGAAGATCCTGAGAGGAGGGCGATTTCGGATCTCGGCTCCGCCCTTCAAGCCTTTTCCCCCCTGATATAAGGCCTCACAGGCAACCTGGGAACCTCCATCCTTTCCCTATTCGACAAATCCGGCCATTTCAGTCACTACCACACACCCTTTCCCCCCCCCCTTAAAAGACCCCTAGGAAGGCACTCGTGATGGCCTTAATTTCCCCGGAACTTCATCAAGGGTGATGTCTGATCTTTTGTTTGCCTACTATCGGTTTGCCAGTTGCCTTCCCCTTTTTGCACAGAATGGACTCTTCAAGGCACATGGCGCTGCCACGAGAGGGAAAACCCCACACCGCCCTACTCCGCAGAAGGCCAAGTCTGAAATTTCGCAAGTAGGAGAACCCACCTTCTGGAGAGAAGAATTCACGAACGCTTGTCCCCCCCCCATAAAAAGCTGTGACCAAGGAAGTCTCCCAGTTTGAACACTAATAGCTCCTGCACTGTTTTTTTTTTCCAACGTATCCTTACCCCCCCCTTCACCCCCCTCTCCGTGTGCTTATCACGATTCTAGATCGCCATGGTTTCCCACTAATCTAGGACGATCCCAATGTGAAGTGCCAGCAGCGATCAGTAACTTCCGGGGTTAACGGCATCATCATTCTGATAGGTCCCTCTGAACTGCCGCTTTTGCAATAACCCGCCCGATTATCCCCCCCCAGAACTAGGTGACCACGAAGACCTGTGCGACTTCAGAGTCTTCTTAAGGGACAGCCGTTTTTTCGAGTATTTTTCGTAATCAAGACGACTTTTCTTTAGAAAGGCATCCCCAACACATCCCACTTGGATGGTATCTTAGTTAGAAATTCATACATTACTGAGGATTTCCTTTAAATATGATCGATGTTCCCTAACTAAGATTTTTTTTGTGGAGGCGATGCCTTTTCCCACCTGTGCCGACTAGAAAGGTTCCATTTCTTCAATAAAGACTATACACACCGCCGGTGTTCTCACCAACCGATAGTTATTTGGTATGTTAGACCCCATAAGACTTTACGGAGCCGGCTAAGTGATTAGGTGTACCGTTCCGTAGTTGGTCGGGACTAGTTTGTTTCTTTTTCTTTTTTCTGTTTGTTTTGTTTTTCTTTTTTTTTCCTTTGTACCTTTGGCATGGAATTTCCATATTTACCGACTGGCTCCCAGGGACTTGTCCTTAAAAGAAGGATGTCCAGCTTCCCCCTGTTAACCCGTCATCCCTTGATAGGGACCTCTTCATCCCGGATCTCCTCTTCTTTCACTTCGAGGATTCTATAAGTACTCGATATTCCATGACTGGTTTCTATTTCTCGAGTCAGCAAATACCTTCCGTCCCTTTTACTCTAATTATAGTTTGCCAACACAAGATCGGTAGTCTTCATTTTTAGTCTCTTGTTCCTGTGTTCATCTCAAGTGTAACTTTATCTATTATTGATAGAAACTCGGTTGGAGAGGCCTGATTCTGTATACCCCATAGTCCTGGATTTCTTCGACTGCCTCCCTTCAAACAAGCCCCTGGCGGGGTGGGTCTTTCGTCGCACCAGCCTACTACTGTTCTCAGCTGCTGTAGTTAATTGTCGTGAAGGTTCCCTTTTCACGCCAATGTCTTTTCCCTTAACCCGCAAGGTTAGTCTTCTTGCCTTGAAAGTGAGGAAAGGCCCCTTTCTTACTGGTTTGGGCTTCAAAACTGTGCCCCTCCATTTCGATATTCCTCTTTCGTTACGCGCAAGATGCACCTTTCGTAAGCTAAGTCGGTTTTTGCTCAGATCGCTTCTCGATGAGGGTTAAATTCCTTTTTTCCCCCCCTTCCCGTTCTCGTACACTCCTTTTGACGGAGATAAGACCGCCAGCCCATTTCGGGATCCCCCTCAACAACGTCATTCGCCAGGTCCGTGTTATCGTACCCTCTCCAGCGCCCTCCGCCTGAAAGATTGACGGTGTACTCCTGTTCTGTTCAAATTGCACACTGACGTCAATTTTTCTTTTTTTTCTTCCCCTTGGTCCATAATCGGATTTCTTACGAGGGCTCCTATGTGATGTCCCAGTGCAAAAAGGGCCCCCGAGGCTTTTTTCCCCCCTCCTTTTTCCCCCATGATGAAGTTAAAGCCCTACTCTCAATACCCCCCCCCCCAAGGCCTCAGTGCCGATTGCACCTAAGATGAACTCCCGCTTCCTTTTTCAACTTTTAGATCCCTGCTCCAGTTGCCAAATGCGGTAGGCATCCCTCGGTCCCCCAAGTTAGATTCTGTCAACAGTAATTTCGACTCCCTTCCCGAACCCCATCTTTTTGTGATCCCGGCGCCGTCGGTGAAAGCGTTTTTCAGCGTCCCCTTTCCCATCCCTGAAATTGGAAGAATACTGCTTCTACATAGGTCCCCCCCATTCCTTCCGACTTATTTAGGTTCTCCTCACCTCCTCTGTTTGTCCGACTCGGCCCTCTATTTCGACCCAAAGTCAACCACATATTATTGCGCTGAGGCCTCCATTTTCCCCTCCCAACCAATCTCCCTTCCTACCTCCTCCTCTAGGATGATGGATCCCATCCCCCCCCCGTCCCACTACGTCTCTCTTTCGCTCTCTTTTTTGGTCCCCCCCTTTCTCATTTTGGGAACATGGTGCCGTGCAACATTTCCCTGTTCAACAATAATTTCTTTTTTCCCCCATCGTGCCTTCGTAGTCCGGTTGCCTTCTGGAAGTTAGTTACAAGACAACCAAGCTCCCCCCGTCCCCAGATGTCCACGCCTTTGCAAAAAAGGAGAGAAGCCCTCCTCCGATTTCCCCCACCAGTCCCCCCTTCCCTGTCGTAGAATCTTTTTATAATCTCCTTTCAGATCCATTTCCCTGATTCTACTGAAACATGGCCCCTAATTAGCACCACCCTCGTTTTCCTGCCTCTATGACTATCCTGTTTGGAGTAGGAGTGCATCCTTGCCCGCCGCCTACCCAGGATCCTGTTTTCCCTCTCCCCTTAAAATCCCTGTTTAAACTCCGCCTGGCCTTTCGCCAAGATCAGGCCCCTTCTTGTCCAGCATCCTTGAGTCCAGTCTGTAATCCTTTCGGAGGTCCTTTTTTCTTTCCCACTTCCTCCGCGTTTCAAGTTCCTGTCCCCCCCAATGTTCCTTTCGGGTTTTCAAACCTTCTTACTGGCGACGTCCAACGGTTTCCTCCTTTAAGTCAATCTCTCTCTGTTTTCAGAAGGTGTTGTTCCGAGATGTCTTCTGGAAGGGTCGGAGCTAGCAGCATGTCCGAACGGTTGACGGTGATTGACTTTTTTTCTCCCTTCGTTCCTTTGCTCCCCATCCCCCCAACCCACAAACACCCCACCCCACAAAAAAACCGCCCCCCCCCCCCCCACTCCCCCAACCCCCCCCCCCACCCAACCCCCCCCCCCCCCACCCCCCCCCACCCCCCAAGCGTACTTCTTTACCTAAACGTGCGTTACGCCGTTTTGAATTCTTGAAGGTCTAGTGTTGTCCTCCCCTCACTTTTTTTTTGTTTTCGGTTGCCTTCCGCCCTTGGCTGCTTTTTGCAACATTTTTTCCCGGTGATCGATTCCCTCCTGGAGAGGCGTTAAGACGGCACAGATCGCCACAAAACGTCCTCGCCGTTCTCCCTTTTTTCCCCCCCCCCTGTGAGTTCTTCTGCTCTCTCCGGGTCGAAAGGCAGGTATTCCTGCACAATTTGCCTCGTGGCCCTGAATGATTCCAACAACCCCACATGGCTGCTGCGCAAGGCGCTAGGTACTAGTTTTATTCTCCCTCCCTTCTCCGATAGCCGCCGGTTAGCCAATCATCATCCACCCCATTGAGCCGGTTTCCGTGAAATCCCATTAGTCTTTATCCTTCACCCCCTAGCGCCTTGAGTCATCGTATGATGAGTCATTGAGAACCCTTAATGGTGTTCCGGAACCCACCCTTCCCTAGACCCCTTCCTGAGCCCGTCAAACATCAAGAAATAGAGATTAGTTTTGTACTATCGGCCGCACGCCGAGGCTTTCCCGGTCTCGAGAGTCGGTCGTCCGTTGGAACCATCAGACTTGTAGTTTCTGTTGCGTCGCCGTCCATTTAGATCTTCACCAGTACCCCTTACGGAGTGCGGAGCACCCATCACTTGTAGATTTGGACTTTTTTCCTCCTTGTCATTTTCCTCGACTTTGGAACTTGTGTTCTAAAAACGAACCTCTCCGGCGCTCTAAGATCCCTATTTTGCTCGGGAGGCGCCATCGAAACCGTAAGTCTTTTCTTCTCTTGCAGACCAATGGCGGACCCGCGCCTTTTCGACCAATTTTCCCCCCCCCTTCTCGGACTGGATCGACAATTTGAGGAACGGATCCTCTTCCCCCTCTCACCCGGGAAAAATCCCCTCCCAAGGTATTTACGGCGGTTCATGTATTGAGCCTGACATGGCTGCGAACTCCCCCCGAGACTCCCTCATTAGGCGTCCCTTATCGACCACATCAAATAAGGAAAGGCTCTCCCTGCTCCGACGTGTAGAAATCTCCACAGAAGGGAATCTTGCGGGATTGGCCTTTCAAGTTTACCCAGCCACCCTTCATGCGTCAGTCAGAGAGAGACTAGACTCTATAAGGCTTCCGATATGAAGTTGAGCCGATCCTCATGGCTTACTGCTTTTTCCCCATTCGGCTCCTCACTTTCGGACGAACGCATCTTCTCATCACGTGACGCCACAATGGCCAAACATTTGCCCCCCTTCCTTTTTATACTCCCCCTCCTCCCCCCGTCCCGTTCCCCCAACAAAGGTGGGCTCGCTACAAGAAGCCGCATGTCCTAGCGAAAGGACATGTTGCTTACCTTTCAGTACTCCCCCCTAACGATCGACATTTCCATGTACTTCATTGCGTGATATTCGGGAACTCGACGAGCCGTTTGCCCTCTAACGATCCACTGTATCATACGGAATGGCCTTTCACATAGTCTCCCTCTCCAACATTCCGAGGCGCTGGAGGAGCCCCCACCACCTCCCTATGCTTGTTCTTCGCCTCGAGACAGAACGAGGTGAGCCGTTTAGGGTAACAGCGGCCCCCCACCGAGCCAGCGCTTTCCCCCTCCAAACGGCCTTGACCCCCGACCAGCAGGGAGACCCCCGGAACTACTCAGTTTCCAATTGCTCTTTCTCTGGCCCGTCTGGTGGGTAAGATGAGAAGAACCCCTTTCCCCCATCTGCCGTCGCGGCTATCATATTTACTTCCTTTAGACTTTTCCCGGATGGCAAGTGGAGGAAGCCCTTTTTAGTCCAAAGCCAGCATAGATATTTCCTCCATACCAGCGTGGATGAAGATGTACGCATTTTTCCTTCTTTCAATCAAGGACCTCCCTCCTCAGGTTTTTTTGAACAGCCTTCGTAAAGGCCGTTCTTTCTTTGGAAGCATCAATTCCCCTCCATTTCAATTCCCGATTTACCGGACCCCTCTCCCTGTCATCACTCCCAAGCGTAGAGAGTCTCCCTCCCCTAACGAAGATCTCCTTCATATCATTCTGAGCCCTCGCGTTTTTTTTTTTTTCCTTATGACATCTTTCCCCCGATGACCCGGGCGCGGGTACTTCTTCCACTATCTCTTTCTACTCCGTGGTTGAGAGATTTCTTCCCCCTGAAGAAATACGCCGGGGAAGAGATGTTCATACCTAGATACACCACGAAGGTGATAACTGTCTATCCGATTTTCTGTTTTTTTCCATACAGCCACTATTCAGCTCCCCCTATCCTTCCGCTTCCTGAACTCCTCAGTTTCTTCAGCCCATTCGTTATCTCGGTCCCGGGACCCCTCTTCTTCCGTATCGGCCTTTACTTGCTTTCCCTCAGGATTGCCTTGGCATTGTCCCCCCTCAGTTAATGCTCGTCTCGGTAAAGTGTATTCCATGCTCTCCCGACGGATATTTCCTTTTTCTCACAGTTCGTGCTTTCCTCTCTTTGCTGACTACTTCGTGATTTTCATCCTTCGAACTTTAGGATTACTCCTCTCCGGCCATCATTGACGGATTCTGCGCGCAGTTCTCCCCCCCTAGGCCTTCTTGAGCTCCTTATATCGGTCCCCTTCACGGTAGGATAATGTTAGAAAGGTTCTATTCAGACCGTTGTTACAGCTTACGACGACCCCCCCTTCCCTGACATCTTAGGCTTTTGTCACCTCTTGTCCCGTCTGTGTCGCTGAGAAATCTCCAAGCAGTATGCAGTTTTTTTTTGCACTACTGTTCCCTTCCTCCATCCCGATTGGATACGCTGCGCTGCCCATGTCGTTTTGAAGTTGTTATCTGTTCTAGGGCCCGCTCACTTTTCCTCACGAAAGTTCGTCTTGCCCGAATCTGCACTTACAATTTACTTCCCACTTGTCTGCAATAGGTGGGGCGTCTGAACCCCTGTTCGCCACAATATCCCCTCTCCCATAGCGGCGTCTTTTTCCAGGCCAAAGCCCCCCCTTTGTTATGCGTGAACGGCCGGGTCTTGGCTATAGATTGCTTCGCTCCGCGGCGGTTCGGCCCCATTCTGGGGCCGTCCTCCCTAGACCGCCCTCCTTTCTTCCCCCTCCGCAGGCTTCTACGACTCACCGCAAATTCATTTCCTATCTGTCCCTTCCAACTTTTTTAGAAGCGGGGGTTTTGTCTTTCAGAACCTGCCCTCTAGTCGCCCGCTCCTGGAAGGGGCGTTTCCCTGTTTAATTCAACCTGACCTTTCGCAATAGGCCCTTCTTTCGGTCTTTCCGAAATATTGGTTCTTTTCCGCCTTTTGGCCTTTATGTGGTCGCGCACCAAGGGCAAAGACCCCATGAGGTTGATCATCCTCGCTAAATGATTCGAAGCCCTTTCCGGCCCCCCCGAACTTCCTTACCACTCCGGGTAGCTTTTCCCGATAGCGATGCCTCCTTCATCCTTTTCTCCCAACCGTGATCCAGGCCATCACGTTCCCAAATGGCCTTCTGTCCCCCCCCACTTCCTTTTTCCACCCATTTCGCCAGTTCGAACACGTGACGGTTATTTCCTCAGAAATCCTGGCCCCCCCACTCCTGCTGAGCGGCCGCCTTCCCGCGTGTGAATCTTGTTTCCTCAAGCGTCTAAGCAGAATCTCGGCTCATGCACGGTTTTCTTTCACGCCTCATTCCCTCGTTTTGGAGTGTACTTTCACCCCCCTCCGTTTTTGCCCTCACTTTCGCGATCACCGATCCTACATTCTGAGTCTGGCCGACATTACCTGGAAGTCCCCAAGACTATCCAATCGACGACTCCTAACCCCCTCCGAGGAGTGTTTTCCTCTCCTGATAGCCCCCGCTCGCCTTCCGTAGAGCGCTGTTGCTGTCGGCCTCCTATTTTTTTTCATTGGAAACTGGTGACTGCCCACCTCTTTCGACTTCTCCATCCTTCCTATCAGCCCCCACCCTTGCTTTTTTTTCCCTGGCCGCGCCGGATTCTGGCTACCTTCCCCCTTTTTCCGAATCAAGCCGCATCAATGGACTTCCCTCTTTGAGACCCAACCCTTTCGGCGAGCTTTTCAAAACCGACACACGTCTCTGACTGCGCAGGCCCCCCTTTTCCATGGGGTTTTTCTTATTGGCCGCCCCTGTTTCACCGCCCCGTTCGACCTTGAGCCGCCGAGGAAATTTCAGACTTCTTTTTTTTTCCCTTCGAGTAACTTGTTGAGGAGATCTGTCTCTTCTGTTTTAATCTCACTGTGCTCGAGAACCGTAACATCGTTCCAATTTTGCAAGTCCAATTCCTTTCGACAGTCCCTCCCCTTGTCCATAATCACGACCGACTTTTTCCTCTAATTTCCCCCCCTTTCTGCACCTATTCTAAACAGGCACTCCCATCCTTCGAAATTGTACCCCCCCCTTTCCTTCCGTGGCTATATTGTATTGGTGTTTGTTTTTGATGGTTGTGTATGGAGTGTGATGAGTCCCCATGTTCCACTTTCGGGTGTGTTGTGTCGTCATGTCTTTTGTCCCATCTTCATTTCACTCTTTGTGGTGATGTTTGGCTGTATTGTTTTCTTCTTGAAGCTTCACTTACCTTCCGTCCCGGTTCGTTGCATGATTTTGAAATTATTGCCGTAGTTCCTCTGTTTTTCCCGAGACGCCGATAAACCTCAATGCAAAGGAGGTCTACTTGATTTGCTTTCCAAGATTGATAGGTGCCGACCCTTTCTTTCGTTTGCACCTATTACAATGTTCATCGAGACCAAAATGGGAGTCCGGGTCCCCTCCATGCCCCAAAGATGCCCATTCTTCCCCCCCGCCTTGCTGAACCTCCTGGCTCAGCTATCTTTCTCAAGTGTCGAACGGTGCGTTACTCCTCAAAAGGCTCGCCCCGAGATCCCAAACAATCCCGCCCGGCGAGCCGTGGTTCTTTCCTTTTCCGCGTGCACTGAGCCCAAGGCGTTCCTCCTTCCATTTATCTGTTTTTTTTAGGGAACCCAACGCAAGGAATCCGCGCGGCATTGAGCCTCCTTTTTTTTGAAGCGTTCCTGAACTTCTTTTCCCATAGCGACAACTTCGTTCGACAAACAACTTCGTTACATCGAGAGGTCTGTTCCTCTTATTATCCAACCTATTCGTCCCTTCTTCTCTCTTTGTAAGTCTTTCTGTTTCCTAAGTAATGGATGTCCCCCAAATCTCCTTTGTAGTCCTCGGTTTGGCAAGCGCGCCAGTGTCTTTACAAGTGAAGGTTTTAGTTTCCTCCCACCCCCTCGTATCATTTTGTGGCCCTTTGCAGATGAACCCCACTTTGCTTATTTGGAAGTTTATGAAGCTGACACCCTTTCCCCTACCCTTAGATCGAGATTTTTGATTTTTCTTCTGCGCATCGCACCTTCCGGGGAGGAATGAAATTGCGATTGCCTAAGGAATTGGTCTCGAAACCCCTTGATGTCCTTTATCCGACCCTTTTGACGTCCCATCCTTCGCTTCGGTAGACTATTTTGAAAGCTCCCACGTTGCTTCCCGGCTTTTTTATTTAGAGAAGCGGTGGCCGAACTTCAGAGATTCGCGACCCCTATTTAGTTATCGACACTCCACCAGCGCCCGTCCCTTCCAGAAGAGATTCAAGCCTCAAGCAACCTTTCTCCCCTCCCCTGATTAGGGCAGCATTCACACATGACAACACTTTTCTTAGCCTAGCTGCGAGAATTCTTCGATCAGACTATCCTACTCCATTGACAGCCCCTGGATCCTTTTTTCTCTCTCCGCACCGTCCGAGGCTCCCGCGACCTGACCTTCAAACAATCCCCCCCACTTTCCACCCTCCCTTCTCGCCGCACCCCCGTTCATACCGTGACTTTCACCCCCTTGCGTTTCTGCAAGACGCCCCCTTAGACTAGCGAACCCCTTTCATATGTTGAGACATTTTTTTCCTAACCCCGGCATTTACTCCGTTTGACTGTAAGTGTGCCATACTTGGCGATCTAGGTCGATGTGAGTTTGTGCAAGACGCTTCAACCTCAGGTGCCATTCCTAAAAGCCCGCTTCGCGAGGAAATCCCGTATTGCCGATCCATGCAGGCCCCCCCCCCCCACCCGGTTATTAGACATACGAAAGGCAAGGTGATCAACAGAATTACGAGGATCCCCGTGCAGCGGTCGCCTTCGCCCCTCAGCGGGGAAAATTAGGTAGATGACCCACGAGCCAACGAAGCCCTCTTTGAAACGCCACACACCCCCCCCCCCCACCCCCCCGCCAACAGCCTTCTTTCCTGTCCGAGGTTTTTCCGATTCGCAGTACTTCCCTTCCCCGATGGCCGTTTTTCGTCCCGAGTTTTCCTGATAGACCGTGATTTCATACGTAGGTCAGATCAAAGTGAGGTTCAACAGCATCTCGATGGTCCTACTTTTTGACCGTCCGACCCGATTAGAGGTCACGGCTGCTCGCTCTTCCTTTCATTTCTACACTACCCGCGGCGCCGCAAACGGCTCCCCTTGGGCATAGATCGGGAAACGAGCCTGAATCACTCACCGTCCAGAGATTGGATTATCTTCATCCCTACGTCGGAGATGTTGAGAACACCCTTTGGCTTGTTTTCGTTCATCTACTGAAAAGATTTCCCCTGATGGTTAATATATCTAAAATCACATTTTTTGTTGTTGATCCCTCCTTCCTC
>Ga0179593_1339314_pt1 | contig 11287 bp, 15 predicted proteins | sample CZODoug2_1_08_16_FD_185931 | JGI IMG/M metagenome (GOLD analysis project Ga0179593, IMG submission 185931) | Vadose zone soil fungal communities from Angelo Coast Range Reserve, California, USA - CZODoug2_1_08_16fungal (PacBio error correction) | ecosystem: Environmental > Terrestrial > Soil >... | reverse complement strand
CCAGGACACACGATAATAAGTCACTTAAGTCCCCAAGGGTTATTCTTATTCTGTGCCCTAGGGTTTCCCCTCTCTGAGTTTGTTTTTTTCCCTTTTCTTGATGTTCTCCCTGAGTTTTGATGTCTTTTCCTTAGTTTGCTGCTTTTTCGTTTCCTTTTTTGCTTCTTTTGAGGCGGTCGTCCTCGTGCCTGGCCTTCCTTCTAGTGATTGCCCAGGCTACCGGCCTGTTTTGCACTTCTTTCTTTTTGGAATTTTTTTTTGCAGACGACTCCCCCCCTTCCCCGTGCCACCGCAAGCCCTTTCTTTCTCGGTTAGGCCAGTGCTTTCGCGCCCCGCCGAACGTCCCCCGTGTCGCCTTGTTATCTTTTTTCCCGTTTTACTGGTCCGCACTTTCCCCCTGATTTCTGTGTTGGGACCCTTACGATTCCCCATTCTGATTCAACGGATTCCCTCCTTTTCAGATTTTTTTTTTTTTTTTGGCGACCGTTTTCCGAATTGCTTGCTCTTCGCACCCTGACCGAAACCTTTTGACTGGTGGACCTTTCACTCCCAACATTTGCTCATAGGCATCTCCCTTCCATGGCACTTGCCCCGCTGTTCTTCTCAGCTCCTTTTTCAGCCCAAAGGGTTACCCCCCAATCAGCCCAATTAAATAACCAAACAAACCGTGGCGTTTTTCCTTTCCCCCCCCTCAGTGCTTCTCCCTGCCCCCCACGTAGTTCTGCCCACCCTTCTTCGCGGCAAAAGTATACATGGCGGCCCATGCCCCGGGCCCCTCACCCTAACGCGGGCTCGGCCAGACTTTGGCTTCCCTGAGTTTACCCCTTTCGTCTTCTTTTCCATTCCGCTTCCCTCTGAGGATTGACGCTCGATTTCTCCTTTTGATGGCCGGCCTATCTGCGGGTTCTGAGGGACAATGGTTTGGATCACGTCATTTTCTCTCCTCTTTTTAACGGCGTGGAGAGGTTTTGTTTGCTTTTCAAGTCATCTCTACGTCTGTATCTTGTTGGGGCGCGAGATTTTCCCCCTTCGTTAGTTATCGGTGACTTTTACCGGGTTTATCTCTTCCCTGATTTTTACGATTTCGTGGGATGGAGTTCAACTCATGTTTGAAGGCAGCCCCGAGAATTTTTCTGATTTTCTCCTACTTCCTTCACTCCTCTATATTGAGGATCCCCGTCGCCGGTTATCACCCCATAGAAAACAGGTATCCTTTTTGTCCGCCAGTCGGGTAGTTTTATGAGCGTGATGCTTCGTTGATATGGAGGCACTCCACATGCTTCGAGGTGTTACCCCCAAAAAGATGTCCAATCGTTCTTTTCTCTGCTGTTTGCAGATGTTGCGATGCTGAATCTTTCGCCCTTTTTTTCCCGCCGGTTTTTCCCTTTTTTCCTTTAATGGTTCAAGAATTTTACCGGCTCTCATTTTTCTTAATTTATATTAATTTATGATTTTTCCAAAGCCCCCAGCCGAAATTTGACGCCCGTCCGGGGCTTGCTCTTCTTTTTTTTTTTTTTTCACGATCCTTCAATTTTATGTTTATTTTTCTTCCCCCCGCCTGGGCAGCGTCAACGAGTTTCCATCTTTTTGATCACCCCCCTAACGGTGCCCTTTTTCCTATCTTTTCCAATGCTTTCCTCTCCGCAGTAAGGCTCCCCCTAGATGTTCCACCACCGGGGGTCCCGCCGAGACACCTTAATGCCCCCGGTTTCCGTCCCGTCCCGATTGACGTCGCAAAAACCCCGGTGTATGCTGTCTTTCCCCGTTTGGCATTGGTTTGCCCACCTCTGGAGTTAAACTTCCCCCCCCTTTTTCCCGAATGAAGCGCCGATGGGAACACCCTTCATCGTTATGTTTTTTTTCACTTCTTCTACAGTAGACGAGTCGTTAAACCCCCATATCAGTTTGGCTGGACCTTCTTGGTCTCGAGGAAACGCTCGGGCCACTCTCTTGCCCCCGCCCATTATCCCCGTGTACTTCCCCAACTTTTGTTTTAGGTTGTGTTTCCCTTTTAGTTTCTTTAGGTGTGAGCGGCCATGTCATTCTTATTGATGTCTGGCTTCTGTCCTCTTTCCACCGTCGCTGCTCTTCTTCGAGCGCGCAGATAATTTTTTTTGGTGCTTCCCCATTTCGGTGCGCCGTGCCCTTCCGTTATTTTCCAAATTCCAGTCCTCCAAGAATCTGCTTGGTCGCGATGTTATTGAATGCTCTATTATTTTCCCTCCTCCGTTGTTTTTGTTTCTGGCTCTTTCCCCAAACCATCGCCAATATTCAAGATTCTCTGAATCGGATTTTATCGATTCCTTGGTTCTTTTTTTGTTTTCGCAAGGGCCAGCCCCTCTGCGCTAGTTCTCGTCTGATCCGGCTCCGGCTCCTATGGAGAAGAGAACCCAGACACGCCTCTGAAACATCATCGACGTCGAAATAGTTGCTAGGGACTTTCTACGTTCCCTTGTCGTGCCCCCCGTGCTGCCTTTTTTCCGAACGATTTTTTTTCATGTGGGCTTTCTAGTGTTTGCCCGATCTTGTTTCTACGCTTCCCTGCTTTTTCAGGGTATGATCGGTTACGGACGCGGGCCCTTCGATCCAAGTCCCCAACACGCGAAAGTTCCCTGTGTATAATACGCCTTTCCTCGATTCTTCAGTCCCTGAGGTCCATGGTTTTCTCTCTCCGACTCCCAGCTTGCTCCCTGAACGACACCCCCTAGCTATCATTTGACCAACACACGCTTCCGCCCGCCGTCCTCTCCTTACCCCTTTGCGTACCCCGCGACCCATGCCCGGGCTTGGGTGTTCCCTGTCCCTTTTGCTCTGTGCCATCGGCCCCGACCTCCGAGTTACTCTGTCTGCTCTCGGGGTGCTCACTGATTTCTTACACTTGAGTATCAGACTTTCGGGTCACCATGCCCCTGTCCCCCTCACTTCTTTGGTGAACGCGTCACGGTCGTGTTCTGGACGCGACTTTCCCTTGACTTTGTCCGCGCCGACAATAGGTGGTGGACTTCTCTGGTTTCTGCCCAGTACGGCGCTTAACGCTTTTTCACCCTCTCGTCTCCTTGCCCTTTTTATGGGTGCGAAAAGCTTTTCTTTTGGTCTGTTGCCCCCCCTTTGGTTAGGAATTATCGGTTTTCCTGGATCCGGTATCGCCCCCCCCGCAGCGCATCCCTGCCGTCAAGTATTTTTGACTGGGTTTTTTCCCCCTCATACCCCCCATGATATTTTTTCTTTATTTGTAATAAGTCTTGTTTTTTTCCCCCCTTTACACCCTTTTGTCCTCCTCCGACCAGCGGAGTCTTTCCCAACATGTCCCCCCCAAACAGCTAAAGGTGACGAAGGTCATCTCTCTTTTGACCAGCCCCCTTTCGCAGGTGTTTCCCCGGCCTCCCCCACATCCTCGATCATCAATTAAAATCGGCACATGGTTCTTCCTCCCGTTTTTAGTGTGCTGGAACCGGCGCCTGGGTGACTCTCTTTCCTTCGTGTATTTTTGTGTCGCACCTTCGGTCACATTCTTTTTTCTCTTTTTTCCGTTCCCAAGGAAGACTACATGGTTTTCCAGTCCCCTCTCCCCCCCCCGGTAAGTTTTCGTATTGACGAGGGCGTATGCCTTTTCCGGCTTCCTTGCCACCGCGCCTGATTTTTTTAGCCGGAGAATCTGACCCATCGTGGACCCGGTCGAGTCTCTTTCGATAAATTCTCGGAGCCCTTTCTTCGGCTTACTCGCGGATTTTAATTGACATCCCCCCCCCATAGATACGCAACTCTCGGCGCGGACTTTTTCCCATTTGCTCAATTTGGTAAAAAGCAACTACTTGGCGCCCTCGCGCCGTTCGTTTTGCTTCCTTCCCTGTGTAATCATGTTTATTATTCCTTTATTTTGTTGGGCCCGCGCATCCTTTTTCTTGCCTTTTTCCCATGAGGGTAGGGCTCCCATTAGCTTCTTTTCGTTTTCCTGGACCTCCCCCTTTTTATTCCCCTGACTTTTGACCCGATTTCGCTTTAAGTTGCGATTGATAATATCGGTCCAGGGCCCTAGCAATTCCCTGCTCTTTTGATCCCTGTCCTGAGGGTGGCAATTCTCACCCTGCTTTTTTTCTTTCGACAGCGTCTCCCGCAGAAGAGGTGTTTTTAGTTTTTTCAAGTTTTTGTTGGTCTTTTTTTTTGTGTGTTTTTGCAGGTTGACTGTGAAATCTTGCATTTTAGCCTCTCTTCTTTCATCCCGCTCTTTTATAGGTGACGCCTTCCTCCTCACGCGACCGATTACGTTCGTTCCGGACGAAGTTTGCCAGCGGATGGTTTTCCCGTTTTACAAACTCCCTTCCGAGGTGGGTTTCCTTTTGACGTCTGCCGCAGCGTTCCTTATATTTCAAAACGGCCGGATTTCGCTGGGTCCCATCGCTTAAAAGGTCCTCGCTCAGCTTTTTTCCGGCCCGCGCCATGAATTGAATCACTAACCGTCCGCGCCATCCAAGGCAAGCCGGAATTTGCGCCGCCCCTTTTCGCAGCATTGGCGGCTAAATGCCTCTTTATCTTTTTTGAAAAACCTTTCCCCCTTCGGACTCCTCAACCCCTATGTCAGGTAAACTGATTGAATTGGCGTTGCCCTCACTTTTTTCCTATCTGTTTTTTTTCTCGAGTATTTCGCCTTCCCCACTCACGACTGCCTTCTCCCCCTTACTTAATGGGTTCTATGGGTCTGGACCCCACATATTGTTTTCCCCCCCTTTTATGAGGATTTGCTCCATCCGTTGAGGTGGCCCGTCCGCCGTCCTTGTGTTGGTCATTGATTTAGCTTTCCCCGTGCTTCCTTTCTCTTGTGTCTTTTCTCTCCTGATAGACTCTGAGCGTTTTGCTGTGGTTCGATCTTTTTAGATTTAAGGCTACCGGCGGCTCTCGTTTTCCCCTTATCAAGAAGAAAGCCATTCCGGCCCCCCTCCCCCGTTCTCTCAGTGCATGCCTTTGGTCAGCCAGCACGGCACTTTTACGGGCCGCGTGTAATCAGCTTTCTTGGACTTTCTTCCGCCTTCCCCAGAGCCTGGCCCCTGGACACCCCCCTTGTGTAGTTCTCTTTGTTTTCACGTTGCCACTCCTCTGTCATCTTACAGTGCATGCTTTCCGGCGAACTATTTCCGTTTTTCTACTATTTGTTCCTTTCGAACGACCTAACTTTTGAACCCCGACTTGGTCACCTTTCTCCCTGGTACATTGTTCAAGTCTTCTTTCCCTTTCTCCCCATTTGCTTAGTCTTCGTCTCCACTGGGCTATGTAGTTTTTTAAGCCGCGCAATCGGGGTTTCAACCCCCCCGTACCCCCTCCATACCAACAAAGTTCTTGATCTGAAACGGATTATTTTTTATCCTTTACAAGTTCAGTTCGGCCCCCCAACCGGCTTTGGTGCGCCCTCTTTCATTACTGACTGAAGAGGCAAACAATTCCCGGGCACCCCCAATCCCGAAAGCTTCCTTCACGGGCTCTTTGTTCCCGTGAGTTTCTTTTTCCATCAGACGAACTGATCTTCGGCGATTTTTGGTTCAGTTTGACGAAAGAAAGAGGCGAGAGGCCCCTTGAGAAAGGGGGACGCTCCGGTTCGAAATCCTCCTCTTCCTTTGACCGCTATCCCCGCGTCGTAGTTCTTTGTTTTTCAAGTGTTGATTATAAGGTCTACGTTGCCCCCGGGGCGGTTCTCCTCTGCCTTCAAGACCGGTTAAGGCCATCGTCCTTCCGACTCTGTCCCCTTGGGTCGGCGGATGTTTTTTTTTCGAAGCTTTAAAACTTTTCTGGTTACTTGTAATCTTATCCGGACTTCACGACTCGTTCCCCGAGCCTCCTTCACTCTCTTTTTGCGAAGTTTTTGGTTCTAACCTTGAGCCGGAGCTCCATGTCTGATTTTCTTTTGAGGGAGGCGGAGTTGTCTAGTTTGCAGACGGATTTCCCTTCTAAGACCTAAACCGAAAGCTCTCCTTCTCCCTTTTCCTCCTTTGTGTTTGTTCTTTTTTTCTTTCCTTTGGTCGACGGACTCCGCCATTTTTTTTCATTTTTCTCCCCACCCTACCCCCTCCCAGTTACGGTCCCCTTTCTTTTTTTTCAGGCCGGTCTGGGTTTTTTTTGTTTGGGTGAATGCCAGCACGTTTCGCAGACATTCAGCTGCTTTGCTTTCCCTTGTTTTTCGTCGCTACCGTCCCTCTCACGACTGAGTGATTTTCCTTCTCCCCTGCAGTTTGGGCCAGAGTCAAAGATGACCCTTTTTTTTTCGCACCCTCCCTTTCCTTTTTTTTTCATGTGTCTTGCGTGACCTTCTGCTCCACCCACCTCGGGGTATTTCCACGGACCCTCCGGTCACCGTCATTGGCGTCCTTCCATTTTCACGTGACCCTGACGCTTTTCACCACACTGATGGTCGGCTTTCCCCCCTTTTGGACTTTGGTTCCCTTCATCGGAGTTTCAGAGTGCTCCATAATTTTCTTTTTACCGTTTGCCCCCCATTTCTTTAGCATTGTCTTTCTTGGAACTTTTTTTTTTGGGGTGTTGGGGGCCGGAATACCCATAAAGCGAGGGACCTATTCCTTCGTTCTCGTCCCCCTTTATCGAGAACGCAATGTCCCTCGGTTCGAACCACCCTCCTCCAGTGCGACAAGTTTGTGATTTTTGCTAGTTCCGCTCTGCATTTTCTCCGCTCTCTTCTTGTCCTTATGGCTTTCTTTTTCCAGCCCTTTTCCTCTGCCCTGTCCTCAAAGTCTTTTTTTTTCCCCCCCCCTCGGCACGCCAGGTGAATGCCCCTTTTTCGGCGCCGAAGTATTTTCAGTACGATTCAAAATTCTAAGACGGCCTTTTTGTTTCTACCTATTTTTTCTTGAATTCTTGCTTTCCCCGCCCCCCTACTTTTTTTTTTTTGAGCTGCCCCTCCACTTTTTCCAATACACCTTTCCTTGTATCGGATTCTCGTCTACTGATTCGGGCGCCCGCAAGGGCCCTCAACAAAATTCTTCTTTCCTCCTGTTTAGTGATCCCGGTTTGATGGAGAAGGGCTACCCCGCCGCAGACCTTTCCCCTGAGTCTTTTTTTTTCCCTGAAGGATCGCTGAGCATTACCCCACACCTTTTCGGCCCCCTTCCTTGTTTTTTTTTTTTTTTTCTCGCCCCCGATGGGAATTCCCGGGCTTTTCTCCTCATGTTCTGTTTTCTCTACCCTGTCCTGTTCTTCATCGGTTCTGCCGCTTGATCGTCGAATACAAGTTCCAATCCATGCGAAGTCTTGGTCCCGTTTCCCTTCTCTTGAATTCCACTTTTATCGTTCCGTGTCCTTTCGTTTCCCCCCCAATTGAAATTTTTTTCCTCCATACTTTGTCAAAGGTTGGACCTGGGCCTTTTCGTCCTATTCTGTGACAGTCGCGGGTTTTTTTCCCTTTCTGTCATGCGTTGTTCTCATTTGTGCGCTATCATTTCAGGCACCAGATTCTGTTCCTTTGCACCTTTCTTTTCGGCCAATCTTTTTGCGCCGCGTCCTCCGACCATACCACTCGCTTCTTTTCTGTTCGTACTTCTCTTATCTCCCGGCGGCGGCACCTCTTGTTCTGGTTTTTTACTTTGGCCTTTGGCCATCCTCAACCCTTATCAGACTTTTTTCCCTGAAAGTTTTGACCCTTTAGTTTAAAAAGTAACCGCTGCGCTTCCTAGTTCCCCCCCCTTCTGATCCCTCAAAATGCCCCCCACCCCACTCTAACTTGGAACCGTCTTTGCTCTTCATCAGTCGAATGTTCCTGGTGCAAAGGCCGTCACCCACATTTCCACTTACGCTTACAGTCCCTTTACCCTTCTGGCCTGGCGGCTCCTGTTTCATTTTCTCTTCTTAACAGGCGATTATATCTCTGAATCGATTGGAAGGTTTGTAGGAAAAGTCCTTTAATTTTTGCTTCTTCCCAACCTCAAGTTGACCCCAAGCGGGCGCGTTCCCCCCGTTTGCACCTTTTCTTTTTTTCCCCCCGGTCAGCGTCGTTCCTGATTGGCGAGCTTCTCCCGGCTTGTGTTTGAAGGCACTACCGACGACCGCCGCCATCACAGGCCCTTTGGCTAAAGTTGCCAAGATTTAAGAATAAATCGAGACTTTCGCTCTCTGCGAGTCCTTTTTTAACGATTTCGTCCCCTTTTCTCCTTCCTTTAGAAGTTTTTTTCCGCTCGGTTTCTATGACAAACTTTTTCCACTCAATTTTCGCGCAGGCTGGAAGTTTCACAAACCTCCTCTTGACTTGGGTAAACAGTTTCTCGCCCCATTTTTCCCGGACTTTTTTTCTCTGTGCCGGACCTGTTCCTGTTCTATCAGTCTTCCCTTTTTCCCTTAGTTTGTTTTTTTTTCCGGTTTGGTGTATTCCTTTTGCTTGGTTCTCTTTCCAAATTTCGGTTTCAAACCTTCCCGTCCTTTTTTTATGTTACTTTTTTTCTGTGTTGCCCTCCCTCTAAGAGGGCCCTCCACAATCCCTTTCCTTCTCCTTCCACTGAATGGCAGGGTGTTGCCTCTCTACGTTTTCCCGATTTTTTTGCACGTCCGTACACACTGCACTGGTTTTTTTTGTCTCCCCTCGTCAGTCTTCCCTGTTTCAGCTTCGTCGTCCCCTGCCTAACTTCCTTTATCGCTGAATTCGTGTCCCTTGCATGGTCATTCGTCCGTGAGGTCTTTTTTTATATTGCGCCCCTCCTTGACGCCTCTCCCAAGTTTTCCAATCTGACCCGCTTGAAGTTTAGTTCTGCCGCTAATCCGGCAATGCCTTACTCACAACTCCCCTGCTTCGTTGTGGTGAATTTTAGAGTTTTTTTCGAGTCAGAAAACTTCTTTTCGCCGTTGAAAGATTTTAACAACCTTCCCCAACGTCTTCCCTCTCGCCTTTTCGGGAAAGTCGTCTCCTGCCCCAAGTCCACCTTAAGCCCCCCCCCCTTTCCCCAAGGGCCGCAACTCAACTCATTTACTTCCCCTTAGTGACGAAACGACGAGGGCGAGAAAATCAATCTCTCGTTGGGACACATAGTGTCAGAAAGTTTTTTTTTTCCCATTGATGAACAGATTTGGCAAACTGATTGACTAGGGTTTTTGCATCTTTCTTTCTCATTTACTACCTTTCCTCCTTGTTCTTCTGAATTTTTTTTTCCTTCCACGCCTCCTCTTCCCTTCAGTTCCCCTCCTCCATGACTTTTATACTTTCCTTCTTATCCCCTAGGTTTCCCCCCCTTCTTTTTTTTGGATCTCAGAATATGCATTATAGGTAGTTCTTTCGTCCTCCTTCTGCTTGCTTAGCTGGCGCTTTCGCTTGATGGTTTTTGAGGCAGTGATCTCCCCGCAGGTTCTAGTTGGACTTTCGTTTTTCCCCGGCCCTTTTTTTTTTTGACTATTTTCTTCCATCCCGGACCGTGTTCTTCCCCGAAGTCAGGGCGTTGTCGGTAGGCAGGTTTCTCTGGTCTTTGGCATCACGCCCTTTACTTCCCTTTTTTTGTTGTCTTTTTATTTCGTCTGCTTCCGTCAGTTACCAATTTGCTTTTTGCTGAACTTTTCGTTTCAATGTTTTTGCAGCGTTTCAACAGCTCAGCGGATACCGCCTTTGAGGGCCGGCGTTTAGCTACGTCCCGAATTCTTTGACTCTTTCGACAGCACTAACAATTTTTTGGATACCTTCCCCCCATTGTCTTTTAGGCCTCCCTTCCCTTGTTATTCGGGCACCTGTCGACGAGGGGAGATGGTCGCAGTTTTGCCCCTTTTCCTTAGTGGTCCCCCCAGACAATACCTTTTTTAACCCCCACCTCTGTGCCGATTTCCGACACATTGTTCCCTTGCCCCCTCCCATTCTTCTGAGGCCCAAACGCTCTTCCCCCCTTTTCAAAGGCCCTACTCTCACCATGAGTCCCCCCTGGCCGTCCTTTCCCCAAAACTTCCCGTTCGCATCGAGACCACTTCTTTTCTCGCGATTTTTTACCCCCCTTTACGGAGTGTGAATTCTGTGCGTCTTTTCTTGTCGCCTCTTTTCTGAAGGTTGCGTCAGCGTTGAGAGGAGATGACCCTTACGCGCCGGTCGCATTCCCCCCGATTTCCCAAAGATCAGTTCTCGTCTCTCTTTGATTTATCAAGCGTGGTTTTTTTGCCTCTTTGCTGTTATAGCCTAGGCGGCTCTGCCCAGACTTCTCACTTTGCTGCCTGCCTGACGAATTGGACGGGTGTATCTGCGTTTTTTTTCCCGGCCGGTTGTTAACCTTTCCTTTGGGGACGACATCCGATTCCTGACTTTTTCCTCCTCACATCTCAGCGATTTCATGCGTCTATTTAGTCTTTTTAGGACTATCCTCCATGTCTTTTATTGCGTCTCGGCTTATTTTTGATTTGGCGTTTTTGACGGCTTGTTCCCTCTTTTTTCTGATTAAACCCCCGTTGACAACTCTATTACCTTTATCTTTCTTTTTGGGGGTAGTGCGTGTTTATTTTCCTGGTAGACCTTGCGCAATGTTTTTTCCACTTTTCTTAAATTTCCCACAAGCACTCTTCCATTCCCCGCTTCATCCTTTCATCTTATGTTTTAGCCCCCCCCCACCCCAAGCACCGGCCGAAAACTCTCAGGGCCATGGCCGGGAGTTGTCGTCCTTTCTAAGACCCAAACTGACTTTTTAGGTTTTTTCTTCCACCTGATTCATGTCACGATTCATGAACTCTTGTTTAGCCCCCCCCCCCATGTAATTTGAAATCGACGGAGATTTGCCATTTTTGATATCTCCGGTACATTTCGGAACACTTCTTCTTTCCCCCCCGGGGCTTTTTTTCGTCACCGTCATTAACTGTTTTTTCCCCCTTTCCCTCCCTTTGGAATCGTTCCACCCCACTTCCAATGATGTAGGGGGCATTTGTTCCCTTCTTCGGTAGGATCCCCCCACCAATTTCTAATTCCCAAGCTTCCCTTTAGGCTGCCTTTCTTGAATTGTTGTTCGGACGATCCTCTCCTAACCAACTAAGAGCAGGACCCGGCCAGTATCTCCCAACCCGCTCGTTTCCAGTCGAGGAACCCCTTGTTCCCCATCTTACCCTCGGTTCTAACCCCCAACTATTTTTTGCCGCTTGATTTCTAGTTTTAAGTCTCTTTTGCACAATTTCGTGATAATTTTCTGGTTTTCTATTCAGCAATCTTAGAAGGATTAACGATTTCTCGGTCCTCCCCCTAGTCCGTCCCTATTTTTTTCTTTTTGGCCCTGCGGCCATCTTCGTACGCCTTTATTCAATACTCCTCCCGATGGACTTTTTTGTCGTCCTCTTGGCTTTTGGA
>Ga0179593_1325923_pt1 | contig 11287 bp, 14 predicted proteins | sample CZODoug2_1_08_16_FD_185931 | JGI IMG/M metagenome (GOLD analysis project Ga0179593, IMG submission 185931) | Vadose zone soil fungal communities from Angelo Coast Range Reserve, California, USA - CZODoug2_1_08_16fungal (PacBio error correction) | ecosystem: Environmental > Terrestrial > Soil >... | reverse complement strand
TGCAACCCCTTGTCATCTTTTCACCCTTTTTAAGTTAGCATTACTCTCACTTAGCTAACCCCTCCCTGCCACCCCCTGTACTTTCTTTATGTGCCTTGTATACACGGCCGGCCCACTGTCCCTACTTTTCGGGGGGCCCTGCATTTACCATTGTTCAACCTCTTTACTCACGTTTGGTCTTTACCTTTCTTTTTCTGTTGTTACCTCGAATTGACACCACTTCTAACCACTTATTCCTTGCTGCTCGATGTTTTACTACCCTTTTTACTGTCTTATTTATTTAAGGAAATTTTGCTTGCCCTTCCTTCAGCTTTTTCTTTTCACACCCCTTCCTTAAGTTTTCCATCTTTCACCCCACTCCCTTCTTCCCCGTGCCCCTTTTTCCTCAGACCCCAAAACGGCCTGCTCAACAACCCCCCTCTCCCCCCAAATCCCCTCCCCCTTTTAGACTGTTTACTGATTTGCTCCCCCCCACTCGTACATCTCTGTCCAACTTTCTTCCTCAAATCTTTTTTCAATTAAACCCCCAACCCGTTTACGGCAACTGGGGAAATAATTTTTCCCTTTTACTTACCTATTTTTTTTTTTTCCTTTTCTTCCTGCAATTGTGATTTCAGGGGGATCCAAGGCGGGGATCTCCTATTCTTTCTGTTCGCTCTTACGTTCCGATTAAAGATTGTTGTACTTTCTTTTCCTTTTTTTCATTTCCCCTCTATCTGCCTCTTAAAAATAACCCTCTCCTTTCCCCCCCCCACGGATCTTGCCGTGAAACCCCCCGCTTTTATAGTCTCATTACTAGTAGGGGTTTGCCCTACACGGCATCCGCCCGTTATCCGATGTTTCCACCACTTTTTTCTTTTTTGCTGTTGTTTTTTTCCGGCTGCGGTACTGGTTTTCACTCCTTTGTTGAGTTCCTTTTATGCGTCCCAACAATTTTTCCTCAATCCTGTTTAGCATGTTATTTGTTTTTGTTTAAAATTTTCTTTTCTTTCTCTTCCCCTCTCACGCCCAATTTCCGTTTGGTCCAAGGTCCTTCTTCTTTTCCCCATGCTTTTCTTACGGTCCTCAACTAAAGTTTTTTTCTTTTGACCTTCAAAATCCAGTTGCGAAGCGGAGCTTTAGAACCCCCCCCCCTTTCCTGTTTCTTCCTTCTTTTGACCCTCAAATCACCTCTCATGGCTCTTTTTTTCACTCGTTCCGCCACATTATTCTTCAAAGAAACCGTGGTTACATAAAATGAAGCAAGTATGAACATTGTTTCGTCGGTGCCTGACTGTCTCCTCTTTCTTCTTGTATTTCTTCCTGCCCCACCTTTTTTTCTTAGGCCTCCTTGGTTGTGGTTTTTTCTTTTTAAGGCCGACCTTCGGCAGATAATAAGTTAGCAACTCCCCAGTTGTCCTCGGCACGGCACTAGTATTTTCGATATCCTTCGATGCGTCCCGGCACCCGACTATTTTTTCTTACGTTTCGGCACTCATAGTAGAACCGGGAGCCCCTTTAACCATCATAACACGCGGTGACGAGCCACCCTTTTTTTTTCTTCATTCTTTTTTTCCAGGGGTTCCGTTCGTCATTAATAACGCGTTCCCCGGCATGGCCCAGCAACCTGTTTCTCTGATTTTCAGCCAAACTTGCTACCAAACATTTTTTGGAATAGACACCGCCATCCCGCGTTACTTTGCTCTCGGAGCTGGTTTCCCGTGGGGGCCCATTTTTCGTTCTTTCACTTGCTTGTTGGGTCCCCCTTTTTCTCCCGGGGCCTGAGCCTGACGTGTCCCACCTGCACCCCCCCTTCCCTTTTCGTCGATGACAATCCACAGCTATGTAAACTGTGTTTTTTTGGAACATCACTGCGTCGGCCTTTCGTTTTGCGCTCTTCGTTTCCTTTTCCCCCCCCCCCTTTTAGACGGGCGTCGTGGGGGCAGTGATTTCCCATCCGTTTTGGCTCACTCCCCCCATAGTGCACCTTGACGCCTGTGGCCGAGTAACGTGCCAGAAGGTCCACCCCCCCGTTCGTGGTGTTTTTCTTTTTTTCCTCCGCTTCCTTTCTCCAACGTTTTTTTGGGGGTCCTTTTTCATTTCCTTCCAGGCCTACGAGGGGACCGCGTTCAAGGAGAGTCGGTTTTTGGATAAACCAGGGTGTCCCATGGGGCTTTTTGCTCCTTTTTTTCCCCTTCTCTCCCAAGTCCGTGTATCCGCCTTCGTTTATAGCATGTCAGCTAAATTAATTCTCACTTCCAGGAAAAGGTTAGTGAGGCCCTGCAACTCTGTGGCAAATTTTTTTTCCTTGGGTGGGGGGAGCTCCCCGCACAACCCTTCTTATTGTGTTTTTTTCCTCTCGCCTCTTCTTTCTCTATTACTACCCCCCCTTAAGTTGTTTTTCTTCTAATCGAACTGAACAATCCCTCCTCGCACCCACCCCCCCCATCCCTTTTTCTTGGTTGGAGCTTTTCACCACCCAGTAAACCTTAGTATTCCTCGGGGGGGCTTCCTTTTTACAACTCCCTTTTTGAGTCTCCTTTAGGTTCATTAACTTTTATGTCGTTTGCAGACTTCCAACCACATGCCCTTTCCCCTGCCCTGTTGTTGTTTTCTGCACCAGGCGCTTCTACCGGCCCCCCCTGCGGTTCCCTCAGTTGTTCCCCTTGGCAATTGCCACCCTCACACAAAAAGGTGTTTCGGACACCGTCGCGTTTTTCGGCCCCCCCCGCCCCCGTACTTTTGGTGTCCTTCGTGAACTTTTACTTATCTCCTTACTCCTTGTCGTCAGGCGGATGGTAGTAGTCTAACTTCTTGACCTGGCCTCTCGCTTTTTTACGTGGGCCGCAGAAGTTGTCCCTTGCTACTGGCTTCTCCTTTTCTTGTGTGCCAGCCCAGGGTACATCGTTTCGATCGTCCTCCCCAGTTTGATGGGCGGGGGCCCATTCTTCTTCTTCTCGTGGGCTTACAGGGACCACACTGGGGGGGATGAGCGTATTGTCCACGTCCCTCCACTGCTCGAGTCCAGATTTCGAGGCTGGACCAAGGTTCTCTTCCTTTTCCTTCTTTTGAGCGGGGGTGCTGGATAGAAGCAAGTTTTGCGTTACGACCGGGTGTTCAGGGCTTTTCTTTTTTTTCGACCCCCTGTCCCCCCTGCGATTTAGACGTGACTGGCCCGGACCGCTTTTGGCGTGTTCTAACTAGCTTTTTTACCGCTCCCTTTTTTTCTCCCTTTTTCCCCTTTAACCCCCTGACCGTCAGTTCCAAAATCTTTCTGGTTGGCTTACGCCCTCGAACGTTACCTACGACACAACTAGTGGTGTCCCGCACCCTGTTTCGCTTCCCCCGGCGGGTCTCGGTTGCCCGGACCACTTTCCTTCTACCGGTTTTGGACACCCCACTTAGTTGTTTTTTAAGTTTGGTTTTTGTCGAGAATTCAGCTCGAAAATAGTCTTATCCGAAAAAGTGTTTTTTCCTTACCTCCCCCTGTCGTTATGTTCCCAAGGGGCTGTGAGGACTTCCATGGCTCCCATTCAGTCCCACGGGAAGGAAGTGGAGTATTTTGCTAACTCATCCCAGTGTTCATTCTTTTCTCCCCCCCTCTCCCCCCCCTCTGGTTCGTCGACTATGTGCTTTTCAACCCCTTCTCCATTTGCCCGTATCTATGTTTCTCTAAAAAGTTCCCCCTTTGCCCGTCCGGAATGTTGGCGTAATTTCTCGAACGCCCTCGTTTTCCTCCCCCCCTTGACCATAACCATTGATACGGGCTGCTTTTTTCCCCCCGTGTGTGCGCCTCTCGGTGAGTCACGGGAAGGTAGAACGTCCCCCACCACACCGCCCCCCCTCCCCCTTTTTTCCGGCCCATCTGAACTCCGTTGCGCGGGTGTTTGTTTTTTTGTTCGTCCCCACCGCGATTACCTGGATGTAATAGGATCGGGGTTTTCCATGAAAAGAGCTTGGCGACCGTGATTTGTAAGTTAACCTAGCTTTAACAGCCTTCCAAGATCCTGTTTCTAATTTTATTCTTTAGCTTTCTGGGCCCGTTCTCGTCTATTTTTCCCCTATCCAAAATATCATTCCCTTTTCCCGCCCCCCCACTGAAATAAACCAGATTCTTTTTTTCTTTTTGACCTTGATTACCTCCCACACTTTCTTTCCAACCTTCTTACCTTGTTTTAATTTACTTCTCCATGTCTGACCCTCTTTTCTTTTCTCCCTCTAGTTAAAAACAGGGTCAGAGGTACTAAGTTGGAGGGGTTGAATGTCTTATTTTGTGTAGTGTTTCTGTTTTTTTCTTCTTTTATGTACCCCTTGTGTCTTGGTAATAAGTCCTGTGTTGATGCTTCACCCTTAAATGTAACCTTTTTAAATATGGTCCCCGCTCCCCCTACTGCCCGTCCAATCACTTCTCAAACTTTAATTACCCTTCCCCAGGTCGAAGGGGCCGCCCCTTTTTCAGCCCTTCTTTCCCCACATTCTCTAGAAAAACAAAACCCCTGTCCATTCCCGTTTTCTTTACACTTTTAACAATAGTTGTCTGCCATTTCACAAATGGATATTTTTGTTTTTCGTTTCTCCTCTCCAAAGCATCCCTGCCCCCCCTTTTCTTGTGAAGGATTCTTTCTATTAACTTTCCTGAAAGATACGTTAGATTGACCTATGCCAATTTTTTCTCTCTCTTTTCCTTCTCCTGGACTTTGTTTGTGTGTGCTCTCGTGGTGCCGGGTCCGTAATCTACAACACGTATTGCTTGAACTATAACTTCTCACCTCAATCCTTGCCCACACCCTGTATCAAGTATGGCCCTTTTCCCCATTCCTTTTGCCCCCCAGGAATTAAATTTCTTTTTTTGCCCTGTTCCATTAAATTTTTTCCCCCTCTTATTTCCGGTATTTATTTTTCTGTTTTTTTTCTATAGGAATTGGCCAAACTTCTTCCTGCTTGCTGACGTTGCAGTATAAACTTTTTTCTGTTAACTTTTACGTATTTAGTCACATTGGTAAGTATGCTTTTTTTCTGCTTTGGCCATTCTTCACCCAATTCCATCTTAGGGGAAGCGAACCCCCCCCAGCGGATGCATACGGGCCCGAATTCTCCCCCCCCCCAGGCATTTTACCCCAATAATCCTTTAAAATTTAAGCCTTCGTGGGGCGTAGTGAGCCCTCTTTCACCCCCTTACACAAGTTCCTAATTATATAAATTTAAAAAAAGTTTACGCCCCCTTTTTTTTTCACTTTCCTTTTTTCCTTTAATCATTATCTACTGAAATACTGTTTCTTGCTGTGGCGGTGACCGAGTGGATTTAATACGGATTTATTGATAGATCCTTTGCCTTCATCGATAATTTTTTCTCCGCTTTCTCCTTTCCCGTGTTTTTTTTCACGCATTATACTTCCCACCCAAAACCTCCTCCCCTTTTATGTGCAACACCCACAAGAAGGGGAGTAGCCATGTAATGTCGGTTTCCTCAACTACCCCCCTCCCCTCGCCCTTTCTTTCCTGCTGGTTCTTCCACTTCGTGCTACACCTTTAGTTTTCATTGTCTTTTGAAGCATTTACACTAAGGACGTCCCCGGTCGATGCGCAACACGGGAACTCCCTTCCCGTTTATGCATTTTGTGCGTTCCCGCACACATTCTTTTTGCCGTCGAGATTTATCCCCCCTTTTGATGTTCCAAGGTCCCGTTATCCCCCTGCTCGATGATCCGGTCCCCTCTCTTTCTGTCAGTTTTTTGATTCACCACTTTTCTAAAACGCGGGATGGCATTTGGGTAACACTAATTACTTATGGCCTCTTTTTACCATTCACGCCCCCCCAACTATTCCGGGTTCCGTTTTGACTCGTTTCCGCCATTTAGTTTGTACATCCCTTTTGTTCCCCTCCCTGCCTTTAACCTCCCTTTTTTTTCCCTTGTTCTGTCGGCCGCACCCTTCGTTCTTTGGCATTCTTGATCTTTTGTCTCGCCATTATCGTTCTTTCCACGTTCCACCTTGGGGTTTTTTTTTTTTTTTCCATCCGATCCCGGCACGCATCCTCCCTTTCCTGTTCACTCGGACCCCTTTCCGTGGACCGTCTCCTTTTTTTTAGTATCGTCCGATTTTGTTTTTGCGTTCGCACCCAATGAGCTTTTTTTTTTGCGTTTCCGCGTTCGTTCGGCAAATCACCGAAACAGTTTGGGGGACTTGTGCCCTCCTCTTCCCCTTTTCTTTTTCCCTCTCTTGATACCCACCTGGTTCTGGTGTCCGATAAAGTCGGTCTTCTCGGGTTGATAAGTTCGCCGTTGACAGGGTATTTCACCCTGGGCTTTCAGTCCATTTTTTGCCGTTTCCATTCCAGGCCCCCCCTATCCACCCCCAAGTCTTGACCTTTTTGCCTCCCCTCTCGCTCTTTTTCTTTCGATCCCTGTCTCCTTTTGCACATTCTGGCCCCTCAGCTTGTGGGGACATGGGTCCCCTTTCCTACGCCCTTCCCCGTTACCCGTGTTCAAGTCCTGGTAGTCTTTTTTGATCTGCAAGCCTATTTTTCCCCCTGTGCTTTCCCCCATCTTGATAATACCTGCCTCCCCCGGGCCAAAGTTCGCGGTTTTTATCGAATGCCCAACGTAGACGGGTTTTCCGATGTGCCGTGATTTTCCCCACCGAAGTTGCTCCTCCCCTTTTCTCTTTTTTACTCCCCTGGGCTGACTCGTAACAGTGCCCTTTTGGTTTTAACTTTTCTCCAACCGCGTGGGGATGTTTTTTGTCCTTTTCCCTCCTACTTTCGCAACACCCTTTTGTTGTTCTTTTTTGTCTTCCAGGCGACCGAGTGTCCCCTTCGGTTCGTTTGAGAAGTGGCCCTGTTCTTCACCCCCACCTTTTTTCGTTTTCCTTCCCTTGTTTTGGGGGATCCGGTTCTCCCAACCTGTTTGCTTTTTAGGCGGACGAGTTTTCTCATTTACGTACTAAAGGTCGCCGACAAAATGGCGTTGTCTGGACTTTCCCCGATGGCAACCTCTCCCTTTTTAACCGTGGGTGGGGGGAGCCCCAGCCCACCCTTGTCTTTTTTTTGTGCCCCGCTTCTCTATCTTTCCCCTCCCCTCTTCCTTTTTGTTTTTTTGTCTCTCTAGAGTTTCCCCATTCCCCTTCTTTTTTTTACTGTATACCACCCCCTTTCCCCCCCCTGCTGTTGTCCTCGGGCCGGGCTACAATTGTCTTGTTATTCCACTCTTTTGTCCCATGCTAAACGGCGCTAAACGGGCGGGTGGGCTCCCCACCCTTATCCCCTTCATTTTACCCTCCCACCTGTGTTGCTGTGAGTTCGATCTCCTTTCCCCCCCAGCTGTCCCCTGTTTTGACTTCCAAAGACCCCCACCAATGCGACGTTCGCTGAGGTCACCCCCCCCTCCCCTTCCCTTTTTTTTCCTTTTCCTTTTTTTTTTGTTTCTCATGTTCCCCCGGCTTTGTCCGTCAGATTTAGTTCTTTCACTTCTTGAATCCTCAGTTTTACGCCGTTCCGGTTTTTTTGGATCGTCCCCCGTAATGTCCCTCTCCTCCTTTTTTTTCTTCTGGCCCCCCAGTTTCCCATCTATTAGACTGACCCCGCCTGGGCGGGGCCCTTTTCGGAACTCGTTGACAGGAGTCCAGGTTCCCACCGGCCGTGGATTCCCCTCTGACTTTTCCCCCCCCCCTTCTACCTCCTTCTCTCTGCATCTGTACGGCGATTCCCTTTCGAGTCATCCTTTGGTTTGGGTTTTTTGCTGGTTTATCCGTGCAGGGCCTTTGGCTGGGGCGCCGGTCCCCCCCCGTTCCTTCTTCCTTTCGGAACGTCACCTGCTGGTATGCCTTTGAAGAATGTGATTTTCTCCTGTTTGTTATCATCTTCAGTGTCCCTCCCTCCCGGTTCTATGGACTTTTACACGTTTCCAAAAAATCTCTGGTGTGCCTTAGAAACGTACTATGCCCCCTTTACTAGGGTGTCCCGCCATGGGGCAGTATCACGGGTTTTGCTTATCTTCCCTTAGTCTGTCCTTACAAATTTCCCCCCCCCCAATTCGTGCGGATAGGTTGGACTAAGATCACTATTCCATCCTCTCTGCCTCCTCACGTTCCCTAACTTACCCCATGCCTTTTTTCCCTTCTTGTGCGACCCACTCCCCCGGCGGAAAACACTGTGTCAAGTTGTGTCATTTCTCTCCTTCTTTTTGTCAACTAATCAGCTTGTAATTTCTCCCAGTCTCCGCGTCTTTGTTTTTTAGTACCCCCCTTTTGAGTCGCAACCGCAATTGGATATCGGTAGTTAAAGTCCTTGTGGGACAGCCCCGTTTCACCCCCCCCCCCCCCCATTTTTGGGCTTCGTTAATCTCCGCCGCACTTTTCGTCAACGTCACATACCCGGAGTGATTGAGTCCCGTTTTTTGTCCGCTGCGCAACTTAAGTTTGCCCTCCTCCCATCCCTTTTCCCACCACCAGCCCCCCTTTTCACCTTCTTCCCCTTCTGTTTGGTCGTTCCCACCCCGCGCATCATTTTGTACTTTACCTTGGGTTTCGTCCCAATTTTGGCGTATTAAGGTTTTTTCTAGCTTATTTTTGACCAAGTTTAAGATCTGGTATCCTTTTTCTCCCTTTTACGTTCTTTTTCTCTCCACTATCCCCCCCATCGTATTATCTCCTTTTATTTTTTTTTGCAACCCTTCCCCTCCCCCCCATGTAGTCCTTCGTAGGATATGATTAAATAACCCCAATTTCCAATTCTGCTACTTGTTTAACACGTTTTCTTCTTTTTCTTTCTGAACCCTTGACTCTCTTTTTCCAACTAAGAATCCTCCTTCCCCCCTCTACCCCGTTCTTATATTTTTTTTTTATTTTATTCTTTGGTCGCATTTGGTGTTAGCTTTTCCCCACTTCTTTTGCCTTCCGGTATTGTGTTTTTCATTACAATTCCTTTTTTTCCTTTTTCCTTTTGAAAGCTAGACCTTCCCCAATGTCTTAAACCCCTATGTACATACCCTTATTAATGTCAATTGTCTCCAAGTCTCTTCTTCCTTTTTTTTCCTTTTCCCCTTCTTCTATAAAACCCCACACATGCAAATAACCGTGAGCCCACAGTTTTGACCACCATAATGGACATGTTCCCCACAATAAAACGATATGGTGTCAGAGTTTTTAGCAAGAATAATGAACTCCCCACTTTTTCAGTTCTTCCCCTTTTTAGCTCCTTCAAACTCCGTTTGATGTCGGAAAATAGACCCTTTCTCTATCTTTTCATCTACACTTTTTTTTCTTTGTCAGAGGGACGTTTTTCCGGTGCCCTCTTCACACGTTCTCTTTGACTCTAACAAAATCTACCCCACTTTCTACACTCCCGCCACCCCAATATTGCATTTGCTTGCCCCAGATTTCTGCCCCCCACCCCCTTCCCTTATCCCATCCCTCCATCATGTACCCTCTCCTGTTCCAATTAATTTTACTTCCCCCTTGTAACCCCTTTGATTTGGTTATGGATTTGGCTCAATTTAACCCTCCTACCGTGCTTGCTTTCTTCCGTTGCATGATCCCAATTTTTTTCTGTATGTTTACTAAGTGAGAGGCCGTGGTCCTCGCTTGTATCAGTCTTCCCCAACTGAAACTTTCCTTCCTCTCACCCCACTATTCTTTTCAAGACCGAACTTTTTCCTGAACCCCCCCCAACGGATGCGACCCAAATTTTAACCCACTTTTCCCCCTCTCCGACTGTAGACTTTTCCTATTGATCACTCTTACCCTCTTCCACCTAAGTTCTTTTATTATTTCCTACCCACCCATGTTCGACCCTTTTTTCCCCAATTTTTATTTAAACTTTCCCTATGCCATCCTTTCACAGTGGCGAAACGGCGATACTCGATTTTTTTTTTTTTATTTGACTTCTCCTTGCCAATCCCTCCCCCAAATTATACACCCATTTTGCTGGTCAAGCATATGATGTTCACTTACTTATACTTTCAAAATTCCTTCTTTTTTCTTTCCCCCCCCACTCCACCCCTGTCTCTTCGTAGCCTTACCTTTGGGTTCCGAAACTACACTCCCCACTTTCCCCTGTAGGAATTTGTTCTGAAATTTTTTTTTTTTTTGCTTTTGTTGTCTATGGCTTTCACCTTACTAGTCTTCCTTTTTTTGAACGTATGACCACCGGTTTTTTGTCTCAATCATTGGGGTGTCTCCTTTTCTTGGCCTAAACTTCCGTTTGTTGTGATTTACTCCATGCAGGCTGGGGTCCCCCAAAAGTTCGTTTTTTTATCCCCGTCCCTTGTCCCAACCGTAAGTTTGACTCCCATCTTCTTGTCTCCACACTCGGCGTGGAGGAAAAAAATCCCCCCTTTTTTCTTACGGGATGCTTTGATTTAGTTGTCCCTACCACTATTTCTGCCTGACCGTTTCCGCCCTTGAGTTCTCAACAGTTCCCCTTGTACCATTCATTTGTCCCCTTCCTTTTCAGTCCCCCTTTTTCGTTTGACTGCCTCGGTATTTCATGCGATCCATTCTCGACCCCCCCCCTCCCTTCCCCACCCCGACCCCTCTTTGGGGTTTTTTTCTCTTAATCTCCTTCACGCGACCATCCCGCAGGGTGGACCCTTGTGAAAGTTCAGTTGACCTTGCGGTCCTCCTCCCTCAGTTATGTTCGTTCTTCACTTTCGACTCGTTTAAGCCACCCCCGATTTTGGTTGGAGGGGATTTTATTCCCTCCTATACAACAGTTAGCTTTAAGCACTGTCTACCACCTTTTGCTTCCCGAGGGGCACCCCCTAGTCTCTAAGTCTCCCTTCGGTGGGCTTGGTGTTTCCCGTTTTATTTCCCCGGCCCCCAAGATTTCTTCCCGGCAGCACAACTTTCGTCTGCGATCCTTCTTTGCCCCTCTCACCAATTTGTATGCTCTGCCTTTTTCGCTCCGTGCGACGCTGCTTCTCGGGTTTTTTTGGGTGTTGAGGCATCATGGTGTTAATGGGTCCTTCCCACGGGTGGCACCCATGGAAGCCCTGGGACGTAAGGCCCCTCCCTTTTTTCCCCGGCCCAGGCGGGTCTTTCCTGACTTTTTTTGCAGTATGTTCCCCTGTTGATGGCCCCCACGCTACTGTCTTTTTCCTGCCCTTCGGTTGCGGCTCTCGACTTCTTCACCAAAACGTTAGGGACTTCGTCCGCTGGCCTTTCCCCCCTGAATTGCTTTTCCCTCCCCCCCATTAAGTTCTTGACTTTGCGGTTTTGCCGAATAACCAGTTGCCCCGAAGTGGGTTCCCCCCCCCGTTGGCTTTGGGTGCCCCCGTCAAGCCACCTTCCCTCCCCCCCAGCGCCCAAACCT
>Ga0179593_1260288_pt1 | contig 11287 bp, 12 predicted proteins | sample CZODoug2_1_08_16_FD_185931 | JGI IMG/M metagenome (GOLD analysis project Ga0179593, IMG submission 185931) | Vadose zone soil fungal communities from Angelo Coast Range Reserve, California, USA - CZODoug2_1_08_16fungal (PacBio error correction) | ecosystem: Environmental > Terrestrial > Soil >... | reverse complement strand
GCCGAGCTCTGCGACGTCTCTGGTTTCAACCAAGAACCCCCTGCAGCCTTCTTTTCTTTCCTTTGAGTCCCAAAGAACACCAGGTCGTCTTGGTTACCCTTGGAGTCAATTGCTGGTGGTTTTCTCGCTGTTTCGTGCTCTACGCTTCGGGGGCAACCGTCGGCAGATGGGGATTCCCCAGCCAAAAAGTGCGGCTTTTGCTGGTACTCCCTGTAGATTTACTTGGTATATGCTTTTACCTGTACCCATCGGAATAACGTAAAGTCCTAGATTCAGCTGCTGTGACTTCTCCCATATCCTGGGCGAGACCCCTTCTCATCGTCACGTTTTTATGGGAATCCCTCAGCAGCATTTCTTTATTAAGGTTCCCTTCCTTAGAACGATCGGGAGGAGAATGTTTACAGGTTTTTCTTCGATCGTAGAGTCGGTGCCTCACAGTGTGCAAGTTGAAGGAAAGTAGCCTGCGTGCCACCATTCGATGAAGGACAGCAGGAAGGATCGACCGCAAGGTTTTTTAGGGCACGAAGGCCGTGCTGTGACTCGGCAAATCCAAGGTCGGACCCCCCTTCAGCCTTCCCCTCCATCAGCGCGTACGGCGGAGTCGGTTTTCGATCGTCGGGTTGTCATAATTTTCCGTGCACGAACCCCTACCTGGCCGCAAGGAAGAGCATCTGACTTGACCCGCCTTTTCCCTCTGATAGACGGACTCCAGCGTCATTTAGTTGTGAGGTGGTTTTTTTTTCGTTGCGGTTCAACCCTGGTCTTTTTTGCACGACGCCGAGGGTTTTTCCCTCGACATTTGAACCCGGGGGTGGGAGACAGCCCCAGCGGTACCGCCGTTTCAAGCCATCCTGGGAGTGCCCTGGACTTTTCTTCCTCGTTCTGGTCGCAAACTTGTATTGGATAAGACGCTAAGGGCCGCGACCTTCCAAGACGCACCCGCTGGGCCCCGGTGGCTTTTTTTTCCTCAGAGGAATCTGGGTAGTAGAAGTTGGAGTTGACCCATGGCTTTTTTGTTGACCTGTCTTGGACAGGCTGCGCCGTGCCCGTAGGGATTGACACATTTTAGATAGAAGATCGCGGATTCTTGCCCTTTTTTTCCGCGACCAGTTGGCGGTTAAAAGTTTAAGTTGACGCTGCCAGAGAACTTTGTCTGAACTTGCAGACCTATTGAGTAGACGCAGGACGACGGGGGGGCCCGGAGAGACGGGATCAACCTCCCCGCTCCCCCTATTCCCACCTCGGGTAGACTAGATAAAGAGCCTTCTGAGATCGGCGTGTTCTGCCCCCCCTGCGCGCGGTGTTATGCTCGACTTGTCCGCCGCCCTACTTTTTTTGCGGCTGTCCTGTAGTCTCCCGACAATTCTTCCTTATCTCCGGGTCGACTCAGGTGTTCGAACGGGATCTATATCTACGTTTAAATGAATCACCTCCAGACCTGTTCTCCTTTTGCCATGTTCCCCCCTCCTCTACTGTTTTTCCCCCTTGTGACCCCGGTTACCATTCCGGCCTCTTTCAGGACGAAGGTTAACGCCGCTCTGTAAACCTTTTTACTAGAAGATACAATCTTATCCTTAATTCCTCTTTTTTTCTGGCTCTTGAGAGGGGGACCACAAAAGTTGGGACGAGGCATGATGGAACGGCCCCAGGAGGCATACTTAATTCCTGATTTGCCTACTGTCATTCCCCAGGCGCTCGTTCCGCCCTTCTTCCCCCACCAGGACTTGTGAGCGGGCCAGTTCTTTGGTTAAAAGTGCTATCTATCTCTGATCTTCTTTCTATAACCAGGTCTTTTTCTCGTGTTCCCCCCTCTCGGCGGTAATCTTCACAAAGCCCAAGGGAGCCAGGAGGTATGAACAATTCCTCCTTCTCTTCTCGCTATGGTCCGCCCCCACCGTCGCCTTTTTATGAAAGCAGAGTAAGCTTTTTTACCACTTGTCGATTGGATCTCCTGCGCCCCTCCTGGTGTGCAGGAGAAGCCCTTGGTATGGCACCCACTCGTACTAGCTTCCCCCGGGTCTTTGCCTCCCTTCGGTTCTCTCTTCCCGTTCCACTGTCGTACCGTTTCCCTACCAAGCCCCGTACGTAGGAGGATAAACCCTCTTTCTTCTTGCATTCGTCGGGCGTTCCTTCCCTCTTTTTCGTTCCCTCTCATTCAATCCTATCTTTCGCAGGAACTACCGCCGTCCCCTACAACCCCCCCTCGGGTTAAATTTTTTGAAACTCCCTTCCTCTCTTCGCGGTCCTTTGGTCTTAGGCAGGCCAGTGGCTAAAGAAGAATTTCTTCAAGCCATATTCTTCTGGTTCGTGATTTCGATGGCTGCCCTTCTCCCGGAAATCAGTGTAAGGACCCACCCCTTCGGACGTCGGAGATTGCGATAACCCTTAAGGCGGAATTGGCATACCGCCATCTCACCTCACCCTCCCGGTCCTGCTGTACCTCCAGTAATCTCGACAGTATTCGTGCTACCAGGCAGTGGAGGACTAAAAATTAGGTGGTTGCCCCCTTCCCCTTCCCTTTTTTTCCACTTTCAACCCCTCTCAGTGCCCTGACAAGTCCTTCGCGAAAAGTAGGCTGACCCGACGACCTGAAGCGCCCCTTTCCCTCGGCCGCGGTCCCGCTTTTGCCCTCGCTGCGGGTATCAGCCCGGACGTTTCCGGCTCCTCCTCGCGTGGGTCCCCCTGCATCAGGGCTAAACGAGGCGAAGGCCAAGAGCGAAGATAACGTTGTAACTTTTAGGATAAACACTGGACTCGGTGGTCCTTACATGAACCTATAACGTCGCTTAGTACATTTTAGGGAACGTGTCCTTCAAGGCTTTATCTTCTTTCCTTTTATGCTACTAGGTCGGCGTCTCTGTTTGTGGATTAGGTATTCAGGATTTTCGAGAACGCCGGTACCCCCATGAGTCCGCTCTCAGAAAGACCCATTTTCTTTAACGCGCTGTTGACCATTTCTTCTCCTTTCCTCCATTGCGTGTGGTCCATAATCCACTTTCTTTGACTTTTTGAAACTCACACCATGAACCCGCTGTATTTTAAGTTCAAGGAGACCTCCCCCTCAACACTCTTGGCGACTGGCTTTCACGTCACCTTTCTCTTTTAACCGGCAATACTCTCCCTACCTCTCCCTCCAAGTTGTGAGCTTATCTGCCTTACATACCTAGACCACAGACCATCCCCCTTGGATTCTTTTTCCACCACATAAACATCACCAGTCCCCACCCTACTCCCACCCCCTATCGTCTACCGCGAAAAGTACCTATACACTGTTTCCAACTGAGAGACCCCTAGAGAGTTTTGTGGGGGTCCGATTTTGTTGTGCATGTTCCTAACACACCATTTTACCACCTTAGAATCTTAACAACACACCACACCCCCCCCCCCCCAATTTGGTAGGGACCTGATGGCCGATGAGTAGGAACGTACCCTTCCCAAATTTTGATTTTTGCTGACCTTTTCCAGAGCCTGCTAGGCCCGGTCAGAATACGAGTTTGAGAGAGTGATAAATTCTCTGGCTCCCCCCCCCCAGTTTGTTTCACCGCTGCTTCTACCTGCCTCGACTCAATTTATCTACAGCCGTCAAATGGAAAGAAGAACGTAGGGCCCCCACACCACTTTCCTGACTTTACCTTCCCCCCCCCCTTTTACAGTGCGCGGAAGACTTAAATATAGAGGATTCTTCTCTTCATTAGCCTTGTCGCCCCCTTGACGGAAACAGGGGTTTCCGTCCCTCTGTCCCAGTCTCATGAGGAGGCTTAAGACGTAAGTGTGACGCTTACTTGAAATGTCCTATTTCACCTCAGTCTTCTCGTCGATACGGAGCTTTAAGGATTATGACCGCAGAGTAGGACTCTCCCTGGGTGGCTGCGCTTTTCCGGTCCTCGGCCCACTCCGTCTGTCAGCATTACGCCTCCTCCCCCCTCACTATCCCCTCATTTCTCCCCTCCGTCCTCCTTTCTCTACCCCCCTTTCCTCTTCTATATTTGGGCTTCCGCTCCCCTCCCTCCGACCTCCCCGCCCCATGTTCCCTCTCCCTCCCCCAGCCACCTCCCCCTTTCTGCTCTTTCCCCCCTCCCTTCTCCCACTCATCCTCTCTAGTCCCCTTCTCTTTCTCATTCACTTTCCTTTTCTTCCTCCCTTCTCCTTCCCTCCACCCTCTCCCTTTTCAGTTTCTCTCCTCCTCCTTTCCCTCTTTTCCCCTTTTTACCCTACCTCTCCCCCATTTGCCTTCCTCTACCTCTCCACCCCCCCCCTCCCCACCCTCCACTTATCCCCCCCCCCCTTACCCACCTCCCTTTTCGTTTCTCATTCTCTCTATGTCTCTTTCTTATGACTTTACCGTCTCCTGGTCTCCCTGCCCTGCCTCTCCCCCCCTTTTTCTCTCCATTCTCCTCTGTATTCTCACCCTCCCCCCTCCACTTCTTCTTCTACCTCCTCACCCCCAATCCCCTCTCTCCTTCTCTCCCGGCTTTTCCCCCCCTCCTCCCTCCCATCTACCCCCCTTTCCTCCCTCCCCTCCCCCTCCCCCCCCCTCCTTGCCCCCTTCCCCCTCCCCTACTTCCCCTATTCTCAACCACGCTCGCGCCATCCCTTCTTTTCTCAACCTCTCCTTTCTCCCCCCCTTACTCTCCCATCCCCCCACCGCTCTTCTTTCCCACCGCCCTCCCCATCCCCAAGCATCTATTCCTCTTCCTTTCTCCCTCCTCCCCCCTATGGACTCTATCAGCGTGTTTCAGCCCCTTTTTTTCCTCCCACCGAATATGGTTCCCAGGCACCGTCGACTTGTGCTCGAGAGGGCGCTAGTTATGATTCCAAGCGGCCGGATGGGCTTGATATGGTGAGTTTTAGGGGGCCACAGCGGTGAGCCCCGTGAAAATGAGGGTTTCCCCCCGACTACCCGTACGTTTTTCTTGCTCCCATCGCCTCGAGAGGCGGAAAAAGTTGCTGGCGAGAAACCTTCGAGTACCTTTTTGCTCACGACACCAGGTTGCAGCGCCTCCCCCCGATGGCTCCCATTGGCTCGTTTCTCAGACATTGGCATCCCTTAATCCTAGAATTTTGTCGCTTCTCGCGAAACCGCTGGGCGGGGTAGTTGGGACCGTCTTTTCCCCACCTAGGGTGTTGACTAGATCGTTTGCCGGCCATAGCTCTCCTCCCATTCTTCGACATTGCGCCTTCCCTTTACAGCGGGGCCAGCGGAATTCCCCTATCAGGCCTCGATTTTCCCTACCTCACAGGGGTGGTGATTTCCCCGCTGTTTCGTTGGTTCCAAGGAAGTACAATCCCCCCTTGCGCCACTAAGTTTTCTCCTTGGTGCTGGCCGAGCGCGGCTTTTCCTTCCCCCCAGTTCCCTTTCAATGGCGTTTTTTTCACAAAGAGATAGTTCGATAACGAGTCACCCTCGTACCTGTCGGGAGAGCTGTCTGCTTTCGCGGTCCTTCCTGTATTTTTTCTCTCCTGTCCCTCCTTTGCGGAGAATTCCTGCAGATTTTTTTGGCCTGGATTGTGTGACCGCCGATTCGCTGAGGGACCCTTTCTGGTCGACGACCTGGCGTGGTTCGACGTTTTTGTCTGAGCGGCGGTCCTCTCTATTTTCCTCTTTTGTTAAGAGGCCGCTCACATTCCCAGAATCTTCCGGTCTGGCCTCCGGTGATCCCTCAGAGTTTTCGTTCTTCGCGGAAGACGGTACCCATTCTGGCTCTATGTTCGGCCCTCCGTTATCTTCCTTCTTTCCTTCTCCCCCCCTTTGCCCTTCCCCCCTTTCCACTCTTTTAAGCTAATAAGGTTGTTGTTGTTTGCGCCTGAGAGGCTCGGGCAAAGGATTTTTCTTTCTCTTTCTGTTCCCTTCCTTCACGGCGTCCTCCCCCATCGTCGCCGGAATGGTACCGCGTGTCATCTCGGTAATTTTTCCCCTCTGATTTTCTGCCTTTACTTTTATTCCCAAACGGGTCCCCGATGTAGGTAGTTTTGTTCGTTATCGATGCTCTCAGATAATCGCTTGTAACATGAAGTAGTCCCCTTTTCCACCAGACTAATTCCGGGTCTTCTTCTCCCCTCTTTTTGTACTGTAGGTCCCCCTGCTACCCATTAGCAAGTCTTCCCCCAGTAGAGATTTCGCTTCCCGACTGAGAAGAAGCTTCTCTCGTATAATTTCCCCCGGTAGTTTAGTGCGTGGATCTTCCCTGGACATCGAGGTTGCCCGCATTCTGCCCCCCTGCTGGGCTGGGCTTCTCGAGAGACTTATAGATTTCTTTTTAGTTGTGTATTCGTGGCGGCCGGTTCTCGCCGTATACTTTCAGTTTCCCCTTCCCCTCTGTCCCTCACCACCTGCTGTCGCCTTCGACCCTCCCGTGCCGCTGCTTGATGGGTGGTTCTGCAGCTGAAGCTGACGGCCGCTCTTTCGAAGACCGCGGTACTCATCTTGTCAAGGACGGTTCAACGTGACAGCGTTCCCAGACCCCCCCTGGTCCCCCTGGACTACCCCCCATAAGCCTTTTCTTTTCTCCTGTGGGGGTCGGAAGCTCTCCGGTCCTGCTGCGGCCACTGCTGAGCCCCCCTCCTTGGAATCAGGGGTCTTGAATTTGGTTGAGAGGGTTAGAGCTGGGGATGAGGTTTCGACTGACAAGCGTTTTCTTTTCGCCTTTTACGTCTCGATTGATTTTTCCGCGGCACCCACTTCTGTTCTTTCAAACTTTGTGGGCTCCCCACGGCAGATTAATCCTACACGAGCACACCCCCCTGACTCGGATCTGGATCGTCCTCCCCTCATATTGACCCTTCTTCCCCTCACCTCAAAGGATAAGTTTACGGGTCCAGGAAAATCTTTACCTTTTGGTGCGCCTTTGGAATCCACAGCTGATAGAGTCCCCCTTTTCTTTCTCCACGGACGCCGTTCGTGACCCTGTGTCGGACTGCTTTTGGCCCTCTCCCGGTCCTCGCCGGGCGAAGATGATTCCGCCCTTCGGGTTGGTAAAAGTACGCTTCTGCGTCATGCTCCCTACCCCGGACCTTTTTCCGGTAATCAGCTTCTTCTCCTGTTTCTATCCAGGTCGCACCCCCTTTCTTATGCCGCGGCGAACCAGACGAGGCTTCCTTCCACAGCTGAAGAAGATAATGATCCCGTTAATCGCAGCGAAAATGGACGTCCTTTTACTTCTGCAGGCCTGTTATACCCGTCGCCATTTTTCCGTCTCATCCTATGATTTGCCAGTTTTTCCAAAATCACACGATATTGATGGGTCGATCCAGGAGTCTTTCCCTTCTGCCCCTTTCGAAGCAGCGTGGCCCGACTTTTACTTTCTGCACGATCGGTGCGGCCGAAGCACTCATGATGCCCCCGAAGTGCCGAGGCGGATTCAGCTAAAGCCACTTCCCCCCTTGAAGATTGCTGCCCCACCAGTCTTCGGTCCCCCGTGGCAAGACCGCGTAGAGCTTTACATCGGCGTTTTTGTTCTAGCCCCTCAACAGAAGAACCCCTCTCCTATTGCCAGCAGTAGACAAAAGGACTTTAAGAGCTGTTACTGCGTTCTTCTCGCCAGAGATTCGCTCTCGGCTGCAGTGGCTTTTCTGGTTACTCCCCCGACTACGTCCTGGAAGGCAGATCTCTCCCTCTCCCCCTTTTGTTTGTGAGATTTTTGGATCTGCCTTCCCTACCTATAGTGTAGTACACCAGACAGCCCCTCAGCCGAGTCTTTCGACGCTTGGCCGATTTTTTCACTTGAAGTACCCTGCTCTTTTTTCCTTTGTGAGAGGTGGACTGCGGCCATCGCTTGCTGTTCTTTTCTGGTTTGCTTTCTCTCAAAAACTCCGGCTTGGTATTTCGGATTCCTCGGGGTTTGGGGCCCCCCCGGGGATGGCTCGGCCTGTCGTGGTCCCCGTCAACCCCCTTTGACGGTTTTTTTGTCGTGATCCTTCCCGAGCCTTTGTGTCTCCGGAGATGCTTTACTATCTCGGGGACTCCCCTCACCTTCGGTGCCCGAGTGATGTTTCCGCCTATTCATTAGCCTTCTTTACTCGAAAACTCCCCAGCCGGGACGGGTTCAAACATCGGGTTTTTACGATCACTGGTTTTCTACTAATGGCGATGTATAAAGTTGCCTGTCATTCGTAACGTGCCCTGGCTCCGGTTCCTGTTAAAAGGTCTACTCCCTCTTTAGTCGTCGCGTTTTCGGGGCACAGATGTAGAACCCTGCTTGAAGGATGAGGTTTTTTTTTTCTCACCCTGCGAGGAAAAGGAGGCCTCTGGCGCGGAGGAGCCGTCGAAAGTAAGGGTCTGAGCGATACCCAGGACTTGTGCCCTGGGATCGGCCCTTCAGGCGCACCCCGCGGCTAGCCTGCCCCTGATTACCAGGCTTGCCCCGATTGAAGGGGTCGCTGAAGGATTTTCCCATTTTTCCTGAGAAGTGGGCCTCGATCAGCGGGGTTCTATTGAGCGGGCGCACGTACCCCGAAATCTTCCCTGGCAAGCGATTTTTACGCCGTTGCGTCGTCCCCCGCCTGAGCAGAGATATTCGGACGATGTGTATCCATGTAGATCGTTTTCTTCTGTGAGGTGTGCGGCGGGTCGTAGGATTTGCTGCGGTATGAGCCCCTCAAAGGTGATGTTGCCCCTACTCCCGAGGTTTTTATTCCTCCATCTCCTGTAGCGTCTCGTCCCCCGAAATACACTCTTTGCCGGCTAGCAGCCAAGGATCCACCCTCGTATCAATCAACCAGCTTCCTCGAACTTCTTGCTGTACTCCCGAGGGCCCCTTAGAGTGGCGCCGAATGGAATTCATCCCTCCGACGCCCCCCCCTGCCGCTACTCCCTGCCCCCCCTCTTTTACTTTTAGGGGCATGCCTTCTTCACGGGTTGGTTAGTTTCTGCGACGCTGCTTGTTGCGTTTCCCCGGACAGGTTCTCGATGATTGAATAGTCTTCTCCCCACTGCGAGCGGCAATTCTGCGAGAAGCCTCTAAACTATCTCCTGTCCCTCCTCATCGGCCGGCTTCTGTAGACGTAGCCGCAGCAACTTTTGTTCCCCGCTGAATTTTGAGGCCAGGGATAGATATCAACCCTGGTTTTTATCTTCCCAAATCATTCAACCGAAGCGATAGGGGTTAGGTCCCTCTAGTTCTCCGGACCCGACCCAACGTGGGGTCTCCTTTTCGTTCTCTGCCCCCCCCATGTCTTTCCCTACCCAAGTCGATCCCGCGGACGCGGAGATGATAGGAGAGCCCTGTTGGATCGCGTGGACAGGCTGACCTCTTCTCGAACTTGTTGGTTGAGAAGCCGTGATTTCTCCTGGTCGTCGCCTAGGATGTTGACTCGACTTCCTTGGTTTCCTCTTCTCTGGTCGACGACACCTGGACGGGGTTTTTTGCCTTGTAGAACGCGATGAGTTATCTCATAGTCAAGAGTCTGAACACGACCTGCCTCTTTGACCGGTTCCTGGGGCATTCCTTCCAGGGATCCTGACTCATCTGTCGGTATGACCGATGAAAAGAACAGGGAAGTTGCTCGTGTTTGTAAGTCCCGCCTTTTTACGTTCCGGCCAGCAGTCATCGTTCTGAACTCCTTTGGTGCCCTAGTCACTATATTGTACTACCTCAAGTTGTTTTTGATTGATTGAGAGGATAGGGCACCAGGCTGTCATTGATCTGAATGCTTGCCAGGTCCCCTTAACGGCGGCCTCCCCCTCTGCCTGAATGTACCTTTTTCCTTTATTACAGCTCCCGCCCGGAGTAGGCGTGATAGGATGAAAACGGGTCCAGGGCCCCTTTTTCTTCGGCTCCTCTGATCGACATAGACCCTCTGAGTTCTCCGCCAGTTTTTGTCTCCCCCCGCGGCCCCTCTCCTATCTTGTTCCTATTTGTCCCCCAATAATTTCCTCTTCCCTCTGACGAGACTCAAAGTCGGCGGACACTTCGATGGTGCTTCCCTGCGCTCCAGACCGGCTCTCCATCATTACGGCGTCGTTTACCTCCTGCTACATCGCTTTTTTGGTCAGGGAGACAGGCAGAAATTTTGTTGCGGGCCGGATACTGGATCTTCCTAGAGGAGCCGCAACCTCTTCTGTTTCTTTTCATTAGGGTCTCCTGGTTCGTACGCTATACTGAAGCTCCTTTGTACCTCCACCACGCCTCTACGTCCTTTTTATTCAGTTTTGATGGAGGGCTTCGTTTTCGTACTTCCAGTGCCGGCCGGCGAATGTCGAACGAGGTCATCTCGCGACCGTGCCGGCCCCACTACAGGACAGTTCTAAAGACAACCCCCTCGTGGGATGCTCCCCATTCCCCGACCTTGGTCGATCTTCTCGATGTCGTCGGAGGAGTCTCGGCCCATTTCTTCGCAGATGAGGAGCCGCCTGGGAGTCCCAATAGGGTGAGCAGCTGGTTAGTGAGCGCGGCTAGCTTGGCATGTTTTTTTTGACTAGAGTGGTTCTCATCCGAGCTCTAGGCTTTGGTTAGTCCTAACCTGGTCGTCCGTCCAAATACAATTCCCTTGATCCCCTTCCCCCTATACATCAACCGCAGATCCAATTATTTACCCTCTGGATTCGACGTTACAGATAGCAGCCCGTATCCGAGCTCCCGGCTTCAAGTTGCTTCAGAAAATCAGGTTTTGACGCGCCAGGGATTGGCCGCCCCTTGCTAGCGGCCCTGCCTACCACGGCCTCCGTGGACCCCTTCGCTATGGTCAGTCCCCTACGCGCCTTTTTTTCCGCAGGTTTATTTTTCTCTCCCCAGGGGGGACGGGAGCGGGTCTGCCCTGTCACCTCTTTTTCTGCTTCAGCACTGTCTTGCAATTATAAGCCCTTTCTGGGCTTCCCGGTCCTACCCCTATTTCCTTCATCCCCCGGGAGCCGCTGAGTGAAAAAAGAAGAATGCTCGCTTCACGTTCCCCTTTGTGCGTGCCCCTTTCCTCGGGCTTACGTGCTTCCCGAACCAGGACGTAGACTCAGATGAGAGGGGTTTCACCAGACCCCATCTTTGAAACCACACCCCCCTCCATTACCCCCCGCCCCCCCCCCCCCCACCCCTATCCCCCCCCCCCCCGCCCGCCCCTCCCCCCCCCCCCCCCCCCCGGGGTCTTGATAGGCACACAGTGCGCTGCGACTCAGGTCACACGGCGGTACTGTTACTTCGAGTAGCACGGCAACTCTCAGCTGAGTCTAACCGGTTACCGTTCCGGTAGTTTGCCCTCACCATAGTTCGCACCCAACCACAGCTTCTGGCCCCGCTGTGCCAAGACGACGTGTCAGTGATTGGTGCCTTCTTCCATGTCTAGTTTTTGTAGAACTAGC
>Ga0179593_1745115_pt1 | contig 11288 bp, 13 predicted proteins | sample CZODoug2_1_08_16_FD_185931 | JGI IMG/M metagenome (GOLD analysis project Ga0179593, IMG submission 185931) | Vadose zone soil fungal communities from Angelo Coast Range Reserve, California, USA - CZODoug2_1_08_16fungal (PacBio error correction) | ecosystem: Environmental > Terrestrial > Soil >... | reverse complement strand
GTGCCGGGAGGTTTCAGCCAACGCCATTTATCTGGCCGCATGGGGTTTGCGGCGGCTCGCTCCCTCTGCCTGGTGGGGACCGGCTGGACGGATGGCCTCCCGGCCCAGCTTGCTGTTCCTCCTGGCTGCCGGTTCGTCCAACTACGACTGCTGGCGAAATCTACTCGACGGGGATGGTGGCAGTCGGTCGGGAAAGGCGTCATCTGGGGGCGCGAAGTGCGTACAACGAACGAGTGCGGGACCGCATCGCCATACGCTAATCTGATCGGAGCCGGCTTCGCCGGCGGGTGGAAGCAAGGTTGTGCTGCGTCTACGCGGCGGAGTTGCTCGCGGTTTTTTTCGTCGCCTGACATGCGGGGAGAGCGGAAAGCTAGCTGGGCGAGAAGGCAGCTTTAAATCGGTACCATGGCCAAGCCTCAGCGTAATATGGCGACCATTAACCGACTGCGGGTATCTACAGTGCGGCATCGTCCTGCGAATTGGCCGGGCGGCATGCCCAGCGGCACCTTCGGAGCCATCAGCGTCAGCGCTTGCGCTCATCGCCGTAGGCAGCGGCAGTGGACCGCGGTGCGGCGAGTGCGGCGAACGACGCGCAACTCAGGGCGACGGCGAAAAGTTGATGTCACCTTCCGCTGTCTCGCAAGCGACGCCGTTTATGAGGCCTACGCGGAAACTCGCCTCCTCTGCTGGGCGGGGCCGGGTTATGATGGTCATCCGACATAGGCCTCAAAGCGCCAGATGGCGGCGTCTGGCGGAGCTACGTCGGGTGGCTCTCATGTGCCCCTCGTGCTCGCCGTGTCGTCGCAGGCCGGGCGGCCACCATCGTCGGCTCACCTGATGGCGTGTTTGGTTCAAAGAGTTCGCCCCGCGGACACGGCCTGTACCGCGATGGTGGATGGAAGGGGCGCCGTCAGACGTGGGGATCGTGGGCTCGTGGCGGCAAGCTCGGCTGGATGGTACCGATCCGTTTGGTGAACCGTCCGGGGGTTGGTACGGGCTTTTCATGCACGTCCGGTTGTACATCGTCAGCCTCATCCTCTGATCCGATTATTCGAAACGGGCGAAGGGGCCAGCTCAGACGTGGCGCCTCGGAGTCTCGGATTAATCTATAGGGTGGCGTTCAGCCACTCGGCTTTCCGGCGAACTCTCCGCTACGCGTACGGATATCTGCTGTTTCTGGTCTCGTCCGTCGACGGGAGCGACGTCCGGCACTTTCTTGCGGGGAAAACTGATTGCGGCGGCCCGCAAGCTCGCTCCCGAGGATGCATGTCGCGTAAAACAATAAACCGTGGGGAGGAGTCGCATTTTTTTTTTATTTTTCGCTCGGCGCCCGGGCGGGTCGAGATGGCGCTGCCCTGGCTCCTGCGGTTTCAGCTTCGCCGCACCCCTTCGGTGGTCGCGGCAGCTCGTCTGTACAGGAGTTGTTATCGTCGGCATCGGGGCCAGGCTCGGAGATTAGGACGAGGGGGTTCAGCACGTTGAGTCATAGCGGACGACGTCGGCGTGAAGGACATGGGCCGTTCTTTGATGTGGGTTTGCCCGGGGTTCACGGTGGGGGACTGCGGATCGCTTGTATCGATCCAGCCTCGATTTCCGTCGGCCCGCTGTTGTTCTCCACATGGTCGTTGGTTCTACGGGTGTACATGAGCTAGCCGTGTGCTATGTAGCCGCGGTCCGGCACTGGATCGATCACGCGGTCTTTGATCGCCATCAACGGTACGGGCGTGTTTCTCTCTGTCTGGTAGCGTCAGTTCGTAGCTTTTTGTGGTCCGGGCTCTGCGTGCTTACCGAGTTTCGAAGAGGGAGATGCCCGCACCGGAACTCCCGATTATCTGGCCTTCTCTGCCTTTCGTCTTCCGGTGCTGCCTGCTTGATCTCGCCTCCCTCTTGGCCCTTCGCGTCCCCTCGTCTCCCATCCTGTTTGCCTGCCTTTTTATCTGCATCGTCCCTGAGAGTTCTTTAAGGGGTCTATTGATCTATGTACCCCGGCGGACTCAGTCCATCGCGGATCCGTTGGCCTGCGGGCAATGCGGCATTTCCGCGGTATGGACATATGACCATCTATTTGCGCCTCGCAGCGGCTTTCAAATCGCGCTTGCGGGCGTATCTGCAACTTACCACCGGCTCACCGTGCAGGGCCGGCCGGGAACATCTGCCTGCTGCCCAATCATTGTGATGGTTGCACTGACAATCATTCGAGCCACGGGACGCCCTCTGTCTGCTTTCTCGAGCCTTCCCCTGCGGCGCGTCCAGCGCGCGTTTACCGTGGCCCGCGGCCGACTATTTTTTCTCGAGTCTTCGCGCACGTTCATCTCGTAATTTTCGTCAACGACTGCCATACGATCGCGGAGACAGGGGCAGTCGAGGGCCTCGAGGTCTTGCCCGCAAGCTGCTCGCGCCGGGCGGCAACATTTCAGTCCTCTTCCATGAGGGACGCGAGGCGGTGTGAGGTAAGATTGGAAGGTTCGCGTCCGGATTCGGGCGGCTGGTTCGCCCCACCCGTTTTCATTCGGGTAGGTACTCGTACGACGCGTTCCTGTATCTGTCCGGGGAGATCGAGGCGTTTCAGAAAGGGCGCGGTGCTGCCGGCCCCGCGCGCGTTGCGCTCAAATCGGACGCGGAGACGTAACTTTTCCGACGTCTCGCCTCGAGATACGGGACCGGGTGGAGTCGCTCTGTGCCCAATGCGAGAAGAGGTCGTTGCGCGCGGGCTGAATGTACGTTAGTGTCCGGCTAGCCGGACCGTTGTCTTTCGTATCGAGGTCTGGCTTAGCCGGACTTTGGCATTGTGACGACAATTAAACGCAGTGCTCGCTAGCGCGGCTCGCGTCGAGGACGTCGAGCAAATAATAGTCATAGAAGGAATGCGGTGGGAAGTGAAAGTAACGCGACTGGACCAGGATGCGGCACGAAGGGCCCGAGGTATTAGGCGGAGGTGGGTGACGTCGACGCGGCGCGGGCGCCCGCGGAGTGAAGTGGTACAGCCATCGACGCCGACGCGGGGCCCGCGCTTCGACATCGTCCGGGCTCTGTCAAGGTATTGCCTCGAGAGCAGAATCGCTTCTTTTCCTTTTCCGAATGTCCGTACAAAACGACGAGCGAGACGCGAAGCGCGCATCCGGACGGCCACTTGTCGTGCGCTTCTCGAGAATAAACTTCAGAACACTTCGAGAATACCGCAGTTTTAACGAAGGAGTGACAGGCGATGGCCGGGGGAGACTTTATACGGGTTGGCGATTATGCTACTACTGCACGGCGTGGACTGCTTTTTCTGAAAGGGCGACCAAGGGAGAGTAGTAAAATGGGGCTCGTTGCTCCGCGGTATTCCGGTCGCCACGCCCGGCGCAGGAGCTCAACCACCAGACGGGCTTCCGGTACGTTTATGCTTATGTAAATACGGTTACGGGGACCTGTTTAGCGGCTCACGGTTAAGCGCGAAAATACCGGATTGCGTGATAAATCCAAAACTTCTCCATCAGCTACACGGCTTCAGGGACCCGCAGGTAAGCCATCCGGATTTCAGAACCGCGATGGAGGAGGGCCTATTCTACTTTTTGGCTTCCGTCGAAACACAACATTCCACGTACACGGATTATTGCGGAATGGCGAGCCTAAAACAACAGGATTGGCTCAGTCGCCCCCTAAACAATGCTCCCTGCCGGCCGGACTAGCATGGGTTCTTGGTTCGATGGGGCCGCCCCCTGGTTAGTAGTCAAAGAACATGGTCTATTGGGCGAAAGGCCGCAGACCATACTGGGGTCGGCGGAGCAAGCAACTTTAATCTGACAAAAAATTTCTTCAAACTCCCCATCAAGGTAACGGGCTTCGCCCCGACCTCGCAAGGAAACCTGCTCATCTTTAATCGGGAAATGGATCCTGGGCAGTAACAGGGACTGGCGAATCTATGTCATCAACCGTTCCAGTTTCAATCTCGGAAGGCCAATCCAAAAAGCCGTCACGCAAGACGGGGGATTTGATTTTTCTTCGTAACTAACGGACTCGCGGGCAATGCTTCACGATCAGCAGTTCACTGGCGGAAATCGGTCAGGCCCATCCCGACAGCGAAAATCGCGGGTGATGATGCGGCGAACGGAAGATCGCCATCCACGCAGCGGGCAGGATGAGGGTTTTTCGTCAGCGATGGAAGAGCAACGAATATCTACCGCTATTACATGACGGTTCTGGGATGCTGGTCCCCGATAGCTGCCCTGTCAGGGGGCGGGAGTCATCAGAGATTGATGAAACCAGCACGGCATCGGGACGCTTTTACTTGGAAGCCACCCCAGCGGCGGCGAAATACATTCGATGGGCGCAACCCGGCAAAACTGGACGGACGATTGGCGAACTACACCTGCCTCATCTACCTGTTGGCACATCATCATCGCCCTCCGGAAGCAAGAATAATGTGGAGGCCGTAACTTTTTGAGCTTTCCAAGTCGGAACTATCCAGCCGTAGCGGTCATGCCCCCGCGAAGAACGAGATCATACTCTTCAGCGGGAATCGGTTTTGCAATCTGCCAAACCCGTTTCCGAGCACCGAACATTCCTCATGGACGCCAGTCTCTCTTCTCAATTGCGGCATTACCTGATGACGCAAGGATTTTTTGTTTCTCCCCTCTTTATTCGAGCGCCCAGGGGAAATTCCTATCCATCCAGGAATTCCAGCACATGCAAAAGTCAGATCCGCTTCAGTGCGAGAATTCACTCGTGAAGCTGCTGCGATGGGCATTATCTGATGATTTCGACCTCCTTGGCTCACTTGACAGATCCTGTTCGTCACTATACGGTCTCCAAAGCGTTTTCAGAGGATGACCGCACCGGATCATATGAAGCAATCTCCCGGACTGGCTGTCGCCCCACGACTCTTACCCAAGCCAGACAATAGTTCTCGCTAGTTGGTACGGCCACGGATTTCAGTTTCATTCAACCAGGTAGGATTCCTCCAGGGCAAACGACCGTCATTTCAGCTTACAGGTCTATCGCAAAGCCTCATAATGTTTAAGCCGCACATCTCGTTCATACTTCCCGAACGATCTTCCGAAACAAATAAAGGGAGCCATAGTTTTCACGGATACCATCGTTCCGCTGCGGGCTGCTGAACTACTTACTACTGGGTTACTTCAGTGGATACTTTGGAACGATCGACCTCCCCAGCCAGCCGCACTGCGGCACCCGTGTCGGAAGGTAGGAAGCACGCCAGACAGCAACACAGGGAAGTTCACCTTACCAGAACACCACCGACCCTCGACACTGGAGTGGGCTACGATAACGATTGTACCGCTCTGATGGCACGACCACTATAATGCCGGCGGGTTCGCAACTTATTAGTGGGATCATCGCCAGACACCAGCACGACATACCAGTTTCCCTTACTACGACCGACGCAACGCTTAAACCATCCAGTGGGTAGCGCCGGGGAATAGGCACACCCACTTACGCCTACGCGCGGCCACTCAGCTCTCTAGCTCAGCAGTCTTTACGGAAACATATTCCCCTAGTATTTCGCGTGATGCTTCCACGCCATCGGTGCGGTTCGGGCGGGTGGAGGTTAGGCGGCCGGTGGCGGAGGATTGGAGGTGGGTGGGAGGCTTCTATACTTGTGAGGAAAATATTCTTCATCAGTCCAAAGGATATTGGCCCGTCAGACAAGATTTTTCCGGGAAGTCTCTGGAGGCGCGCACGCACGGATGGAGCGCGGAAGGTGAGCACCGAAGAATAAACGGTTATAGGCGGAGTGGAAAGGACGGTCCTGGCGGATGCGGAAGCGGAGGTGGGTATGGAGAGGCGGAGCGGGAAGGCATTCTCTGGTTGCCAAATATAACACCAAAATAGTCCCGTGAGCACGGAGCATGTAGCCATTCGGGGACACTTGACTGCCCTTATTTCATTTTTTGTTTGACATAGTTTCGACCCTTCATTCCTCTTTTCTCTACTCAGTGTGCCTCCCGATGAGTACTCGACGATAGTCGAATCCCCCCCTTTACGCCCTGTTCCCCGAGATGGGATCCTGCTCCGTGTCACGGGAATTTTGGTGGTGATTGGGCAAACAAGCGAATGCCTTCCGCTCCAGCCGTCCAATACAGATTCCGCATCGAGGACCGTCCATTTCCACTACGCCTATACCGTTTGATTATTCGGGTCGTCACCTTCCGCGCTCCATCCGTGCGTGCGCGATCCAGAGACTCCGGACTAAAATGATTGTCTGACGGGCAAATATCCTTTGGGATGAGAGAATATTTGACTCACAATTATAGCCTCCACCCCGCTCCTCCGCCACCCGCCGCCGAACCGCCCACCCGAACCGCCGATGTGTGGAAGCCATTCATCGCTGAAATACGAGGGGAATATGTGTCCGTAAGACGGCTGAGCATAGAGAGTTGAGTGGCCGCGGGTATGCGTAAAAGTGGGGTGCCTATTCCGCGGCGCTGACCCACTGGGATTTAAGCGTCGTGTAGTAAGGGAAAAACTTGGTATGTCGTGCTGGCGATGAGTCCACTAATAAGTGCGAACCCGCTCGGAATTATAGTGTTCGTGCATCAGAACGGTAAATCGGATCGTAGCCCCAACTCCAGGTGATCGAGGTCGTTGGTGTGGTATAGGTGAAATTCCCTGTGTTGCTGTATGGCGTGCTTCCTACGCTTCCCGACACTGGGGCCGCATTGCTGGCTGGGGAGTTTTCCGATTTTTCGTTTCCAAAGGTATACACTGAAGTAACCCAGTAGTAGTAGTCAGCCCAGACAGCGGGAAAGATGGTATCCGTGAAAAAACGATGCTCCGGTATTGTCGGATCGTTCGGGAAAGTATGAACGAGATTGCGGAATGAAAACATTGAGCTGGTGCGATAGACCCGCGTAAGCTGAAATGCGTCGTTTGCCCTGGAGGAATCGCTACCTGGTTGAATGAAAACTGACATTCACGTGGCCGTACCAACTATGCGGAGAGCTATTGTCGGGCTTGGAGAAGAGTCGTGGGTGACAGCCAGCCGGGAGATTGAGTCATTATGATCCGGGGGCGGTTCATCTCGGAAAACCGGCTTTGGAGACCGGATAGGACGAACAGGAATAATGTCACGGGAGCCAAGGTCGAAAATATCAGATTATTCCCATCGTCAGCACTTCACTAGGGATCTCGGCAATGAAGCTGCTTTGGACTATGCATGTGCTGGATTCTGTGGGATAGGATTCCCCTGGGCGCGCGATCCTGGTTCAGGTAATGCCGCATTGAGAGAGAAGACTGGCTTCGGCGAATGTTGCGGTGGCTCGGAAACGGGGTTTGACAGATGCAAACAAACGATTCCCGCTGAAGAGTGAATCTCGTTCGGCGATGACCGACTACGGATGGATAGTTCCCGACTTTGGAAAGCTCAAAGTGACGGCCCACATTATTTCGTGCTTCCCGGAGGCCGAGATGATGCTGCCAACGGCTAGATGGTTTTTAAGCAGGTGTAAGTTCGCCATCGTCGTCCGTTTGCCGGGTTGAGACCAGCGATGTATTTCGCCGCCGTGTGCATTCCAAGTAAAAGAGTCCAGATAGCGTGCTGAGTTTCAATGTCTTGAGGACTCCCGCCCCCTGGACGGGACAGCTTGCGGGGACCGAATCCGAACGTCAGGATAGCGGTAGATATTCGTTTGCTCCATCGCTGACGAAAAAAAACCCTCATCACTGCCCGCTGCGGGGGAGGCGATGCTTACGTCGCCTTCATTCATCAACGCGATTGGGAGGATGGGCTGACCGATTTCCGCCAATAACTGCTGATCGTGAAGCATGGCCCGCGGTCGTTACGAGAAAATAAATCCCGTCTTGCGTGACGGCTTTGGGATTGGCAATTCGAGAGGAATGAACGGGTTGATGAAATAGATTCCGCCAGTCCTGTTACTGCCCACCTCCCCCCCCCCCCCTCCCCTTGATTCATGTCCGAGTGAAGATGAGCAGTCCTGCGAGGTCGGGCGAAGCCGTACCTGATGGGAGGTTGAAGAAATTTTTTGTACAGATTGAAGATTGTCGCCGACAACAGTAGTGGTATGCGGCCTTTTGCGCCCAATAGATCCATGTCCTTGACGACTACCCAGGGGCGCCCATCGAACCAAAGCTAAACCGGTAGCTTTTTCCGGCCGGGCAGGGAGCATTGTTAGGGGCGACACGAGCCACAATCAGGTTGTTTAGGCTCGCCATCCGGCAATGAATCCGGGTACGTGGAAGTGGGTTGGCGACGAAGCCAAAAAGTAGAATAGCCCTCCCGCATCGGCGGTTCTGAAAATCAGATGGCGTTTACCTGAGTGGCCGCTAAAGCCGTGTAGCTGATGGGAAGTTTTATATCACGCATCCGGTATTCGCGCTTACCGGAGAAGCCGCCGAATACTGTCCGTAACAGTATGTACATAGCAAATAAACGTACCGGAAGCCCGTATGGGCGGTTGAAGCGCCCTGCGCCGGGCGTGGTACCGGAATGCCGACGGAGCAACGATGCCCCATTACTCCACGTGCGCCATTCCAGAAAAAGCAGGTCCCACGCCGTTGCAGTAGTAGGCATAATCGCCAACCGTAGAAAGTCTCCCCGGCAGCGCCTGCGCTTCTTCGTTAAAACGGCGGTATTCATTCGAAGTGCTGAAGTTATTCTCGAGAAAGGCAAAAAAGTGGCGGCGATGCCGCGCTCGCCGGCTCGCTCGAGGTGGTGTACGCGACATTCGGAAAAGGAAAAGAAGCGATTGCTCCTCGAGCAATACCTGGACAAGAGCACGGACGATGTCGAAGCGGCCCGCGGTCGGGTCGAATGGCCTGACGCAATTCACTCGGCGGGCCGCGTCGCGCACAACGCCGCGAGACCTGCCCTCGCGCGCGCCCGGGCGGCGCGTTACGGGCACGGCCCCCGACAGGCGCTCGGTCAAGCAGTGGCTCGACGTCTCGAAAAAAAAAAAACCCGCGAGCCGCGCTAGCGAGACGCGTTGATTGTCGTTCACCAAGCAAAGTCCGGCTAAAGCCAGACACTCGATACGAGACAACGGTCCGGGCTAAAGCCGGGACCACTACGTAACATTAGCCGAGCGCACCGGACATCTTCTCGCAATGGCAAGAGCGACGCCACCGCGCCGTAATCTCGAGGCGAGACGTCGGAAACGGTACCGGCGCGCGGCCGGATGTTTGAGGCCAAGCGCGAGGGCGCGGCAAGCAGGCGCCCCTTCGGGAAACGCCCGTGCGCCCGGACAGATGACAGGGATAAAAGACGGCGTACGAGTACGCGCGGACCAGCCGCCCGATTGCCGGAGCGGAAACCGGCCAATATACCCACACCGCCTCGCGTGCCCTCAGGGAAGAGGATGAGAAGTGGCCGCCCGGGCGCGGAGCAGCTGCGACAGGACCTCGAGGCCCTCGGACCCATGCTCTCGCGATCGAAGGGCAGTCCGGTGACGGCAAATGAGGAGATGACCGTGGCGCGGAAGACGCGAAAAAAATAGTCGGCCGCGGCACGGGCGAAAACGCGCGATGACGCGCCGAGGGGAAGGCTCGAGACAGAAAGAGGGCGTCCAGGTGTGCTCGATATTGCAGACCATCACGAATGATTGGTCAGCAGGCAGATGTTCGCGGCCTGCACGGCGGAAGCCGGTGGGTAAGTTCGCAGGAACGCCCGCAGCGCGATTTGAAAGCCGTGCGGAGCGCATAGATGGTATGTCAGGATACCGAGGGAAATGCGCATGGACTCGGCGATGACTTCTCGAGATCAGGGGCGGGGTAGTAAGACCACTCGTCCACCTTGTTCGCCTCCCGTCAGATTACCACGTCGTATGAACCAACGCCACCATGTGGAAGAACAGCGGGCGACGAAGATCGTGCTGTCGATGCGATCCAGCAGTCCGCCGTGACCAGGGATCAGACGCCAATGTACTTCACGCCGACGTTCGCGGTGGATCATGGCTGATCGTCAGCTCTCCGAGCTGGCCGCCGATGCCGACGATAAGCCTGTCAAGACCGAGCTTGCAGCGCACCGAGGGCGGGAAGTGAACCGCATAGCCAGGGCAGCGCCATCGCGAACGCCAGGGCGCCGAGCGATCCGCCCCAGGTTTGTTCGGTGATCTCGGGGCGGAGCTTGCGCCGACCGAATAGTTTTCCCCGCAAGGAAAGGCCGCGGGTCGTGTTGGCTCTCCTTCGACGGCGAGAACCAGAAAAACAGCAGGATAGCCGTACGCGTGCGGAGAGTTCGCAGGGAGCCGACGTGGCTGAACATCAGCCCAAGATAGATGAATCCGAGAATCGCGAGCGCACGTGTGGAGCTGGCCCGTCGCCGATTTCGAATAATCGGACTCATGAGGATGGGCTGGACGATTACCCGGCCGCGTCATTTGAAAAAGCACGTCCACCCACGGACGGTTCAACAACGGATGTCCATCAGCGAGATTGCAGCCACGGCCACGATCCCACGTTGACGGCGCCCGTCATCCACCAGTCGCGGTACAGGCCCGTGGCGCGGCGAACTCTTTGAAACCAAACAGCGCCCGGGCAAGGTGAGCCGACGATGGTGCCGCCGGCTGCGAAGACACGGCGGCCGATGGGCACCATGAAGAGCCACCCGACGATGTCCGCCAGACGCCGCCAATTGGCGCTTGTGAAGCCGTATGTCAGGATGACCAGCAGAACACCGGCCACGACCAGCAGAGCGAGGCGAGTTGGCGGAGGCCTAAAAAACGTCGCTGCGAGAGCAGCGGAATGGTGACCTCAGCTTTTCGCCATGAGTTGCGCGGCGTTCGACGCACGCGCCGCCGCGCGTAACTGCCGCGGCGACGGCGATGAGCGCAAGCGCGACGCTGATGCTCCGAAGGTCCGATGGCAAGCAGCCCGGCCAATTCGCAGGAAACGCAGGCCTGTCGATACACGCAGCGTGATGGTCGCCATACGCTGGGCTTGGCAATGGGAACGATGAAAAGGCGCCTTTCGCGCCCAGCGAGCTTCCGAGCGACCGCATGTAGGACGACGAACAACGCGAGCACGCCGCCGCGTAGCGAGCACGCGTGCTACCCGCCGCGAAGCCGGCTCCGATCAGGATGAGCGTATCGGCAGATTGCGCGTCCGGCACTTCGTTGTACAGCTCGCCCTCAGATGACGGCCTTCCCGAGCCGATGCCACCATCCCATCGAGGAGCTTCGACAGCAGGCGGAGTTGGGACGAAGCCGGCAGCACAGGAGGAAACAGCACGCGGGCTGGAGGCCATCGTCAGCCGGTTCACACCAGCAGAGGAGGCGCGCGCCCGCAAACCCCATGCGGGCAGAGAGAAATGCGTTGGCTGAAACCTCCTGGGC
>Ga0179593_1657536_pt1 | contig 11288 bp, 19 predicted proteins | sample CZODoug2_1_08_16_FD_185931 | JGI IMG/M metagenome (GOLD analysis project Ga0179593, IMG submission 185931) | Vadose zone soil fungal communities from Angelo Coast Range Reserve, California, USA - CZODoug2_1_08_16fungal (PacBio error correction) | ecosystem: Environmental > Terrestrial > Soil >... | reverse complement strand
GCGGCACCCTTCTGTTCTTTTCCAAATGGCCCAACCGTTTTTTTTGCATGAAAAAATTGCATCCCCTTTTCTTCCTTTTGATCCGGCCTTTCTCCCGTCACCCCTCAAAGACCTTCTGACGTTCAAATGGTCCATTTTTCCAGGAAGAGGGACAAAGCGGGGCTTTTTCTTTTTCCTTTTCTCCCCCCCCTCGCCGAGAGAGAAAATCTAGAGAACAATGCCCGGTGCCTCCTTTCCTTACTCTCCCTTCAAAAACCGCAGGAGGTTGACGGGCATTTTGTTTGCAAATGTCGGCCCTTCCTTCTTCTTCCCATCCCCCCGCCTGATGGTTTTACATAAGCTCGGGCTTTTTTTTTCTGCTTCCCGTTTTCATCTCTACTCCTCGATAGCGAATTGTCGGGCGACCGCCGTTTTCTCTCCCATGTATTTCTTCCTTTTTCATTTCGAGCATCATCTCATTTCCCCCATCAAGGACAGCAGGGCTATACGCTCCCCCTTTCCTTCCTTTTTTTCGAGCTGGTCAGGAAAGTAAAAAAGGAAGCCTTTTTTCGGCTCGCGTTTCCCGCTGCATCCTTGCATCGGGCGGGTGTTCATCCTTTTTTCTGCTGTGTACATATAGCAATCGGACGTCCCTTTGCCCCTCTTCCAAAGATCAATGGTGTTCGGCCAATATGGGCTTCGAAATCCTCGAAAGGATTTTTTCCCCTCTGTCCCTGTCGAAGTTATTGATCACCTTTTCTTTCGCCTGCCTCCCCTTCAGACACTACATTACCGAAGATCGCGGATTTGCCTTTTAACCGCTATGCCGGAAGCCTTAAGGAGCTGACGTCCCCTTTTTCTCCCCTACTCCCTCAGGACATGGAGTTCAAGGTAGAAGCAGTGCCAGCTGCAGTCCCTTTCCCAGAATAGGCTGCGCATCGCGGTCCTCGTTGAAGTGCTAATCGCTCTATGGGACTCCTCCTCTTTTTTCCTCACGCTCCTTGGCCGAGCTCGAAAGCGATGCGCAGGCCGCCTTCTCTTTCCCACTCTTTTTCCCAGTAACTTGTCGGCATGTCGCGGTAGTCCTTCTCTTCTTCCGGCATCGGGTTAAATCGGAAGGCTTTCTTTCTTCTTTTCTTCGCTTGCGGGAGGATGGCCGGCAACGCCTTCCTTCTTTCCTCCCCACTTTTCTCCCCCCCCCTTCTATATCCCTTCGAGGGAGCGGGTTAATCTTCCCTCGACAATATTGACGAACACCATTGGCCTTTCTTTTTTTTTTTCTTCCCCCCCTCCTCGGGGATTTGTCGTGCAGATTGCTATATTGCCGGCCTTCCCCCACCGCGCCGATCTTTCCCCTGCGGGAGACGGCGAGCTTTTCCCCCTCTTTCTTCTCCTTGTTACTGAAGAAAAGCTCGACCCATTCTTTTTCCTCCGATGTTCTTGAAGGTGTCTTCTGATGCTCGAATTTTCCCCACTCATACAGGGTGATTTTCCTTGATAGTGTCATCTTTTCGTAGACAGACAATTCTTTTTATTTTTCCTGTTGGTAGTTGAGACGATCTTTTTTGCCTTTCTTTTAGCACTGGCGCACGAGCGTACTCCTTCTTGAGTCAACGATGCATTGACGGCTTTCCTTTTCCCCTCGCTTTTTAGACATGCGGCCTTCAATCCTTCTATATTTTTCTTCGTTCTTTCCTCCGTTCCGGAAGGCGAGTTGGCCATCTCGGCGATTTCTTTCGCGCAGCACCGCTTTGAACTAGGCCTCCTTTTCCCTCTTCCCCTTCTTTTGACGTAAGCAGCTTTGCGGACGGTTTGGAGGGTTTTTCCCTTTTTTTTGGCTCCCCTCCTTTGGGAGTATACTTTGATTTTGCTGCACTTTTCTTTTTCTTTGGCCATGGAATAAAGACCCTTCTTTCTGTCCGCCAAAATTTTGGCGGGTTACGTCCTCCTTCCCCCCCCTTTTCCATGTCGCAAGCCGAGTTTCTCGCGAACGATGCAGGTTGAGCAGCCTCCTTCTTTCTCCCCGCGATCAGTGCCAAGATGGGTTGAATGTGCGTGCCCTCCCCCACCCTTCCTTCCCTTTTTTTTCAACGCATCGAGGCCTTTCTTTTCCGGGAATAGGAGACGCTTTCATCTCCCCCCCCCACCCCCCATGCCCGAATTGCCGGTATGCTGCCTTCTTTTTTGCTCCTTCACCCGGCATTGTGCGCCTTTCCTGTTCGCGAGGAGGTGACTCTTTCCCTTTTCTTCCTCTCTCGGGCGCGATCGCCTCCCTTCGCCTTCCGGGAAATTCACCCTTTTTGCTGTCATCATCGAGACGTGAGGCCTTTCTTTTCCTTCTTTCCGTGAATATATCGTGCGCGATTTTTCCTTCTCTTGTTGGGGTATTTCCTCAGTGACCTATTTCCTTGCCTTTCCCTCCGTTACCGCTACAACGTCGTGAACGGCCAGACCTTTTCTTTCTCTTTTTTCCTTGTTAGGGCATTGATCCGGACCCCTTTTTGTGGAACCGGCTTTCCGGAATCTTTTTTCTTCCTCTTCCCTCTCAGTAGGGCGCCGCGCAAGCGCTTTTTTTCTTTTCCTACCCATGCACGTCTTTTTCCCGCGGGTCGGTTTTTTCCCACACAGCAGTATCAGATTCTTTCCCTTTCTTCGAAAAATCCGCAACCGCGCTTACTTTTAGCTCCATTCTCTTTCCGTAAGTCTTCGTCGTGACCTTTCTCAGCCGGGCGAAGCTTTGTTTCTCCTTCATCTTCTGACAACGGCAGCGTCGCGTCGCTTCTTCGCCTTTTCTCTCACGAGCTTGTAAAGCGACCCATTCGGCCTTACAATAATTATTTCCTCCTCTTTTTTTCCTCTTTTTTTTTCTTGACCGAGAGCAGGTTCTTGCGTCGTCTTTTCTAGCCTTCATTGGCGAATTAATCATAAGAACCCCCCCCACCCAAAAGACAAAAACGGCATCGCCGCTCATTTTTCTTCCCCCCCCCCCTCGGAATTTCAAACGTTTATGATCGCCCCTCCAGTCCCCTCCAGACTTCCTAAACGTCTCTGTTCCCTTTTACTACTAGCTCTTAGGAGGTCCAGAAAAGTCCCCCTTCGGTTCTTCTCAATCCCTTTTCATCAACATTGAACGTGCCACCCTATTCCCTTTCCCCTTTACCTCCTTGAACGCAAATTAATGTATTTCTTCCTGATAACTACAAGAAAAGCCCTGTTCTCTCTCTGCTCCCCCGTAGGATTTTCGTCGATCTCCCCGAACCCACCTTTCCTCCCAAGGAGAGGTCTCTCCTGGTCCTTGGCTTGTAATGCTCCTTCCCCCTTTTCCGCGACGGAGGCATCCCGCCTCGCTAGTATGGGAACATAAAGCTTGCATTTTTTTCCCACCTCTATTTTTGCAAGATTTGCTTTTTCTTTTTTCGAAATTCTTCCCCCCTTTTCGCGATATAAGAAGAAAGAAGTTCCCTTTTTTTGCTTTCCTTTTTTTTCGTGAAACACCTCCTTTTCTTCGGAAGACGAGTCGTCCTTTTTTTCTCTCTTTCCTCGCCGCAGGTGTTTTTTCTTCTTCCCATTCTTTTTTTTGAACGGCTGCCCTCCTTTTTGTTTCACGAAAAAAAGCGGCCTTTCGAATCTCCCCCTTCCCGTATCGCGCCACGGTTTGTCTCTTCCCCCCAACTAGCTGCAGAATATGGCAAAAGCTTCCTTTTTTTAGACGCAAGCGTGATGGGGACCCTCTTTTTTTCCTTTTAGGATGCCGAAGTCGCTGCGCAGCTTTCCGGGACGGCAGGATAGTGTGCCTCTCTTTTTTTTTATCGTGTTCTCTTTCTAAGCCGATACGCTTTCAAAAGCCGAAGTTCTTTCTCCCTTAGATCTACGCAGGGCTTTGATGGAGGGCTCCTTATGCGAGAGAATCTCCCTTTTTTTCCTCCCTTTTCTAACCTCGCGGGATGGGCGAATCCTTTTCTGGCCCTTCCCCTGAAACGTCGAGGAACTTCTTCATTTTTTTCAGAATAGAAGCTAGTATTTTTTACCCTTTCCCTAGAAGTTAGGGCAGCAGTCAACATCCCTGTTTCCCTCCTTTCCTGTTTTTATCTATGTGCGTGAATTTGTAGATGAAGTCGGTTTGCGTTTGTTTTTTCCTTTTTTTTCTTTCTTCTCGCAGAATGAAGCGCTCTGCAAATTTTTACTCCCTCCATGCTCGCTTTCGAGAAAATTCTGCTCCCTTCCCCCCCTTTTTTCCTTCTAAGATGTATACGCTTCTGACTCTTTTTTGACGTTTCGAAAGCGATTATATCCTGCCCCTTGCTGCCGTGTTAAAGTCTCTTCCCTTTTCGTCGCGATGGCTTTTCGATTTTTTTTTTCGAGACAAGGTCAACGACGACTCTTGAGAAAAGGATAAAGAGGCTACATGTCCCTTTTTTTTTGCCCCTTTCTGCTGTGTTTTTTCGAGATACAGGATAGTGTGGGCGTCCTCGTGTGGGCGATTTGGTCTCCCCAAAGCCCCGACACGGGGGGAAACCCTTTTCTTTTTTTCCTTCTTATCTAGGAGACACATCCGCTTGCCGCTGTTCTTTTCGTTCTTCCTCTGACGTCTATTCCGGAAAGCGGGTCCACCCCTCCCTTCTTCGTTTTCCGGATAAGGAAATTAATAAAACGACCCCCCCCTCTCCTCCCGTGCGCGGATCGACAGCACGTGTTTTGCTCGATTCCCCCCTTTGTTCACGCCAAAGGGTTTGCGGCCGTTTTTTTCCGGCAATTACGCCTCTTTTATCCTCTGGATGATGTAGTTCGGCACACGCTTCCCTTTTTTTCAAGGAACGCCGTTCTGCGATGCCTAATAGTCGTCGATGATTCCTCCCCCCCTCCTAACCAAGACGTTGTTTGCCCCCCCCTCTTGGACATGCCGATCTCTCCCATAACTGTTTCGAATAGTCACCCCCCCCCCTTTTCTCCCCAGTGACGGCGCAAATTCGTTCTCTTTTCCGTACGCCGCCGTGCTTATTTTTGGTGGGGAAGTTTTTCTTTTCTCAACGCGTCTACTAGTCCCGACCCTCTTTTTCCAGTTCCCTCTAGATTTAACCAAACGCTGGGTCAACTGCCGCGGCACATTCCCCTTTTTTTTCCCTCTTATCCTGATCATTGAAGCGTTCTTCTTTGATTCTCTCTTTCTCGTTCTTTGCACATGTAGGGCTGGAAAGAGGGTTTCTTTTCCTCCCCCCCTGTTGTAGGGAGAAACTCCCATCCCTCCTTTTTTCCCCTCCTTTCGAAGTCCAAGAAAATTTGCAATGCCCTTTCAGTCATCCGCCGAGGGCGGAAGTTTTTTTTCCTCCCCCTGCGCTGAAGAAAAGCCAGGCCAAACCGTCCGCCCCTTTGCCCCATATCTTTCACCTGCGACGGCAAGGCTTCTCCCTCTCATGGGACGAAAAGGGCCTTCTTTTCTTTGCCTCCCGATTACACCATCCGACCCGGTCTTCCTTCCCTAATTCTTTTCTCTTTTCAGCCTCGAAAAAAGCGCTGCCCCTTTTTTCCCGGCATTCGGTGACTCCTTTTTTTCAGTACGATCGGGCGCGAGCGCTATGTCCCCATGCTAAATATCGGTCTCAACTCCCAATTTTTTTTCTCATTTTTCTGCGACAAGCCGCTCGACCTCCCTTTCCCATTTATGGGACGTGGTGCTCGTATCATCATTTCGAGGGGATCCCCTTCCTCTTACCCCCCTATCTTCCGGAGGGATTTTTTAATCTTTTGCTTCCCAACCGGATCGCAGTTTCCCTTTCTTCGGGGGAGCGATCTGCGCCCCCTTTTCCTGCAGCCTGGAACTATCGAAAGCTGCACGCTTTTTTGGTCAACATACAGGAATGGTGGTCTTTTCCCCCCTCTTTTCTTCCTACCCTTCGTTGCCTGTACCCAGCAACCCTCGACCGGCTCTTTTCTTTCACCCTCTTGAGTGTCGTTGCGGCCCTCATCTGGTTACGGAAAAGACTTCCCTCTTCCCCTGCCTCCTTAAAGCGAGATGACGCGCATCTACAAGCGTTCTCCTTTTTTCACGTTCCCTCTCTTTTTTTTTGGTTGAGACCCGCAGCGTCAATTTTCCATAGCGGTCGAGCTCGCCAATGGGCCTTCTCCCTCCCCTTTTTTGAGAGATGATCACGCCCTCATTGGCGAGCTCGATTTCCCCTTTTTCTTCGGGTTGCAACATCAACAGCTTGCCTGCTCCTCCCTTTTTTCTTTTCGAGCTGCGTGTAGATGCGCGTCAAGATCCTTGAATTTTTTTTCCTTCCTTCCTTTCTTTTTTTTTCGGAACAAGAATCCCTCTTTCTTACTTGATGCCGTGCACCTCTTTCAAAAAACTCGCCGTACAGCTTGCTTTTTTTTCGTTTCCTCTCTTTTCTCCCCTCCGTCTAGCCCATAGTGCGAACACCATGTCCTTTTCCCCCGTCTTTTCTTGCGATAGGTCAGCGCTTTCTTTCCTTCTCCCCTTCTTAAAACACGCGCCGATCCGCCTCCTCTTCCTTTCCCCGGCGTTTAGAAGGTCTCGCGCCTTGACGACCAGCTCGACCTTCCTCCTTTTTCTCTCTTGGCTCAGCCATGGCTGTCCTTGACTTTTTTTTTGCAATGATTATCTAATACATGGTGATGAAACTTTCTCTTTCTTCGAAGCGGCGGTACGCCCCTGCCTCTAGACTATGTCGTTCTTTTATCACGGTGTAAATAATTCCTTCTTTTTCTCTTGGAGAACGATCGTCTTTCTTCTTTTTTCACCGAATGCTTTTCTTGTGCAGCGCTCTTTTCCCTCCTCTTCTCGTTTTTGCCGTGAGCGTAAAAGTGGTGACAGGACCTCCTTTCCCCTTGGTCCCTTCCCTTCTGAAGAGGCTATAGGGGAGGTGGCGCTTTTGCCTCCTTTTGCCACTCGGCATTGCGTCAGCCGAAGGTCCTTCCCTTTCCTCTTCCTTTTGCGGACGGTTGGGCCGGGCTTTATTCCGCGCCTTTTTTCTCCCTCCCCCCCCCCCCCCCCCCCCCCCCCCGCGGAGGATGACTTTGAATTTTGTCTTCTTTTTTCGCTCCCCTTGGACATGGCCTTACCTCCCCTCGGGAGTTTGAGAGACCCCCCCTTTTTTTCCTCCTCGCGGAAAACCGCTTTCCATACCCTTCGTTTCAGAGATTTCGAGAGATCAAATAGATCTTTCCTTTTTCATGATAAGGGATCAGGATGGACCCTCCCCTCCTTTTTCCTTTTCTCCTCCGTCAGTGATGACATTTGAAAAGTCCCATTTTCCCGCGACTTACCCTATTCGGGAATAGAGGAAGATTTAATCTCCCTTCCCCTCCGAATTTGCAGCGTATGAGGCTGCCGCTTTTGATTCACCCGCATTTCCCTTCAAGCTTCCTTCCCCCGCCCCCCCCTCTCCCCTCGAAAAAACAAGTACTCTCGTCGCTTTCGACTCCCGGACATGCCTTCTCCCCAAAGCAAATAAACACCTTTCTCTTTCTCACGTACGAAGATGATGGCCTCCTGCTCTCCCCCTTATTCGGTCGAGAGGGTGCGAAATCCCCTCTTTCTTCGCGCCTACTTCTTCCCCTCTACGAAGGCCGCAAACCTTTTTTCTTCGTGCCTTCCACGTTCTCTGTAGAGCCGCGCACGCGTCGTCTTATGATCGGAAAACGTAGGAGCAGCACCTTTTTTTTTTTTTTTCACTCGTGCAGAGAGAGTGACGGACTCTTTTCGTCCCCTCTTGAGAGAACGAAAGGACTAAAAAAACTCCTTTGGTCGGGGCTTTTTTCTTTTTAGTAACACCTCTCCTCCCCTTTTCTTTCTCCCACCAATTATTTTCTCATACTTGACCGCGCGCGTCTGCCCTCCTTCGCTTAGCCGGTGATCGAGCACTTCCTTATCTCCCCTTCCCTTGTCTTTTTGCCTCCCCCTATCTCCATAGCGGCGGAAACTTCCTTTTTTCTTCGCTAGTGGCAATGATACCTCCCTTCTTTTTTTCCTTTCGAGATTGTAAAGCGAAAAATCCTTCCTTTACCAGCGAAGACGTTCTTAGTGCCCGCAGAGAAGGTTTTTTTCCTCCCCCCCTCTTCCTTTCTGCCGAGCGCTTCAAGTCGGCGCATTCCTCCTATAATCCACCAAACGACCTTTCTAGCGCCACCGTTCAAGCAATAGTACTTTTCCCCTTCTTCTTTTTCCTCTCCATCAAGCAATAATTGACTAATCTCCCCTCCCCCCCCCCATGATCGTCTTAGGCGTCCGAAAATTCTTTCTCCCCAATCCTTTTATCACCATTGAACGTGCCACCCTTCTTTTCCTTCCTCTCCGTCTTGGAAAGGCGAAATTAATGATATTCTCTTTTTCCCCCACCCCTTCTACACTTTCGGAGAGGCCCGGCTTTTAGTAAGAGCGACCGCCCCCCCCCTTTCCCCCTCTCCCTTTGTCTTCAAGCGCCACGGGCTTTCCCTTCCCCGCTCCGCCGGTCCCCCTCCTACGATTGAGGAAGCGCTTCCTCCCCTCCCCCTTTTCTCCAGCGAATAGTATTTTCCCTCCCTTTTTTCCTCCCCCCCCCAAGCTCGATTTTGCCAGATGCGCATCCTCTTCTGCGCCAAAAAGTTTCCCCTCTAAGACGTTAGATCAGTTTTATCCTCTTTTCTCCCCAAAGCCTCTGTAGAATTTCTTCCCTTGGTCTTCAGGTCAATCTATATCTTTTCCTCTTTCTTTTTATTCTCTTTTGGGGGGATTTTTTGTTTTGTGTGTGGTTCTACTTTTCTCATCAGATCTGTTCACCGCCCCGAGCGCATTCAAAACGTCTCGATTTCTTTTCGATCGCGCCCTTTTTTTCTCCAAGGCAAAAAAGCGTTTTCTTTTTTCCTTTGCCCCCCGAAGTGGTCGGCGCTAAGCTGACTTTTTGGAAACTTCTCTTTTCTCTTTCTTTCTGGCTTTGCAGACGTCTGATTCCCCCAGCAAGCGAGGTATCAGGGAACGGAGGATCTTTTTTTTCTTTGTCCCCCTCTCAGTTTTGCATTGCCCGGACCCTTTTCTGGGCGATAGCCCTCCCCCTTGGGAGAAACGGATCTTCATGTTTACTCCTGGAGGCTGGATTTATGAGAGTCTCCTCTCCCTTCAGTTGAAGTTCCAAGAATTCTTAACTCTTTTTCGGTCTCTGGATGGACCGTTTCAATGGTGATGCCCCTTTCCTCTAAAAGAATGTTCGGACGCTACAGAGTCTCTTCTTCTTCCCTTTTCCCATGAGAAGTTTAGGGCAGATAGGTCACTCTTTCCTTTCCTTTTTTGTACCTTATTGCGTGAATTTTTTTCTATGGTCGATGCCGTGTTGCGTTTTTTTCTTACCCCCCCCTTTTTTATGATTATGCGCGAATTCCCCCTACGACGCAAGAACCTTCCCCTTCCTCTTTCCCCTTCTTCCTCCCGGCGCGGAACATCCCCCCTCCCTTTCAGGTTACGATGGTACGCTATTTTTTTCTTCAAGCAGCTTCGAGAACATCCTCTCTTCCTCTCCCCTCTCCCCTCCCCCTTCCTGCCTGCCGTTTTCTTTTGGTCCCAGCCGCCCGGCTTTCCTCACCAAGGTCAAGGTAAAACGACTCCTCTTTTTTTTCCCCTTCTAAAGAGGCTAAGGAAATCCGTGCCCCTTTTTTTTTTCCTTTAAATAACAGGATTGTTTTTCGGTGTGATGCGGGAGATTTTCCTTCCCCTCTTCTCCTTCTGGGAAAAAAGGGCGGGGCTCCTTTGCTGGCGCCCGGGACTGACTTCTGCACGATATTTCCGGAAAGCGGTTTCCCCCCCTCTTGTTTTTTTTCCCCCTCCCTTTTCTTCTTTCATTGCCCATAATCCACGAATGAACTCTTTTTTCACCGTCTGGCCGTTAACGCCTTTTTTAGGACGGAGTGATGACTCCCCCCCCCCCTTTTTTTTTTTTGTAAATAGGTAACGACGGTTTTCCTGTCCCCTCATGTCTGAGTTCGGCACCCGCTCCTTCACCGCCAGGCGCAGATCTCTGCCCTCCCCCCCTCTTTCGATGATGACAGCAACACCGCCTTTCGGTGATTTCATCCTGTCTGAATGAAGATTTCTCCCCCTCTCTAGAAGCAATGTTTTCTCGAACTACCTAGCTGCACGCCCAGTGCTTTCCTTTTCTCATTAGAGCGAGCATTGTTCCTCTTTTCCCTTTCATTTGTCCATTTTTGTGGGAGAAACCGTTTTGGTCTCCTATTCACGAACCTGCGGGTAAGTTTCAAGGCATAGATCCTCTTCAATTCCAGGCGCAATTCCCTTCTCCTATCATGCCGAGGTTGCTCCACTTCTTCTTCTTTTTTCTTTCTCCCGGCTGATAGGAATCGGGTGCTAGTGCTGAAATGGTCCTCGGTGTGAAAGCGGGTTCGCGGTCTTCCTTCACCTCCCTTCGTAAGGAGCGACAATACCATTCAAATCTTTCGCGAAGTCCCGAAAATTGCCCTTCCCGTAATCAGCCGCGGTGCGGAAGTCTTCCTCCCTCCCCCCCATTCCTCGCTGAAGAAAAAGCCCGGACAAACCGTCCGCCCCCCTCTGGTCTTCCCCTTCGGCGACGGCCAACAGGCCGAGGGCCCAAAAGCTTTTCTTTTTTTTTTCCTCCCGGCGCAACCTCGCCGAGATGGCCAATTTCCTTTTCCCTTTCGTTGCAACCTACTTTAGCGCACTTGTTGAAGGGCAGGTCCTGAAAAAGAGCTTTTCCCTTCTTTTCCCGGCAAAGGCATTCGGTGACGCCTTTTCCAGCGCGCATCGATGCCGTTCCCCCTCTCCGGTCTCAAGACCGAACGGCGAAGCCGCTTTTCCCTCCCTTTCTCCCGCCGCTTAGACTCTAGGACAAGATCTCCTTTTCCCTTTTCTCAGTTTATTAGAGCATAATCATTTCGAGGACATTTTGCCTATACGCTCTAACAGATCTCTCCCGGCTCTTCTATCTTTTCTTCAAGTACAAGAGCAGTCGAGTTTTCTCCTTTTTGGTCGCACGCGCAGTTTTTTTTCCTTTTTTCATATGGATGACCTCTCTCCCTTCTTCCTTTCCCGACATCCAAGAGTCTCCCTCTTTTTCGGCAATGGGAGAACGTCGGCTCTCCAATACCTCGGACCAAGGCTCTCTTTCCCGATTAAGTCGTTTCGGCATCCTTCTTCTCAGCTCTCTTAGTGGAATCTGGTTCCGACCTCCTCTTCTTTCCCCTCTATGCAGGAAGCCTTCAAGAGCTGACGCTCCCCCCTTTTTTCCATGAGTCCCCGGGAGAAGGGCCCCTTCCGCTCCCCGCGAAGGAGGCGCTGCGCATCGCTT
>Ga0179593_1565100_pt1 | contig 11288 bp, 15 predicted proteins | sample CZODoug2_1_08_16_FD_185931 | JGI IMG/M metagenome (GOLD analysis project Ga0179593, IMG submission 185931) | Vadose zone soil fungal communities from Angelo Coast Range Reserve, California, USA - CZODoug2_1_08_16fungal (PacBio error correction) | ecosystem: Environmental > Terrestrial > Soil >... | reverse complement strand
GTTTTTTTTTTTTTTTTAGCCACAAGTCCAATCTTAAGTCCGATTTATAGCCCCTTTTAGATCCTTTTCCTCCCCTTCAGTAAACCCATGGGCGTACCTCCCCTCCCCCCCTCTCTCACAACATGGACAGCGGTTTTTCTTCAGATGATACGTTCGTCATGCCAATACAGAATTGCTACCTTTTTTTCTTTTTTCTTCCCTCATAGACAAACACAAACCAGGCGTTTTCTTTTTTTTTTTGGAGAGAGACCGACGGCCTTTGTGATAGCGGGCTTTTGGGAACCTTTCCCCTCTCTTTCCCCCCCCTCTGTGTGGCATGGGCTCTTTCACCCATGTGGTTAGACAAAAAAATTAAAACCTCAGTTCACCATTCTCCAACGAAGGGGTGCAATGACCTTCGTAGTTTCTTTTTTTTTTTTTTCTCCTCTGGTCAACTGAACGATTGCCCAAGCTTTCCTTTCGTGTCTGAATGCAAGTGCCCGCCCCCTCTTTTCCCCAGCTATGGAAAGGTCTGGAAGTTTGGGATCCGGGTATCAGGTTGTTTTTTTTTTTTTTTTTTTTCCTTTCTCTTCCCCAGCCGACAGCATCCCCTCCATGAGAATAGTGGTGTCCCCTAGACGCGCTTTCATGACCCAGACCACGCCCGCCCTTTTCTTTCCCTTCCCTTCTTTCCCCCTTGTGCGTCTAATATGGCCATCAACCTTTTTTCTTCAAATTCCTGCAGAATTGCCACTCCCCCCTCTCCAGCTCCTTGAATCAGAATGTTGCCTTGATTGCAAAGAATTGGCCCCCCCCCCCCTTTTCCCCTTTCATGCTACTCTAGTCTCTTTGCACAGTAGCAATAGAACTATTGTGTTACCTTTTTGAGAAGTATGTCAGACCCATATGCAGTTTTCTGAACTTACCGTTCTCTCGATGTTCTCTTCCCCTTTCTCCTCCCTCTCGTATTTGTTTTTTTTTTTTTTCTTGTGCGCTGTGGTCGATCAAGCTGGCCCCCCACATGGATGACATACGTCACATTGCCTGCCTGCATGCGACTCCATGCGTCCCCCCCCCCCTTCTTTTCCCCTCCCTTTTTTTCCAGTTTTTGAAGCTAACTCAGAATACCGTTTCATTTTTTCCCTTTTTTCTTTTAATTCAGGATTGAATCCTCATTCTTTCCCATGCAGAGTTTGCGCCACAGACTATGCTTCGTCGTCCACACCAGTCCCTTCCTTTCTTCCTTTCATTCAATTACATGAACCTGTTCTTTGTATGCGTGTACCAAGTGCACTGAGAAACACATGATCAATGCGTCCTTTTTCCCCTTCCCCCTTCCCCCCAATGCATTGTACTACCCTTTCCCCTTTTTTTTTGCCATTTCACAAGTTCCTGACCATGGAATCATTGACACCCCTAAATCTTCCCCCCTTTTCTTTTTCCTCCTTCTTTTTTTACATTGCTCTATCAGACTCCCTTTTTTTTTCGTTGGAGGGGTTGTTGATTTCTGCCCCCAATCCTATATACTATTGCCCACACAAAGTGATTTTCAATTTCCCTTCTTTTTTTCCTTCCTCCTTTTTCTCTCAGACCTCTGTGGGTGACTTCCCTCTAGCTAAGTATTAGATAGAAGCACCCCCTATCCTTCATAACCTTTGACTGCCTATAGATTTTTAAGTTCTACCTCCCCCTCTTTTCCCTTTCCTTTTCTCTTTTCTCCCCCCTGCCCAGATGTTGGCTCAGAGCTAATTGCTCTTTTTCACCTGAGAGTTCCTTCCAGCACTAAGACTCCATAAAGGAATACCCCATCCTGCTGTCCTTCCTTTTTTTTTTTCCCGGCCGGGATCACTGTCTTGCACCTTTTTTTTTCTTCTGCACGATAACACCAATGATTTATGCAGGTTCTTCCCATTTCCATTCTAGGAGAGCAATGCTTGAACTCATGGCCATGAAGCTTGTAAGCCCTAGCTCCCTTTTTTTCTTCCTTTTTTTTGTGTGAATGGTTGCCCCTTTTTTTTTTTCCCCCATACTGCGTGAGCAGCTAGGGGGGCCCCATTTTTTCTTTTTTGAGGCGCCCTATGGAGCCATTGCTTACAGGCTGATCTGGACTCATTAAAGTGTCTACGATCCTGTGCGACAAGGCACCCGACAAAAATCCCCTCTCCTCTTCTCCTTCTTCTTGCCCTCTCCTTTGTTCCTCATCCTCGTTGTTTTTTCTTTCCTTCCTTCCACCTAGTACCTTAGAGTGTTTTTCCAGCTATTGCTTTTTTCCCCTTCTCCCAGTTCAACTAATGGAGTCCTTCTCACTGTAAGCAAGTTTCCCCACTCTGCTTTCTTCCCTCTCTGTGCCAGTAGGGCGCCCCACTCTCCCCGTTTGCAACATTCACCACCCTTCGCCAGGGAGCTGTGTACACAGGGCCCAGACCTTCCTTTTCCCCCCCTCCCTCTTCGCTGAATGTTAATGATTGCACATTTTTTCTTTCTTTTCTGCCAGAAAAACTCTTTCCCCGAGCCATGTGCAGACAATGTGATCCCATCCTCCCGGAGACCACCAAGCTTTCCCGCTGTATTGGTATATTTCTTTTTTTTTCTCCCCCCCCCCTTTAACAGGCAGGCTGTGCCCCTTCCCTGTGAATTATAGATTCGCCTCTGGTGCCTAGGATTTTAAGAGACCCCATATAGTCTCCTCTATTTTTTTTCCCCCCTCATTCACGTCAAAACAACATCTTTTCCCCTGAAAGTGGTATAGATCACCTTAATATTAGCTAGCCTGCTATATAGTACAAGCACCCCAGAGAGTTTCTTTTCCCTTTTTTTCTATTGCCCAAACTCTTGTTTTTCCCTTCCTCGAATGACATAATATACTTACACCCTGTGAGTCATGATAGACACCTCTTCCCCCCCCCTATATTTTCCTGAACTTTCTTCTAGGCATGATTTCCTAGCTCCTCCCTAGGTCAGGCAACGGCGCAATTGTTAGGTCATTTTCCCTTTCCCCTTTTTTTGCTGTTGACAAGTTAAACATAGCCAGTTTCGATGAGATTGCTGCCCATTCCTTTTTTTCCTTTTTTCCCCTAGCGTGCTTTTTTTTCATTTGTAGCGATGACCCCTTCCTCTGAAGCGAGTGCGATGAGCTGCCATATTACGGTTTCCTTTTTTTCTCCTGCCACCTCTGCAATATTTAGGGAGGGCAGCTTTCTCACGACGCCTTCCATAACGAAGACTACCATGGTTCCGCTCCTTTTTCATTTCTTTTTTCTGGATTTCCTTTTTTTCCCAAAAAAAAGCATTCCCCTCTGTTGCCGGCCATCGGCTGCTCGCATCAGAGCATGCCCCTTGGACCTCTTTTCCTTTTCTTTTTCCCCACAATCTCAAACATCCTTTTGCCACTTGATACCACCACCACTTATTTAGGCTCCTCCCCCTCCTTGGTAAGATTTTTTCACCAGACACGATAAAGTCCTTCATGCAGGTCTGACTACCTTCCAGCGCGATTTTCTTCTTTCCTCTGGTAACTACAGTAGTCCATAGGCTCTCCCCGAGACATTGATGGGCTCGATGCCTTTCTTTGACGGCGTAAGCTTGGCCGAGACCCCCCCCCCTTCTTTTCCCCTTTTCCCCCCCCCTCCCCAAAATGCTGATCAAGGGCTTTTGCAGTAGCCCGACTTAGCCAGCGTTCTTCTTCATGATTTGGCATGACTCCTCCCTTTTTTTCTTCCCCTTGATGGCCATAGTACGACCTCTTATCCTCACATGTCCTTTTTTTTGACTGCAAGTGGATGAATTTTACAGGTGAGCCTGTTTTTTTTTTGTGTCCTTTCCTTCTCCTCCCCCCCCAAATATTGCTCCTTTTCCCCCTTTCGGCTGTCGGCGGTTTTCCCAAAACACCCCCCGAAACCCCCCACCCCCCCCTTTCTGACGCCGCACAGTTCCTTTCACGGGACACAATAATTATAGTTCCTGGGCATTCAGACCACTATATTGTTGTCCTTTCTTTTCCCAGGCAACGCAATTACTACCCCTCCTCTTGAGAGCATTTGAGTAACCCCCAGCCCCCCCCCCAGCTTTGGAAGAAAGAGGTTCCCTTTATTACTTTATCTCTATTCCCCTGTTTTATTATATGTTGTATTGTCTTTTAATCTCCCACCGCTTGTGTGCTCATGAGACTGGTCCTCCTCTGAAGATGACCCCCCACAGCCCGCCCCACCTATCTACGCTTCCATTGTCCTTTTCCCCCTCTTCCCCATAGCTGCTTCACCCTTTCTTGCGTCTATTATGTTATATCCCCCCGAAACAGAGGAAGGCAGGCCCAAGGTCTTTCGGCCATTATACGCGCCTTTGATGAGATTAGGCTCGGCCCCGTCCCCCTTTTTTGAGCAAGAACGGAGTTCGGTTTACTCGCCTCGATCGAGCAAAATTTTTAGGAATTTTTCCTTATTCCCCTGTAGATGCTACGCCGATAACGTTGACTTGGCTTATCTTCCTTCCTTGTCCCCCTTCTAAGCGAGTTATTCCTTCTCCCCCCCTTTGAAGCATGGTCTTTTTTTCCTATGTAAGGGACATAGCCTTTTCCCCCAACCCAGTTCTTGACACAACCCATGCCATGGACGTTCCCTGTTTTTTCCCTCCCCAGAATACTACTCTCTTTTCCCTTCGCGAGATGCTGTTGATTTCCCCCCGCACGCATGGCATGCCGGTTTTACCTTTTTTTTCCCTCTTATGTCACTTACTAGGACCCTTTCAGACAATGCTCAAAATACTAGGCACTTAGGGGCGGAACACCAGTGAAATATTCCAAAATCCCTTTTTTCCCGTTTCCTTAAGCACATGCCCCCCCCCTCGAGACATAAGGAACCCACTTTTTTTGTTTTTTGACTGCGCATTCCCAAACAAACTGTCTGTTTTCCTCCTCTCATGACGTCTTCCGGATCCTTCTTTTTTTTCCCCAGGTTTCGGTGCGTTGGTACATTCCCCCCAAGTGCTAGGAGGTCACAGCATAGGGGTCAGCTTTTTGTTTTAGCTCTCTTTTTTGGGCAGCAAATGGCACGGAGAGTGTCTGATCTTTGCCTTCGTCACAGTACGTGGATGACAGTCATGACCACCACTTTCTACAGAGCATACACAATATAGGATAACACCCATGTTTGAGTTGCCAAAATAAGTTATATATCCCCCCCCCCCCTTTTTTTCCCCTTTTCCAACGGGGATGAACTACCAATGTTCCTCTTTGTTTTTTCTTTTTCTTAGTAATACGAAACCTGCACCTTTTCAGGGATAGTTCCGACTGTCCTCCCCCCCCTTTCTTCCTTTCTTTTTCCCCCCCCCATAAGAGTTGTCTCGAGCTGCTTTTGTGACGGCGAAGCATGTGCGCAACTTTCCTTTTTCTGGGGTGTTATGGAGCAATCTCCTCCCTGCCCTCCCCCCTCCAGGACTAACCCCCCCAAAGCACAACATTTTATGAGTCATGAGAAAATAGATTTGTGTAAAACCCCGGTCCTGACACCTTTGACACGGCCGTCCCTCGTAAATTTGAGCCCACATGGTAAATGAGGTGGTGGTCTACTACTCCCCTCCCCAGGGCGACTTTGTAAAAAATTTGTAGGAGTCCGGACACTCCTTTTCCTTTTGCCACTGGGCCTGCGCCAAGCTTTCCCCCCCCCCTGCCCACTTTTCTAAGATGTGTTATTGAGAAAGAATGGTCTTTTTCCCCCCCACCCACGTCCCCTAATAAAGGCATGCACCAATCCGAGCATTGCACTTAGCCCCTATGACTTTTGCTTACCTCGTGGATCCCCTTTCCTTCTTCCTCCACAATGCCAGGGTCTGAACTTACCGTGTCTTTTTTCCCCTCTACCAAGGTAAGAGCAGAGCCCTGAGGCAAGTGGCCTCCATAAACCTTACTGTTTTTGAGTATGTTTTTTTTTTTTCTTTTGTCAATCCACATGACTGACATACTTTTTTTTTCCCTCAGCAAGTGGCAGTGTTCAACTATTTTCCATGCGTTTCCTCTTTTCCCTCGACCTCCTTTTCACTTGCCGGCTGTTTAAACCTGTAGCCATGGAACTTTCTTACGTCTGCCCATCTTGACTGTCACAGCCCTTTGTCCACAAAGTCAACTACCAATGGAAGCTCCCCCCCCATCTTTCTTCTTCCCCCCAATCCATGGTACCAACCTCTGTTACCCCCTCTCGGGAAAACACGGTCATGTCTCCCCATCCATGTTGTTTTTTTTTTTTTTTTTTTCTTGTGGGGGGGAATTTTCCTCCCCCACCCGTGGTGTTGACATTTCACCCTGTTCCTGACTGGAATTGACACAGCTGGTGCGTCCCTCATCCTCCTGTCCTTGATCTATCAGAATCACCTGTTTTAGGCGTGTAAGTATCCTAATACTATTGCCAAACAAAGTTTTTGCAATATTCTCTTGTCCCCTGCTCTCCCTTTCTTCTTTTTCTTTGGTTACTATATAGCATCTTCCCCGCAAACAAATCTTTACTGTTGATCCTTTGCCTTGCTATAGATTTGGTTCACCTCGACTATGCCTACGTTTCCCTCCCTTCTCCCCTTCTCCCCAGAGCAGGCTTTCCCATTCACTGACTGGTAGCTGTCCTATATTGTGTTAATACAAAGCCTTCTCCATCCCTTTCCCTTTTTTTCAAAGTAGTGGTGACTCCCTTTTTAACCGGCTGGATCAAAGCTTCCGGTGAATCTCTGACATACCACCCATTTTCGCGTCCCCTCCTTTCCCTTTCCCTTCCATTAAGGAGAGCCAATGGCTTTCCCCCTGTAGCCTGTGTACACAAGTCTTTTTTTTGTGAATGGTGCAATCGAGGAAGCCAATAATTTTCGATGTTTCCCCTCTTTTCTTTCTCGCTGTTGGCCATTGCTTATCCAATTTAAAGGTGACTTTCCCCTGTGAGGGAGACACTGCTCCAAGGCCACCTTTCCTCCACTCCTCTCTTTTCCTTCTTTTCCCTCTCTCTCTTTTCCGCTCCATCCGCGTTGTTTTTTTTTCCTTCCTTTCGGATCCACCTTGAGTCTTCGCTTTTTTTTGTTTCAGTGTTCCCTCACAGGGCACCTTCTACATCTTATTTCGTCCCTCCCTTTTCCCCCCTGCCTCAAGAGTGCCGCCCCCCTCGAAACATTATTGGCTTCCTCTCTTACGGCTGACTGTCTCCAAGAGCCTTGTGTACACCTCCAGACCTCTTTTTAAAGCAATTGCCTCCTTCCTTTCTGGCATGGATTGTTAACCTGCAAGCAAAACCTTTTTGTCCCTCCTACGCATGGTGACCGGAATGGGATCTCCTTGTTCCGCCTCTTTCCTTTCTCCCACAACTACTTTAGCTTTGTTCTTCTCTTTCAGTGCTTTGTACTCCACCGGCAGGATGACAGATAACAGTAAGTGCTATCGGAGTCCTTTTCCCCCGCCTTGCCTATGGTGCTTTTCCAAGAGCAACGTAGGCTTACAATCTATAGCAAGTAAAGAGTGGATTCTATCTCACCCTCTCTTTTTTTTTTCTCTAATACTAGCTAGCTTCCTCTCCCCCAACAGAGGTCCATTAGTCTTACAGCCAAGATATGCAACATTTTCACATAGTATTCGGCTTTCCCCTCTCTTTCTTCCCCCCTCCTGCAGGACGAAGTCAGGTGGAGTTCTTTCTCTTTTTGAGGGACAATGTCTTAGTCTGGCAGATTCCCTCCTTTCCCAGGGTGGGACACTGGTAAATGTAACACCGGGGGTTTGTCCCAGTCTTACCAAGCCATTGCATGGTTGGGGCCAGATTTTTTTTCTCTGCACCTTGGTACCAGAGGTTGGTTACCCTCTTAAGTGCATGGGAGTGGATGGGCTTCCCCTTTTCAGTTGTCCTTTTTCCTCCCTCCTCGCCATGCCACTCTGCAGGACAGTCATCGATTTTCCTCGGTTCCATGGGCTACCATGGTTGTACCGTTTGTATTTCTGATTACTTCCCAGCTTTCAAAGCCTTTACTGTTTGGTCCCCCTTTGGCGCATGCAGGCTGCTGTGACTCTTTTTCCACAACTCAAACAGAAGGGTTTTCCCCACACCACTTAGTGTCTAGAGGGTCGGACTCCCCACTTTTTTGGTCCTTTTTTTTTTTTATACAGACACGGTAATGTTTCCTTTCCACTTCCAAAGGAAGAGCTGATGTGACGGTAACACAAGGAGTCTAGGATACTCACCTATTTTCCCCCCCGCTTCTTCCTTTCGCTTGCTGCGTGGGCTGTGGGGGGTACAGGCGGGCCAACAAAACCGCCACTTCTTCAAGGATTGTGTAGCTTTTTCCTGATTGGACTTTTCCTTTTTTTGGCATGAAGCATACACTTTTTCCTCAGAAACTTTCTAGAGTAGACAACCCATGGTACTCCCGGCATGAGAGGGTTTTAGGATGTAAACTTTAAGTTTTGCCCCCTTTTTTTCCCGTATAGTTTCTCCTTCCTCACCAAATATGCATGTGGCTTTCATTTCTCCCTTTTAGGCTGTCTTTTTCCAAACAACCCCGATCCCGTCCCACTTTTCCCATGCAGGAATCATCGGGCAATCTTTATTGGGCCCAGTTCCTTTCTCCTCCCTTTTCCGGCCTCTTGTGACCAGGCGATTAATACCCAACCCAGGGCTGCATTGGAGTCCCCAACGTTTTAGAGGTCCCCCTTTTAATATCTCATACTTCTTTTTTCGCCTAATTGGTGTATTTCTTTCCCCATCCACCACAGCTTGTGTGTCCATGGATGGAAGACGCCCCTTTCTCTCTCCCCCGTCCCCCGACACCTTTCCTTTTTCTCCAAACACCAAGCGTAACCCCCTGTGGTTGCGTTATTCTTAATCCCCCCCCCCCCCCTTTTTCCCCCAATTCGATGTGGGCCCTCCCCCTGAGAGCAGAGCCTTGTCAATTTGTGATCCAGCCCCTTTCTTGCTCGAGTACCCCCATGGGACGGCATGTGCTTTGTATATTACGCAGAACGCTGACTTCTTTCCGTTTCTCTCCTTCCTTCCCCCCCTGACCGCCGACATATTGGAGTCCAGTTCCTAGTAAGTGACATATCCTCTGGTTACATCCCCTTTTCCCCCCCTTCCATGCGTGCGTTCGCCGCTCTCTATTTTCCCCCTGGTTGAGAGATTCTGTTGGATTGCCCGGCCCCGTCTTCTTTTTGTCAAGAAACTGTGCTTTCTGTCATTTTCTTTTTCTTCAAGACCCTGCCACACTATTTCCCCTTCCCTCCTGGGGACATACAGTGAAATATCCCCTCCTCTGCGTTAGATATCAGGGATCTCCCTCCCATGGTAGTTACGCGAGCCCACGGAAAAACCCTTGTGTTCCACCCCTTTCCTCGGGCCATATACACATTATCTTTTGCCCTTCCCGAATTGTGCCCCCTGTTTTCGGCCCCGAATAGACCAACACAACAAGGGTTGAAGCAGCATAGGGTTAGCGTTTTGTTTGGTCTCTCCCCTTTCAGAAATGGCACGGAGGTTTTTTTTGTGGGGGGTCATCTTCCTCCTTTTGCCAGTCATGACCACAAAGCTGTGAGTTGGAGGGGCCTGGGACTTCTTTTCTCCCGTCTCCTCCCCACAAGAGGCTACACCCAGTGTGCCAACCCTCCTCTATAAAATAAAAAAGTTTTTTTTGGGTGACTCCAATGCTTCCTCTTTGGTAGGGTCTCGGCCTTTTTTTTTGTAATCGCCTTTTTTTTTCCGGTACATCTGCACCAATTTGGTTGAATGGGGCCACTCTGTTCCTCGCGTTGATTTTTTTCCTCCTTTTCCCGTCTGGAGTGGGATCGGTAGTTTTTCTTCGTAGACAGCTAGTGACAAGCCACATGAGCCTAGTTGGTGGTTGTCTTTTGCCCCCCTCGACTGTTCATGACACCAGGCCACTGCCTCCCGTCAAGTAAACCTATCAGTATCAGGTGAGTTACCATTGGTGTACTGGCCATCAATTTCCCTTTTCTCTTCTTTCCTTTCCCCCCCCTGTCAAGAATTGCAATTCAGGCGTCAATCCTTGATCAGATGTGCATTGTCTCCCCCAAGCCCACGCATAATGACTACTCTGTATGCCAATCAATCTGTTGTCTCTTTTTCCCCCCTCTCCTTCTTAGGAGGTCAAATAAGCTCTCTGCAGGTCTGAATACCGTTTCCCAAGTGTAAGGAGCAAGACACTACTAGCCCGCTGAGTGGTGTTGCCACCTTGTCCCTTTTCCTTTTTTTTGTCCCCCCAATCCACATTACCCTACGTCAAATGCAGCATGGCATGCGCCCTTTTTCTGTGTCAACTCTGTTGAACATGCTTTGAATCTTTGAAGTAAATCCAGTCCCCGTTCACTTCCTGTGTACCCCCCCCTTTTCCCTTCTTTCCTCATTGAGACGTCTGCCTCTTGCCTTTTTTTTTGTGAGTGGAAGATATCTTGTGTCCACTTCCCCCGCAATCCACTTCCATTCATTCCTTTCCTTTTTCTTCTAAAAAGCATGGTACAAACCTTCCTGGAAACAGGTCATGGGCCATCGCCCAAACAATGCCCCAAGGGCATTTTCCTCCTTCACCCACCCCTTTTCCCCCCCTTTTCCCACCCTGTGCTTCTTTTTCCTGCCAAGACTAGACATGTTTCCCGCGCATCAGCTCCACCTGGACTTTTCCTGCAGGGAGGGTTTGTTCTTTTTCCCCCCTTTCCTGTCATTCTACTGCCACTCCCCCCCAAAGTGGTGGCAATATTCCTTTTATTCAGAAGGTCTATTGGGACCCTGTTGTGTGTACCTCTCCTTCTTCTCAGAGAAAGCAACCAATCTTTCCGGTTTTCCGTGCTAGAGATTTGTTCACCTCAGTTTCTCTTAAACCCTTAGCACCAGTCGCAAGGGGGACTCAGTGCCTCCTCTTCTTCCTTTTCCTGTTAACTATTGTGTTAATTCCCTTCATACAGATGAAAGTTCGTGTTGTTCCGGCTGGAATCACATTTTTACTGAGCTCTCTAGTGCCTCTTTCCTTTCTTTAACCAATACAGTCCCCCCCCTTCCTGAGAGAAATGGGAGTGAACACTTTTACCACAAGGCTCTTGGAGGACAGTCAGCGTGGGGGGGGGGGGGGGGGGGGGGTTTTTTTTTTCAGGGGGGGGGGGGGGTTGTGGGGGGGGGGTGGGGGGGGATTGGTTGGTTGCATCGAGGAAGCCAATAATCTCTTTCTTCCCCTTTTGTGGCGCATATTGAGAGCACTTCTCTCCCAGTTGAATGGAGAAGGTGACCTGTGAGGTCTCCACTCAAATTACTAAGACACTCTCAGGATAGGTGGAGCCTTCGATGTTCCCC